>Ga0105245_10003902_pt1 | contig 13255 bp, 14 predicted proteins | sample KBSM54metaG_FD_81523 | JGI IMG/M metagenome (GOLD analysis project Ga0105245, IMG submission 81523) | Miscanthus rhizosphere microbial communities from Kellogg Biological Station, Michigan, USA - KBS M5-4 metaG | ecosystem: Host-associated > Plants > Roots > Rhizosphere > Soil | place... | reverse complement strand
TCAGCGCCTTCTCGTCGTTGGTAATCCCCAGTTTCTTCAGGCGGTTCCAGATCACCAGCGGGATGCGGGCGACGTGGACGGTATCGCGTCTGACGTGAGGGTCGAAGTTCGCGGCGATCGTTTTGGCGCTCTCGGTGATCGCTTTGGTGTCCTGGGAGTGGACGAACAACAGCCCGCCGTCCTCCCGCTCCACCTCGGTGTGGCGGAGGGTGACAGGGTCAAAGCTCTCGTAGAGAAGGGCGCTCATTACTGATTGAGATCCGCGATCCAGGCGTGCGCTTTTGGCGCGGTTGGACGGAGACTACCCTCGAACAGAATGGCTCCCTGTGTGTTATCGCCCGTCTTGGCGAAATCCAATTCGATTACGTCACGACCCGGTAGCGGCGCCAGTTCAACATAGTCGGTGGAGACCAGCAGGATCTGGTTGGCGGGGCAGAAACGATCCGGGGCGAGTTGGATCGTTCCGAAGTTGGTGCGATAGACATCGACCGCGCCCATGATGGTTACTTCTTGCGATGACGTAACATTTTGTATGTTTTGCGCCACCACCGCGTTGCCGGTGCCGCCCTGGCTCAAGGTGGCGAAATACGCCTTGATGTTACCGGACATGATACCAAGCGTCGGCTTGCCGCCGGCCTGCCACGCCTGCTGCACGGCGGCGTCGAGCATCGCCAGCGTGAGGTCGCGCTTGGTCCCAGGCGTGCCGGCGTTGGACCCATCGCCGACCGGCATCACGCCCGCGCCGGGGCCTCTGGAGCCGTTGGCGCAGTAACAGGGCAGACCGCTCATGTGGCGCGGGTCGGTGATGGTGCGGACCAGCGGCGACGTGATGGCGAACTCAAGGTCGCGCTTCACTTCCATCCCGCGCAGGATCAACTGGCGATCGTATTCGTCCTCGCCGCCGACCATATCGACCGAACGCAGCGTGTTGGACACGCCGACCGTGCGGACGAGGATCTGGGCGATATTGTTCATGCGAACCGGCTTGGTGACCGCCTGCATGGACGCGGTGAAGCCCTCGGGTTGAGCGTTATCGGCCACGACCCCAAGTTCCTGTACGACCCACTCGGTTAGGATTTGTTTCGCCTCGACACTTGGGATTGCTGAGACGAGTGGTGTCTCGTCGGGGTCGATCTGGAAGATCACGTCGCGAAGATCTTCCTTCACCCCGATCGCTGCCGGTTCTAGGTATGTATTCGCAGGCGCAGCGCCCATTGTTCCTAAGGCCATGTCGCATGTCTCCAACGCTGGCGCGGCGCTCCATGTGGAGCCGCTCGCGCGGTGAAACCGATAGAAAGGGTGGTTTCGCGTTGGTCTCGATCGGGCTTATGCGGGGTTGGTGCTTTCACACTCCACGCGGCGCGAGAGGCCTCTGACGACGGCACGGCCCGCCGGCTGGTTGGTGCCTGATGGCACTCCAGGGGGCGACGGTTGATTATTCAGACAGTTTTCGCGGGTTGTCCAGTTCTTCAATCACGATGTGGCTCTTGTTCCTGATACTCTGGGTGATCTTCCTTGAATTGTTCCCATGAGGGGCACCCGTAGCCCACGTCCCCGGCGCAATCCGCCCAAGGCAGGGCCCCGCAAATCGGGCATGGTTCGGCGATCATCGCGCGCCACCGTTCATCGCCGCCCGGCGCGCCGCGATCAACGCCGCGCCGCTACGGGCATCGGGTCTGGCCTGGAACGCCTCGGTGGCGGCGGCGATGCGCTCCGAGGGCGCCGGCGGCGGGGCCACGCCGCGCGCGGGGACAGAGGATGACGGTGGGGCGGAGGTCTTCGCGCCCTCCACCCAGCGATCGAACATCGCCGCTTTCATCATGGTTTTAAGATGATGCGGAGAGGAGAGACCGCGCAGTTCGTCACGACTGAAACCACCCTTGGACGTGGCCCATTCGACGATCTGTTGTTGCGCCTCCAGGCGCTGTTGGGGATCGGCCCAGAACGGCAATTCCTTCGCCAGCTGCTCATTGGCGGCGGCGACCTGCTGCTCCAGCGCCCGCTGTTGGGCCTGGCCCTGAAGGTTATTAAGACTGAACAGTCGCTGCTGCTCCGCCAGCGCATGTTCATAATTGGCGCGATCGATGAGGTATTGCTTCTGATCGGTCTCGATGAGGCGCGGATCAGGCGGTTGTGGCGGATTCTGGACCATTTCCTGAAGCCGCATCAGCTCCGGCTGGATATGCGGGAGAACCTCGGCCAGCGCCCGCTGTTGCGCCTCCAGTTGCTGGCGTTGTTGGGCCAGTTCCTGGGTTTTCCGGGTGTAATCGGTCGATTTCAGCACCGCTTCGCGTAATTCGGTCTGGGAATAGTGTTTTCCATCGATTTCGAGGGTGGAAAGGGCGTTTTGGGGCGTTTCAGGGGCCGAAGCCGTGGATTCTTGTGATGGCGGGGCCGTCGGGGGCACGCCGAGGGCCTTTTCCATCGCGCTGAGAGGCGAAGGGGCCGGTGCTGGCGTGGTTGGAAGAGCCGAAGGAGGTGGTGTTTTCGCCAGTTCCGCCGCTGGCGGACGCCTGTCGGGGGCTGTCGCGGGTGGCGGAGGAGGTGATGTCTCGCGCCGCTGGCGCGACAGCAGGCGCGCCGCCTCGGAGACGGAGATCGGCGGGCGTTCGTTCGCCGGCGGCGATACGCCGGGATCGGAGGAAGGGGCTGTTGGCGCCGCTGGTGTGACGGCGGGCGCGGGGGTAGCGGCCGAGGAGGAAGAGGGGGGTGGGGCGGATGTGGATTCGGACATTGGGGCTATTCCATACTCTGGGCGTGGGCGCTGGCGGCGGCGTCCGCCTCGGGGGCCTCGGCGTCGGCCTGGAGCTCCTCCCAGACCCGTTTGATCGCCAGGATCAACTGACGGCTGGCTTCTCGTTGGATGGGGTCGTCGAGGAAGATCGCGTTACGGGTCGCGTCCTCGGCGATACGGTCGAGGAGAGCATTGAAGTGCGGATCGGCGATGAAGCGTTTCGCCGCCTCGCACTGGATGAGGCGTTCGGCGCTGAGTGGCACTGTTCAGTAACCGCGCAACAGGATGAACAACAGGATGATGAGGAGAACGGCCCCGATGCCGATACCGGGGCCATACCAGCCGCCATAGATGTTGTGGGCGTAATACCCGCCGCCGAGGCCGCCGAAGAGGAGAAGCAGGATGATGATGAGGAGGATGAGGTTCATAACCGTTTCTCCGCCTGTAATGCCCGGATGGCACGGAGCAGTTTCACCGGCAGCGTGCCCTCCACGGGATATCCCGGCATCTGGGGCAGGTTTTCCTCCAGTGCTTCCGGCATCTCGTAATCGGGATAGCCAGAGGGATAAGCGATCATGTCCTGATCGGTATTCCCGGCGTAAGGGCGTTTCGCGTCCATTCGCTCCTCCCAGTCCGCGTCATCGACAACGGGAGACAGAAGCCCTTTTCCCGGTTTAATCATTGGGAACCTCCCGGAGAGGGCAGCGGCGGTCCGCCGGGACCGTTCAAAGGGAAGGCGGAGGCCCGCTGGGTCAGCTGGCCGTAGGCCGTTGGGAGGCGGCCCGTCGCCAGGGACTGACGGATGGCATTGGCGGCGGCCGGGTCGATGGGACCAGGGGGCGGGGCCATGGGGTGCTGTTGAGGTGGAGGCATCATGGGGGGACGCGGGCCAGCCATCAGAGGTCCTTGTGGCTGGCCCTGCCCCCTCGGCGTTTGCTGGGGAGCGGGGGCAACCGCTCCCACCGCCGGGGGCTGGGGGCTGGTGGGCGGCGGGAGATCCGACAGCAGTCCGACCGCCGGGGCGTTGCTTTTCATTGCTTGTTTGAACTCGTCGAGGGAGGGGACGACGATGTTGGATGTCGCGCCCGCCACCCACGCCTTCACCCAGGCATCGAGGGCGGATTTGTCCCGCTCGCGATCGTCTTCCAACAGGAGGGACGCGCGTTTGGTCTGCTGATCCGCCCTGGCGTTCTCGATGTCGGCGTTGGTCTTCTTGTTCTGCACGTCGGCGAGGATGAGGTCGGTGTTGGGTGGCGGGGGAGGGGTTGGTGGTGGTTGGAAGTCGGGCGGCAGGGCTTTGAAGTAGGAGCTGATGTCGGCGATGTTCACCGTCTCCAGCATCCGCGCGAGCGTGTTGCGATACTCCGGCAGGCCGGCCAAGGGGTTGGCGAGCCCGCCTTGCTGGATCAGTTGCTCCTGCTTCTGGGCGATGGCACTGAGCATCTGCAGCCGCTCCTGGGGCATGCCCTTGCCGCCCACGTTGACCGCCGTCTCCCATTGAGTGGCGAGCGCGCGCGGGTCGATGGGTATCCATTGCTGGCGGATACGGATGACGTTGGGGCGGTCCTGCTGGCGCGCCAGCATCTTCAGGAGACCTTTGTACAAGGGGGCGAGGCCGGTCTCGGCCAGCGTGCGGGCCACCATGTCGAGCCTGTCCTGGGCGGCGGAGGACTGCTGAGAGACGGCTATGGGGGCGGTGGATTGCAGTTCATCGACGGTCAGGCCGCTGGAGGCCCGCGTGATGCCGGTGCGGGACTCGCGGATCGTTTCAAGGACTTGCATGATCGGCAGGGCTTCTTTCCCCATGAAGGGCTTCGTCAGTTCTTGCACGGCGCCCTGCTGGGCGACGCGGATGATCGAGCCGATCGCGGTCTGGCGGGTATCGGCGAGGTTGGCCTGGCCCACGACGACGGTCGTGCGCGGGAACATGGACTGACCCAGGCTGTCCAGCACGCCGCGCATGACGCGGGATTCGACCCGTTGCAGGTCCATGACCATGTCGGCCTGGGACTGGCCGATGACGCGGGCGGGCTCACGATAAGGGGTGAAGCAGGAGAGCGGGATCTCGTCGACGCGCTCCCACATGACGAGGTTCTGGGACGATCCGAGAAGGTGGACGTGCAGCAGCTCGGAGACGTTGTCGCCATCGGCGTCGCACCTGATCCAACCCTCGGCGTGGCGCACCAGGGACTGGGATTTATCGTTCGGCGGGGCGCCCGCGATGTTGTGGCCCTGGGCGTTGGACCGCGCGATCAGTTCCGTCCGTTGACGGGCGGAAGCGCGGGGGCCGGAGGCGACATTGGCGAGGATTTTGTCCTCGGGAAGGCCCGCCTCGATCAGGTCGGAGACGGTCGAGTCCTGGACGATGAAGAGGGCGGGAGCTTTCTCGACGGAAGCGGCGGAGGGGTCGATCCAGACGCATTCGGTGCGGACGTGGGAGACCCGGGGCCATGCCTGGGTGGCGCTCCGCGTGATCGTGGCACTCCAGTATTCAGCGGGGGCGCCCTGTTGGAGATACATCCGGCCCTCGGGGGTTTTGGCGAGAGCCTGGGATTCCGCCGGTGTCATCGGGCGCCTGACGATGCGGGACGCCTCGATGCCGGGCTCGGCGAGGAGCATTTGCAGTTGGGGAAGAAGGAGGCCGGCGGCGACCTCGGTGCGGGTTTGTTTGAGCGAGCCCCAGTGCCACCGCACCCAGCCCGCCTTGCGGGTCAGGGCGTCGAGCAGCGCGTCGTGGAGGATGGTCCAGCCGGGGTTGGCGGTGAACAGCGCCCAGCGCGCGTAGTCCGTCGCCTGCCGGGCGAGGGAGGTGGAGAGTTGATCACTGGCGCCGGGGACGGAGGGGGTGTCGGAGGAGAGGGGCTGGAAGGAGACCGGATCCTCGACGCCGGTGAAGATACGCAGGAGAGAGGGGAGGGTCTGGCGGATGGTGTCGCGCACGACGGTCATCGTCAGTTTCGAGCGGCCATCTTCCAGCGGTCCATCGGGCAGACCGGCGTAGTAATTGGAGGCGGTGACCCGCTCGCGGGACAGGTAAGTGTCATAATTCTGGGCGGTTTTGTAATAGAAACGGGCGACGGCGTTGATTTCCACGTCCGTCTTGCCGAGACGCTCATAAATGACCTCGTCCTGCCAGGGGGCCGCCGTGGGACGCTGAGCCGGACGCAGGCCCGATGCGTAGGGGCGGAGAGGGGCGGGAAGCGACGCATCTGAATCATCAGGCTCGCGCTTAGGCGCTTTGGTAAGAAACGCGAGCATCCGTTCCGCTGGAAAGTTAAGGTCAGTCGGTCGAACGCCGGAGGGGATAAGCCCAGGGATCGACGGAAACGGGGAATGCGGCGCCACTATTTGTTGGGGTGCCAGAAGCCCGCTCGTGGGCGGCGGAGGAGGCAGCATGGTCGCGCTCATGGCTTTATTTTCCCGGACATTTCGTTAAGCTCCCGGACGGGATGCGCCGTCGTTACAGCGCCGGCACACCCCTGACCGCGACACCCTTCAGAGAGGGCCTCATGGCTATCAGGACACTGCCCGATATCAACTATATCCGCGAGATACTGGACTACGACGCGGAAACAGGCGTTTTTACCTGGCGAAGCAGGCCAAAAGAACATTTCAGGACACAAGCCGTGCTCGTCAGGTGGGGTATTCTTTTCGCCGGACGAAGAGCCGGGACGATCGATGGCGGCGGTTATATCCGTATCCGTATCAACAACGAATACTACCGGGCGCACCGCCTGGTCTGGCTTCTCGCCCGTGGGCATCCAATTCCCGTCGAAATCGACCATATCAACGGAAATAAAGCCGATAATCGAGCGGAAAACCTCAGGGCGGCGACCAAAGTCGAAAACGGGGCCAATTCGCGTATGCGCGCCGACAATAAAACCGGGTTCAAAGGGGTATTCCGGATCAAAAGCGGACGCTATCGAGCGAAAATCGACATCAACCGACAACAGATCCATGTCGGATATTTCAAGACGCTGAAAGAAGCCGCCGAGGCCAGAAAAGAGGCTGCGGAACGCATCCATGGGCCTTTCGCCAGGCATACATGAGGCGTTCACACCAGATCCCCCTCCACAAGGAGCATCCCGACCGGGTTTTTATCAAATAATCCAGAAGTTTGACCACTGCCGACACCCAGCCCCTGCTCGCAGAAAGTAAGGTTCAGCGCATCGGCGTGATCGCAGCTGGGGAGGCCGCGAGAGCGCATCGACTGCTTGCTTTCGACCTGCAGGCGGCCGTCACTCAGGAAGGAATAGCGCGGCATGAGGAGGTCGTCGCGGAGGCGGTCATGGCGCGGCAGGCGCACGTTGCGGTTGCCAAGCCACTCCTTGCAGCGCACCCATAACTCGTCTCGTAGGCGTGCGTATCTACCTGTGGTTGAGGCGGTTTCGGAGACATTGACGCCGAGAATGGGCAGATTTTGCTCGTGCAGACGATCGACGACGCCGCTGCCGATACCGATCACGTCGATGCAGATGAGGGAAGGACGATTGTTGGAAGTGTTGATATCCCATTCCGCCTTGATGGCTCCGGCCAGCTGCATGGTATCCATGCCGTGCCAGGCACGCGGCATTTCGGTCACGACGCGGCCTTTCCTTTTAATAAGGACGGAAGCGTCGGTCCCGAATCGGGCGACATCGACGCCCCAGATCTCGATGGCGAGAGGGTCGATCTCGATGTCCCTGAGCATGGCGCTATCGACGAGGTCGGCGCCAATAAGCGTATTGTCGTCGGCGAGCGGGAACTCACCGAGAACGCGGACACGAAAAGCGTTTGAGTCCATGCCGTAGCGATTGGCGATCTCCTCGACGAACTCCGAGGTGACCCTTTTAGAGGAGGCCGAGGAGACCTTGAGCGTGAACCAACGGTCCCGCTCCATCATGTGGGCGCGGTAGAAGAAGCCGGTGGATCTGGTCGCGTTGCCGATGAGGAGCGTTATCGCGCCATGCGATGACATCGAGCCCGACGCGGCCTCGAAGACCGATTCGGGGATACCGCTGGCCTCATCGGCGATGAGAAGAATGTGAGCACTGTGCAGCCCCGCCATCGCCTCCGGCGTATCGGGGCGGGAGGTTCTCGCGGTGACGAAACATTCCTGATCGGCCTTGAGCGTGACGCGATCGGAGCGAATATCCCACAGATCGCGCCAGCCGGAAGGAAGAATGTTCAGCCATTTGATGAACTCGGGCCATAGCGCGTCGAACAACTGGCTCGAGGACGGCGCGGTTATGGCGACCTTGAACGGCGCGCGGGTGCAGATGAACCACACACACAGCCACGCGGCGAAGCAGGTATTATGCGTGACAATGAAATCATTCGCTAAATACAACGAGTCTCCGGCGTCAACCTTGACGCACATCGCCTCCTCTTCGCCATCGGGCTCGATGCTGTCGATCCAACGAACGAGATAACGCGGCTGGCAGGGGCGCTGCCGTTTTGCCTTCGATGGCAGCGTAAACAGGTCCATGCCCGGAGGCAGGCGAACCGTCACGTCATAATGATCTTTCGTCCTGATGCGCTCGCCCTCGGGATTTTTATAGTGGCTCGGCTGAGGGGTACCGATAAACGCCTTGCCACCAAGCGAGCGCACGAGCCACGCCACGTCTTCAGCGAGGTGAAAAGATACCGTGGTATAAACAGCGATGCCGCGCGCGTCGGCATAGCCATCGGCATCCATCAACCCCTGAAGCACACCCAGGCGAACCGCCGGCGTGTTTTCCTTGTAAAGCGGAGGAACAAACCGGTCTTCACCGCGCTGCCCGCTCATATTCAGTTCGCGCAGGAAGGCCGTCTGTCCATAGAGAGTAATACGGCCAACATCCTGACTTCTCGTGGTGTCTCGCCACGCCCGCGAACGCAGCCCCGCATGGGTGGCGAGAGATTGCCAATGAGCCAGTTTCGCGACACTTCCCGACATCTGAAAGGTGGACTGGCGCGTCAAAGAGCCGTCCGCCAGCGCCGCGCCAACGAAGTAAGGCGGGATTGGAACGTCCCTGGAGGGATACTGGACCGGACAATGCAGCGGTAGCTCCCATTGCCGTGACATGGATACGCCGTTCGGGCGCTTTACCCCGCGCGCCACGATTTCAGCCGTGGTCAATGTGGTATAAATACCAGCGGAGCCATACTTTCGCCGCTCCTTACGGCCCCGCACCGTCCATAGATGTTCGCCATCCACCCGGCACGACGTTCCATCGTCGAACGTCACCCGAAACATCGGACGAACGCCCTGGTCGTGGCGAGAAACGATGTGCGTCGCTTCACCGTTCGAACCAAACAATCTGTCGCCAGGGCGTAAATCACCCCAGACGCGATCGCCGTCGGGAGTAGGAACCACCGATGATAAACTCATGGCCTTGCCTACCCCATGACCACTCCTTATAGCAAGACGGGTATGCCCGCGCGCCACCGCGCGCAGTGCCTCCAGCTGCCAGGAATCCGGTTCCTGACCAAGAATATCCCGCACGAAGGCGATCGGCGCGCGGGCATACTTTTCGATCGCCGCGTGGAACGGGTTGGTGGCGAGAGTCGTACTCACTTTTTGCCCAGCACCGCTTCGGCGATATCAGTACAGGTCTCAACGACCGCGATAAACTTTCCGTTCGTGGTTACCACAACGCAACGGACACTTCCGGTGAAATGTTTTAAGTCAGTGCCGACCGGCTCTCGCAAACTACTGATCGCTCGTGGATTAAGAAACGCACGTTGCCCGTCTGGGCCATGTAGTTCAATAAATTCCACTCCCGATATGAATATCAACGCGCTAAGTGTTTCAAAACCGTAACGTGTTTTCCAGATATCACGAGGAATTTTTGGAAGGGGTGCCAGTGCCATCGCCACACGCGCGGACAGGGGGGCGGGTGCCCGCGCGCGCGCCTGGGCGCGCGCACGCGCGTATGCGCCCGAACGCGCGATCATGTTGACTGTGACTTGATGTTTGGCATTGGGATCATGTCCAAACGGACGTATGCGGACACACTCCATGTTTGAACGGATGATCATTGCGCTATCATTCCGTTGGCATATCTGTAGACGTGGACTCGATAGTCTCGATTGTCGGCGTTGATTGCTGTTCAATCAGCGTTGCGCTGATTGCTCGAGCGGCGACAAGATGGAGTTCAATCGTGCTGTTGCTGTTGATGTCCATTTCCTGTTTCGGCCGGCCAAAGCCACGATCCAACAAAGCCACGGCCGCCGCCAACCGTAGCTTCTGATCCTCGCCACTCAGCATCCCAACGATAACCTGAATACACTTTGGACCATGCACGCGAGCCATCGCGGCGATATCAACCTCAGTCTTCGGACGGCCGCTTGGATTACCCGAACGACCAGGTTGAAACGACGTGGACCGAACCATGTTCGGATTCTTCGTTGTCCGGGTATTCTGCCTGTTTTGCATGTTTGCTGACAATTGAGACACAGTCCCATGCGCTGATACAGTTCTGACATGGCATGATTTGCCTGATCCGGCAAATAAATCATGCCGAAGCGAAAATACCCATTGACCTATGAACGCAACGGGTCCATATAGGTTGGGTCAAGCAGTCAAACAGTTCAAACAGTCAAACAGGACAAACAGTCATGATCGTTTATCAGGGACCATCGATGTTAGACGGATCACCGATCGTAATGATCGTTACCGGCTTTTCCGGCTCATCCAATCGTAAGACCGGCGCGGAATTGCTGCAGACCTACATCCTTCGCGATGACATGCATCCGGTTGAAGCTTCCCGCACTGGCGCGGACAAGGCCATCTGTGGCGATTGCAAGCACCAGGGAAAGCGGGATGACGAAGGCATGCGGATCGAGGGTTCACGCGAATGCTACGTGAACCTTGGACAAGGTGTGACCATTGTTTATAAATCACACGCTCGTAACCATTATGAGACGTGCACAGCCGATAATCTCGCATCGACGTTCGATGGCAAATTGATCCGTCTCGGCACATACGGCGATCCGGCCGCCGTTCCGGAGTCGGTTTGGACAGCGATGCTGTCGCGGTCAGCCGGCCGGACAGGCTACACGCACCAGTGGAAGGATAGCCGCTTCGCCTGGTTAAAGACATACGTGATGGCCAGTGTGGACACGCTGGAAGAAGCAGCCGAAGCGCAAGCCGCCGGCTGGCGTACGTTCCGCGTGGCGCCAGCTGTTGGATGGACCAAGGAAAAGACCGAGTCGCTTTGCCCGGCATCGGAGGAAGGCGGCAAAGCGACAACATGTGACCATTGCCAGTTGTGCTCGGGGACCGAGGGCAAGGGGAAGCGGAACATCGTCATCCCAAACCACTCCACCCAGGCACGCGCCACGAAACGCCGCGCGGGCGTTGTGTTTAAGCGGAACGGGGTCGCGGCATGAGCGCCGTCATTATCCGCGCGACTCGTGCGAGTGCCACCGCGGTCAAAACCATGGCCCGCCACCAATGGGCGTTAGACCATGCGAACAGAACGATTATGTGGAACGCTCGCATGGTTCAACGCGGTTACATGTCAGAGCATGCCGCGGCACAAGGTAACGCCTTATGCATCGCTGATATTAATCGGGCCATGATGGGACTCGCCAAAGCCCGCGGCCGGTATGAGCGCGCCAACCTGATCCTCGAACGCGAGAAGCTTCCAGGTGATTGACCAAAAGCAAAAGGCCCCGTGAGGGGCCTTCACTGTTTCTGGACCACGTTCCGCCAACCCCACCACGCCAGCAGCACGGCATCGGCCTCGTCATGCGTCAGGGGTCGTTCAGGCTCTCGCAGGACATCCCGCGCCAGCGCGACCCCGGCCGCTTTGCCAGCCGCGCCTCCCCCGAGCCCGTAGGAGCCTCTCCAGACCGCCGGCTGGACATATTCCACCCACGGGTGATTCAGGCCAGTCATCGCGCCCCTGACGGCCCCATACGCCTGCCCCAGGGCGAAGGCCGAGCGTACGCCCATCTGGGGGCTCGCGTGCTGCGCCTCGACAACGATCAATCTTGCCCTGGCGGCCAGCGCCAGCGGCCGTTGATGCTCGATCGTCCATGCCTCGGTGAAGCATTGGGCGATGGCGCCGGCCGCCACTCGTATCAGCGCGGCCGCGCCATTCATGCCGGGGTCAATGCCAAGGATGAGGGTCAACGCCCCTTATCTTTCATCCGCTCCAGGGCATCGAACGCCCGTAGCATCGCCGCTTCCTGGCTCGCGTAAAGCTTACGAGCGACGATCCTGTCATCCGTCGTTCGGTTCAGGACACGGAAGCCCCACACGTCGTAGCCACGTTCGTACACCACGACATTGAAGCCTCCGGTATTCAGGAAAGCATTGCCCGCCGCCGACTCGCGCCAGTTCCGTCCGAGCCATTTCCCTTTTCGCGCGGCTCGCGTGGCCTGCCGCCGCATCTCATCGTCGCGCGCTCTCGCCGCCGCCGCGTCCCCTCCCATCCGCCCGGCACAGATGACGCCACATCGTAATGTGTCCGGATAATCCCAGTGATCCATGTAGTGGACGTACCGGATCTCCTGGACCTCGCACATTTCGCAAATAGCCGAGGGGTCTCCCAGATCGACCATGCCGGCGAACTCCCAGCCAGCCTTGGGCACGCCGGAATTGGCCCATTTTCCGTTTTGCATAAGTCAATTTTCCTTCTACGGGGACTTCGGGGGGTTACGGGGGCTTTCTATCTCTTCGCAGGGAAAACCAACTAACACTACTAACATAATGGTTTACCTAGGAGTGATGCCAGAACCCCCCGTAACCCCCCGAAGTCCCCGTAACCTTATCTTTGACAAAAGATATATATTAAAATGACATGGCCAGGCTCCAGGTCTTTATTTTACGCCCTGAATCCATTTCCCCCGTGAATCGTCGTCCGTCGGCTATCCCTCCGGCGTTATGTCGCAGCCAGTGGCCTAACTCCTGCGGCGTTGGCTTCACGCCGTTCTTGCTGATGCCGGCGAGGGCTTCTCCGAGTGCGACACGCGCGACGACGCGCGCTTTATCCCGCCCTTCCCTCGCTGTTTTCTCGGCGGGGGTTTCATTCGCGGGGCTGGCTTCGAACTCTCGTGACGGATTTTGCGCCATTTCGATGACTTCGGTGGCGGTCTTCGCCGTGCCCAGCCCTATCGCCGCCTCCCACGCCGCCATGACGCTCCGCAACGTGGCCAGGGCCGGGTCGGCTTCGTGCAGCGTTTCCATGGTGGCGGCGGGATCGGTTTGTCCGAGCCACACCAGGGGGCCGCGCACGAAGCGGCTATAGTCGTCGAACGACCCGAGGGGACTGACTTCCGCCCGTCCGCCCGTCAGGTATCCTCTGACGATCGTCAGCACCGCCGCGAGATACCGGCCGCGATCTTTCAACACCCTTTGAAACGGATTCCCCTTGAACGCTCGTTTCTCTGGGCGCTCTACTTCCGCGTCCATCGACGCCATGACCACACGGCGTGTGACATCTTCGATCACCACCATGTTGTTCCCGGTCACGCCGGCCAGTGCGCTGTTTGGAGTTCGGTACATGTCCGACCGCCCCAGGCGGCGCAGGTCCAGTGTCGGTTGCGTCG
>Ga0105245_10003895_pt1 | contig 13267 bp, 12 predicted proteins | sample KBSM54metaG_FD_81523 | JGI IMG/M metagenome (GOLD analysis project Ga0105245, IMG submission 81523) | Miscanthus rhizosphere microbial communities from Kellogg Biological Station, Michigan, USA - KBS M5-4 metaG | ecosystem: Host-associated > Plants > Roots > Rhizosphere > Soil | place... | reverse complement strand
CGACGCCCGGCCCGACCAGCATCGACCCGCGCTCTTGCAGGTTCATCAACGCGTAGCCCGTCGACATGCCCCGCCGGTCGGCAACGAGTGAGCCGCTGCGCCGCGTGCGCAGCTCGCCGAACCACGGCGCGTACCCGTCGAACACGTGGTGCAGCAGGCCGGTCCCGCGCGTCTCGGTGAGGAACTCGGTGCGGAAGCCGATCAGCCCCCGCGAAGGAACGCGGAACTCGATGCGCACCCAGCCGGTGCCGTGGTTGACCATCTGCTCCATGCGGCCCTTGCGCAACGCGAGCAGTTGCGTCACCACGCCGAGGTACTCCTCCGGCACCTCCACGCTGAGCAGCTCGACCGGCTCGTGCAGCTTGCCGTCGATCTCCTTGGTGACGACCTGGGGCTTGCCCACTGTGAGCTCGAAGCCCTCGCGCCGCATCGTCTCCACGAGCACGGCGAGTTGCAGCTCCCCGCGGCCCTGCACCTCCCACGCGTCGGGACGCTCGGTCGGGAACACGCGCAGCGAGACGTTGCCGACCAGCTCTTGCTGGAGGCGCGTCTCGACCTGGCGCGCGGTCAGCCGGCTGCCGTCCTGCCCCGCGAGCGGCGACGTGTTGACGCCGATGGTCATCGACAAGCTCGGCTCGTCGATCATCAGCGGCGGCAACGGCCGCGGGTCGTCGACGTCGGCGAGCGTCTCGCCGATCGTCACGTCGGGGATGCCGGCGACTGCGATGATGTCGCCCGGTCCGGCCTGTTCGGCTTCGACGCGATCGAGTGCGTCAGTGAGGTACAGCTCGGCGAGCCTCACCCGCTCGATGCTGCCGTCGATCCGGCACCACGCGACCGTCTGGCCGCGGCGCACGGTGCCGTTGCGAACCCGGCACAGCGCGAGCCGGCCGACGTACGGCGACGCGTCGAGGTTGGTGACCAACGCCTGGAACGGGTGGCCCTCTTCGTACTCGGGCGGCGGGATGTGCTCGAGGACGAGCTCACACAGCGGCTTGAGGTCGGAGCCCTCGACGGCGGGGTCGAGCGACGCCCAACCGGCGCGGGCGTTCGTGTAGACGATCGGGAACTCGATGTGGTGCTCTTCGGCGCCGAGGTCCAGGAACAGCTCGTAGACCTCGTCGATCACCTCGGCGATGCGCGCATCGGGCCGGTCGACCTTGTTGATCACGAGGATCACCGGCAGGTGGGCTTCGAGCGTCTTGCGCAGCACGAACCGCGTTTGCGGCAGCGGCCCCTCGCTTGCGTCGACGAGCAGCAGGACGCCGTCGACCATCGCGAGCGCGCGCTCGACCTCGCCGCCGAAGTCGGCGTGGCCGGGCGTGTCGACGATGTTGAAGATCACGTCGCCGTAGCGGACGGCGGTGTTCTTCGCCAGGATCGTGATCCCCTTCTCGCGCTCGAGATCGTTCGAGTCCATGACCCGCTCGGCGACGTCCTGGTTGGCGCGGAACGCGCCCGACTGCCACAGCAGCGCGTCGACCAGGGTGGTCTTGCCGTGGTCGACGTGGGCGACGATGGCAAGGTTGCGCAGATCCGAGCGCGCGGGCATCACGACCTCCAGGGGGGAAGGCTTCAGGCTACCGGCGGCACCGCCCTACTCTCGTCGCCGATGGTCGACATCGCCGTGGATCCCGGCGCACCAACCGAGCGGCACCAGCTCGACGACGAGTCGTGGGTCGACGTGACGCGCGGCTGGATGCAGGGCGCCGACGACCTCTACGACCAGCTCGTCGAATCGGTGCCGTGGCAGCAGGGACGCGTGTTCCGCTACGAGCGCTACGTCGACGAACCGCGCATGGGCCACTGGTACGACCGCGACACGCCTTATCCGCACGCCGCGCTCACCGCCGCGCACCGGGCGATCCAACACCAGTACCGCGTCACGTTCGGCGGCGTCGGGCTCGCGTGGTACCGCGACGGGCGGGACAGCGTCGCGTTCCACCGCGACACCGACCTGCGCTACTGCGAGAACACCGTGATCGCGATCCTGTCGCTCGGCGCGCGGCGGCCGTGGCTGCTCCAACCGCGCGGCAGCGCCGACCGCTTCCGCGCGGACTACGGCGGCCGCGCCGTCGATCTCTCACCGGGCGGGGGCGACCTCCTCGTGATGGGCGGCCGCGCGCAGACGAACTGGCTGCATGCGGTGCCCAAAGTTCAGGGCGCGACGCGGGACAAAGGACGTATCTCCGCGCAATGGCGGTGGACCTCCAGAACCGGCATGCCCGAGCAGCAACCGTCGTACAGCGCACCTCGTCACTACTCCCGCCCGCGGCGGTAGCGCTCGACGCGGCTGCGAGCCGCCCGGCTATTCGGTGCCGCTCATGTGCGCGCTGCGGGTGTACGCCTGCTCGGCGAGGCGGTCGCCGAACACGAACTCGCCGGGGCTCGCGCCGTCGACGTGCCCCATGATTCCCTTGTAGAGGCGGTACCCGAGCAGTTCGAGCAGCCGGTCGGAGAACGTCGCCGCGACTTCGGGGGGCACACCGAGATACGGGTTCTGCTGCTGGCGCACGAAGCCCGGGCAGTACTGCACGTTGACGCCGAGTCGGTGGTCGTCGGCGGTGACGTTCGCGCCGCCCGCGTGCCACAGGCTGCCGTGGAACACCATCACCGATCCGGCCGGCATCTCGAGCGCGCACACGTCGACGACGAGCGGCGCGTCGGGCGACTCGGGCGTCGTCGAGAAGCGGTGCGAGCCCGGCACGAAGCGCGTGCCGCCGTTGTCGGGTGTGAAGTCGGTGAGCGCCCACATGCTCGTCACCATCATCGGGACGTGCGGCCGGGGCAGGTGCCGCGCCATCACGATGTCGTCGCCGTGCATCTGCTGTGGGTGCTCGCCGGGACCGATGTCGATCGCGGTCATGCCCGAGAGCAGGCAGCCTCGATCGAGCAGCCGCTCGGCCAGCGGCAACACGTTGGGGTGCACCGGCATCAACTGAAAGATGGGATCCTTGGCGAGGAGGTTGTACATCCGCTTGGTGGCGTGACCTTCGGCCGCGGTCGCGCGGGGCTGCACGTCGAGATCTCGTTCGAGCCGGCGGATCGTGTCGCGCAGGTCGGCGACGAGATCGGGCTCGATCGCGTCGGCGACGATCGTGTAGCCGTCGACGGCGATGCGCTCGAGGTGCTCGGCGATCGTCCTGTCGTCGAGAGAGACAACGGTCATGGGACCTCCCCGGATGTCGGACCCAGCACACAAAGTCGACCAGATAATGCGCCACCGATCAATCGAAGTTCCATTCGTCGAGTCGATCGCGCCGTCGACGCGTGCGAGGATCCTGCGCGTGCACGTGCTCGACAACCCGGTATGGCACGCGCTCGTCGGGCCGCACGCCGCGCTGGCAGAGCGCGTCGGCGACGCCGCTCGCTACGTCTCCGACGCCGCAGTGTTCTGCGCGCTCGCCGACGACGTGACGCCGCAGGCGTGGGACGACCTCCGCACGCTGGTCGGCGCGGGCGGCGCGGCCTTCCTCGTGCGCGAGGCGATCGATCCTCCCGACGGCTGGACCGTCGAGGTGACGATCCCGTGCCGGCAGATGGTGCTGCCCTCCGACGCGACCGACCGTGCCGACGACGCATCCGAGCTGATGCTCGTGCTCGGCGCGGACGACGTGCCGGAGATGCTCGCGCTCGTCGAGCGCACCCGGCCCGGGCCGTTCTCGCGGCGCACGATCGAGCTCGGCCGGTACCTCGGCGTCCGGGACGACGGCAACTTGGTCGCCATGGCCGGTGAGCGGCTGCACCCGTCGGGGTATACAGAGATCAGCGCGGTGTGCACCGACGCCGACCAGCGCGGGCGCGGGCTGGCGTCGCAACTCGTGCGCGCGCTCGTGCGCGGGATCCGCGGACGCGACGAAACACCCTTCTTGCACCTCACGATGGAGAACGAGAATGCGCACCGCGTGTACGACGCGTTGGGATTCGAGACCCGAGGGTTCCCCGAGGTGCAAGCCATCCGAGCGCCTTGACCGACATTTTAGGCGGCGCAACGTCCGCGTCGCGCGTTGTGAGCCGTCCGTGAACGCATACCGCCACTAGATTTCGGGCCCATGCGCGTACCCCCCGCTCGTGTCCATTTCTCGTCGGAAGACCGCGCCGAGATCCTGTCGCGCATCGACAACGCGATGATCACGGGACAGCTCACACTCGGTCCGATCGGCGCGGAGCTCGAGGCCGAATTCGCAGCGCGACACGGTGCGCGGCATGCGGTCGCGGTCAACTCGGGCACCGCGGCACTCGAGATCTCGTTGCGCGCGCTCGGAGTCGGCGGCCGCGAGGTCGTCGTGCCGGCGAACACGTTCTTCGCCACCGCCGCCGCGGCCGTGCACGCGGGCGCGCGGCTCCGGTTCGTCGATTGCGATCCGCAGACGATGGCGATCGACCCCGTCGACCTCGAGGCGTGTCTCGGGCCCGACACCGCCGCGGTGGTCGTCGCGCACATCGGCGGGCTCGTCACCCCCGCCATCGACGAGATCGCCGGGCTCTGCACCGCGGCCGGGGTCGACCTCGTGGAAGACGCCGCGCACGCGCACGGCAGCGCGTTCGACGGGCGATCGGCCGGAACCTTCGGCGCGGCGGGCGCCTTCTCCTTTTATCCCACCAAGGTGATCGCGGGCGGGGAGGGCGGGATGATCGTCACCGACGACGACGAGCTCGCCGACGAGGCCCGCATCTACCGCGACCAGGGCAAGGGCTCGTTCCACGCCAACTTCCACACGCGCATGGGCGCGAACTGGCGCATGAGCGAGCCGCACGCCGCGATCGTGCTGTCGCAGCTGCGCCGCCTCGACGAGCACATCGAGCAACGGCAGGCTTTGGCCGCGCGCTACGACACCGCACTCGCATCGCTCGGCGTCGCGACGCTGGTGATCCCGCCGGCCGCCAACTGCAACTACTACAAGTACGTCGCGTTCCTGCCCGACCACGTCGACCGGACGCTCCTCAAGCAGCACCTGCGGACCGAATACGACATCGGGCTCTCGGGCGAGGTCTACGACACGCCCTTGCACCACCAGCCGATCTTCTCGGAGCTCGACGACCGGCCGCTGCCCGGCGCCGAATGGCTGTGCGCCCGCCACGTGTGCATCCCGCTCTACCCCGCGCTCTCCGACGCCGACGCCGACTACGTCGTGGAGTCGCTCGCGGCGGCGCTCGCGCGCGACGACCTGCGCGAGGTTGGCAGGCCAGGCGCAGATCCCGGAGGCCCGGTCGGTCGCGCGACGTCGCGCGTGTGATGCAGGGCCGGAGGGTCGTAGCCGAGTGAAAGTGACCGAATCGCCGCCGGGTAGTCACCCGATCGCCGTCACCGGCGGTTCGGGGTTCATCGGCTCACACGTTGTCGACGCGCTCCTTCGCGCCGGTCATGCGGTGCGCGTGCTCGACCGACGCCCGCCGCAGCAGGCCGACGCGGATTGGGCCGAGGTCGATCTTCTCGAGCAGGACGCGCTCACCGATGCCTTGAAGGGCTGCGGGCCCGTGTTCCACCTCGCGGCGATGGCCGACGTCAACGACGTCATCGCGCAACCGGCCGAGAGCGTCGCGGTGACCGTGCTGGGCGCGGCGCGCGTCCTCGAGGCCGCGCGGCGCGCCGACACCGGCCGCGTGATCCTCGCGAGCACGGTATGGGTGTACGCGGCGACGCACGGCGAGGTCGTCGACGAGGACACGCCGTTCGACCTCCGCGCCGAGCGGCACATCTACGCATCGAGCAAGCTCGCGGCCGAGATGTTCTGCGCCGACTACGCGACGCTCTTCGGCCGCCCCTACACCGTGCTGCGCTACGGCATCCCGTTCGGCCCCCGCATGCGCAGCGACCTCGTCGTCGCGGCGTTCATCGAGCGGGCGCTCCGCGGTGAACCCCTGCGCATCGACGGCGACGGCGCCCAGGAGCGCTCGTTCGTGTACGTGGAGGATCTCGCCGCTGCCCACGTGCTCGCGCTCGCACCCGTCGCCCACAACCGCACGTACAACCTCGAGGCCAACGAGCCGATCACGATCCGCGAGCTGGCCGAGACGGTCGGCGCACTGGTCGGCGACGTCGAGGTGACGTTCGGGCCGCCGCGGCCGGGCGACTATCGCGCCAAGCGGGTCAAAAGCGCTCGGGCGCGCACGGAGCTCGGGTGGGAACCGCGCTTCGATCTCGCCGCCGGGCTGCAACGCACGCTCGACTGGTATCGGAGCCGATGACCAGCACGCGGGTCGACACCGCGCCGGGCGTGTTTCCCGAGTACGGCGGGCGGCGGGCCCGGCGCATCGCCGTGGTGCCCGCGTACAACGAGGAGCCGACGGTCGTCGCCGTGCTCGACGAGCTCTACCGCCACGTCGACGAGCTCGTGGTGGTCGACGACGGATCCACCGACGGCACGCGCCGCGAGATCGAACGTTGGTTGCCCGGCCACGACCGTGCCCAACTGCTCGTGCACGACGTGAACCAGGGGATGTCGGAGGCGTACTTCCTGGCGCTCAGCTCGTTGCGCGAACGGCTGCATCGCGGCGACCTCTCGCCCAACGACCTCGTGTTCACGGTCGACGCCGACGGGCAGCACGATCTCGCGGTGCTCGACGAGCTGGTCGAGCACACGATCGCCGAAGGGCTCGACGCGATGCTGGCGCGCCGCGACCTCTCGTACCACGGCGCGTACAAGCGCTTCGGCAACTCGGTGGTCAGCGGGTGGGCGAGCCTGTGGGCCGGCCGCCGCCTGCACGACGTCGAGTCGGGCTACCGCATCTTCCGGCTCGGGTCGCTCGCCCACGCGCTCGACTTCTACTCGGGCTACAAGTACAGCGAGACCGTCGAGGTCGCCGTGGTGATGTCACGCCTCGGCTACCGCGTGCGCAACGATCACGTCGTGCCGGTGCCGGTCTCGCGTTCGCGCACGCAACTGCGCGACGCGATCATCGACATGGCCGTCATACCGGTGGCGGCCGCCCGGGTGTGGCGTCACGAAGAGCCCGCCGACGACCGGGCGTTCGCGCGCGACGTCGCGGGCCACGTCGCGGTGTGCTCGGTGCTCGCGGTCTTGCTCGCGATCGAGCTCGACCGAGGCTCCCGTGGCGGCGCCGGTCTGCTCGTGGCCGCCGTGGTCGCGCTCGCCGCCGCGACGATCGTCCGGCGCATCGTGCCCCCGGCTCCGCTGGCGCTGCTGGGGCCGCTGCTCGCGGGCGTCGCGGCCTGGCTCGTGCCCCAGCGGCCCGATATCGCGAGCGCGGTGGCGCTCGTCGCGGTCTTCTCCGCGGGCGCGGCCCTCGCCGCGCCGGCGGTCAGCCGGCCCCACCCGTGGGTGCTCGGCGCATGCGTCGTCGCACTCTTCGTGCTCGCGCTCGCGCACGCGCGCGACGCACTGCTGATCGTCGGAGTGAGCGGCGTCGTCTTGGCGGCCGCGTGTGCGGTCGCGGGACGGGTGCCGCGCCCCGAGGCGCGGACCCGGACGGTCGCGTTCGGCGCCACGCTGGTGCTCGTGACCCTCACCATGACCGCCTACTTCGGCGCGAGCACCGTGTCGGCACAGTGGTTCGGCGGCGGCGTCACCCATGGCCCGCGCGACAGCGGCCGCGTCGCGATCACCTTCGACGATGCGCCCGGCTCCCCGGTCACGCCGCAGCTCATGCGCATCCTCGATGCGGCGCACGTGCACGCCACCTTCTTCGTCGTCGGCGAGGGGCTCGTGCACGAACCGAACTTGGTACGCGCCATGATGCGCCAGGGTCATCTCGTCGCGAACCACTCGTTCCACCACGACCCCTGGCGGTGGCTCGACCCGCGCTACCCGGAGCTCGAGCGCGCACAGCTCGCGTTCGAGAAGGAGCTGGGGACCTGTCCCGCGTGGTTCCGGCCGCCGAACGGCGACCGCACGCCGTTCATGGCGCACGTCGTGCGCAAGCACGGCATGCGCATGGCGCTGTGGGATGTCTCGCCGCCGCGCTCCGACGAGACGCCGGCAGAGATCACGCAACACGTGCTCGCCGACGCCCGCAGCGGCTCCATCATCGACCTGCGCGACGGCATCGACGGCGCGTCCGGCGCCGAGGGCGCCGCGCTCGTGCGCGCGCTCCCCGCGATCCTCGACGGGCTCCGCGCACGGCACCTCGAGCCGGTGCGGCTCGACCAGCTCGTGGGCGGTCCCGCGTACACGTCGTGCAGCGCGCACGCGTCCTGAATCACGCGCCCGAGTCGCCGGCCGTCGCGACCGGCGACGTGCCCGGCGGCAATGTCGCGCTCGTGATCGTCGCGGGTGCGTGGATCGTGATCGCGCTCCGCTACCTGGCCCACCGCATCGTGCTCTCGTCCGACAGCATGAACAACTACGTGCACGTGTGGTGGGTCGCCCGCGACCTCTGGCACCACGGACGGCTGCCGTGGCGCATGCCCGTACTCGGTCACGGCGCCGCGTACGCCTACCCCTACGGCTTCACGAACTGGACGGTGGGCGCGCTGCTGTGGCCCGTGTTCGGCAACTGGGCGGTCACGCTCGGCACCGTGCTGGGTGTGACCGGGTGCATCGCGGCGACGTTCGTGGCGTTCCCGGAGCTCCGCCGCGGCTGGTGGGCCGCGGCCGCGCTCGCGAACCCCGCCATCATCGAAGCCCTGCTCTTCGGCCAGCAGGCGTTCGCGTGGGGCGCGGCACTGCTGCTGTTCGGCGTGGCGGCCTGGCGGCGCGACCGTCCCTTGCTCGCGGCGGTCCTCGTCGGGCTGGGCCAGGCGACGCACGCCGCCATCGTGCTGCCGATCGGCCTGCTGCTGGTCGCCGGGAGCAGCTTCTTCGTGCGCGACCGCGGCCGGCTCTGGCGGTGGTACGGAGTCGCGCTGCTGATCACGATCCCGGCGATCGTGCTGGTCTTCGCGTCACCCGGTTACGCGGACTCGACGATGCGCGACCGCATCGCCAACTTCTTCTCGACGCTCGGGCTACGAGTCCTGATCGTCGTGCTGCCGCTCGCGTTCGTCTGGGCGCGCCGTACCGGCATCCGCGCCCTCGCGCCCCTCGCCCTCTTCGTGTCGCTCGCGATCAGCGCCTCGGTGCAAGTACCGCTCAACGTCGACTTCCAATGGGGCGCGCTCACGCGCACCGCCAACACCGCGTCGCTCGACGCGTACCTCAAGTCGTCCGCCTTCCGTCCGGGAGCGACGTACCGGGTGCTGCGCGGCGCGGGCGACGGCAAGCTCGGCCTCTACCACGTCCTGCGCGCGGGGGGACGGCTCGACTCGGAGATGTTCCCCGAGAGCATGGCGATCCGGAACTTCTCGGGCACGCAGCAGTACGCGCAGCTGCTGTGCAAGCGGCACGTCGACTACGTCATCGCGTACGCGAGCTACACCGCATCGCGCGGCACCAACGAGCTCGCGGTGCTGCGCCAGATGCAGCACGCGGGCGGAGGCGTACGCGTCGAGCCGATCGAGGAGGGGCGTGGCCACATCGTGTACCACGTCACGCGGGAGGACTGCTCGGGGGGTTCGCCGTCTTCGCCGTGAGCGTGTGGATCGCCTGCGTCAGCTCGAAGATGCGCTTCGACAAGTCGAGCAGATCCTCGTTCTGCTTCTCCTCCATCTGCACGGTCTGCCATTGGTGATCGGCCAGTACCTGCCGCTTCGCGTCGGCCCGGTTCTGGCTGATCAAGAGGAACGTCGAGAGGAAGATCGCCTCGAGCGAGACGATCATCGTGAGCAAGCCGAACGGATACTTCTCGACGCCGAACCCGATCCACGAGCCGAACCAGATGACGTGGATGTAGACGAACGCCATCGACCCCGCGAACGCGGTGATCGCGTCCGCAATGTTGTTCTGGGCGTTCTCCGCACGAAGCCGCGCGTGTTCGATGAGCGCGGGGTTGATCGGCGGGCCGATCGGTCGCTTGATGCTCATGAGAGGGTGATCCTCGCTTCCTACGGTCCCCGGGCGACGGCCCTGACCCTCATATGGTGACGCGGTGCCGGGTAGCGAACGGTGGATCGACCTCGTCGATCCCGACGCCGCCGCGATCGAAGCGGCGGTGACGACCGATGTGCTCCCGATGGACGTGCAGCGACTGCTCCAGCCCACGCCGGCCGATACACAGCCGCGCCCGCGGCTCGCCGCCCACGGCAACTACGTGTTCGGCGTCCTCGTGCTGCCGACGTCCGATCCCGACGACGGCAGCGTGACGTGTCACGAGATCGACGTCGTCGCGACGCTCGATCGGCTGGTGACCGTCCGCAAGACGCCGCCATCGTTGGCGACGTGCGACATCTCCGAGCTCGTCACCACGGCGAACCGCGACGACTTCCCCGCGGGCATGTGCCTGTACCAGCTGATCGACGAGATCGCGGAACGCTTCTTGGTCGTCGTCGACCGGTTCGACGACGAGATCGACGAGCTCGAGGACAACGTCGGCACGTGGACCGCGAAGGACATCCGCTTCCGCATCGCGTCGCTCCGCCACGAGATCCTCGAGGTACGGCGCGTCCTCACACCGACGCGCGACGCGGCCCGGGCCGTGCTCGACGACCGCGTCGAGATCGACGGCGACGTCACCCTGTTCCCGCGCGAGATCGAGCTGCACTTCGCCGATGCGTACGACAAGCTGCTGCGCGCGACCGACGGCCTCGACCTCTCGCGCGATCTGCTCGCAGGGGTCCGCGACTTTCACCAGGCCCAGGTCGCGAACGATCAGAACGAAGTCATGAAGCGGTTGACAGTGGTCGCGTCGGTGTTGCTCGTGCCGACGTTCATCGTCGGGCTGTACGGCCAGAACCTGCACGGCGGGCCGGAGTTCGGGTGGCGCGACGGCTACTGGTTCTCGTGGGGTCTGATCGTGGTGACAACGATTGCCCAGCTGCTCTACTACCGCCGCAAGCGCTGGATCTGATCGACCGGCGCACGCGAAATCCGTTGCCGAGCAGGCGCGACGGGGGCTGTTCGGACGCGCCCCCGACCACCCCCTATTCTGGAGTGCGACGTGGTGCGCGATCAGTGCTCACCCATTTGCAGAGAAGGTCAGTGAGTTGGCTACTGGAACAGTGAAATTTTTCAATGCCGAAAAGGGCTACGGGTTCATCTCCCTCGAAGGGCAGAAGGACGTCTTCGTCCACTACTCGAACATTCAGGGCGACGGCTACAAGACGCTCGAAGAGGGCCAGCACGTCGAGTTCGACGTAGCCCCGGGCCGCAAGGGTGACGAGGCACAGAACGTTCGCGTGATCTGACGTCCCGATCGCATCTCAACGCGGAGCCGCCGGCCGAGTGCCGGCGGCTTCGTCGTTTCGGGCGCGCCGGCGCGGCGGGGCCGTACGATCGCCGCCGTGATCCCCGAGCAGATGCCCGCCGCGGTGTACGTCGGCGACGGCGAGATGGCCGTCCGCGAGCTCGCGGTGCCGGCGCTCGGTCCGCACGAGGCGCTGGTGGAGGTCTCCCACTGCGGGATCTGCGGCACCGACCTCCACCTGGTGCTGGAGCGGTACGCCCGGCCCGACAGCGTCCTCGGGCACGAGTGGGCGGGCACGATCGCCGCGTTGGGCCGCGACGTCCAGGGCTGGGAGATCGGCGCGCGGGTCGTGCAGAACCCGACGCCGGGCTGCGGCGAGTGCCGGGCCTGCCGGCGCGGGCGGTCGTCGGTGTGCCTGCGCCGGGAAGCGCCCGACCTCCTCTCGTTCACGAGCGGCGCGTTCTGCCGCTACAAGGTTGTGCCCGACTCCCGCCTGCTGCGTGTCCCCGAGTCGCTACCGACCCGTGCCGCCGCGCTCACCGAACCGACTGCGATCGCGATCCACACCGTCAACCTGTCCGGCGCGACGCCCGCCGATCGTGTGCTGGTGACCGGCGGCGGACCCGTCGGGCTGCTGACCACTGCCGTCCTGCGCGCCCGTGGGATCGACGACATCACCGTGTCCGAACCTGCGCCCGGACGACGCGAGCGTGCGCTCGCCGTCGGCGCGGCCCGGGTGATCACGCCCGACGAGCTGCCGAGGGCGCCGATGGGACGGCCCGTCCCCGAGCCCTACACGCTGGCCTTCGAGTGCTCGGGCAACGCGAAGGCGGCCGAGTCGGCGTTCGACCAGCTCGACTACGCGGGCACGATGGTGTTCGTCGGGACCGGCCACGACATGCCGCGTATCAACCACAACCGCGCGATCGTGCTCGAGCTCACGATCATCGCCGCGTACAACTACGACATCGAAGGCTTCGCGCCCGCACTCGAGCTGCTCGCGTCGGGCAAGTTGCCGCTCGACCAGCTGATCGAAGTCGACGACGTGCTGCTCGACGACCTGCTCGGGACCATGCATCGCCTCGCGGCGGGCGAGCTGCCCGGCAAGGTGATGGTGCGACCGGAGGTACGGGCATGAGCAACAGCCAGGCGCCGCCGCCGACCCTCAATCACGTCGCCATCAGCATGGACCCCGCGTTGCTCGACGAGGCCGGCCGCGCCGAGCTGCTCGACTTCTACGGCGACGTGTTCGGATGGACCGAGGGCGACAACACGGGCGAGGCAGGCAATCCCCTGATCCTCTACACGGGCGCGTTCGCGCAGTTCATCTACCTGCTGCCCGGCGAGCCGTACCTGCAGGCACCCGCGATGGACCACTTCGGCGTGCAGGTCGCGTCGCTCGAGCAGCTGCAATCGATCGTCGACAAGGCGAAGGCGCGCCAGGCGCGTGACGAACGCGTCACGCTCATCCACGTGCACGCGCGCACGACGCAGGGCCCGACGCACGACTACACGCTCACCAGCGCGTACATCGGCTTCGTCTTGCCGTTGCTCGTGGAGCTCCAGCACCTCGAACGCCACGAGCGCGGCGCCGGCTAGCCCACCACACACCCGAACTTGCGTCACCAGAGCAGGCCTCGTCTGGTGTAGTGACGCAAGTTCGGAGAGCGACGGCCCCGCGTACACTCTCGCCCGTGGCACGCATCGACATACCCGACGGACCGGGCGGCGACGCCGCGATGGTGTGGTCGCTGCGGCCCGAGATGGCGGGCATGGTCGACCGCATGATCACGACGGCGTATCAGCGCAGCAAGATCCCCGCGATCGAGCGCGAGGTGGCGCGCATGCGCATCGCCGAGCTCAACGACTGCAGCGCGTGCTCGACCTTCCGAGCGCCGTCGGTCGTCGAGGCCGGCGTGCCCGAGGAGCACTACCAGCACCTTGCCGAGTACGCGACCTGGCCCGGCTACTCCGATCGGCAGCGCCTCGCGATCGAGTACGCCGAGCGCTTCGCGGCCGACCACCGCAACATCGACGACGAGCTGTTCAGCCGCCTGCGCACGCACTTCGCCGACGACGAGATCCT
>Ga0105245_10003891_pt1 | contig 13273 bp, 10 predicted proteins | sample KBSM54metaG_FD_81523 | JGI IMG/M metagenome (GOLD analysis project Ga0105245, IMG submission 81523) | Miscanthus rhizosphere microbial communities from Kellogg Biological Station, Michigan, USA - KBS M5-4 metaG | ecosystem: Host-associated > Plants > Roots > Rhizosphere > Soil | place... | reverse complement strand
GGCTTCCGTCTGGCCGGCATAGGACGGAAGTCGATCTCCGTCACCAGAGCCTCGCCCAGAGCCTCTTTCAGGTTCTTGAGCAGAAAATGCCGCAGAGCGTTAAGCTGCTTCTGCCACACGATATCGGTAACCTCAACCACCAGCGTCCCGCGCACAAATGCCGACGCCAGCGTGTGTTCTGCGATCTTCTTCCCCGCCGCCAAAGCCCAGGCGGCACGGGCACGCGTCTCCGGATCGGCCATCTCCGGCGACAGGTTCAGTTTTTTGATGAGACTCCCGGCGCGTTGCATGTTCTCTGGGGGGAGATTCCGATTCTACCACTCGAGCGACCACCCGCGAGGCCCCAGCGAGGCCTGATTTGACAGCAGTTTCCGCCAGGAGATAGAATTCGTCAAACGGCTCATGGACCTTGTTGCCAGCAGTCCTGGTCCCGGGCCTAGATTTACGGAGGATCCATGGCATTACATTGCCCGGAATGTCGCAAGTTGGCTGTCGACAAACAGTCTCCCAGATGCGAATCATGCGGTTATAAGTTTACCGGCACCGAAGGCCGCCGCCAGGCAACATTCGCACAGTTCCTGAGTGCAGCCATCGCAGTCGGCGTCGTCGTCGGACTGTTCTTCGCACTGCGGGGATGATGGTCTAGCTCGGGAGAACGTTTAGTTCTGTAGCGGAACCTCTGGCAGGGTTACTTGGAGTACCGAACGCAACAGGTCCGCCAGATCCGTCCCGCCCAGTAAGACGTGCTCTATTTCGATGCCCGTCCGATACGCGTTGCGCGTCCAAGCCGAGTGGATCACGTAACCGTACAGGGTGCTGTCGGCCGCTTCCAGCTTTACCATCTCGTCGGGATGCAGCTCGCAGGGCAGAATGACACAGACGCCCGAATCCGATACGTCTTCGAGCCGGCCGCAAACACGGGGTTCCTTCCTCTTGAGCCGTGTCACCTGCACGTCCAGATCGGCCAATGCCCGGTTGTGTAGCCGGCGGTCCACTTGATCTGAGGATCGGCCGGTCCCCTGAGGCTCTTTAGTCCCCGCTTGCGACAGCTAAAGATTTTTGCACTCTCCAGGGCGTCTTTCGTCGTATTACTCTCCATGCGAGCGCTCCACCACGTCTTCCGCCGGTTCGCCCTGGCCCCGATGTTCACCATCATCGTGCTGGTGACCCTGGCGCTGGGCATCGGCGCCAACACCGCCATTTTCAGCGTCGTGAACGGGGTGCTGATCAAGCCCCTGCCTTATCCTCAGGCCCAGGATTTAGTGGAGATTCGGCACCTGGCGCCTGGAATCCCATCCCTCGGTGGATCCTTGAACTGCTCACCCACCATGTACTTCACCTATGGCGAGGAGAACCAGAGCTTTCAGAACTTTGGGCTCTGGTCGATTGGTGGAGGGACCATCACCGGCGTGGGTGAACCGGAAGCGCTCCGGGCCGTTCTGGTCACCGACGGCGTGCTCCAGGCCTTGGGTGTGCAGCCGGCAGTCGGACGTTGGCTCTCGAAGACTGACGATACGCCCGGCTCGGCCGATACCGTGATGCTGATGTATGGATATTGGCAGCGGCGCTTCGGAGGAGACAAGTCCGTGGTCGGACGCACCATCAACCTCGATTCGAAGCCGCGCACAGTGATCGGGATCATGCCCCAGGACTTCCGGTTTCTGAACAACCAAGCCGAGCTTATTCTGCCACAACAGTTCGACCGCAATAAGGTTTTTCTGGGGCAGTTCGGCTTCCAGGGCATCGCCCGGCTGAAACCCGGAGTGACCATGCAACAGGCCAATACCGACGTCGGGCGCATGCTGGGGATCTGGCTCAAAGCGTGGCCTGCGCCGCCCGGATTCGATCGGGCTCTGTTTGAGAATGCGCGCCTCGGTCCAGATCTCAAGCCCTTGAAGCAGCAAGTGGTAGGCGATATCGGGACGGTGCTGTGGGTGCTGATGGGAACCATCGGACTGGTGCTATTGATCGCCTGCGCGAACGTCGCGAATCTGCTGCTGGTCCGGGCCGAAGGCCGCCAGCAGGAACTGGCGATCCGCGCCGCGCTGGGAGCCGGATGGGGAAGAATCGCGCGCGAGATGCTGCTCGAAAGCCTGGCCCTGGGCGTTATGGGCGGCGTGCTCGGCCTGGGTCTTGCATACGCTGCGGTTCGGATTCTGGTAGCCAAAGGTCCCACGACCCTGCCGCGTCTGACCGAAATCGAAATCGATCCCATTGTCCTCGGTTTCACGTTAGGAGCGTCGCTGTTGGCGGGGCTGCTGTTCGGAGTCATCCCGATGCTGAAATATGCGGGACCACGCCTGGCCACCGCGCTGCGAGCCGGCGGGCGATCTCTAAGCTCGAGCCGGGAGCGCCATCGCGCCCGCAACACTCTCGTGATCGTGCAGGTGGCGTTGGCGCTGGTGCTGTTGATCGGATCCGGCCTGATGATCCGGACATTTCAGGCTTTGCGGAACGTTCAGCCCGGATTCACGCATCCCGAAGAACTCCAACTGATGCGCATCTTGATTTCCGAAGGGCAGGTAAAAGAGCCCGAACAGGTGATGCGCGTGCAAAACGCGATGCTGGACAAGCTGGCGGCGGTTCCGGGAGTGACCTCGGTCGCGTTGGCGGACGCCGCGCCGCTGGAAGGATTTTCCAACAACGATGTTCTGTTCGCTGAAGATAAGACTTACGCGGTTGGCCAGATCCCTCCCATCCGCCGGTATCGGTCTGTAACGCCGGGATTCTTCAAGACCACGGGCACGCCCCTGATCGCCGGGCGCGATTTCACCTGGTCCGACATCTACGACAAACATCGCGTGGCGATGGTTTCTGAAAGTCTGGCCCGCGAAATGTGGGGTGGCCCGGGCGCCGCTCTGGGCAAACGGATCCGCGAAGGTGCGGCCGACCCGTGGCGCGAGATCGTGGGCGTAGCGGGCGATGTATACGATGACGGCGTGCAGAAAAAGCCTCCGTCATTCGCCTACTGGCCGGCTTTGATGGATAACTTCTACGGCCCGCGGGGCTATGTTGCACGTTTCGCCGTATTCGTGGTCCGCACCAGGCGTGCAACCACGGAAGGCTTTCTGACCGACGCCCGGCAGGCGATATGGTCAGTCAATTCCAACTTGCCGGTCTTCGCGGTAAGGACAGTGCAGGATCTCTACGATCAGTCCATGGCGCGCACGTCCTTCACGCTGGTGCTGCTGGCAATCGCCGGTGTGATGGCACTGGTGCTGGGCATTGTGGGGATTTACGGCGTTATCGCCTACGCCGTAACGCAGCGGACGCGCGAGATCGGTATCCGCATGGCGCTGGGCGCAGAACCTGGCGGACTGCAGCAAATGTTCGTGCGCCAAGGGCTGCTGCTGGCCGGAATCGGCGCGATCATCGGCTTGGGCGCGGCCGCCGGGCTCACTCGACTGATCTCGTCATTGCTGTTCGGCGTCGCGGCTCTCGATCCTCTTACGTACGCAGGCGTCGCGGCGATCTTGCTCGCGGCCGCCGCGTTCGCGAGTTATTTGCCCGCGCGACGCGCTACGGCCGTCGATCCCATCGATGCCCTGCGGGCTGAATAGTTCTATCTGAAGGTAGACGCTACGTTGGCCGAGATCGTCGCGCCTGCGAAGGTGGCATCAAGACCTGCAGCAGAAAACGTGGACATGATGTCATTCTGTAGCAACGTGCCTCCACTGCCGGCGGGCAAGCCCAGCAGAATATAGGCCGGCACTGTAAATTGTCCGGCCTCCACGGCGATGCGGCACGTAAAGCCCGCACTTATAGGCGGATTGGTCGCGGGGGTTTTGGTCGAGGTCCCGCTGATGACGAGATAGGTGCCAGGATTGCCGCCGGTCCATGTGACCGTGATTCCCTGCGTGCGGTCAACGGTTGCGGCCGCGCTCATATTGGTCCACGTCATAAACGGGTTGGCCAACGTCAACGCGGTGGTGAAAGAACCAACGTCGGTCCCGCCCGATCCATGGAACGTGAAGGTTCCACCGGACGATGGAATCGCCCCGGCAGCGAGAGTCGCTCCTGAGTAGCCCTTAAGGCCGAGCTGCGGAGATAGCGTTACGGCGAGCCCGGCCGGTCCTGTGAGCGTAATCGTACCCGCTTCAAGCCCCTCCAGCGAGGGCACGGATGCACCTATGATCGGACCTACGACGCAGGCGCCCGGTGAAACAATCTGGCCCGTAGCCGAAGCGAGCAAGCCTGTGTATTTCTGAAAGCTCGCGTTCGCGCTGTTAGTCACCGTACGGGTGCCGCCGCTGGGTGTATTCGTCTGAATCAGCGAGACCAGGCCGGTCTTGAGCGTATCCTGCGTGCTTTGTAAAATCTGACTGCCGTTGAGCCCGGAGGTCGGTTCCACGCACGTTCCTCCGCCTGGATGGACAGGGAAATTCACCACGTTGCTAATGACGTTTCCGGTCACCACCACCAGGGGAACATAGCAGCCGATGGGAACTGTCAGCGGAATCTGTAAATTGATGATATCCACGCCGGGGTACCCGGCGGATCCTTGATAGCTGGTGGTCGCCAGCACCCCACCGAAATATACCTGCAGTGGAGTGTTGATCCGGTGCGGCGTCGAGGTGTAGGTGGTATCACTGTCATCGGGATCGGCGCCCAAGCCGGTAATCCATAGCGTGATCGTCTGCCCCGGCGCGCCCGAGTTCGAAAACGTGAGAATCGCTCCGCTAAGATCCTGGGCGACGCCCACATTGACATTAGAGTTGTTGACGCCCAACTGGCTAAAGTAGTTGATCCCAACTGCGCTTGGAACCACCAGGATGCTTGCCGCCGCGCTCACAGCGCCGTTATAGGTCACTGTAAGAGTCCCGGTGCCAACCGGAGTGGCAGCGGGCAGAACTGCGCTGATCTGCGTTGGACTCGCATAGTACAGCGCAGGATGCGTTGTAACACCTCCGACGACAACCTCGATGCTGGCACCGTGCAGCGTCAATGGCAAACCGGGCGGCGCGGTAGACTCCAAAACCAGTGGGCTTGGGTCGGCGAGGCCGGTTCCGAGAACCACGAACAGGCTGCTGGGGGCGATGCCGTAATTCGGGTAGCCTGTCGGAATCCGGCTGGAATTGTTCTGAATTGCGGTGATCGTAGGGCCGGTAGGGACCACTGGGATGAAGGTGATAGAGCGCAGCGTAATCGAGCTGCCGCTTTTCGCCGTGACCATGACTCCCGCCGTGTGGCCGCCGTTGGTGAACGCCGCAAATACATCTCCAGGCACCAGAAGGTTGCCTGCAATCGTCGCCGAAGTGGCCACAACCTTGAACGAGTCGTAATAGGCTTTGGGCGCGTTGTCAAAGATGAGGCTAAAATCCCCGAGGTTGTACGCCTTCGCGCTGCCTTGCGGCGTAATGGTGAGTCCGTTCCAAAGCAGGTCGCCTCCGGAAGCGGGTGTTGCGCCGGTATCCAGGTTGAGACGGCTATTCGCCTGAAGGGTCGTGGTCTGGTTCAGGTCGGCCAGCGCCGCCAGGGGAAAAACAAGCGCCAGAAAAAATACAGCATGCGTGCGAGCAGAAAGAGGTCGATTCATGAATGAGGCCATCTTGCCCGCCTATTCTAGTCCGTTTCACCCAGGCGTGCTTGAGAGCCTATGACACAATACAGGAAGGGGTTTCATGAAGTTAACCTTCTTATTTCTAGCTGCTCTTTTATTCCTTCCGGCAGCCGCGCACGCCCAACGCTCCATGAGTACCGCCGAGGTGCTCAGCTTCGTACAGTCTCAAATCAAGATTGGCGACGATCGCGCGACCGCGGATTACTTACTCCATAACCTTAAGCTCAGCCAGAAGCTCGACGTCCGGTCCGTGGAAGACCTGCAAGGGAAAGGCGCCGGTCCGCAGACCTTAAAGGCGCTACGCAAGCTGGCTGAAGATTCGGCCTCCCTACCCGAGCCTCCGCCGGTAATCGTGGTCGCACCGCCTCCGCCCGCCAAGCCGCCCGCTGCCGCCGAGTATGCGGCAGTCCTGGCACAAGTCCGCGAGTACGCGCTCAACTACACCGCCAACTTACCCAACTACACCTGCATCCAGACGACGCGCCGCAAGATCGATCCGAACCCTGAAGCCATGAAGAAGGGCTATCGTTTCGTGTCCAACGAAGTGCAGGAGGTACTCACCTTCTTTGACAAGAAAGAAACCTATCAGGTTCAGGTGATCGACGGAAAAGCGGTAAAGAACATCAGTCACGATCAACTGGGCGGAACCATCTCCACCGGCGAATTCGGGACCATGCTTTCGCACATCTTCGATCCCGCCATTGGCGCTGAATTCGAGTGGGACCATTGGGCCACGCTGGATGGCAACAAGAACATGTACGTGTTCGCGTATCACATCCCCGCGTCGGAAGGGTACTCCATGCTGGATGGCGAATCCCATCGTGAATACACCTCGGCGTACAAGGGCCTGGTCTACGCCGATCACACTACCAAGACCATCCAGCGCGTCACTCTGGAGACCGTCGATATTCCAGCAGACTTCCCCATTCAGAAAGTCCAGATTAAGCTGGACTACGCTCTCACTGACATCAGCGGCCAGAAATACATCCTGCCAAGCCGTTACCTGCTGACGTCGCTGACCGACAAAGCGTCCACGGAAAACCAGGCGGAATATAAGCTGTATCGCAAGTACGGAGCTGAATCGAGTATCACCTTCGACGATGTCGCGCCGGAGCCCCCCAAGCCGGCGAAGCCAGCGCCCAAACACCAATAAAGACCATAATCGCAGGGGTCATGCAGAAACTGAGGTACCATGACACCTGATGAACGTTCATCTTGTAAATCCGAGTGATACGGCCTTTGGTACGGCGGTCATTACTCCCCGATGGTTGTTTGTGCTCGCCGCCGCCACACCCGCCGAATTTGGCGATCCCATGATCTGGGACGAGACTTTGGATCCCCTGGACCCTGAAAAGATCCAGGCGGGGGACGTGGTCGGTATTGGGATCCACACCGGTAACGCGTTGCGTGGCTATGCCGTAGGACGCCTGGCTAAGCAGCGCGGCGCGACCGTAATTTTTGGAGGCATTCACCCGACTCTTTACCCGGATGAAGCCTTGACGCTGGGTCAGGCCGATGCAGTTGTAAAAGGAGATGGCGATGTGGCGTGGGGTACTGCCCTCGCCGACGCCCGCCGCGGCGAGTTGCTCCCGATCTATGACGGCGGCCGCGTGCCCGCTGATTCCTTCAAGGCCGCCCGCTGGGATCTGCTGCCCAAGGATCGTTATATGTGGGCCTCGGTACAGACCGTGCGTGGTTGCCCGAAGCACTGCTCCTTCTGCTCCGTGTGGCGCACCGATGGGCAACAGCCTCGCCAGCGCAATTCCGACGTCATCCTGGAAGAAGTGGTCACGCTGCGGCGCCTGGGCTTCCGCTTCATCGCCCTGGCCGACGATAACTTCTATCCCGTCACCCTGACCGACATCAAACTGGCCGAGCGCCAGAACAATCATGCCAAGGTCGCCGAATTGCGCGCGATTCGCGAGGAACGCTTCGAGCTGATGTCGCGCCTCGCCAAATTGCCGCGCGACCTGACTTTCTTCACCCAGATCACCATGGAGGCCGCCGAGGATCCTGAATTTCTCGACGCCATGCACGCTGCTCGCATTCGTGGAGCGCTGGTGCGAGTCGAGGCGGTTACGCCCGAAGGATTGAAAGCCGTTTTCAAGGACTTCAACTGCTCCGGAGATGCTCTGGTGAAGCAGCTCCAGGTATTCAGCAAGCATGGAGTGCACGTACTCGGGTCCTTTATATTCGGATTGCCCACGGATCGCGCCGGAACCTTCGATGCGACGCTCGATCTGGCTCATAAGTCCGGCCTGACCTTCGCGCAGTTCGTGATGCTGACGCCCTTCGCGGGAACGGTAGACTTCGAGCGCTGGGAAAAGGGGTTCGGAGCGGATGTTCCGAAAGTTTCCGGAACGCCCATCACGCGCTACTGGCTGATTCCGGCCGAAGAGCGGCCCAAGATGTTCATGCCGCATCCCACTATGCAATCCGAGGAACTCCGCGCACGCACGCAAGGCGTTTGGGATCGCTTCTACAGTTTCAGCGCGATCTGGAAACGTTCGGCTTGCACTCCCAACCTGCGCGCCCGGCTGGCGTTCATCTTTATTTCCAAGCTCTACCGGCAGATGTACGCGAGCACCGGAATCGCTACCGATAGCGCTCGCCGCAATCGCGCGAACCAATGGGCCCGCTGGCTGGCAGTTCCCTGCCGCAAGCTTTTCCAGGGCAATCCGATGCCGGACTTGCAGGTTCCGCCGCGGCACGTGGACCCCTTGGCAACACCGGTTCTCGATGCTGGATCGTTTTCAGTAATCCAGTAAAACATCGATCTGACTGAGGCAGCGGTTACCCCTGCCAGAGTGCTCCTCTACCGGCGTGTGGTAAATTGATACACCGTGTGGAGGTCCAAATGAAGGCGTATCTGACCATCGTTTCCGTGACGCTGCTGTTTGCAGCAGCCCCCGGGTTCGCCCAGACCAAGGCCAAAGCCCAGAACGTCCCCGAGATTCCCTACGAATCTGTTCCCAACTTTCTGAAGCTGCCGCCGGGCCTCTATTTGGGTGAATCCATGGGCGTGGCCACCAACTCCAAGGGACATATTTTCGTCTACACGCGCAGCGCCAACACGCGATTGTTCGAGTTCGATCAGAACGGAAAATACGTCCGCGAAATCGGCGAGGGCAGCTACGGATTTGAGTTCGCGCACTCCGTCCGCGTCGACCCATCCGACAACATCTGGGCCGTGGATGAGGGAACGAACATGGTGATCAAGTTCAATCCCGAGGGTAGAGTCGTCATGGTGCTGGGCCACCGGCCGGATGCCGTCGCAGGCGCCATCGCGCAATCGCCGCCGCCGAACGTACCCGCCGAGAAGTATATCCTCGGCCGCCCCACCGATGTCGCCTGGGATCCGCAAGGCAATATTTTCGTCTCGGACGGATACATCAATCACCGGGTGGTGAAGTACGACAAGAACGGCCGGTTCCTCAAGCAGGTCGGCAGCGAGAAGCCCGGCTCGGAGCCCAACCAGTTCAATACGCCCCACGGGATCGCGGTGGACGCCCAAGGCAACGTGTACGTATCAGACCGTGCCAATCATCGGATGCAGGTGTTCGACAACAACCTGGGTCCCAAGGCGATCTACGACAACATCGGCGATTCCTGGACGGTGTGCATCTCGCCCGGCCCGCACCAGTATTTGTTCACGTCCAACTCCAACCCGAACGGCAATACGCCCGGATCGTGGGATATCACCGGCGAGATCTACAAGATGGAGTTGGACGGGACCATCCTCGGCCGGTTCGGCCACGCCAGTAAGGAATTCGGCGGGTTTCAGGTGGTTCACATGATGGACTGCCGCAACCCCAACGAGATTATCGTTGCCGAAATCGAATCCTGGCGCGTGCAGAAACTCATCTTGAAACCGCAGGCCGCGAAGGTCTCAGCCTCGAGATAGGTGACTCCATGAGACATACATTACTTTTTGCCACTGCACTCATTGCCGGTATCTCCGCAGCCGCACAAACCGTGCCTGAAATCGCCTTCGATGCTGCCGACACGCTAAAACTTCCGGCCAACATCCATCTGGGCGAGGTAGCCGGCGTGGCGACCAATTCCAAAGGCGATATCTTCGTCTACACGCGTACCGGCCATCCGACCATCTCCATCGGCACGGCGCGGCCCTTCGCGCATGGAGGCTCGCGGCTGCTGCACTTCGATAAGAGCGGCAAGTTTGTTCGCGAGATCGGACAGGACTCCTACGGTTTCCTGGTCGCGCAGCAGGTCCGCATCGATCCGCAGGACAACATCTGGGTGGTCGATCAGATGTCCAGCATGGTGATCAAGTTCGACCCGAACGGCCAGATCCAACTCTTGCTCGGGAGAAAGTCCGAATCGGAACGGCTGCCGGCGGCGGCACCGCAGGCTCCGGCCGGAGCTTTGCCTGGACGTGGTCCCGCAGCTGCGGCTCCCGCTGGTGGCGCTGGTGCGGGACGAGGTGGACGCGGCGGACTCCCCGGCGCAGGTCAACAAAGCGACGTCTTCCAACGTCCGACCGATGTCGCATGGGACGCCGCGGGCAACATTTATGTGGCTGACGGCTTCGGCAACTCCCGCATCGCCAAGTTCGATAAGACAGGCAAGTTCGTCAAATCCTGGGGTTCCCGCGGGAGCGAGAACGGGCAGTTCAACATGATCCACGGCATCGCCGTGGATGCGCAAGGCAGCGTTTACGTCGCCGATACCGCGAACAAACGAATTCAGGTGTTCGACCGCGAGGGCACATTCAAGACGCAGCTTGTCAACGTGGGAAGCCCCGCGGCGATTTGCATCACGCCCGGAGCGCATCAATATCTCTACAGCTCGAACTCCAACCCGCCCGAAGATATCGATTCCGGAGGCGAGATCTACAAGATGGAATTGGACGGGCGAATCGTCGGCAAGTTCGGCAAAGCCGGAAAACCGATGAAAGAGTTCGGCAGCGTGAACGCCATCGATTGCCGCAGCGAAAACGATCTCTACGTGGGTGAGCTCGGCAATTGGAGAGTGCAGAAGCTCACCCTGCATCCGAAGTAGAGCTTCTCAATTAGCACCTCGATGGATGTGCTTTCGGAGGTTCTAAGAGTCGTACGGCTGGAAGGCTCCCTGTTCTTCAACGCCGAGTTCTCCGCTCCCTGGTGTCTGAGCGCAACTCCTTCGAGCACGTTCGCTCCGTATCTGGCTCCCAGTGCGAAGCATCTGATTCTGTTTCATTTCGTGACCGAAGGCCGCGCCTATGCCCGGCTTCACGACGGACGGCGGGAGGAGTTGACTGCCGGCGACATCGTCGTCCTGCCGCACGGCGACGCTCATTTTCTAGGGAATGGCTCCGCAAAACCGGTAGACTCGTTAAAAGCCTTTTCCAAAAACCTGACCCAGGGACTCAAGGTCGCCCGCTTCGGCGGAGGCGGGGAGACCACGAAGTTTATCTGCGGATACCTGGCTTGCGAGCCGCAGTTGAGCCACGTCTTCCTGGCCGGTTTGCCGCCCATCCTGCGAGTGCAGGCAGACAGGGATCCGTCGGGCCAGTGGCTGGAACATGCCATCCGTTTCTCCGTCGGCGACGGCGACGGATCGAATGCGGGCAGCGGCGTCGTGCTTGCCAAGCTGTCCGAAGTGCTATTTGTCGAGACGCTGCGGCGCTACATCAACGCACTGCCGCCCGGCGAAACCGGATGGCTCGCAGGCGCCCGCGATCCCGTCATCGGCCAGGCCCTGGCCGTGATGCACAAGGAACCGGCCCATCCCTGGACCGTATTGAATTTGGCGCGACGCGTGGGCCTGTCGCGCACCCGTCTGGCGGACCGCTTTCGCCATTTTCTGGGAGCCTCCCCCATGGCCTACCTGGCGCAGTGGCGATTAAAGCTGGGAGCCGAGCTTCTGCAGTCTACTGAGAACAGCGTGGCCGAAGTCGCCGCGGCGGTCGGATACGGCTCCGAAGCGGCTTTCAATCGCGCCTTCAAACGAAAGTTCGCAAGTCCTCCGGCGCAGTTCCGTCGCAAGCGAAACGCCGGCCAGCCTTGAGCTGCGTCCTATTTGCCCCGGCCCTTCGGGCCTTGCGCGATCATCGGGATGGCGATGATCCAATCCTTGTTCGTGGCATTCTCGCGCGAAACCGCGTATAACGTCTTGCGATCCGGACCGCTAAACGTCACGGTGATCACCGGGCGCGACGTCGGAATCACGCCCAGATATTTGCCCTCGGGTGAGAACACCTGGATGCCCGCCGCTTGTGCGGTCACGTAGAGACGCCCAGCCGAGTCAAACGTGCTGCCGTCGCCCCCGCCTGGCCCTTCCAGTACCAGTTTCGCGAACTCGCGCTGATTCGTGAGCGAGCCGTCCTTCTGGACGTCGAACGCGGCCACCGTAGCGCCGTTGGTCACATACAGGTGCTTTTCGTCGGGGCTCAGCACGATGCCGTTGCTATTAATGTTCTCGCCATACTTCGTCACCACGCCCTTGGAATCGGCGTGAAACACTCCGCCCATGGTGAAGTAGACTCCACCCTTGCTGTCGGCCGTCAGATCATTGAGAGTTCCGCCCAGGCAATCCAGCGGATCGCCATTCGTATTCTTATTGACCAGGGGCTTGCGCTGCGGCGTGAGCTGCTCAATCGATTCGTTCAGCCCGCGGTTCACCACGAACATCGCGCCCTTCGAGTTGATCGCCACGGAGCCGGCCGTATTCAGCCCGGTATAGGCGATGGAGATTTTGCCATCCTTATCCAGCTTCACCACGTTGCTGTTATCGTTCTGTGCGATCAAAATACCGCCGTCCTTGGTCGCGATGATGCCATCGGCGTTGTTGCCGTCCACCTGCCAGACCTCTTTCCATTGCTGGCCCGGAGCGATGACGCCTGCGATTCCCATGATCGTGACCGCTTGGGGACCCGCGGCCGGAGCCGGACCCTTTGCCTGTCCACCCTTGGCCGCGCCGCCGCCTTTGGCTTGACCGCCGCCCCTGCCCGCGGGAGGCGGAACCTTGCAGGTCTTCAGCAGCTCCGGTTGTCTGGGGTCCTGGGGAGCTTGGACGCCCGGCCCCGACTTCTGCGCCGCCGGTGGAGCCTGGCAGAAGGCAGCCGACGCACCCAGCGCACCTATCACAATGGTTAACAGTCCTGTCGATCTCATAAAAGCCTCCTGTGGCTCGAACCGCGACGTCCGCGTTCCAGAATATCAGTACCGGACCGGTGGCGGCATCTCGAAGCCTCAGCCTTCGTATTGCAGTACGTTTAACCCGGCATTCCAATCCGTGACGTACACCAGTCCGTCGGTTGCGACCAGAATGTCGGCGGATTTCGCTGCCAGCGCGACATTGGGGCGTGGATCGATCAGCTTCTTGGGTGCGGGAGGCACCCAGTATGCGATTTCCTTCGGCGAGAATGCGTCCTTGATATCGAAGACGCGAACTCCGGCAACGTTGTAGGTGGAGAAAATGGTCTCCTCGCTGCGAAACGTGCCGGGCCGATTTTCGTGCAGGTTGTGCGGGCCGAAAGTGCCAAACCCGCAGAAGTCTCTCTCTTTCGGCGCAGGCAACGTGGAAATCGGCACAGGGTTTTCCTCAGCCCGCAAATCTACGACGAACGTGGAAAACATGCCCTTGGCACATTTTTCCGCGTTCGCTTCGTCGGCCACGACTGCCAGCTTGCGGCCCGGCAAGGGAAGCGGCGTGTGTGTGCCGCCTGGAAATGGCGGACACCAGTTGATATGTGAAATCAGCTTCGGCTTC
>Ga0105245_10003889_pt1 | contig 13281 bp, 8 predicted proteins | sample KBSM54metaG_FD_81523 | JGI IMG/M metagenome (GOLD analysis project Ga0105245, IMG submission 81523) | Miscanthus rhizosphere microbial communities from Kellogg Biological Station, Michigan, USA - KBS M5-4 metaG | ecosystem: Host-associated > Plants > Roots > Rhizosphere > Soil | place: Michigan... | reverse complement strand
CCGCCCTTCAGCTTCGGCCCGACCTTGTCCAGATCGAGGCCCATGCGCTGGAAGATCGAGTCGCGCACCAGTCCCTGATCGTCGAACGCATACACGAAAACTTCGGCGGTCACGGACTTGCCGCCGTTCGCGCTTTTCAGGACGTCGTCGCCGTTGATCTCGAGGATCACCGGCACCTGCGCGTTCTTCGAGCCGGTGGGGAACGGCGCGGAGAGCGCGGCGACGTGGACGTCCGCCTGCGGCACGTCGTTGAGGATGATCTGCGCGTTCGTCAGCTCGCGCTCGACGGCGCTCTCGTTGCCGCTCTCGTAATAGCCGGGACGATGCGTGACGCGCGCGCCGCCCGGCGCGTTCACCAGGCGCACTTTCAGGTTGTGGAACGTGCCGGCCTTCTGCGCCGGCGCGCTGAATCCGAGGACGTAGACCACTTCCTGCTGGCGCAGCATCTGCTCGAAATTCGATTTCAGATTGTTCGTGTCGCGAAAGACTTCGCCGCCGGTCGGCTTGGCGACGAGGAACAGGCCTTCGTTCGAATTCACGCGCGAGCCCTCGCGCAGGTCGTTCTGCACGCGCAATCCCTGGATGTCGATGGCGTGCATGACCACGTCGGAGCGCTTGAAGAGCTGCGCCATGCGGTCGATGACCGACATGCTGTCGGCGCTGCCGAAGCGCTTGTCGGAATCGACGTTCCAGATCTCGCCGTGCGACGCCGCCTCGTTCTCCTCGCTCAATTCGCGCGACGGGCGGACGTCGCGGCCCTGCACGTATTTCGGATCGAAGCCTTCGGACAGCAGCACCACTTCCTTGCGGCCGTGCACGGCGTTGAGCATCTTCGCCAGTCCGCCGAGGGTGCCGATCACGCGGTTGATGCGGGCGCGGACGTAGGCGTCGTCGAGCTTCGCTGTCTGCTTGTTGATCTCGTGGATCTGTTCGGCCGCGGCGTCGCCGATGCGGTCGGAGCGCCCGGTGGGGATCTCCGAGCCGCTGACGTTCTTTCCCTCTTCGTAGATCGAATTGCCGGCGATCTGGAGCGGATCGAGGGCCGTGAAGTTGCGCGGATCGCCGATCGCGCCGAGGAGCGCGTTGCGGTCGGTGGTGAACGCGGTGAGAAGGCGGAAGCCGTGCTCGGCGTCGACGCTGCTGATGGCCACGCGGTCGCGCGACTGGGTCATGGTGGCGATGAAATCGCGCGCCGCCTCCTGCGCCTTGAGCAGCGACTTCGGCGAGGAGAACGCCAGGTCGAACACCAGCATGAAATTGCGCCGCGCCACGGGATTGAGCGGCGACACCGTCTGCGCCGACTGCGGCTGCGTGAAATCGATGGCGTCGAACGTGGCGATGGGGCGCGCTTTCCCCTCGTCCAGCAACTCGAAATTCGCCGCCGTCAGCCCACGAACCGGATTCCCCGCGCGATCGATGACCGTGACCGGGACCTCGACCAGATTGACGGTGACGTTTTCGCGAACCTGGGCGATGAGAGGCGTTGCGAGGAAGAGGAGGATGGCGAGTGGGGCGCGCATCCGTGAATGGTACGCCTACGTTTTCAACATCCCATGCCGGAGGATCTTCGAAATCTCCGCCACCACCTCATCCGTGCTCTTGCCGAAATGGTCTTTGACGCCGAACAGGATCTCGACGGAGAAGTAGTTGTAGAAGATGCGCGTGGCGAGCATGACGGCGGAAATCGGGGAGAGGCCGTCCTGCAGTTTGGTCTTCAATTGATCCTCGAGGCCGTGGGCCTTGAGGAACGTATCGAAACGGCTGGCCATGTCCTCATAGAACTTGCGGATGTGCGAGCCGTCGAACTCCACGACGTCGACATAAATGAGGGCCACTTCCTCGCGGTATTGAGCCACCGTCTCGCGCGCGGCGCGGCCGAGCTCTTCGAGGTTGTCCGGAAACGTCCCTCTGGCCAATGCCTGATTGAACGGGAAATCGGGACGGGACATGGCGCTGAAATACTGATCGAGCAGCGCGCGGAAGATCGTCTCCTTGTCCGGAAAATGGTGATAGACGTTCCCTTTCGACAATCCCGCGGCCTCGGCGATGTCGCGCACGCTCGTCGCGCCATAACCGCGATGCGAAAAGAGCTTCAGTGCCGCTTCGAGAATCTGTGTGCGGCTCCGCTCCGAACGCTCTTCCTGTGTCATTGGTACGAGTTTATCCCGAGCGGAGCGAGGGATCGGCGGAGCAGCCGCGAGATCGCCGCCTTTTGCGTCGCTCTTTCGGATCGGAATCTCAGTCATAGCGGTCGCTCCGTTGTCCCCTCGCTGCGCTCGGGGTGAACTAACTGTCGCAATTTTTCTTTTTCCACTTTCCCATAAGGCGTACGAGGCAGCGCGTCAATAAACACGAACTTTCGCGGCACCTTGTACCTGGCGATCCGCAGCGTCAGGTACGACGCCAGCTCGTCCTCGCTGGCGCTGCCGACGACGAACGCCACGCCCACCTCGCCCCACGTCTCGTCCGCGACCGCAATGACGGCGGCGTCATTGACCGACGGATGCGCCACCAGCTCCGCTTCGATCTCCGCCGGATAAATATTCACGCCGCCGCTGATGAACATCTCCTTGCGCCGCCCGGCGATGTAGAAGAACCCGTCTTCGTCGCGCCGCGCCAGGTCGCCGGTCCTGAACCAGCCGTCGTCCCCATAGGACGCGGACGTAGCCTCTTTATTGTTCCAGTAGCCCTTGCTGACGTGCGGACCGCGGATCTCCATCTCCCCGATCTCGCCGTCCATATCCGCCAGGCGCACCTCGGTGAACATCATCGGCCGGCCGATGGAGCCCGGCTTGCGGTACGAATCATCGACGGTCATGGTGAAGCAGTTCACCCCGACTTCCGTCATGCCGTATCCCTGCTTGAACACCACTCCGCGCTTCTGGAAAGCCTCGATGATGTAGTGCGGGAGGGGCGCCCCTCCGGAGATGAACCAGCGGACGTGCTCGAGGTTCGCGCTCTTGAATTCGGGCGCCTCCATGAGCATCTTCCAGATCGTCGGCACGCCGAGGACCACCGTGCACTTCTCGCGCTCGATGCTCTGCCAGACCTCGGAGACATTGAACGAACGGTGCAGGATCATCGTCCCGCCGACGGTGAAGATCGGGATCATGAAGGCTGCGAGCCCGCCGGCGTGATAGATCGGCGTGTAGAGCGGCGAGACGTCGTCTTCGCGCAAGCCCCAATTGACGACCGTGTTGTAGCCGTTCCAGAAGAGCTGGCGGCGCGGGATCATGACGCCTTTGGGCTTGCCGGTGGTGCCGGACGTGTACAACAAACACGCCGTCGCTTCGGGGTCGTGATGGGTTGCCGGTGGCCGGTGGCCGGTGGCCGGGACGTCGAGCGGCACCACTTCTTTCATCCCGCAATCGACGGCGATCTGCTCGCGCTCGTGATCCGTCGCTCTTGTCGACAGCGGGACGACGATGGCGCCGATCTTCAAGCCACCGAAGAACAGGGCGATGAACTCGACGCGGTTTTCGCCGAGGATGCCGAAGCGGTCGCCCTGGCGAATACCTCGCTCCAGCAACGTGCTGGCCGCGTCCTGCGCGCGCGACTCGAGGTCGGCGTACGTCAGGCGCTCGCCGGTTTCGAGAACCACGAGGGCCAGTTTGTCGGGGGTGATGCGTGCGCGTTCGGACAGCAGGTCGCCGTCGAACATTTACCGCACGGCCTCGTGAAAGAGACGCAGGAACTCGGCGGGCGCCTGGCGATGCGGGATGTGCGCGGCCTTGTCGATGACGTTCAGCTTCGACCCGGCGATGCGCGACTGCAGCGTGTTCGCGTACGCGAGCGGCAGCAGTCCGTCGTTCGCTCCCCAGATCAGCGTCACCGGCATGGTCAGTTTCGGCAGCCGCGAATCGACGATCCACTCCAGGATCCCGGCTTCGAGCACGCGCTTCTGTGGCATCTCCGTCGCCTTCAGCACGGCATCGATGAGGAACTCCGGGATCTTCGCGTCGGGACCATGCACCATCCGCAGCAGCTTGAGCGCTTCCTCGCGATCCTTCGGGAAAAGCGGGACGTGGCGGACATCCCACGCCATGCCGCTGGAGTCCTCGAGGACCAGGTGCGCGACGCGCTCCGGATGCTCGCTCGCGTAGAGAATGCTCACCCAGCCGCCCATCGAATTGCCGACGAGAATCACCGGCTTGTCGGGTGATTCGCGATCGATGACGGCGCCGAGCGCATCGATCATCGCGCGCATCGGAAGCGGTCCCGTCTTCGGCCCGCTCTCGCCATGGCCCGGCAGGTCGATGGCCACGAGGCGGAACTCTTTCTTCAACTTCGGCGTGACGTCCGACCACGTGCCGGCCTGATCGTTCACGCCATGCACGAGGACGACGGTCCGCTCGCCCTTGCCGCCGGTGAACCAGACGACCTCGTTCTCCACGTGTTTCGTGAGACCGCCCTTGCGCAGCGCGGTGCGCGTCGCTTTTTCGAATGCCTCGAGCGGATTCGCGCCGAGGAAGATGGCGATGAGCGCGGCGAGGTAGTTCATCCGAACAACCGCCTGTCGTCGGGGACGCGGAACGCCGCCCCCGCCTGGTTGTAGCCGACGCCCGATCCGACCATGACCACGAGATCGCCGGCCTTGATTTTGTTTTCGCGGAACGCGTCGTCGAGGGCCATCGGGATGCAGGCGGAGCCGGTGTAGCCCCACTTCTCCATCACCGTGTGCGTCTTCGACATCGGCAATCCGAGGTCGTTCATCACCAGCTCGATCGTCGGCTTGCGCACCTGCGTGAAGATCAGGAAGTCGATGTCCTTCACCTCGAAGCCGCCGTTCTTCGCCACGTCGCGCACCACCGCCGGCCAGCCCTCGTTGTTGATCTCGGGAGGATAGCGGTCGTACATCTTCACCCGGGCGTGCCCGTTCTTCACCGACTCCTCGGTCGTCGGCTCCACCGTCCCGCCGGCGAAGATGGCCCAGCGTTTCGCGTACGAGCCGTCGGCGCGGAAGGCGGACGAAACGAAACCCTGCGTCTCGCTCCGCTCCAGCACCGCGGCGCCTGCGCCGTCGCCGTAGAAGAAGATCATCGGATCGTCGACGTTGGTCAGCTTGTGCATCATGTAGACGCCGATGACGAGCACCGTCTGCATGTTCGCGTTCGTCGCCATCATCCCCGCGGCCGCGGTGTAGGCGGTGGGGAACGAGGCGCACGCGCAGCCGACGTCGAACGTGCCGGCGCGCGTCGCGCCGAGCTTGTCCTGCACGATCACCGACGTCGCCGGCGTGATGAAGTCGGGCGAGTCGGTGCCGACGAGGATCATGTCGACGTCGTCGGCTGTCCTGCCCGCGCGCTGGAGCGCGATCCGCGCCGCGCGCACCGCGAGATCGGACGCCGCCCAATCCTCCGGCGCATACCAGCGCGTGAGGATCCCGCTCGACGCCTCCATCTTGTCCACGAACTCCGGCGCCGCGCCGTTGAAGCGCGCGCGCAGCGTGTCGTTGCTGATCTCGATCTCCGGCAGGTAGGTGCCGGTTGAAACGATGGTTGCGAACATCAGGTCCCCAGCACCAGGCCGCCATCCACCGACAACACCGCGCCATGAACGAACTTCGCCGCGTCCGACGCCAGCCAGGCGTACGCGTTGGCGATGTCCTCGGGCTCGCCCATGCGGCCGAGGGGCGTGTGCTCGCGCATGCCGGCCAGCACCTTGTCCGGCATCGACTTCACCAGTTCGGTGGCGATGAATCCGGGCGCCACGGCGTTGACGCGAATGTTGTGTTTGCCCAGCTCGCGCGCCCACGTCTGCGTAAAGCTGATCACGCCCGCCTTGGTCGCGGCGTAATTCGTCTGCCCGAAATTTCCGTACAGACCGACGATCGATGAGGCATTGAGGATCACGCCGCCGCCGGCGCTGATCATGTGCGGGACGACGGCGCGCGTGCAGACGAAAACGCCCTTGAGGTTCACGGCGATGACGGAGTCGAACGTCGCGTCATCCATCTTCACGAGCCGCGAGTCGCGCACGATGCCGGCGTTGTTGACCAGCACGTCGATGCGGCCGTACTTCGCGATGACGTCGTTCGCCGCCGCCTCGACCTGCTCTCTGTTCGTGACGTCGATCTTCGGATCGGATGTGACGTCCCAGGCGATGACCCGCGCGCCTTCGTGCTCGAAACGCGTGACGGTGGCGCGGCCGATGCCGGCCGCGCCTCCCGTCACGATGACGACTTTGCCGTTGAGGTTCAGGTCCAAACTAGTACACCCACCGGATGCCCAGCTGCACTTCGCGCGGGGTGAGCGTCGAGGTGAACTGGCCGAAGCGCGGGTTCTTCACCGCGGCGGCGGCCGGGTTGGCGATCGTCGGTCCGCTCAGGAACTCGCCCGCCTGGATCGACTGCACGTCGTAATTCTTGAAGTTCGTCACGTTGAACGCCTCGGCGATCGCTTCGAACTGACCGTAGCCGCCGAGGTGGAACGCCTTGGTGATGCGCAGATTGAGGTTGCGATACTTCGGACCGTCTTCCGTGTTGCGCCCGACGCCGAGCGGACGGTCGGAGTTCTTGCCGTCGCCGTTGTAGTCGTAGCCGAGACGATGCGTCCACGGCTGGCCCGATCCGTACTCGAACACCGGCGCGACGACGAGGCCGAACGGCACATGGAAGATGCCCGAGAGCACGGCGCGGTAGCGCTCCGTGCCGCGCGCGCGGCCGTACTCCGCCTCCAGGTCCGCCGGATCGTTCGGATAGCCGGTCGGGAAGTCGGGGCTGAAGTCGTCGCTGATGTTCTTCTTGTCGGCGAACGTCACCGACGCGGTGACGAGATCGGCGCCGCGGATGTTGCCGTTGAGACTGAAGACGAGCGCGCGATACTTCGAGTGTCCGTCGTTCGAATATTCGTTGACCTGGTCGTACGCCGCGATCGGACGCTTGTGCGTGGCGTTGCCGCTCCAGTTGATGTCGTGGATGACGATCTCGTTCTCGCCCTTCACGTAGATCGCCTCGGTGTCGAAGAACATGCGCGAGGAGCCGAGCTTCATCGCGTATCCCACCGACGCCTGCGTGGCCTCCGGGTTCTTGTACGTCGGCGAGAGCAGGGCGATGGCCGGCTTGGAGACGATGCCGGTCGTCGTCGGATGCGCGGGATCGAGCGCCAGCGACGGCAGCCCGAACAGCGCGCCGTTCAGGCGCGTGTAGGTCACGCGGCCGGTGACGCCGTTCTGCTGCCGTTCGGTGAGCGCCGGCACGAGGAGGAAGCGGCCGACGAACTTGCCGGCGCCGCCGCGGAGCACGCTCGAGCCGTCGCCCTTGAGGTCGTAGCTGAACGACGCGCGCGGCTGGTAGTTGTTCGAATCTTTCTTGCGCGGATTCGGAATCAGCGGATGCGTGTAGCCGGGGTTGTTGCCGTCGGAATCGAGGTCGTAGCGCACGCCGAGGTTGACCACGAGATTCGAATTCGGCCGCCACGCGTCGGAGATGAACGCGCCGTAGATCGTCGTGTCCATCGAGACGTCGGACGAGCCGACGCCGTATGCGTACGCCAGCGGCAGGGCCTTCGTGTCGGTGAGCCAGAGGAAGAGGCCGTGCTCGTAGGTGTCGATGCGCAGCCGCTCATTGACGCGCTGATACGACGCGCCGGCCTTGAATTCGTGCGAGCTCTTGCCGAGCACGAAATGCTGGCTGTACGTGTCGCGCAGCTCCCAGGTGTGGCCTTCGCCGAGGAGGTCGCCGAGGATGTTGCCGCCGGTCTGCAGCGTGTTGCCGGACGAGTACCAGTCGGCCACCGCGTCGGAGTTCGTCGGCTCGAAGAAGCGGCGATGGCCGAACTGCAGGCGCGCCTCGTTCGAGCTGTTGACCGAGGCCGCCCAGTTGTTCTCCAGCGTGCCGTTCCAGTTCTTCCGCTCCAGCGTCTGGCCGTACGACTGATCGGCCACGCCGCCGACGCGGAAGTTGTCTTCGCTGTAATCCTCGTAGGCGAGCTTCAGGCCGCCAGTCATCTGCGGAGTGATGTTCGTGTCGAGACCGCCGAAGAGCAGCGTCTGGTCGAACGGATGGCTGATGTCCGCCGCCTGCGCCGTGAACGCGCCGCCCGGACGGAAGAGGACCACGTTGTCTTCGTTGATCTGCTCGAGCGAGGCGAAGTAGAAGAGCTTGTCGTGCGAGACCGGGCCGCCGATGGTGAAGCCGATCTGGTGGCGCGAGTAGTCGTCGTTCTTCTTCAGGTCGAGCGCCCCCTTGCGGCGGAGCGACGCGTCGCGGAAGAAGCCGAACACCGTGCCGTGCATCGTGTTGGTGCCGGACTTCGTGACGATCGACAATCCGCCGCCGGCCGATCCGCCCACCTCGGTGTCGAAGCGGTTCGTGATCACGCGGAACTCGCGGATGGCGTCCTGGCTGAACTTCGCGCGGGAGAGGCCGTTCACCTGGTCGGTCAGGTCGACGCCGTCGACGAGGACCGTCGACTGCGACGCGTTGCCGCCGGCGCCGATGACCGGTCCGCCGTTGATGAAGCGGAAGCCGCCGCGCTCGCGCTCCACGCCCGGCGCGATGAACGCGAGGCGCTGGAAGTCGCGGTCGGGGACCGGCAGCTGCTCGATCTGCTCCGGCGTGATGTTCGTCGAGGAGTCGGTCTTGTGGACGTCGACGATCGGGACGTCGGCGCTGACGGTGATCGACTCGCTCGACGCCGCCTGCATCACGGTCGTCAGCTTGGCCGTCTGGCCGACCAGAATGACGATGCCTTTCTGGCTGACCGGGGCGAAGCCTTCGAGCGAGAACGCGACGTCGTACCTGCCCGGCTGCAGCGCGTTCGCACGCGCCGTGCCGCTGACGTCGGTGACGACGACCGTCGAGTAGCCCGTCTCGGGACGGGTCACGGTGACGGTCACGCCGGGGAGGGGCGCTTTGGACTGATCGAGCGCGACGGCCTCGACCGCCCCTTTGTCGACCTGAGCAAAAAGTGGGACTGCAATGAGGCAAAGCAGGACGATCGAGAGGACAGTACGGGGTCGAAGCAGCATCGTTCCCTCCTGGAGGTTTACCGGCCGACCGGTCGGTTTGTTTGTTTCGCGGGAGTCTAGGAGGGTGGGGTGATGAAGTCAAGAAAAAGCGTGCTTAACGAGTGATAGAGGAAAAAGCGAGAGATAGAGAGATAGAGAGCACCGCACACCTCGATCACTCTCTCTCTATCACTCTATCTCTCTATCACTTCGTCTTACCGCTGCCCCGCCCCGATCGCCACGAACGGCGCCCAATAAAACGGATGCCGGTACCTCGCGATCCGCCGCACCGACATCTGCGCCCCGCGCAACGCCTTCGCCGTGCTCTCCCCCGCGCGCAGGCGGCGGTGGAACTCGACCATCAGCTTCGCCGTCGCCGCCGACTCGGCGCTCCATTGACTGACCACCGTCGTCGGGCAGCCGGCGGCGAAGAAGGCCCACGACAGTCCGATGACGCCTTCGCCTGACCCGACCTTTCCGCGCGCGGTCTGGCAGGCGGAGAGGACGGAGAGGTCGGCGTCGAGCGGCAGGTCGACGACCTCGCGCGCTTCGAGCAGGCCGTCCTCCGTCTTCCCGTTTCCCGGCGCGAGCGCGATGGCGGAGTACATCGGCGCGCGATCGTCGACGATGGCGTGCGCGGCGATGTGAATGACGCGATAACGCGGCGCTTCGCTCTTGAACACCGTCTCGGTCGCGGCGTCGTTGTAGTACGCGCGCCGCTTCCGCGCCGGATACATCGACGCGAGCTGCCGCACCTCGGTCTCGGCGTCGGCGAGCGATCCGAGCGCCGGACCGCGGAACATCGACCGCATCGTGGAGCTCGCGCCGCCCGCGACGCTCGGATTTCCGAGCGCGAGCAGGAACGACGGCGCGCCGGAATGAAGCAATGACGCACTCTGAAGAAGCGAAAGCGAGTGCGCGTAGAACACGGCGTGCCTGTCGATGAGATGCCGCCCGTCGCGCGCGACGAGCGCGTGGAACGGCACGGTCCAGAGCACGCCGTCGGGCGCGATGGCCAGCGTCGCTCCGCTGCCGATATACGATTCGATCGGCGAGAGCAGCAGGTCATACAGCTTGCGCGCCGCGCCGCGATACGCAGGCGAGCGCGCGGCGATGAGGTTCTCCAGTTCGCGAACGTCGCGCTGCAGTTTGCCGTGCGCCACGCGAATGCGGACCACGCGCAGCGGCGCATCCGCGGTCACGACGAACGCCAGCAGCTCCTTGTCCGCGACGACGTATTCGACCAGCGCCATCGATTGCGATCCGGGCGGCAGCGAAACAACCGGCAGCGAATCGACGCGCCGCCGTTGCACGACGGGATGCTTGAGGCGGATCTCCGAACGAAACGCGTCGAGCTCGCGCCGTGCCTCGACGAGTTGCTGTTCGATTCCACCCGGCGCGGCCTGTTTCTGCCGCGCCGTGAGCAGCGTGCGATTGATCTCCGCGATGCGGGTCTGCAACGACTCCTCGCGCGCCCGCTCCTCCGCCGACAACGACGCGGAGAGATCGATGTGCGATTCGGCGATCGCCTCGCGCAGACCCTGACCCTTCATCCGCTCGGCGACGCGGAACGCCTCTTCGATCTCCTTCCGCGCCACGAGCAGCTGCACGAGCTCGACGTAGATCTCGGTATAGTCCTGAAGAAAGGTCACGCGGCCGAGCGGGCCGGCGCCGAGCTGCTCCTGACGGTTTTCGATCGCCGCGATGGCGCGCCGCAACTCCTCGGCGGCCTCCGCGCTGTTCCCCGACGCCGCAAGCGCACGCGCCAGGTCGTGCCGCAGCGTCGCCTGGACGCCGGCATCGCGTCCCTCCTCCGGCTGAGCGTCGAATTTCCGGAGTGCCTCCCGCGCCGCCTGCATCGCGCGATCGGCGTGGCCGCGAGCAAGATCGAGCTCGCTGCGCCGCGCGAGGACCACGATCTGCCGCGAATCGGCCGGCTCGAGCTTCGACTCGATCGTCGCCAGAGCGTCCTCCACCTCCGCGAACTTCCCGAGGAGCAGGTATGCGCGGCTGATCGCGATCAGCCCGCCGATCGTGATCTGGTCATCGTCGAAGAGATCGAAGGAGCGGCGAAAGTGGACCACCGCGTCGGAGTAATGGCCCTCCCTCATCTCCACCTGGGCGAAGTTGGCTTCCGCGTAGGATACGAACTTGCGATTGCCCTGCTCTCCGGCCAGCCGGATCAGCGTCTGGCAATCGCCCCGGGCGACGTCGATATTGCCGAGCTCCCAGTGCACCTCCTGGTGGTTGAAGAGCGCCAGCTGCTCGCCCTCCTCCCACCCGATGCGGCGCGCCCCGTCGAGCATCCTCTCTGCGTTTCGCAATTGTTCGGTCGGGCTGCTCTGCTGCCATCCCACGTACGAGCTCATCGCGATCGACATGAGCGATGTCGTCGGATCGTCGAGCGTGTCGATCGCGTCCGCAACCGCGGCATACGTCGCATGGGCGCGATCGCGATCACCGATCCGCAAGTACGCGAGACCGAGCGTCAGCCGGGCGTCGGCAACGTTGTCGGGAGTTCCGGACGTTTGCGCAAGTTCCTCGCCCCGGCGAGCCAGCTCCACCATGCGCGGCGGATCGTGCTCGAACATGCTCGCGTAGTCCGCCAGCACCGCCACCTGGGTCGAAACGTCGCCTGTCTCCACTGCCAGCGCGACGGCATGCTCGAATCGTGAGCCGCCATTCGACTCGCTCAGCTCGCGCGAGTATTTGGTGATGAGCAGGAGCAGATCGATGTCCTTCGCCTCGGCCGCGATGCACTCCGCATCCACCACTGATGGCGTGGCGGCCATCTCGATCGCCAGGCGCCGCTCCTCGCTGAGGACGCGCGAGACGCGCCACGAGCCGGCCACCTTTCGCGCTTCGATATGCCAGGTACGCGGAAGGCGCCGCTCCGGACGCCACGTCGCCTTCAGCGCCGCGGTCAGCTCGATGTTCATGCGGATGGCGATGCGGTCGGCGCTGATCGATTCGACCGTCCAGTCGTAGCGATCGATCTTCTGGCAGTCGTAGCGCTCGACCGCGACGTGAAACTCTTCCCACGCCCGCGGATCGCCTTCGTTCGGATCGACCAGCTTCGCCATCATCGACAGGTCGTCGTGCCGCAGCACTTCGATGAAGCGCTCGGCGATCTCCTGCGCCGGCGACGCCGAGATCGCCAGCGGCCACGCGAAAACCAACAGCGCAACGAAGGTTCGTTTCATCGGCTCCACGAATCGATGTCGCGCGTGATCCGGCGCGCGACGTCGACATCGCCTGGACTGTTGACCTGCCGCAAATGTTCCTTCGCCTCCGCGATCAGGCCTTCGCGCGCGTTGACGATGCCGAGGAGGAGATGGTCATCCGGATGCTCCTGTTCGGCCGCATCGAGATCGGCGAGCGTCGCCGCGTCGAGGACGCGGAAACGCGCCACAGGCGATGGTGACGCGGGCAGGATCGTGGCCACGCCGTCGCGCTCGACGCGCACGGTCCAGGTGTACGTCGTGCCGCGCTCGAGGTCGTGCTCTGGACGCCACTGCGATCCGCGCAGCACGCCGCTGTCCGCGACTTCGACGTCGCGGTCAAACACCTGCACCTGCGACATCGCGCCTTTCGCGGCCGGCCAGCGGAACGCGGGCCGCGTCGATTTCACGACCACGCCGCTCGGCGCGAACGTCTGCTCCGCGCTCGCCGTGCCGCGCAACACATCGCCCTCGGCGCGGACCGATCGCAGTACATCCGGCTCACCGATCGCCTCGCCCTGGCGCACGCGCTCGACGAGCTTCGACCACGGATCGAGACGCACCACGATGCGCGGTGGATGCGACATTTGCCGCGGCGGCGGCGACTCTTTCCGCAGCAGGATCGGCGCGACGACGGCGATCACCACAGCCGCCGCGAGAAGCAGCGGCCAGACGCGGCGCGGCTCTTCCGCGCTCTGCTCGATGTCGTCGAGCATCGCGTTCGCGGCGTCGTCGAGACCGAGCTGCTCCGCGGAGAGTGCCGTGCATTCGCTGCAGGCGGCGAGGTGGCGTCCGATGGCCAGCACCTCGTCCTCCGTCACGTCGCCGCGGCGCCACCGGTCGAGCTGCTCGAGTGTCGGATGGTTCATGGTCACCAGTTCCTCAACCGTCTGGCCAGCCGTTGGCGCGCCGAGGAGCGGAGGTTGATCACCTTCTGCCGCGACAAGCCGAGGAGCGAGGCGATGGTCAGGTCGTCGAGCGGCAACTGCGACCACAACTTCGCCAGACGCGGCAGCGGCAGGTCGATCGTCGCCGCCACTTCATCGAGCGAGGCGATCCCCATCAACGGAAAGAGCGAGATGGCGCTGCCGCCGTCGCCGTCGCGCAGGTT
>Ga0105245_10003886_pt1 | contig 13287 bp, 13 predicted proteins | sample KBSM54metaG_FD_81523 | JGI IMG/M metagenome (GOLD analysis project Ga0105245, IMG submission 81523) | Miscanthus rhizosphere microbial communities from Kellogg Biological Station, Michigan, USA - KBS M5-4 metaG | ecosystem: Host-associated > Plants > Roots > Rhizosphere > Soil | place... | reverse complement strand
CGCGGCCAGCCACCCGCCGTACGAGACGATGTCGGCCGGCACCTTCTCCTTCACACCGAGGCCGACGGCGGCGTACGCGCCGACGCCGACGAGCAGGGCGATGACCAACAGGAACAGCTCGGCCCCCCGCCGTCGGCGGTGGACGAAGTGCATGAGGGCTCCGGACTGCTGCGCCACGTCAGCCACCCCCCGACGGAGGCGTCTGGCTGGCCGCGAGGTGCTCGACGGTGCGCTCGGCCTCGGCCAGGCTGCCGGTGCCGATACCCGACTGCACGGAGCGGGCGGTGAAGCGGTCGAGCTGGTCGACGTCGACGTTGGTGGTCTCGTAGGCGTGGGACAGGCTGATGCCCGGAATGTCGGCCTGGACGCCGCGGAAGATCGTGACCACGCCGTCCTGCTCGCCGACGTAGTACTGGTGCTGGCTCCAGCTCCACGCCGCGGCGCCGGCCATCCAGGCGATCCCGATGAGCCCGAGCAGGACCAGGCCACGGCGTAGCCACGGGTGGCGGCGGGGGGCCCGGGGTGCGTAGCGAACCGTCTCCGGGTCGGGGTCGATGGCGAACGGGACCCCCGGAGGAAGGTCGTCGGGGATCTCGGCGGCGACCGGCTCCATCTCGCCGGTGTCGCCCGAGCGGTGGCCACGGAAGAACGACGCACCGGCGCGGGGCTTGCGCCTCAGCTCCGCGGCCGAGCCGACCACGATCGGCGCCGACGGCTCGGTGTCCTCGGTGGCGGGCACGACGTCGGCGACGATGCAGGTGACGTTGTCGGTGCTGCCCGCCTCGAGGCTGGCGCGGACCAGCTCGACCGCCGCGAAGTCGGGGGAGCCGGTGGAGAGGATGTCGACGAGGCGGCTGTTGTCCAGGGATCCGGACGCGCCGTCGCTGCAGAGCAGGATCCGGTCGGACTCGGCGAGCTCGACGGTGAACAGGTCGGGGTCGACGTCGTGGACGCCGTCGAGGGCCTTGAGGATCAGGTTGCGGTGGGGGTGGGTCCGGGCGTCCTCCTCGCTGATCCGGCCCTCGTCGATCAGGCTCTGCACGAACGTGTGGTCGGTGGTGAGCTGACTGATCTCGTGGTCGCGGTACAGGTAGGCGCGGCTGTCGCCGACATGGCCCATCGCCAGGCGGGCGCCGTCGAACAGCGCGACGGTGGCGGTCGTGCTGGTGCCGCTCAGCGCGGGCTCCTCGTCCACGAGGTCGCCGATCTTGTCCGACGCGCGGTGCAGGGCACCGGCGACCAGCTCGAGCCGGCGGCGCGCGTCGTTCTCGTCGCCGGGGGGCTCGTCGAGCCGGCGCAGCTGGCCGATCGCGGTGCTGGAGGCGAGGTCGCCCCGGGCGGCGCCGCCGACACCGTCGCACACGGTGAGCAGCCAGGGCCCGGCATAGCCGGAGTCCTGGTTGTCCTTGCGTACGCGCCCGACGTCCGAGATCGCGGCGTACTGCAGTCGGAACGTCACTTGCGCAGCTCCAGGAGGGTCTTGCCGATGCGGACCTGCGTGCCCAGCGTGAGCGTGGTCGGCTGCGTGATGCGCGCGCTGCCGATGTAGGTGCCGTTGGTGGAGCCGAGGTCCTCGACGAACCACTGGTCGCCGCTGGAGGCGATGCGGGCGTGCCGGGTGGAGACGTAGTCGTCGTCGAGCCGGATCGCGGCGTCGGCGCCGCGGCCGATCAGGATCGGCGCCTGTGCCAGGTCGGCGCGCTCCCCCTTGTTGGCGCCGTCGACGACCAGCACGTGGGTGGGCGAGCCCTTGCGTGCCTTCTGCTTGGGCTGGCGGCGGGCCTTGGGCGCGGCCGCCTCGCGAGCCGTGGCGGGCATCCGGGCGCCGAACATGTCGGAGCGGACCACCGAGATCGCCGACAGCACGAAGATCCACAGGATCGCCAGGTAGGAGATCTTGATCAGGAACAGCGTGAGCTCAGACATCGGCGTCCTCCTCGACGCGCACCGTCATCGTCGTCCGCCCGATGCGGACCTCCGAACCGTTCTGCAGACCGGTGCTGCTGATGCGATGGCCGTCGACGAGCATGCCGTTGGTGGAGCCGAGGTCCTGCACGGAGATCCTGACGTCGCCGCTCACGGACTCGTTCACCGTGAACTCGACGTGGCGGCGACTCACGCCCGGGTCGTTGATGCGCAGGTCGGCCTCGGTGCCGCGGCCCACGACCAGGCCGGGCGACTGCAGCGGGTGGCGGGTGCCGTTCACCTCGAGGAACGCGCGGGCGCGTCGTACCTGGGTGTGCGTCGCGTTGCTGATCACCGAGGCGTGCGCCTGGCTACGGACCCGGAACCGGCCGATCGTGAGGTCGTCGGCGGTGTCGAACGCGATCGTGACCGGACCGGCGAACACGTAGCTCTGCCGCTCGGCATGCTCCTGCAGCTGCAAGGAGAGCTCCTTGACCAGCGCCGAGTCGTACGGCGAGAGGCGGTCCATGTCGGGCTGCGAGAGCTCCACGTAGAAGTCGTTGGGGACCATCCGGCGCTGCCGGGACAGGATCTGGGTGTTGTTGTCGCACTCACGCTGGAGGGCGGCGGCGATCTCCACCGGCTGCACCGCACTGCGGAACGCGCGGGCGAAGGCCCCGGAGACCAGTGCCTCGAGCCGCTGCTCGAACTTCTGCAGCACGCTCACGCCGCACCTCCTCTCCGCCCCGTGATTGCGTTTCCCGTCGTCCGCTGAGTCGCCAGCCCTCCCGGCCCCGGTGGGACGAGGCCCGTGTCTGGTCGGGTTGCCGCCGATCGTATCGGGGCGGGTGGGGACCTTCCGACACGGCGGAGCCGCGTCGCACGACCGCGGCGAACCGCGCAGCGCGCGCGTCCGCGAGCGGCACCACGCCGGTTTGGGGCCCCCGAACGGGCTGGGATAGCCTTGGCGCGCTTCTGGCGCGAGTGGCGGAACAGGCAGACGCGCACGGTTCAGGTCCGTGTGCCCGAAAGGGCGTGGGGGTTCAACTCCCCCCTCGCGCACCAGCAATGACGACCGGCTTCCCGGGTCGTGCGCCCGGCAGATGCCGGGCAGAGGTCGGGCAAATGCGAGGCGCCCTCGCTCGTCGCAACGAGCGAGGGCAGTGGCGCCGGCTCCCGTCCCCCCGGTCGGTCGCGGACCCCCCGCAGTCCGCTTGTCCCCCAGGCGAGCGGGCTGCTCCCGAGGATCGATCCGTGGATCGCGCCTCGATGGTGATGAAACGACTGAATCCGTCGCTCATGACGCGAATACCTACGAATTTTCCAGGATTCGTCCGAAACGGCGGACGAGTGCGCTGCGCCGCTGCGGTCGACGGTGCCGGGTCCGCCGTGAGGCCGGTCCACGCTCGGCGCACGAAGTGAGGCGCCCCCGCTCGACGCGCGAGCGGGGGCCGTGGCGCCTGCCGTCCCCCCGGGCGGAAGCGGACCTCCATCAGCCCGGACATCCCCCCGGTTGTTCAGGCTGGCTTTGTGGATCCGATCCAAGATCGCGACCACTGAGAGAATTCAACGACAGATCTTCCGGCCGTGGAAGACCTTGCCCGAAAATTTTCCGGGACTTGCCTGAGGGCTGGCAAACGCCGTCCGGGTGAGGGCTACACCGCTCCCGCGAGGCGCTCGCGCAGCCACGTGGTCGTCGGCCCGATCGGCCAGGTGGCGACCTCGGAGCAGGCGATGACCGGCTGGACGCCCCGGATCGCGCTGGTGGCGCACACTTCGGTGGCCCGGGCCAGCTCGGCGAGGGCCACGGGTCGCTCGGCCGCCGCGGCGTCGTGCCGGCGGAGCGCGGCGAGCACCCGCGCCCGCGTTGTCCCCGGCAGGATCCGTCCGTCCAGCGGTGGTGTCACGACCACTCCGTCGACCACGAGGAAGACGTTCGCGGCGCCGCACTCGAGGAGTCCGCCCGAGTCGTCGACCAGGAGCACGTCGTCCGCGTCGCCGGGATCGGCCAGGAGCCGCCGGTCGACCCACTTGTGCCGGCCGAGTCCGCCGGCGACCCGGCGCGGCGTCAGCGTGCGTGGGTCGAGGCCGGGCTCCTCGATGCGCCTGGCGTCGATCAGCCACTCGCCGCCCACCGGGTCGTACGACGTGCGCACCCGCGCCGTCCCCAGGGGCTCGGCGTCGGCCCGGATGCGACCCGACAGCGCGCCCGCGTCGACCGGCACGTCGTAGAGCTCGCGTACCGACCCGGCGAGCCGGTCGACGTGTGACTCGAGGTCGACCGCGCGGCCCCCGCGGACCAGCAGTGTGTCGAAGACGCCGAGGGCCGGATCGGGAAGGTCGTCGGCGTCGCCCACGACCCCGCAGCCTAGGGCCGATCGCGGGGGACGGCCCGTCATACTGGCGCGCATGGCACAGCGGCGGGACGGCGTCCGGTGGAGCCGGGTGATCCTGGTGGCCGTCGTCCTCGCGGTGATCAACGTGCCCTACGTGCTGCACGAGTGGGCACTGCACCGCGCGTCGACCGAGGGTGTGCTCGTCACCGCCACCGTGGTCGGGGTCGGCCGGGCCGGGGACGACGCGGACATCGCGTTCCGGCTGCCCGCGTCCGTCGACGCCGGGCAGACCGTGCGCCGGGTGAAGGTGATCGGCTCCGTCGGGGTCGAGGCCGCACGAACCAAGCAGCTCGAGGTCCGGGTCCTGAAGGGACATCCGTCGGTGTTCCACGTCGACGGTCAGGTGCGCAGCCACACCGCCCTGTACGTCGTCCTCTTCGCGGACCTGTTCGTGGCCGGCATGCTGCTCCTGAGCTGGCGGCTCGGCGGACGCATCCGCCGGCCGACCCTGGTGGGCATCGCCGTCGAGGACGTCCGCGGCGGCGAGGAGGGCTCGCTGCTCGACAAGCAGGACGACGGCACCTACCTCGTCAACGGCCAGGTCGCCAGCACCGGACCGTCGTCGCTCCTCCTCAGCCTGCGCGACCGCGACGTCGAGGTCCACCTGCGCGACCACGAGAACCCGATCGCTGTCGGTGAGCGGGCGACGGTGCGCGTCCAGCTGGTGGGTTGATGCTGCAGAAGGTCATCGACATCCTGCTCGGGGTACCACCGGGCATGGCGCTGCTGATCATTGCCGCCCTGGTGTTCGGCGAGGCCGCGCTGTTCTTCGGCTTCGTGCTGCCCGGGGAGACGGCGGTGGTGTACGGCGGTGTGCTCGCGGCCGCCGGGAAGGTCCCGGTCGCGCTGGTCCTCGCCGTCGTGCTCGTGGCGGCGGTGGTCGGCGACAGCGTCGGCTTCGAGATCGGACGCAGGCTCGGGCCGCGGCTCGTCCGCGCGCCGGTGCTCCGCAACCATCCCGTCCGGCTCGAGGAGGCCCAGGCCTATCTGCGACGACGAGGCGGGCGGGCGGTCGTGATGGGTCGCTTCACGGCGTTCCTGCGTGCGGTGATGCCGAGCCTGGCCGGGGCCAGCCGGATGGAGTACCGCCGCTTCCTGGTGTTCAACGTGATCGGCGGTGTGATCTGGGGCGGCGCCTGCGTGCTGCTCGGCTACTTCGCCGCCCACTCCGTGAGCACGATCAGCCACGCGCTCGGGGTGACCAGCGGCGTGATCGTCGTCGTCATCGCCGGCGGGCTGCTCTGGGCGTGGCACCGGCGTACCCGCGATGGCTGACCCCGCCACCGGCACGCGCGGCTGGCAGGGCTGGCGCACCGTCCTCTGGCTGGGCGTGGTCAGCCTCCTGGTCGACATGGTCTACGAGGGTGCCCGGTCGATCACCGGCCCGTTCCTGGCCTCGCTCGGAGCCTCGGCGCTGCTGGTCGGGCTCGTGACCGGTGCGGGGGAGGCCGCGGCACTGGGCTTCCGGGTGTTCTCCGGTCCCGCGGCCGACCGCTCCGGCCGGTACTGGCGATGGATGGTGATCGGCTACGCCCTCACGGCCGTGTGCGTCCCGCTGATGGCACTCGCTCCGGCGCTGGGTGCCGCCGGACTCGCGTTCGCGGCGGCGATGGTCCTGCTCGAGCGGACCGGCAAGGCGATCCGCAGCCCGGCCAAGTCCGTGCTGCTCGCGGGGGCGGCCAGCAGCGTCGGTCGCGGACGGGGCTTCGGCGTGCACAAGGCCCTGGACCAGACCGGCGCGTTCCTCGGACCCCTGCTGGTCGCGGGCGTCGTCGCGGTCACCACCCACCAGTGGGCCGGACTGCTGGTGCTGGCGGTGCCGGGATTCGTGGCGCTCGGCGTACTGGCGTGGATGCACCAGTACGTCGGAGACCCTCGGCACGAGCACGTCCCGGCCGGCACGCCCCTGGTGGCGCTGCCGGGCACCTTCTACGTGTACGCCGTGGCCTGCGCGCTGACGACGGTCGGCCTGATGACGTTCGGGGTCATCTCGTTCCACCTCGTGCACGAGCACCTCGTCACGGCCGCTGTCGTCCCGATCGTCTACGCGGCGGCGATGGGGGCGGACGCCCTGGCCTCGCTCGGCACCGGGTTCGCCTACGACCACATCGGCGGCGGCACCCTGCTGCTGCTCCCCTTGGTGGTGGCGCTCGTGCCGGCGCTGGTGTTCACCGATCGGGTCGGGCTCGCCGTCACGGGGGTGCTGCTCTGGGGGGCGGCGACGGGGGTGCAGGACTCGACCGTCAAGGCGTTGATCGCCGACCTGGTGCCCGCGGCGCGACTGGCCACGGCGTACGGCGCCTTCGCGGCGTTCCAGGCCGTGGCCGCGCTCGCCGGCGGCGCCATCGCCGGGTGGCTGTACGACGCGCAACGGACCGCGCTGGTCGCCGGGATCGCGGTCGCCCAGGCCGTGGCGCTGGCGCTGCTCCTCGGCGTCGTCATCCGACCGCGGCACGGCGACAAGGGGCTGACACGTCCCGGCTAGGGTGAGGAGCATGTCGGCCACCCCGTCGTCGTACTCCATCACGATGCGGCTGCACACCGCTCCCGACCACGGGGTCGTCGGGGCCGTGGCCACCGCGATCGCTGCCGCCGGCGGGATCGTCACCGCGATCGACGTCGCCGACTCCAGCCACGACCGGCTCGTCGTCGACGTCACCTGCTCGGCGGCCGACGCGGACCACGCCGAGGTCCTCGTCGACGCGGTCCGCCAGGTCGAGGGTGTCGAGGTGCACAAGGTCAGCGACCGGACCTTCCTGCTCCACATCGGCGGCAAGATCGAGGTCACCTCGAAGGTCCCGCTGCGCACACGCGACGACCTCTCGATGGCCTACACGCCCGGCGTCGGCCGGGTCAGCATGGCCTTGGCCAGGAATCCCGAGGACGTGTCGCGGCTGACCATCAAGGGCAACTCCGTCGCGGTCGTCACCGACGGCTCGGCGGTGCTCGGGCTCGGGAACATCGGTCCGGGTGCCGCGCTGCCCGTGATGGAGGGCAAGGCAGCGCTGTTCAAGCGGTTCGGCGGCATCGACGCCTGGCCCATCTGCCTCGACACCCAGGACACCGACGAGATCGTCCGCACCGTGGAGCTGATCGCACCGGGGTTCGGTGGGATCAACCTCGAGGACATCGCCGCGCCCCGCTGTTTCGAGGTGGAGCGCAGGCTCCGGGAGAGCCTCGACATCCCGGTGTTCCACGACGACCAGCACGGCACCGCGATCGTCGTCCTGGCCGCGCTCACCAACGCGCTGCGCTGCGTGGACAAGAAGCTCCCGGACGCGCGCATCGTGGTCTCCGGCGCGGGCGCGGCCGGGTCGGCGATCGTGACCCTGCTCCTCGCCGGTGGTGCCGGCGATGTCGTGGTCTGCGACATCCACGGCATCCTCTCCACCGACGACGAGACCCTCAGCCCGGCCATGGCCGAGCTCGCGACCCGGACGAACGCCGGCCGTCTGCGCGGCGATCTCCATGACGCGCTGCGCGGCTCGGACGTGTTCATCGGGGTGAGCGCACCGGGCATCCTCCCGGCCGAGTGGATCGCCGACATGGCCGAGAACGCCGTCGTCTTCGCCCTGGCCAACCCCGACCCGGAGGTCGATCCCGCCGAGGCGGAGAAGTACGCCGCGGTGGTGGCCAGCGGGCGCTCGGACTTCCCGAACCAGATCAACAACGTGCTGGCGTTCCCCGGTGTCTTCCGCGGCCTGCTCGACGCCCGCGCCAAGGAGATCACCACCGAGATGCTGCTCAAGGCGGCGTACGCGATCGCGCACGTCGTGAAGGACGAGGAGCTCAACGCGAACTTCATCATCCCGACCGTCTTCCATCCCGACGTGCCGAAGGCCGTCGCCGCCGCCATCAGAGGAGCTGACACATGACCGACCCCACGAACCTGGGCGACTTCCACGCGACCACGATCGACGGGAAGGACCAGGATCTCGGGACCTACGTGGGTGACGTGGTGCTGGTCGTGAACACGGCCAGCGAGTGCGGACTCACGCCGCAGTACGAGGGCCTGCAACAGCTCTACGACACGTACGCCGCGCGCGGCCTGGTCGTGCTCGGGTTCCCGTGCGACCAGTTCGGGCACCAGGAACCGGGCACCGAGGAGGAGATCGCCGGGTTCTGCGAGCGCAACTACGGCGTCTCGTTCCCGATGTTCGCCAAGATCGACGTGAACGGCGCCGACACCCACCCGCTGTACGCCTGGCTGAAGAGCGAGAAGTCCGGCCTGCTCGGCGGCGCGATCAAGTGGAACTTCACCAAGTTCCTCCTCGACCGCTCGGGTCACGTCGTCGACCGCTACGCCCCGCAGACGGAGCCGGCCGAGCTCGTCGCCGACATCGAGGAGCTGCTGGCCGCGAGCGTCGATGACCCCCGCGAGGACGACGGAGCCGACGGGGGGGCGTGACCTCAGGTCTCGCTCTCCGTCGCGTAGAGCGCGGCCCCGACGATCCCGGCCGCGTTGCGCAGCTGCGCCGGAACGATCTCCGTCTCGATGTCCACCAGCGGCAGGAACTGGTCGGCCTTCTTGCTGACACCGCCGCCGACCACGAACAGCTCGGGTGAGAACAGGTCCTCGAGCTTGCGGTAGTACACCGTCAGCCGCGTGGCCCACTCCTCCCAGGACAGGTCCTCGCGCTCGCGGGCGCTGGCGGCGGCCCGCTTCTCGGCGTCGTGGCCGTCGATCTCCAGGTGGCCCAGCTCCGAGTTCGGCACCAGGACCCCGTCGTACACCAGCGCGGAGCCGATGCCGGTGCCCAGGGTGGTGACGATGACCAGCCCTCGCCGGCCCTTGGCCGCGCCGTACCGGACCTCGGCGAGGCCGGCGGCGTCCGCGTCGTTGACGACGTGCACGTCGCGGCCGGTCCGCTCGGTGATCAGCCGGTCGGCGTCCTCACCGATCCAGTGCTTGTCGATGTTGGCCGCGGAGTGCACGACACCCTTGACCACGACCCCGGGGACGGTGACCCCGACCGGTCCGTCGGAGCCGGGGAACTTGGTCAGCAGCTCGGCGAAGACGGCCGCCACGGCCTGCGGGGTGGACGGCTGGGGGGTCTCGATCCGCAGGCGCTCTTCGGCGAAGTCTCCCTGCTCGAGGTCGACCGGCGCGCCCTTGATGCCGCTGCCGCCGAAGTCGATCCCGAACGGAACACCCGCAGCCTTCGCACTCATGCCTCCCATCTTCCCGTGTCGGCCGCGTGGAGCAACCTCGCCGTGGACGGGTCCTTGTCATCGAGGTTTACAAATTCTATCTTGATGTAAACCCGAGGCCGACCGAAGGTCCGAGGAGGCAGTCATGGCGGCGACGTCCGGGGTCGCGAACAGCACCGTGCCGCAGGGCTCGACCGAGCAATGGCGCGACAGGAAGCGCTACCTGTGGCTGATCGGGCTGGTCGTCCCGTCGCTGGCGTTCATCGCCATCGGGATGTGGAGGCTGACCGGCTGGGGCGTGTGGTTCTGGATCGGCCCGATCGTGATCCTGGTGCTCGTCCCGGCCATCGACCTGATCGCCGGTCTCGACCGCTCCAACCCGCCCGACGACGTGATCGAGGCCCTCGAGCGGGATCGGTACTACCGCTGGATCACCTACCTCTTCCTGCCGATCCAGTACACCGGCTTCGTGGGCGCCTTCTGGGTGATGACGCACTACGACCTGTCGGTCGTCGACCGCGTGGGCATCGCGATCTCGATCGGGTGCATCGGCGGCATCGGCATCAACACCGCCCACGAGCTCGGCCACAAGAAGGAGGCCAACGAGCGCTGGCTGTCCAAGATCGCACTGGCGCAGAGCTGCTACGGCCACTTCTACATCGAGCACAACCGGGGCCACCACGTGCGCGTCGCGACGCCCGAGGACCCCGCCTCGGCGCGGGTCGGCGAGAACTTCTACCAGTTCTGGCCACGCACGGTCGTCGGCTCCTTGAGGTCATCGTGGAACCTGGAGAAGAAGCGGATCGCGAGGCGCAAGCAGCATCCGTGGCGTCTCTCGAACGACGTCCTCAACGCGTGGCTGATGTCGGCCGTGCTGTGGGGGGCGATGGTCGCGGCCTTCGGCCTGGGCATCACGCCGTACCTGCTGATCCAGGCCGTCGTGGGGTTCTCCCTGCTCGAGGTCGTCAACTACATGGAGCACTACGGGATGCTGCGGCAGAAGGTCGGCGTCGGCGAGCGACAGCGCTACGAGCGGGTCGATCCGTCGCACTCGTGGAACTCCAACAACATCGCGACCAACGTGCTGCTCTACCACCTGCAGCGGCACAGCGACCACCACGCGAACCCGACCAGGCGCTACCAGTCGTTGCGCGACTTCGAGCAGAGCCCGGTGCTGCCGACCGGCTACGCCGGGATGATCGTGCTCGCCATCGTGCCCGCCGTCTGGCGCCGGGTGATGGACCCGAGGGTCTGCGCCCACTTCGGGGGCGACATGTCACGCGCGAACATCTCGCCGCGCAAGCGGGACCGGGTCCTGGCGCGGTACGCCGCCCCTGGCACCTCGGGGCCACGACCCGCCGGCGCTGCCGGCTGCGCGTCGGCCGCCGCGCGCGCGCAGGTGCCGCCGGGCTCCGTCTCCCCCGAGGCGCCGCGTTCGTCCGACCAGGGTGAGGCGTTGGCCTGGCGTTGCCCCGGGTGCGGGTACACCTACGACGTGGTCGCGGGGGAGGAGAGGGAGGGCTTCGCGGCCGGGACCGCGTGGTCGGAGATCCCGGACACCTGGTGCTGCCCCGACTGCGGGGTGCGGGACAAGGTCGACTTCGTCGCAGCAGAACACGTGAACGCCGACTGATCGAGGCGTCCTCGCCTAGAGTCGGCGCTCGTGTGGAGACGCAGGACTCGGGGCCCGCGCATCGGCGACGGCTGGCCGTCTCCGGAGGATGTCGACAGCGCCCTGGTCGCGCGACGGGTCTCCTGGCCCGAGGACCCCACCCACGAGGAGACCAACGAGCTCATCGAGCTCTTGATGCTGCGCGGGTTGCGCGACCTCGAGCTGGGGCACTGCGAGAGCGCGGCCGTCGACCTGCGCGAGGCGGTGACGCTGATCGAGCAGCTCGGTCCCGTCACGGCCGGCCACGACGGTGGGCGGGAGCGCGCGATCAGGGTCGGGTTGGCGCGCGCCGAGGTGAAGGCGGGTCGGGTACCCGAAGCCGTCGACTCACTGACCCGGGTGCTGGCGCTGCCACAACCGCATCCCGGGTCGGAGGCTCGGGCGGCTGTGCGTCTCCTCCAGGACGTGAACGACCTGGCGAAGCGGATCGGTGCCCAGGGCCGTCGTGACGAAGTGCTTCGGCTCACCCTCCAGACGCACGCCTTGGCCGTGAGCGTCGCGGGTCGTCACCGGGAGGACGACCGGAGCCTGGTGGCGTCGACTCTGGCGGTCCTCGCGGGCTGCTACGCCAACGTGGGCGACCTCGAGAGCGCGGTGGCGACCGCGGAGAACGCGATCGCCCGGCTCCGACCGCTCCGCGGGCAGGAGGCTTCGCTCGTGAGGTGCCTGCAGATGCGGCTGAGATGGCTGCGTCAGCTGGGCCGACTCCCTGAGGCCGAGGAGGCGGAGCGCGAGCTCGCGAACCAGCTGCGTTCCTAGACTGGCCGCGTGACGACCGCCGCCTCGCAGACCACGCACCAGCGGGTGGTCGCGGCGGCGGCCGAGCTGACCCTCGAGGTCGGCTGGGCCGGGGTGACCATGGGCAAGCTGGCCGATCGGGTAGGGGTCTCGCGGCAGACGGTCTACAACGAGGTCGGGTCGAAGCCACAGCTGGCCGAGCAGATGGTGCTCGCCGAGCTCGCGAAGTTCCTGGCGGTGGTCGACGAGGCGTTCGACGAGCAGCCGGGCGACCTGGTCGAGGCCATCCGCGGCGCCTCGCGCGGCGTCCTCGAGCTCGCCCGCGGCAACGCCCTCCTGCAGGCCGTCATCTCGGCGTCGTACGGCGCAGAGACCGAGCTGCTCCCGCTGCTGACGACACGCAACGACGCTCTCGTGCTGACCGCGACCCAGGCGGTCCGCACGCGGGTGACGGCGTACCCGATCGACATCGACGACCGCCAACTCGACGCGGCGATCGACATGGTGGTGCGGCTGGTGCTGTCACACGTCGTCCATCCGATCGCGAAGCCGGCCGAGACCGCCGACGACATCGCCTGGATCTCCGGCAGGACGCTGCGTCCCTGACCTCCGCGGCCCGGCGTATCGTCGCGACGTGACCGCGGGGACGATCGAGTACTCCTCCGCCGCCGGCCGCGGCGTCATCCTCGCCGCGGTGCTGGGCTCGGGGATGGCGATGCTGGACGGCACCGTCGTCAACGTCGCTCTGAAGACGATCGGCAAGGACCTCGACGCCACGCTGGCGCAGCTGCAGTGGATCACCAACGGATACCTGCTGATGCTCGCCAGCCTGATCCTGCTCGGCGGTGCTCTCGGCGACCGGCTCGGTCGGCGGCGGGTCTTCCTGATCGGGGTGGTCTGGTTCGCCGCGGCGTCCTTGCTCTGCGGCGTCGCACCGAACGCGACCGCGCTGATCGGTGCCCGGCTCCTGCAGGGGATCGGCGGCGCACTGCTCACCCCGGGCAGCCTCGCGATCATCGAGGCGGTGTTCGTGCGGACCGACCGCGGACGTGCGATCGGCGCCTGGTCCGGGCTCGGCAGCATCGCCGCGGCGATCGGTCCGTTCGTCGGCGGCGGCCTGGTGCAGTACGCCGACTGGCGCTGGATCTTCCTGATCAACGCACCGATCGCGGCGGTCACGATCGCGGCCGCGCTGAAGTACGTGCCGGAGACCCGGGCCGAGAGCGACGGTCCGTTCGACGTCCTCGGCGCTGCCCTGGCCGCGATCTTCCTCGGCGGCCTCACCTACTGGCTGATCGAGTTCGGAACGTCGTTCGCCCCGGCTGCGTTGGCGATCGGGATCGTCGCGGGGATCGCGTTCCTCGTCGTCGAGCGCCGCAGTGACCACCCGATGATGCCGCTGAGCATGTTCGCGTCGCGCAACTT
>Ga0105245_10003885_pt1 | contig 13293 bp, 16 predicted proteins | sample KBSM54metaG_FD_81523 | JGI IMG/M metagenome (GOLD analysis project Ga0105245, IMG submission 81523) | Miscanthus rhizosphere microbial communities from Kellogg Biological Station, Michigan, USA - KBS M5-4 metaG | ecosystem: Host-associated > Plants > Roots > Rhizosphere > Soil | place... | reverse complement strand
TAACTGTTCCATGAAGGAACAAGTGGACCACAGGTTGCAGCTCCACTGCGATATTGAAATCAGCAGCTTTATCCGCCCAGAACAGATTGCCAACGCCACTGGAAATGCCGGCCTGGGAGCGCCGTTCCTGCGAAACACGCGAACCGATTCCTGGGAGCTTCTGACGATGGGCAAGCCTGCTCTTCTCACCACTGTCGACGACATCAACAGCACCAAGCGCATGCAGATAGAGGTAACGGCCACCAAGCTAGACTGATCAGTTCGCCGACCAAATACTGAAAAGGCGCTACGGCGCCTTTTTTCAGCCGACATCGCCGTGGTCAAGAAGCGCGGTTACTTGATCCCCGCAAGAATTTCATAGGACCGCAATCTCGCGGAATGATCGTAAATAGCGGACGCGACCATCAGTTCGTCGGCGCCGGTTTGCTCAATGAATTTTTCCAGTCCGGCGCGGACGGTTTGTGGCGAGCCGACGAAGGAGCAAGCCAGCATGTTGGAGACGTGAGCTTTTTCCATCGGCGACCAGTAAGACTCAATGTCATCAATGGGCGGCGCAAGCTGGCGGCGCGTGCCACGCACGGCATTGGTAAAACCCTGCTGAGCGGAAGTAAAAAGTCGCCGCGCTTCTGCGTCAGTCTCGGCGGCAATTACGTTCACGCCGACCATGGCATAAGGTTTTTCAAGCTGCGCCGATGGCCGGAACTCCCTGCGGTAAACCTGGAGCGCCAGCATGAGCGCGTCGGGCGCGAAGTGAGATGCAAAGGCATAGGGCAGGCCGAATTCTGCAGCAAGCTGCGCGCCAAAAAGACTGGAGCCGAGTATCCAGATTGGGACATTTGTGCCGGTGCCAGGAACAGCCTGGACAGTTTGTCCAGCTTGCAGCGGGCCCAGAAACGCCTGAAGCTCACGCACGTCATCGGGAAAACTATCGGCGCTGGTGGGATCACGGCGAAGAGCGCGCAGTGTACGCTGATCAGTGCCGGGAGCGCGGCCAAGCCCGAGATCGATGCGCCCGGGGCAGAGTGATTCAAGCGTGCCAAACTGTTCCGCGATAACGATGGGCGAATGATTGGGTAGCATGATTCCACCCGCGCCAACGCGAATGGTTTTGGTGCCTCCGGCAACATATCCGATGACGACGGAAGTAGCGGCGCTGGCAATGCCGACCATGTTGTGGTGCTCGGCCAGCCAGAAACGCCGATACCCCCAGCGCTCAGCGTGCTGCGCCAGATCGAGCGAATGGTGCAAAGCGTCCGCAGGAGTGGATCCCTGCGCGACGAATGCAAGATCAAGAATGGAGAGAGGGATCAAAAGATTCCTTGTGTGATGCAAACGATACTGATGCTGCGGAAGCTACTTGAGGTTCACAACTTAGATTAGGTAAGTCTGTTTGCGGGTCGATTTGGCGCACTCGCTTATAGATTTTTACAAAGCAATGCCATTCGCTCGCGATGGCATTTGTCTGATCGGTGGATCTTATCTTGGCGTCGGCGCAGTTGTCCCATTCCAGTTCACTGGCTGGTCCACGCGGATAAGCATTCCGGCCAGCGCCGGAAGATGCACGTCTTTTCCGTTCGTAGCTACCACGTAGCCCCCGCCGGAAAGTGCGCCAATAGCCAAACCCTTGATGGGGCCGCCGAGACTCCGCCGCGCGGCCGCTCCAATCGTGTTGGAGTATTTGCCGGATTTATCCGGGTCGTTCGGCCCTTCAGTAATTACTCTTTTGGAATTCTTGCTGCTGTTATCGTGCACAGAAACCAACGTCGCAGTGAGCGGCAGCGTTTGACCGCTGGGCAGCACTACGTCCCGAAAGCGCAGGCTCAATTTGGGTTTATCTTTAAGAGCGGCCAGGGTCTTCTCATCTTCTGACTCAGCAACTTCGCCCTCAACCCGTGCGCCCGCTGGAATTACAATGGCGCCATTATTCGCCAGCACTGGATCGCTTACGGTCGCAGTAAAGCGATCACCGGGCTTCGAGGTCTTGCTGGAAAGAGGCGTATCCAGCGCTGCATGTATCTCCGTACCCGCGCCCACTTCGTCGATCACGGCTGTGTTTGCAGCCGGTGCGTTCTGGGCAGGATTCACTGCTTGTCCGTTGTTTCCCTGCGGTACGTCCGCAGGCGATGTACGCGCAGGCGGCGTATTTCCGTTAGTGGGCACGGCTGGGTTTTGCGTTTGTGGCGCGGTTGCTGGAGTGTTGTTTGTTCCCGGCGCGTTCTGGGCGGCAATCGTTGCCACAGCCACCAGCAAGAAGAGTATGAGCGTGGCTGTCCTGCGCATAAAGTAAATGTCCTCCATGGGGTTACACCACAGGTGAGAAGCTGCCAATCGATTGCAGGTTGGCCCATGTCGGCCCTCTTTTTTGCCAAATCCAGCATCTCTGTAAAGGACGATGGCACGCCGCCAACACGTTATAATGGTGTTTGGTCGATTGAATCGGTCCTGATCTTACCGTTACAGGAGTTCCCAAATTGACATCGAATGGCCAGCCTTCCAAACCCCGGGTCTTGGTGGTGGACGACGAGCGCGTGATCGCCGATACCTTGGCGATAATTCTCAATCAAAATGGATTTGACGCCTCAGCCGTCTACACAGGAACGGCGGCGGTGGATCGTGCGCGCGAGACCAAGCCCGACCTGATCATCAGCGATGTCATCATGCCGGACATGAACGGTATTGAAGCCGCCATCCGCATTCGCCAGGCGCTGCCCGGATGCAAGATCCTTTTGTTCTCCGGCCAGGCTGCAACCGCCGACCTGCTGGAAAAAGCCCGCGCCCAGGGCCACGAATTTGAGATTTTGGCAAAGCCCGTCCATCCGCAGGATTTGTTGGCTAAGCTGAGGAATTAAGAGTAATTTCCCGAGATTTTATTCTGGCCACCGACGGGCTCCGTGTAACACACGCAGTACCCTGACGCTCTGGTCGACAACCTCATACACAATCAGATAAGGTAACTGCGTCAAAACCAGTTCGCGCGTGCTTTCTTTGCGGCCCGGTCGTCCCCGTCTGGGAAACAACTTCAACTCTGAAGCAGATTCAAAAATACTCTGGATGGTAGTGGCCGCAAATTCTGGATTGTTCTCGAACAAATAGTCAGAAACTTGTTCGAGGTCGGCGACAGCTGCGGTGGTCCAAACGAGCCGCATTATGAACGAGACTGCGTGTCTTTCAGTCGCTTTTCTATGCGGGCCACAACCTCATCATGCTCGACGAGATCCCCTTTGGCGGCCTGAGACTGGCCTTTCTCGACCTCCTTAATAAACCAAGCGTCGTGATCTAAAAGACGATCAACGGCCTCCTGTATTACCTGAGCAGTATCTTGACCTGTGCGGGCGGCCACCTGCCGTAAGAGGGCTTCTTTTTCAGGAGTCAAGTGAATTTCCATAGGGTCAGTCTAGCAGCAGAAAATTGGCTGTCAACTAAGGCGGGATTGAACCTGGGCGCTTCTGGCCTAAAGCTCTCGTCTGCCTTCCATCGCCTTCAGCATGGTCACTTCGTCCGCATACTCGATGTCGCTGCCGGCAGGAATTCCGGTGGCAATGCGGGTGATCTTTACACCTGGACGTTTCAGCAAACCGGTAAGATGGACCGCCGTAGCCTCGCCTTCGATCGTCGGATTAGTTGCGATGATAACTTCATCCAGGCTGCCGCTCTCAATCCTTCGCATCAGAGATGGTATCCGCAAGTGCTCTGGCCCAACACCATGTAGTGGAGAAATGGCTCCGTGAAGGACGTGGTAAACGCCGTTATAAAACCGCGCTTTTTCAATCGAAGCAATATTCGTGGGCTCTTCCACCACACAGACCAGGCGTTGATTTCGGGTGGCGCTGGTGCAGTAACTGCAAGGATCAACATCCGTGATATTGCTGCATACAGAGCAAAGATGAAGCTTTTCTTTAAGGTTGCGGATGGCCGCCGCAAGGTCATCGGCATCTTCAGCGCTGGAGCGCAAAATGTGAAATGCCAGACGCTGGGCGCTCTTACCGCCAACGCCCGGAAGTTTTTTTAACTCATCAATCAGTCGAGCCATTGGCTCGGCGAACTTTGACACAGCTCCCTCTAAATTCCCGGAATTCCCATTCCGCCCAGCATGCCGCCCACAGTCGATTGCATCGCTTCATCCACCTTCTGCCCCGCCGCGTTCACCGCCGCCGTGACCAGGTCCTGCAGCATTTCCACGTCGCCGGATTTCACCGCTTCCGGATCGATCCGCGTCTCCAGAACCTGCTTCTGCCCATTCATCCTGATGGTGACGGTGCCGCCGCCGGAAGAAGCCTCGACTACTGTCTGCTTCATCTTGCTCTGCAGGTCTTGCGCCTGCTTCTGTGCGTTCTCCAACATCTCTTGAAATTGGCGTGAATTAAATCCGCCCATGGCTTCTCCTAGTTTTTCTCGCGATGATCAATCACCGTGCGAATCTCTGCTCCAAATTTTTCGCGCATGCGCTGTACGATCGGGTCTTCTGCCGCGCGGCTGCGCGCGCTGGCGCCATTGCGTGGCCGCACCACTGCCGTCGCTCCATTCGATACTGCGGGAACTCCGCTCACGACATTGACTTTTGCTTGACGCCCCAGGGCAGCGCTCGCTGCGGCATTGGCCAGCCGCTTTGGCTCGGCGCTCATCATCAGATCAATTACCGCCGCCGATTGAGCAATGCTCACCACAACTTCATTTCCCTTCAGAGTCACACTGCCGCTTTCCAGCGTCGAAGCGAGCATCTTGTGCCCAGCCTTTTCCAACTCCGCCAGCACATGGCCCATGATCTTTCCTGGATCGTCAGTCGTTCCAGGATCTTCTGTTGTCTGCGGCTCTTCCACAGCGACTGCGGTAGCAGTTGACGACGTCTGTGTTTGTACCGCTGTCGATGGCGTCGCCGACATTTCCGGATCGAAGCTGCGGCCTTTGCGTGCGCGGTCTGCTTCAAACGGCGACACAGGGCTTTGCTGCCTTGGGGCCACGCTAAACGCGGGCGTTGATGATGAAGCAGTCGAAGGCAATGGCCGCGCCGCCGCATTCCGTTGCGCTTCAGTGGGCTTCTGCGTTTCTGCGCCCACCTGGCTCAGAATCTGCTCTAGTGGAAGGATACGCTGCGCATGCACCAGCTTGAGCACTCCCAGTTCAAGATGAAACCTTTGCTCCTGTCGATATCCCAACTCATCGAAGGTGCGCAGCATGATCTGGAGAAACCGTGCCAGCTCTTCCTCAGAAAACTGGCTTGCCACTCGACCCACCCGTGCACGCTCGTCTGATGAGATTTGCAATAACGAAGAATCGTCGCCCGCTACCTTGGCTACCACTGTATTGCGCAGGAACCGTACAAGTTGCCGGGCAAAGTGCGCCGGATTGTGGCCTTCCGTCATGAGCCGGTCGAGCGTGCGCAAGGCTTCTTCACTGGAGCCCCGCAACACCGTACCCATCAAATCTTCAAAAACCTCGGAGCCCACGTTCCCAACGAGCCCGCGCACCAGTTCACCGCTGAGTTTGGTACCGCAGCACGCAATCGCCTGGTCCATGATGGAGAGAGCGTCGCGCATGGAGCCATCGCCAGCTTCAGCCAGCACGGCCAATGCTTCATTGTCTGTCTGAATATTTTCTTTAGCGGCAATTGCGCCAAGCTGGTTCACGATCTCATCGAATTTCACCGCATGGAAACTGAAGTGCTGGCAGCGCGAGCGGATGGTCTGCGGAATATCTTCGGCCTGGGTCGTCGCCATCATGAAAATGATGTGCGGCGGAGGCTCTTCCAAGGTCTTGAGCAGCGCATTGAACGCAGCATCGGTAATCTGGTGTGCTTCATCCAATATATAAATCTTAAAGCGATCGCGCGCCGGTCGATACCGTGCGGCATCGCGCAGCTCCCGGATTTCATCAATGCCGCGGTTTGTCGCCGCATCAATTTCGATGACATCGACCGAACTTCCAACCCGCACTTCAACGCATGAATCACACACGCCACAAGGCTCCGGCGTCGGCTTTTCCGCTTTGCCATCAACGCCACGGCAATTCAACGCCATGGCCAGAATGCGAGCAATGGTTGTTTTGCCGATACCGCGATGGCCGCTGAAGATATAGCCGTGCGCAATCCGCTGCTGATCGATGGCATTCTTCAGGGTACGGGTCACATGTCCCTGCCCAATCACCTCAGAAAAACGCTGCGGCCGATATTTGCGCGCTAGAACTTGATAACTCATGCTGGAAATTTGATTATACCGCTTTCAAACCGGCAGATTTTCAACAGGCAAGCCCGAAAACGCATCCGTTCGGGCCTCTCTTCTGTGTTCATGTAACTAACCCTTCACTGAGGTATTCACGCCCGACCAGACTAGTCGATGAAAGGCCTCATCCATCTCTTCGGGAGAAGCTGGCATGCCGCGATCGATCCACCACATCATGGATGAAAACAATGCGCCCGCTAATGCATGAGCGGTGGCAGACAACTGCGCGGGCACAGTTCCCTGTCCGCTGGTCAGCTTCACCAGACGCTTCTCTATGGCACGCGCAAACTGACCCTGGCCCAGCTCCATCACATCGTGAATTTTGCCGGCTGCTACCAGAGCATCGCGGAAGACCTTCACATCGGCAATGTGGGAAAACAACTCGCGCACAGGAGCAACACGCATTGAGTTCTCACCGCTCCGATCCAGTATGCTGGAAATCATTTCCCAGAACTCCTCGACATCGCTGAGGAACAGATCGTCTTTATCGCGGTAGTGCGTATAAAACGTGGACCGGCCGACTCCGGCGCAATCCAGCACTTCCTGTACGGTAATCGACTTGAACGGCCTCTCATGCATCAGCTCAACCAGCGCATCGCCGAGCGCGTCTCTCGTCCGGAGCGTGCGCCTGTCAGTTCCTGGCTTGGCTTTCACTTTGGAGTGGGACTTTGTCCGGGACTTTTCCGCGCGTGTTGATTTAGCTCTCGGCTTTTTTCCGGACATTGGCTGCCTCTTTGTTCCGTAACTCGGCTTTTCCGGTCAGAGGATATTTACTGCGCTGCGTTTCAATTTTAACGTCACAATCATGACGGACGATCGCAAGAGTGGAATCGCATTGATTACAGGAATGGCCGGCACCATTATAACGATGGCGCTCCATCCAACCGGACACGATCTGGCCTCTGGACACGCTGCATCCATGATGCAACTGAACGTGGCGGTTCATACGCTGGCGCTGGTGTGCGTTCCCATACTATTTCTGGGCGCGCTTGGTCTGACACAACGGCTGGCTTCGCCCAACCGGCTTGCGCTCTCAGGGCTGGTGCTGTTTGGCTTTGCCGAAGTTGCAGTGATGATTGCAGCAGCGGCGAGCGGACTGATTACGCCCGGTCTCTATCATCACATGTCAGCGGACGGCCCCGCTGCGGCCGACGCATGGCGCGCCGCTATGGCACTCAATGGACATCTGAACCAGGCATTTGCCCTGATCTTTACCGTGGCCTCATCGGTTGCGATTGTGCTTTGGTCAGCAGCAATCCTCAAAAGCAGCATCTTCAACCGGGCACTCGGAATTTACGGCTGCATTCTGGGTCCCCTAACCATCGTAGGCGTTCTTTCCGGACACATACGGCTTAACGTGCACGGCTTTGGACTCGTAATACTAGGGCAGGCAATCTGGTTCATAACAGCCGGCGTGCTTCTCTGCAGACAAAACTCTAGCGATGCTGCATCCGCCTGAGCTGCTTTAGAAGCATCGCATTGCAGAGAGGATGAGCATTTGTAATAGGCTCTGTTCCACAACTACTCTTCTCTCTTTCCTCTCTAATAAGAGTCTCTGCATTACTTGTTATTCGCACCGTTTGTGAGCTCCGCGAAAAACCATGCGTCGAGCACACCCATCATTTCCATGACGCATCTCATCGATTATTCCAAAAGGAAAGGTTGTGTTGTTATGAGCGAAGCTGCACGCATTCACTTACGGAATGCTCAAGGCCGCCGACATCGCATGGAAACGGCATTTCGCTGGAGCGCAATGATTACCGGGGGCTCACTGGCCTTGCTGGGCCTGTCTCGTCGTTCCAAGTCTGGAATTGCCATTGCGGCTGCTGGTGGACTTCTAACTTATGCCGGCGCAAAAGCCGGCGCGCGTCAGCGGGAGCTGATTGCACGCAGCAGTATCCTGCTGAACTGTACTCCGGAGCAGGCATACGAGTTCTGGAGCAAGTTTGAAAACCTGCCGTTATTCATGCGCCATCTGGAATCTGTCACACCGTTAGGCGAGACCCGATCCAGGTGGATTGCAATTGGCCCGCTGGGCAAACGCGTTACTTGGGACGCAGAAATTGCTTTCGATCGCAAAGACGATGTCATTGCATGGCGTTCGCTGCCCGACTCTGAGCTTTACGTCAACGGCATTGTTAAGTTCCGCAATGCCCCGGCTAATCGGGGAACAATCATCACCGTCGTCGTGGTCTATCAGCCCCCGGCGGGCGCCATTGGAGGAGCGTTAGCAAGGATTCTGGGAAAAGATCCCAGCTTTATGATGCGGCAGGACCTGCGCCGCCTGAAAGCCCTGATTGAAGCGGGCGAAATTCCCACAGTCGAAGGCCAGTCGCATGGGCCACGTTCCGGCGTGTCTGCCATTGCGCGCGTGCTTAATCCAGATGATCCCATCAAGGGCGATGGAAAGCTAACCGACATTGCAAACGCCAGAAGGAGGGCCTCATGAAAGCAGTTTGCTGGATGGGTACGGAAAAGATGACTGTTGAGACAGTGCCAGACCCCAAAATCCTGAATCCTCGCGATGCGATTGTCCGCATTACCAGCACCTGCATTTGCGGTTCTGATCTGCACTTATACAACGGATTGATGCCCACCATGGAGCAAGGCGACATCATGGGCCATGAGTTCATGGGCGAAGTAGTGGAAATTGGCGCGGGCGTTAACCGCGAAAAATTAAAAGTAGGCGATCGAGTGGTTGTGCCATTCACGATCGCTTGTGGAAGATGCTTCTTCTGCCAGCAGCAATTATGGTCCTGCTGTGACAATTCAAACCCCAACTACTGGATTGCTGAAAAGCTGATGGGCTACTCGCCTTCCGGGCTATTCGGCTATACACACATGCTGGGCGGTTATGCCGGAGGCCAGGCGCAATATGCTCGCGTGCCTTTCGCCGACGTTGGTCCATTGAAAATTCCCGCCGGCATTCCAGACGAACAAGTCGTTTTCCTTTCAGACATCTTTCCCACCGGCTATATGGGCGCAGAAAACTGCAACATCAAGCCCGGCGACACAGTGGCGATCTGGGGTTGCGGCCCCGTCGGCCAATTCGCCATTCGCAGTGCTTTCCTTCTCGGCGCTGAACGGGTGATCGCCATTGACCGCTTTGATTATCGTCTGCAACTGGCCGAGGAAGCTGGTGCGGAAACCATCAACTATGAAGAAGTTGATGATGTGGTTCAGCTTCTTAAGGACATGACCGGCAACATCGGTCCAGACTCCTGCATGGACGCTGTGGGAATGGAAGCGCATTACAGCGGACCAATGTGGGCCATCGATAGGACAAAACAGGTCTTAAGGATGCAGCCGGATCGACCTGGAGTCCTGCGTCAGGCCATCATCGCGTGCCGGAAAGGTGGCACCGTTTCCGTTCCCGGCGTCTATGGCGGGTTCATTGACAAGATGCCCATGGGCGCTTATGTGAACAAAGGGCTGACCATGAAGACGGGGCAGACTCACATGATGCGCTACATGAAGCCGTTACTCGAACTGATTCAGGGCGGCAAGATCGATCCCAGCTTTGTCGTAAGCCACCGTGTCCCGATAGATAAGGCTCCCGAGATGTACAAAATCTTCCGCGACAAAAAGGACCACTGCACCAAGGTTGTTCTTGATCCCTGGGCAAATGGAAGCGCCGCAGCTTAGTCGCATTCTCAACCTAGCAGACCGCGCCGGCTTCACACCGGCGCGAGTCTCTCCTCAACAACGCGGATCTCAACCGCATTTATGCATGAAAGGATTTCCAAAAATGGCCAATGAGAATCTGAAAGGTAAAAGGGTAGCAATTCTGGTTACGGATGGCTTTGAGCAGGTTGAGCTTTTGCAGCCGCGCGAAGCGTTGGATAAAGCCGGAGCTGAAACAAAAGTAGTCTCACTGAAAGAAGGTCCGGTGAAAGGCTGGGACATGACGAAATGGGGCAAGGAAGTCCCGGCAGATCTCACGCTTGACAACGCTAAGCCGGATGACTTTGACGCTCTACTGCTTCCCGGCGGCGTGATCAATCCGGACAAACTTCGCATGGAGCCCAAGGCAGTCACATTCGTTAGATCGTTCTTTGACGCCGGAAAACCTGTGGCGGCGATCTGCCACGGCCCATGGACCATCATTGAAGCCGGTGTGGCGCGCGGCCGCAAGATCGCTTCATGGCCTTCGCTTAAGACCGATATCCGCAATGCCGGCGCTGAATGGGTGGATAAGGAAGCGGTCACCGACGGCAACCTGGTCACGGCCCGCAAGCCGGACGACATTCCGGCGTTTAATCGCGCCATGATCGAGCTGTTTAGCGCGGGAGCCCAACAAAAGCGGCCAGCTGCGTAAAAATCCAGCACAGACTCGCAGTAAACGTCGCAGTATTCAAACCCTACAGAGCCGGAAAGGTTACTCAACATATATAAGGAGCAATATTCCGAGCACAATCACGCTGTTGGCCCATAAAGAGTAAGGCACTCGAATGGGAGGGCGGCCAACATCGTGCAGAAATTTGAATAGCCCAACACAAAAACCGACAATCGCAAACCACGCATGCTGCCTTTGGATATTTGCCCCGGTCGCTGTCAGCGTGTGAGCGTGACCCTGCGAAATCGGAGGACTACCTGCCTGAACAAGTGTGGGCGCGCAAGGAGGGGTAGGTTGAGCAGTGCCGTGTTCAGCAGCGCCATGTTCAGCAGCGCCGTGATGATGCTCCTGCGGATTTACCGCCGTAGTTTCCGAGGCGCTTTGGCAGTTACCGTTTATATCCTTTGAGGCAGAAATATGATGGCCTGAGTGATCCATGCCGTTCGCATTCACGACCGCCATGCCGCTGTGGTGATGTGCAAAGAGGGACGCGCCGCCAATGACACACAGCACCGGAAATACCATGTTGAGCCACGGCTTGCGGAGGCGTGGAGTTGACTGCACACATTCCACTACCCCAAACACAATCAGCAACAAGGCATAGAGCTTGTGCTGGCGGGCTTCCGCGTCATGGTGAAACAGCCAGGACCAACTCAGGCTTCCGCGCGGCCAGATCTCACTGTCACTCCAGGCCGCCAGAAGGAGTCCCGCGGTAATGAACAGGATCGGCGCTAGCCATCTAAGCCACGGCTTGGACCTATCATGTTTACTCCAGATCACGCTCAATCCAATCGCAATCAGGAACATTCCTGCGATATGGTGATTCAGTTCGGATGACGGCTTGTCCGGATCGGGTGCGGAAGCGGGAGTAATGCTCGCTGACGAGAGTTGAGGGGTAGTTGCACCTAACTGCAATGGGCAAAGAACTGCCAACATCAGCACGAAAAACATTACGGTGGTTGTGACGGAGTTGAATGAGTGCTGCATTGATCACTCCTCCAATGTCTGCCTCCATGGCCGAAGAACTGCGGGAAGCCACAAGGCAAGCTTGTTTCAATAAAACCTCTAGCCTGGTACCAATGGGACCAGGTCAGTCGGGCATCTCCTGCTCAGGACCAGCACTGTGGCCATGAAAGTCATTCATGATGGCGTGCAGTGCGGGAACATAATCGGCAATTCCGGTTTGGCCGACGAGCCAAACTTCGTAATACGAGGGCAACTCTGAAGGAAAGCGGCTATGCCGGATCACTTCTGTATGTCCACTTCCGACAACTTCCGCAACCGACTCTGGAACAAGCATGACCAGGATAGGAGGCATCCACACCTCGGCCTGGGGCGTAGGCACAATAGTGCGCTCGGTCCAGGCGTGCAGGTCTTTTGGCGAAATAAGCTTCAATGCATCGACGGATCTGACGATCTCAAAATTTTTCATAGCCCTTTCTCCAGCGGCAGAAGGGATGGTTTGTGATAGAAGCCAGGCACAGCGGATGACCTCGCAGTGCCACTCCTTAGAATCGAAAGTTAAGACCGGTGCTATAGAGAAGGTTGCTTTGGTTTCGATTACGATTGACATTGCCCAGGCCCTGAATGAATACAGGCTGGAAACGTGTCATGTAGTAGTCCAATTTGATTGGCCGAAATGCCAGATGGCTGTTAATCGGGAGATCAAGTCCTCCGCCAAAGAGCATGGAAAACGCGGTGGCATCATTTACGAAGCGCTGGGAGAGCGTGGTGTTAGCGATCACAACGGTGGTGTTAGGGACCTTGAAGCTACGTGAATCGTGAGTTGCGCCGAACAGTGTTTCAACGAACGGCGTTATGCGTCCACGGCGGAAGTTCACGCGCGGGCCAAAATTATATCCAAACAAAGTCTGGTCCACGTGGAAATTACTGATGTTTCCATTGTGAACTGCGTTGAAGCTTCCAACCGCGGTAAGCCATCTGTTGAGGTTAAGAGCCACTTCTCCAAGCCCGCCCTGGGCGGAAAATGCAGGAACGTTGATGCCGGAGTTTACCCGCGTGAAAGAATAACCAAGATAGGTCTCGAATCTTGGCTCGTCCTGGGCAAATGCGCCCACAGTAAACAAAAATAATACCCCGAGGATAATCGTTTTCATTGTTCTCTCCAGTTGAATTGAAAATGTTTGGCCCCATCTTCGAGGCACTCCCATGTTCTTCCGGCTTGGGGGCTTCTCATAACTGTCAGAAGTGCCAGAACAGCAGGTGAGAGCTGTGCTGATGGGGAAAAATCCTCAGGGAAGAAAAGCAATAACTCCGACCTGAGATTGCGTGGAACTTTAGATCGCGGAGGCACCTGGTAAGGTCTCCATGCTTAAGGGGCGCTGACAAAACTTCCAGTAGGCATTTCACAATTACTACGCTATAATCCCCTCGCCGCTGGCGAGCGTAGTGTGTCCACTCAGGAGTGTCATGTTCAGCGGTCAATCTTTCCGTCTTTTGCTGTTTTTTTTCTGTGCGGCGGCATTTGTCCGGCCCGCACCAGCACAAACTCCGGTCCATATAACTCCGCCGACAATCAATGAGGACCAAACTTCGCGATCGACTCAACAGGGCGTTTATCGAGCCAAGCCCATGCGCATGGATGTTGACATCGCTCTTGTTCCAGTGACAGTCATGGATGCAGCGAACCATCCGGTGATAACGCTGGAAAAAAGTAATTTCAGATTGTTTGAGAGCGGCAAGCAAAAAGACATCCGGTATTTTTCGACGGAGGATGCGCCG
>Ga0105245_10003881_pt1 | contig 13299 bp, 12 predicted proteins | sample KBSM54metaG_FD_81523 | JGI IMG/M metagenome (GOLD analysis project Ga0105245, IMG submission 81523) | Miscanthus rhizosphere microbial communities from Kellogg Biological Station, Michigan, USA - KBS M5-4 metaG | ecosystem: Host-associated > Plants > Roots > Rhizosphere > Soil | place... | reverse complement strand
TCTCCGATTATCTGGCGGAGGACGAGTTTGATGCCATACGGATCGCGCGCGAGATTGTAAGCCACTTCAATCTGAAAAAGCCCGATCTGCCGCAAATGGCAGAGGTAAAAGAGCCGCTATTTGATCCCGACGAACTGCTGGGCATCGCGTCTTCAGATGTGCGTGTGCCGTTTGAAATACGCGAGGTGATTGCCCGGATCGTTGATGGAAGTGAGTTTGCCGAATTCAAGCCTGAGTACGGGCCTACACTGGTCACAGGCTTCGCCCGGATTCATGGATTTCCCGTAGGCATCCTGGGGAACAATGGCGTATTGATGTCGGAGTCGTCCGGCAAAGGTGCGCAGTTTATCCAGCTCTGCAACCAGCAGGACATCCCGCTCTTGTTCCTGCAAAACATTACCGGCTTTATGGTGGGCCGCAGCTATGAAGAAGATGGGATCATTCGCAACGGCGCCAAACTGATTAACGCGGTTTCAAACTCAACGGTGCCGGCCATCACGATTATGGTGGGCGGATCATATGGCGCGGGCAACTATGCGATGTGTGGACGGGCTTACGCTCCGCGTTTTCTTTTTACCTGGCCAAACCACCGCATTGCCGTGATGGGCGAAAAACAGCTCTCAGGCGTGATGGACATTATCAAACGCGAGGCTGCGGCAAAAACGGGGCAGCCCATCGACGAAGCCAGAATGGCGATGGGACGAAAGATGCTGGAAGACCAGATCGCGAAAGAATCGGATTGCTATTTCGCTACGGCGCGCTTGTGGGACGACGGCATTATCGATCCTCGAGACACGCGAACAGTGGTGGCGATTGCGTTGTCCGCGGCGTATAACGCTCCGGTAAAAGGCACGATGGAATGGGGAGTGTTCAGGCATTAAAAAGCAGCTAGCAATTTGGCAAATAGCAATTAGCTCAGCTAAAGCGGATCGACGCAGAACGGGCTAAAGGCAACTTAGGTTTTGCTAATTGCCATTTGCTAATTGCTAGTTGCTCGCGCCATTACCGCGACGGCTCCAGTGAACTGGAAGTTGTATAGGACATGAAAACTTTCAAGAAAATACTCATCGCCAATCGCGGCGAGATCGCCTTGCGCATCATGCGCACATGCCGCGAGATGGGTATTGCGACCGTGGCGGTGTATTCAGACTTCGACCGCGATGCGCTACATGTCCGGCTGGCAGACCAGGCTGTGCCGATTGGCGGCGCGGCAGCCAAAGAGTCATATCTCAATATTGAGAAAATTATTGCGGCGGCGCGGCTGACCGGCGCTGATGCAATCCATCCAGGCTATGGATTTGTGGCGGAGAACGCCGTATTCGCGGCGGCATGTGAAGAATCAGGAATTGTGTTCATTGGTCCCAGCGCGGATGTGATCAGGGCTCTGGGATCGAAGAGTGAAGCACGCAAGCTGGCGCAGGAAGCGGGCGTCCCGGTGGTACCTACGCCGGCGGAGAATGAATTCCCCAAGCTTATTAAAGCATCGCTGGGCGGCGGCGGGCGCGGGATGCGCATTGTGCGCAACGCAGCCGAATTCAAAGAAGCATTTGCTGCTGCTAAGGGAGAAGCGGAACGCGCCTTTGGCGATGGGGCGCTGCTGGTAGAAAAATATATTGAAGACGCGCGTCACGTTGAAGTCCAGATTTTTGGTGATCATCACGGCGATGTGATGCACCTTTATGAGCGCGACTGCTCGGTGCAGCGGCGGCATCAGAAGATCATCGAGGAAAGCCCTTCGCCGGCAGTCACGCCAGAACTCCAGATCCGCATGACAGATGCGGCCATGGCTCTGGCGGGAAAAGTCGGCTACACGAACGCGGGCACAGTGGAATTTCTGCTGGCGCCCTCGGGCGATTTCTATTTCATTGAGGTCAACACGCGTATTCAGGTGGAGCATCCGGTTACGGAGATGGTAACGGGGTTGGACCTGATTCGCCTTCAGATCGAGATTGCGCAGGGAGGGAAATTGCCTGATGCGCAGCCAGAGCAGAATGGCCACGCGATTGAAGCGCGGCTCTATGCTGAAGACCCCGCGAATGACTTTCTGCCCTCAACGGGGACGCTGCACGTGTGGCGACCGCCGGGGTCGTCAAGCGGATTAAGGATTGACAGCGGAGTAGAAGAAGAGATCGAAATTGGCGTTTATTACGATCCTTTGCTGGCCAAGGTAATTGCTCACGCCGATGATCGCGAGTCGGCCATTCGGAAGCTGACGCATGCGCTGCGGACCTTCGCTGCACAGGGCGTACAAACTAACCGCGAGTTTCTGATCGAAATGCTGGAGTCAGAAGAGTTTAAGGGTGGGAGGGCGCATACCGGTTTTCAGCTGCAGATATCCAAGAAAGCCGATGAAGAACTAGATTGGGTATTCTGCTCGGTCACGCGCGCTTACATCGAGCGAACAGAGCATGCACGACGAACTATTCTGCCGTCAATACCGCCGCGCTTTCGCAACAATCCCACTCCCGCGCCGGCGATGAAATTCGCTATCGGCGAAAGGGAATACCAGGTTGGCGACTCGCGCGGCACAATCGACGCACTTCTTATTGGAGAAGACTACGTCGATGCACTTGTGAAAGGCGTGCGCTACCGCTTTGACATTTGCCAGCGCGGAGACGACTATTACGTTCGTTCAAGCCTGGGACAGCAACGAATCACGCGGTTGCCGCGCTTCCCGGAAAAGACGGCTGCTGGCCAGCACCAGAGCGCGAATTCGCCCATGCCGGGGCAGGTTCTGCGCATTCTGGTGGCGGAAGGACAGCAGGTAAAGCCAGGCGATGGATTAATCGTGCTGGAAGCCATGAAAATGGAGCAAACTATAAAGGCCACAATTCAGGGCGTGGTGCGGGCGGTGTTGGTAAAGCCCGCCGAGGTTGTGGCGCCGGGCCAGATGCTCGTCGAAATTGAAGCCGTGGAGGATGCCAATGAGCACGCAAGCAGTACAGCAGCAAAGCACTGAGTTTCCCTATTTCACTGAAGAGCATGAGCTCATACGGCAGACGGTGGCGCGCTTCTGCAAAGAAGAGATCGCGCCCTACGCGGCGGAGTGGGACGATGAAGGCATTTTTCCGCGCGAACTTTTTACCAAGGCCGGCGCGCTGGGGATGTTTGGCATCCGCATTGATCCTAAGTGGGGCGGAAGCGGGCAGGACTGGTGGGCCACGGCGGCCTACGTTGAAGCCATGGCGCACTCTGACAGCGGCAGCATCAACATGGCCTTTCTGGTTCAGTCTGACATGGCGTTGCCGGTGATCCAGGAGCTGGGCACTGAGGAGCAGAAGGCCGAGTTTATTCCACGGGCGGTGACGGGTGAGTGGATCGGATCGCTGGGCATTAGCGAACCGGGCGGCGGATCGGACGTGGCGGCGATCAAGACGCGCGCGCGCATTGAAGGCGGCGACCTGATTATATCCGGGCAGAAGTTGTGGATCACCAACGGCACGCGCGCCGACTACATTGTTCTGGCTGTGCGCACGGGCGGTGAAGGACACAAAGGAATTTCGCTGGTGCTGTTTCCGACAAAGACGAAGGGGTTTTCCGTAGGAAAGAAGCTGAAGAAGATTGGCAACCTGGCTTCCGATACGGCGGAGTTATTTTTCGATGAATGCCGCCTGCCGCTGCGTTACATCCTGGGTGAACGCGACAAGGGTTTTTATTACATCATGGAAAATTTTCAGGGTGAGCGACTGGTGGCTTCACTGGGCGCGCTGGCGGCCATGGACAAAGCCCTGCGCTGGGCCATTGAATACGGCCATGACCGCAGTGCCTTTGGCCAGCCGATTGGGAAGTTCCAGATCTGGCGGCACCGCTTTGCCGAGCACCTGACCTCGGTAGAAGCAGGCCGCTGGCTCACATATCGAGCGCTGGACCTGGTGAATCACGGCAAGCGCGCCGTGCGCGAAATTACCATGGCCAAACTTTATACCACGGAGCTGTCACAGAAGATCGCGTATGACTGCATGCAAATCTTCGGCGGTTTTGCTTATACAACCGAATATCCCATTGGGCGCATGTGGCGCGACCTGCGTTTGAACACGATCGGCGCTGGCGCTTCAGAGATTATGAAAGAGATAATTGCGAAGGAAGACAAGTTGTAAAAGAAGCCATTAGCAGTTAGCACTTAGCGATTAGCTTTTACTTGTTGAGGATTAGCAAGTTTGGCTAAAGGCTAAGAACTAAGCGCTAAAGGCTGAAGCTAACCATGACCGACCTCGACCACAACCTGATTCACCGCTTCAACGTAGGCGACGCGTTGCGACGCAGCGCTGCGCGCACGCCGCAGCAGCGCGCTATCCACTTTATGGGCCGCGAGCTCACGTATGAAGAGTTGGACGCCCTGTCCAATCGCATGGCGCGTAAGCTCATGGCTGCAGGCGTGAAGCGTGGCGATTCCGTCGCGATCTTTGCCACCAACTCGCCAGAGTATGTGGCGGCATTCTTTGGCTGTGCAAGGATCGGCGCGGCGCTGGTCCCAATCAACCTGATGTTTACCGCAGAAGACGTGGCATACGTCTTTGAGAAGACGCGCGTCAGAACCCTACTGGTTGAGCCGATGTTCCAGTCCAAAGTCCTTGCGCCGCCGCAGAATTGCTTTGTGCTGGATGAAAAGTTTCGCGAGTCGCTAAGCGAGTTTGACGCCGCACCGGTCGAAGAATTTGTAGAAAGCGAAGCGACGCACCTGATCATCTTTACCAGCGGGACCACGGCCAAGCCGAAAGGCGTGGTGCTGACACATCTGAATTTTTATGCCTACCTGCTGGCCAGCTACGCGGACTATGGCCGTGACACCAGCATGAAGTATCTGCTGGCGCTGCCCATGTTTCACGTGGCTGGGCTGGTGATGACGTTTGGGTGCTTCGCGTCGGGTTGTGAAAGCGTGATCATTCCGCTGCCCAAGCCGGAACAGATTGTCCACGCAATCGCCGTGCAGAAGGTGACTTCACTCTCTTTGCCGGCAACGGTGTGGGTGGGGTTGATCAGTATGCCGCTGATTGAAGCCGTTGACCTTTCCAGCCTGAAGCGGCTGTTTGTCTTTCAATATCTGCCAACGCCGGTTTTCCAGCGCTGGCGCCGCATTGCGCCTCAGGCGGAATGGATCAACTGCTGGGGACAGACCGAGACCACGGCGCTTGGATCGACGACCCCGCCCGCCGAGCTGGGAAAAATGCTGGCCGCGCCCGACCCGATTGGCGTCCGGCACATGCCGCTGGAGTTGCGCATTGTGGATGAAGAGATGAAGGACGTGGAACCGGGCAAGCCGGGAGAGATCGTGCTGCGTGGGCCGTGCGTTTCACCGGGATATTTTGAAGATCCGGCGGCCAATGCGGCAACGTTCCGCGGGGGTTGGCACCATACCGGCGACGTTGCGCGCGTGGACGAGCATGGCTGGCTTTACTTTCTGGATCGCAAGAAAGACATGATCAAGAGTGGCGGAGAAAATGTTTCCAGCCAGGAAGTGGAAGAGGCGATTGCCGCGCATCCTGCCGTGGCGGAAGTTGCTGTGGTAGGTTTGCACGATCCTTACTGGATCGAAAAAGTTGTGGCGTGCGTGGTGCCGATGCCGGGGCAGCAGGTGAATGAAGAAGAGCTGATGGCGCATGCGCGCTCGAAGCTGGCCAGCTTTAAAGTGCCAAAAGAAATTCATGTGATGACCGAGTTTCCCAAGAATCCCACGGGCAAGGTGCTGAAGCGCGTATTGCGCGAGCGGCTGAACAGTGAAGCAGCCGGTGCCGGACGATGATTCGAATTGCGAACGGGTCGGCTTTCTGGGGCGACTCAGCAGAAGCGCCGCTTGAACTGTTACGCGGTGGGCCGCTCGATTATTTGACGCTCGACTACCTGGCCGAAATCACAATGTCAATTCTGCAGAAGCTTAAAGCGCGCGATCCACGGGCGGGCTATGCACATGACTTTGTCGGGGCGATCAAGCGAGGTGCAAAGGAAATTGTTGAGCGCGGCGTGAAGGTTGTGACCAACGCGGGCGGAATGAATCCGGTAGGGTGCAAGGACGCGGTGGCGGCAGTGTTGCAGGCAGCGGGTTATGGTGGAAGACTAAAAATTGGCGTGGTAACGGGCGACGACATCATGCCGCAGCTAGATCAGATGCTGGAGAGCGGAATCGCGTTCACCAACATAGATACCGGCGAGCCGCTGAGTTCGATCCGCGCACGAGTGCAGAGCGCCAACGTTTACTTTGGCGCGTTTCCGATTGCCGACGCGCTGTGCCGAGGCGCGGGTATTGTGATTACGGGACGCTGCAATGACGCTGCGTTGGCGCTTGGCCCGATGGTGCGCGAGTTCGGCTGGAAGGCCGATGACTGGGACCGCATTGCCGCAGGAACCGTCGCGGGGCATGTGATCGAGTGTGGCGCGCAATGCACGGGCGGCAACTGCCAGGCGGATTGGGAATCGATTCCTGACTTCGCCAACATTGGTTATCCGATTGTTGAAGCGGAGCCCAATGGGACATTCGTCGTGACTAAACACGCGGGCATGGGCGGCCGCGTGAACGTGGCCTCTGTGACGGAGCAATTACTGTATGAGATCGGCGATCCGAAAAGTTACATCACGCCGGACGGCATTGCCGATTTCACGACGATCCGGTTGGAGCAACAGGGCACTGATCGCGTGAGGGCTTCTGGCATCAAGGGCCGCGCGGCTACGGATCAATATAAAGTTTCCATCAGCTATTCCGCAGGTTTCAAGGCAGTGGGCACGCTGGCATATTCGTGGCCGGACGCATACAAGAAAGCGCGAGCGGCGGACAAAATATTGCGCCAGCGGATAGAACGCCTGGGACTGAAGCTGGATGCGATTCATTCGGAATTTGTGGGCGTGAATGGCTGCCACGGAGAAATGTCCGGTGAGCCGGATGTGGAGATTGCTGAAGTGGTGCTACGCATCGGAGCGCGCGCCATGGAGAAAGCGCCGGTAGAGCGGTTTCTGAAAGAAATTATTCCAATCGCGCTGAACGGCCCGCCGTCAGTCACAGGATTGAACGCGGGGCGCAGCAAGGTGGATGAGATTATCGCGTACTGGCCGGCGCTGATTCCCAAGACGGCGGTTGCGCCGCAAGTGCAAGTGATTGGATCGCCGTAATCGCGCGTGATCGCCGTGATCAAAAAAACAAGATCTACCACGGAGGCGCGGAGACACGGAGAAAAGCAAGCCATTAATAAGGAGAGAACCATGAGAGTGTTGTTGCTTTTGGTTGTGTTGTGCGGGAAGGTGGCCTTGGCGCAACATGCGCCTGAGGGCATCTGGCAAGGGTACGACGGCGAATGGAAGCACGTTACCAGTCAATTAATAGCGCTTGCCGAGGCAACACCGGAAGATAAATTTGCGTGGCGACCCGCGAAGGGAGTGCGCTCCACCAGTGAAGTTTATATGCATATTGCGCTGGCAAACTTTTATCTGCTGAGCGTTACAGGGCCGAAAATGCCTGACGATTTGAAGGAGGACGCAGAGAAGACGGTTACATCGAAAGCCGACGTCATCAAGTGGTTGAAGCGGTCGCTTGAGGCGGTGAGAGCCGCGCACGCTTCGGTGAAGACAGCCGATCTGCAGCGCAAAGTGCATATCGCCGACCGCGACGCCACTGTGGACGGAATGTATCTGCGCATCATTGTTCATGCGAATGAGCACATGGGGCAGCTAATTGCATATGCAAGGATGACCGGCGTTGTGCCGCCGTGGTCGCAATGAGGCAGTTGCGAACTTACCGCGGATGAACGCGGATACACGCGGATAAGACGAATTGGTTCGGTCTTTTTCTCCGCGCCTCCGCGCCTCCGTGCCTCCGTGGTGGATTTGTTTTTTGAGTCAGTATGAAGATACAGCTAAGACAAATCGCGCATGCGCGTTCTGGCGACAAAGGCGATGACGCCAACATTGGGCTCATTGCGCTGAAGCCGCAGGACTATCCGATTTTAGTCCGCGAGGTGACAGCAGAGCGCGTGAAGCAGCACTTTGCGGAAATCTGCCGCGGAGAAGTTGAGCGCTACGAACTGCCCAACCTCAACGCACTGAATTTTGTTTTACACCATGCGCTGGATGGCGGCGGGCTGGTGTCACTACGCATGGACAACCAGGGCAAAACATACAGCGCTGCGCTGCTGCGAATGGAGATCGATGTACCGTAAGATCCTTTACGAACTGCGCGAGGGAGTTGCGCGGATCACGTTGAACCGTCCGGAGAAGCGCAACGCGCTGGATGGTGAGATTGTTGCGGAACTCAAGGCGGCCTTCACGGCTTCGGCTTCTGACGACACATGCCGCGTGGTCCTGCTTACGGGCGCAGGTGCGGATTTCTGTTCCGGCGCCGATCTGGCTAGCCTGGAAAAGACAGCGCAAAACAGCGTGCTGGACAACATGGAAGATGCGCGATCAACAGCCGATCTGTTCCTGATAATGCGCAATCATCCTCGCCCAATCATCGCTGCCGTGCAGGGACGAGCGCTGGCGGGCGGCTGCGGAATTGCCACGGCGTGTGACATCGTTCTGGCGGCGGAGTCGGCGCAGTTTGGCTATCCGGAAGTAAACATCGGATTTGTGCCGGCGATGGTGATGGCAATTTTGCGGCGCTCGGTTTCAGAGAAAGCTGCGTTCGAACTGGTGGTTACAGGCCGAACCGTTACATCCAAACGCGCGTATGAGCTTGGCCTGGTGCATCGCGTTTTTGCCGACGACCATTTTCCAGCCGAGGTCGAAACTTACGTGGCAAAGCTGGCTGCGAAATCCGCGTCGGCGGTCATGCTGTCTAAGCGGCTGCTGTACAACATGGATTCAATATCGTTTGAAGCGGCATTGCAGGCTGGAGTTGAAATCAATGCAATTGCGCGGCAGACGGAAGATTGCCGCAAGGGCGTTGAGAATTTTCTAAAGAAGAAAACCTAAAAGCACAAGTGTTCTGGAAAACACTCGCTATCCAAGCAAAGCGCCAGAGCCATGTATCTATGTGCAGCCTTTCGGCTTCTATTCGCAAATTACCGATTGATTCTCGTGAGAGGGACTTTAGAAGGCGGACAGTTACGGCAGTACCCAATTCTTATTTTCAGAACAGAAGCTAAAAATGCTGCCGCGCGTCGGCGCTTATGCTATGTTCTGTACAAGACAACAACCCCCGTTGCCCGCAAGACCGTTGAAAACCGGGTAGCCATCAGGTGATCGCGCGCCATGATTTTAAAAGCTGCTGAAGATTTCAAAAAACGCACGTTAAGCGCCCTGCCATCGCTAGTGGAAAAAGTGGCCTATATCTGCTCGCTGCAAAGCGGCAGCGGAGGCTACATGCACTGGGGCTTTACGCGCGCTTATGGCAATCGTCCCACACAGGACGCCATTTATGCGGCACACATGGAAACCGCGCTGGCCCTGAGCCATACGCCGGTACGTGAAATTTACCAGGAATATCAGGAAGCAGTCGCGCGTTGTGGATCCGTGGCTGACATTCTTGAGCCGGACTCATTCGTGCTGAAAGCGCCGGTTAACGGCGACGCAATTCTTTCGGCTCACTTGCATCTGCTTCAGGATTCTGTTGTGGCTCTCGCTCGTCAGGAGCGTGCCACTCACCCAGGCGCATAGCCACGCCCACTACCTGCCCCACCACTTCAGCTTCTTGTGGATGCTTAAGTATGCGCGCGGGAACCGGCGATAGCGGATGGGATTGCAGCACAATCTCTCCGCGCCGGACGGAGCACCAGCAGCACACATAACCCTCGCGGGTTTCCACAAAATAAATCGGGCGTTCCAGTTCTGAGCGCCATTTCTTTTCTTCCACGCGGCTGCGCTCTTCATCCACCTGAATAAACGAACCCGGCAGCAGCAGAGGATACATCGTGAGGTCTTCCATGCCGATGTAAGCGTAGATGTATTTTTTCTTGATAAGTTCCTGGAGATACTGCATGGGGAGAGGGCCCCACTTCTGGATCATGCGGCCCAGGTCAGTGGTGCGAACCAGATCAAAGCCCGGATCGAGCCGAGCAGGGAGTTGCACATTACCCTGGCCTTCAGCAATTTCCACGCGATGAGTTTTGCTCGGACGGCAAATAGCAAAATCGGCCGCCGTGGAACTCAGGTCCACGCCGTACAAGCGGAGCAGCTCAGTGAAATCCGATCGGTAGATTACTGACAGGACATAGAGACGGAATATGCTGGGAATCACGCCCTTGGTTTCAATATCAGAGAGACGGCTGGGGTTGATGACGAATTCTTCAATCCCTCTGATTTCAGCCAAGGATGTACTGGAGAGCTCCACGTCCCGAAGGGTGAGGCCCATTTGCTCACGTAAGTCGCGTAACTTCTTGCCGGCTGACAACACTGTTCTACGTCCTTAAACTGGTTCCACTATTGCCGGGGCCCAACTTCCGTCAAAAGTGCACCAAGAGAAATTCTAATCATTCATGCCGGAAGATTATAAGTGTAAGTGGCAATCACTCTGAAGCTGTCCTCTAGTTTAACCTCGACGATGTCAACTTGGGTAAACAAATAGTTCCCGTGGGGCGAATAGACGAAAATAGGCGCTTTAAAGTTCCGGCAACTCCAGCACTCTTTAAGCTGGTAAAGATAACATTTTTGTTCGATAAAAGCATAGAAAACTGATTGCGGCTGAATCTTCTTTTCCTGTTTTGTTAATTCCGGAAAGAATTCATCATCGCTTCAACTTCCGCCTTTTGCGCCTGCGTGGGCGGAAGCAGCGGCAACCGGGGCAGTCCGCCATAATAGCCATTCAGGTCCATGGCGTATTTAATTGCGGGAATTCCCAGCTCTGAGACTACGCGCTTGGTAGCCGGAGCAAGAGCGACCTGCTTTGATCGGGCAAGTTCAATATCGTTGTCCTTGAAGGCCGCATGGATTTCAAAGCAAATCGTTGGCGCGGGAGCGGCAAAGCCCAGCACGCCGCCGCTGGCGCCGGCCAGCAGTGAATCCAGCAAAGTGTGGGCCGCACCCACCAGCACCTGGAAGCCAACTTCCTTGGTTCGGGTTTTGATCCTGGGCCGGGCGGCCACGGCAACATCTGAGCCGCCATTTAGCTGGCTCACGCTTACCATTTGGCTGCCATTTTCGCCGGCAGTAGGAGCGGCCAGCATCCGCGCCGTAACCGCCTGCTGCACCTCTGTAACGGTGGCGGTGCGTTTAATGTGGCGCGTGGCCTGGACCATGGCCGCCACTTTTTCCACGTTGCCGCTAGATTCCTTGATGCCGATAATGTTCGGATGCTCCGCCAGCGCCGTAATCACTTCCAGCGGCAGATCATAGGCCGTGAATGGCGGCACAGTATAAAGCAGCACGGGCAGCGGTGACTTGTCCGCCACGGTGCGGTAGAAGGCCAGCATAGCCTCCGGCTTCATTTGCGGACGGTAAAAATGCGGGGTGCGCACCAGGGCCACGTCATACTTCAGCTTTGCCGCAAGCTCGGTCAGGCGCAACGTTTCAATCACTGACTCAGCGCCCGTGCCGGCGATGAGCACTTTCTCCGGCGACGCCACTTCGGCGGTCACGCGCAATACTTCGCGCCGCTCGTCATCGCTCAGCATCACGGCTTCCCCGGTGGAGCCCAGCACCACCATGCCGGCAATTGGAGTCCGGGAATAGCGGTCAATATTGTGTTCGATCTTTTTGTAGTACACCGCTCCGTCAGGGTAGAACGGCGTGGTCACGGCGGGGAAAATGCCTTGGAGAAGCATGCGTCTATTCTAAATCTAAAAAGCAAACCACAAAGGACACGAAGGAGCACAAAGGGGAGTAAAGCCGGGACAAAATCCAGAGGTCTGTATTTTCGTGTGCTTTGTGGTAAGCCGTGGTTAAACGAAAAAGCCCTGCGCTTATGGCACAGGGCTTTGCTTTCGGCAAAAACAGTTAGATAGCGTTGGCCAATGGGACGGCATTCTGCGTTTGCAGATCGCCGAGCCGGCGCACGTTCTCACGCAAGCTCTGGTACTTGGGCACCAGCATTGCCGGCGTGAGCTGCAATGAAGGCATGGCATATTCAAGCGACAGCTTGACCATGGCCAGCATGCACTGCACGCGAATCTGACCGGCGAGTTCCATCACCTGCTCGGCCGTGGAAGCCACTTCAGGAGCGCGACTCAGGCGCGCGCTCTCACTCTCATGCAAAACCGTGGAAGCATTGGAGGCAATCCTGGCCACATAACGCGCGGCTACGCGAATGCGATGGCGCTTGATGCGGACAAACTTTGAGCGCGGCAGCTTTTCTTTGATGAAAAGCTCATCGTCCCGGTCCAGCAAGGTGTGAAAGGCGATTAAGTCTACCGGGCGGAGCGATTGCACCGCCTGTTTTCTGCGACTGCGTACCGCCATGTAAAACAACACGACAGCGCACAACGCAAGCGCAATTACGATCACAGTTATCATCTGTTAATTAACTCCGTCACTGCCCGATTCCACTGCTCCAACTGGGCCTTTTTGGGAAGCTCGCCGCTGCTGGTTGCGCGTTCCGGCACCAGCAGGTAGCCAAGCCAGATAAGAATAGTGGTGCCAAAAGACAGAACGCGAACCAAACTAAAAATCGGTACAACACTTGGGCGGACATGCCCGACAAACGATATGGTAATGAGTTCCACTGCGGCGACCATACCCAACCCGAGTGCAATTCCAAACAGGTTTTGGCGCCAGTGCAATCCAAATGCACTCGACGCTAAAAACAGGAACATAATCGATCCCACTTCAATAATTCGCGTTGCCTGCTCGGCCAGCAGGAGCGCATCGGGATAACTTCTTGCCGCGCCAGACTGGGCATAAATCACCCAGCCAGCCAGCGTCAAAAGCGCCACCACTGCTACACGAAATATCAGCGTTGCCAACTTGCGCAAAGCAGGGTGAGGCGAGAAAAGTTTGGTAAATACTTCGCGCACCACCGCAAGACTAAGCAATATGCCAATTGCTTCACAAACCCAAAACACGTAGCGATACGCCTGCATATTTTGCGCCACTACATACAAACTCGCTGCCTCAAACAAACTAAAGAAAACGTAGGCTGAGAAAACCAAATAGGTCCGCCAGGTTCTCTTAAGCAGCAGGGCGAGCGCTAACAGCGCCTGCAAAATGATGCAACCGATCCATACTTCGTGAATGGCAAATCGCAACGGCATAGCAAGCTCAAAGCATATAGCCTTACCAACGTGAAAACAAGCTTTTCCATGCCGTATCCGCGTTTGGGTTCGTTACTAGCGTTATCGCCCTGAAGGCGGCAGGCACGGCGCCGGCGGGCACGGAAAAGGGTTTCCATCCTGCCTCTCGGTTGCTATGGGCAATGCCGCGGTGGTTGAGAGCAACAATGCGCCT
>Ga0105245_10003879_pt1 | contig 13300 bp, 11 predicted proteins | sample KBSM54metaG_FD_81523 | JGI IMG/M metagenome (GOLD analysis project Ga0105245, IMG submission 81523) | Miscanthus rhizosphere microbial communities from Kellogg Biological Station, Michigan, USA - KBS M5-4 metaG | ecosystem: Host-associated > Plants > Roots > Rhizosphere > Soil | place... | reverse complement strand
TACGGCTCACTGTTGGCCGTGATCAGCAGCGCGCCCTTTTCATGCACTGCTGCGGCGAGTGGGCGCAGATCGGAGAGCGGGCCGACGAAGCTCGGGTAACCGACGATCACGGCGGCCGTGTCGGCGTCGATCGCGGCCAAGAGCGCGTTCACGTCGGGGGCGCCGTCTGCGCCGAAGGGAACTTCGACGTACGACATATCGTTGCGGCCAGCGAGGTACGTCGCGGTCACCGCGCGGTAGTCTGGATGCACCGAGCGGCAGAGCACGATCCGGCCGCGCTTGGTCAAGCGGCAGGCCATGAGCGCGCCCTCTGCAGTGGCGCTCGCTCCGTCGTACAGGCTCGCGTTCGAGAGGGGCAAGCCGTAAAGCTCGCTGACGATGGTCTGGTATTCCCAGATCGCCTGCAGCGTGCCTTGCGCGACTTCCGGCTGGTACGGCGTGTACGACGTGTAAAATTCGCTGCGCAGAAGCAGCTGGTCGACGGCGGGCGGAATGTGGTGCGCGTACATGCCCGCGCCCAAGAAGGAGAGCAGCTCTGCTCCGCCGTTCTTTCGCGCCAGATCCTTCAGGTGGCGCATGAGCGCGGCTTCGCCTAGCGCGGGCTCGAGCGCGAGCTGCCCCGAGAAGCGGGCCGCCTCGGGAATGCTTTGGAAGAGGTCGTCGATCGACGGTTTGCCGATCGCTTGCAGCATCGCCGCGATGTCTTCGGGCGTGTGGGGCAGGTAGCGCATTCAGTGATCCGCGTGCGTCAGGTGTTCCGCGTAAGCTTTGGCGTCGAGCAATTCCGGGCTGCCGGCATCCGGCGTGATGGCGACCATCCAGCCTTTGCCCCAACAGTCTTCGTTCACGAGTTCGGGGCTCTCTTCGAGGGCCGCATTCACGCGCGTGATCTTGCCACTCACCGGGGCGAACAGATCGCTCAGCGTTTTGACGCTCTCGATCGTGCCGAAGGCTTTGCCGGCCTGCACACTGTCGCCGACTTTCACGTCCAGGCTGACGAGAGTGATGTCGCCGAGCGCGTCGACGGCGAAGGCCGTGATGCCGACGACGAGCTCAGTGCCTTCGCTTCGGGCCCACTCGTGGTCTTTCGTGTACTTGCGGTCGTCTTTGACTTCTTTGGGGCTCGACATCGAGGTCTCTTATCTCCGAAGGGGCGGGCGGTTTTAAGCTTGTTTGCGCTTGTAAAAAGGGGGTTTGACGATCGTCGCCGGGATCTGTTTGCCGCGGCAATCGACCAAAATCGTGGTGCCGACCGCGCTTGCTGCGACGGGCACGTAGCCGAGGCCAATGCTTTTGCCGAGGGTCGGGGAGGGGCCACCCGAGGTGCACACGCCGAACGGCTTGCCTTCGTTGTCGAGCAGCGGGTAGCCGTGGCGCGCGATGCCTCGGCCGGTCATTTCGAAACCGACCAAGGTGCGAGTCAGGCCTGCGGCCTTGACCGCCAGCAACGCGTCTTTGCCGACGAAGTTCGGCTTATCGAGCTTCACGACCCAGCCGAGCCCGGCTTCGAGCGGGTTCGTCGTTTCGTCGATGTCATTTCCGTACAGCGAAAGGCGCGCGTCCAAGCGCAGCGTGTCACGAGCGCCGAGGCCGATGGGCTCGATGCCGTAGTCGCCGCCCGCGTCGAGCAACCCTTGCCACAGAACGGGCGCTTGTTCCCAATCGCAAAACAGTTCGACGCCGTCTTCACCGGTGTAGCCGGTGCGCGCGATCACGCAGGGAACGCCGGAAACCGTGCCGGAAGCGAAGCGAAACGATTTGAGCGCGTCTACGTCGATGCTGACGCCGGCTCGCTTCAATACGTCCATCGCGCGCGGGCCTTGCAGGGCGAGCAGCGCTGTTTGATCGCTCTCGTCTTTGAACTCACACACGCCGCGCGCAGCGGCCGCGAAGTGCGCGGAGATCTTGTCGCGGTTCGAGGCATTGCACACCACGAGCACGTCGCTCGGGGAACGCCGGTACACGATCAAATCGTCGAGGATGGTGCCGCGCTCGTTGCAGCAGCAGGTGTACGTGGCCTGGCCATCTGCGGCGCGCGCGATGTCGTTCGTGATGAGCGAATTGACGAGCTCGAGTGCTTTGGGGCCCTTGAGTTCGAGTTCGCCCATGTGCGAGACATCGAACAAGCCGGCGCGCTCGCGCACCGCCTGATGTTCCACCGAAATACCCTTGTATTGGATGGGCATCTCCCAGCCGGCGAACGGCACGAGCCGCGCTCCGAGGGCCGCGTGCTGGGCATAGAGCGAGGTTCGCTTCAAAGGTTCGGTACTCACGGCCCCCGGCCTACCGCGACCCGGGGAGCGGGACAATCCCCCGGGGCTGGGCCACGCGCCACCCCGAGCCAGGATCCTTCGGCCGGCCCGCCGTTATCCCGAAACTGGTAGTCAATTTCGGGGTTTCGGCGCTCCCATGCTAACTTTCGGCCGTGGCAAAAGGCCGAGTTCTCATCATCGAACAGGACGAGTGGGAGTCCACCCTGCTCGCCAAGTTCCTGGGTGAGGCCGGTTACGAGGTCCACGTCGCGAACGAGGCGCGGGCGGGCTTCGACAAAGTGCGCGAGCTGCAGCCCGATTGCATCCTGTGCGACGTGAATTTGCCGGACATCGACGGCTTTTGGGTCGCGCGCCGGGTGCGCACCGAGCCGACGCGCGTGGCCACCGCACCGTTTCTGTTTTTGACCGACGCCGAAGACATCGAGTCCCGCCTGCAGGGGCTGAACGTGGGCGCGGACATCTATCTCACGCGACCGTTTCGCGACGAGGAGGTCGTGGCGCAGGTCGGCGCGTTGATCGACATGGCGAACCGCTTACGTAAGCAGCGCGACTCGTTCTCGGCGGACGGCCCGATCTCCACGATTGGCGCCGCGTTCCAAGGCGACATTGGCCAGATGTCGGTGGCGACGGTGCTCACTTTGCTCGAGCTGGAACGGCGTTCGGGCATGCTCAAGGTGCGCAACGAGCTCGGCAAAGTGGCGGTGCTCGCCGTCAACGAAGGCATGCTCGCCGGCGCCACTCTGGATAACGCGCCGCATGACGTGACCAAGCTGCTGCGCGAAACACTGCGCTGGAAACGTGGCAGCTTCTCCTTCAGTGCCGTATTCGGTGCCAACGCAGGCGAAGCCGTCAGCGGCATCCGTCAGCCGATCGGCAGCCTGCTCATCGAGGCGATGCGTCAGGAAGACGAATCGCGCAGGTAGCGGTTTTGCACTGGCGAAGGCCGGCCGCTACTCGAACTTCTTCATGTCGATCGGTCTGCCGTCTGGCGTGAGGCCTGCTTGGCGCCAGCGTTCGGCATCGGTGAGTCCGGGCTCCACTTTCAGCGGCGTCGCGTCGCGAATCTCCAGGTGCGTGCTGCCGGGCTCGGGAATCACGTCGAACTCGTAGACGCGTTCCGGGTCGCCGCCCTTGATGCGCGCGTCGGGGAAGATGGTGCGTGCCGCGCCGATTTCCACGTGGCTCACGACGACGCGGTCGCGCACGTAGTTCGCGAGTGCGTCGGCCTTCACGTGTCCGCGGACGTGCGTGATGTTGTCGTAGCGATGTTCGATGTACATCTCGCGTGGCAGCACGAAACCCCACACCGAACCCGAGCCCTCGGCCAGCTCATCGGGCGCGAGGCGATCGATGGGCTTCACCGCCACGCTTGCCGATGGCGTGGCGCCCACGCTGCTCGGCACCCCTTTGCCGTGGCAACCCGTGCAGGCAATGGTGAGCGCGAGTGCGTGAGGGAGGCGTGAACTCATTCGACGATCGAGGCCCAAGCGTTGATTCGAGACGGCATCGCCGGCGTGGGCAAGTCCAAACTGACGGTGCCATCGCCGACCGAGCTCACGGGGGCATTGGAGCCGACTTTTGCGGCGCCGATCCCGAACGAAATCTGGAACTTGCCGGGATTGACGTTCGAAATCTGGGTGCGCTTGCCGAGGTAGGCGTCGTCCACCGTGGTGGTATCGAAGCAGGTCGGAACTTGAGTGATCGCGGCGCCGAAGAAGACCGCGCTCTTCGAGTTGTCGGTGCCCGCGTTGCCGAGCAGCACGGTGTCGGTGAGGTACTGCTGGGTGAGCGACTGCGAGGCCGCTTTGTTCGCGGCCACGATGCCGTCGGCGGGCGCGCCGCCGACCGTGCGATCCGGAGAAGACTTTTTCGCGACGTCGTCGGGCGTCAGCATGTAGTGCACGCCCCACACTTTGGCACCGGAGCTCGAGGCGCAAACGTCGCCGGCAGCGGGAGGTGCAACGCTGGTGAAGTACAGGTTCGACGCAAACAAAGCCATGGGTCCGGTCACGCGCTCACCGTTCAGGAACTGTTCGAGCCAGAGCAGCTTCGGGCGATAGGTGCTGCTCGTCGTGTCGAGTAGCTCGTTCAGGCTCCACACGTAGTTCAGCATTGTCGGCGACAGGCCGATCGCGTTTTGGTCACCAGTCGAAAGCGCCACGGTCAGGTTCCCCGAGGTGTCGACTGACAGCACCGGCGCGGTGGCGATGGGTTGGCCGTCGTTCCAACCCGCCGGCGGTTTGGTGTGGATCGAGACGTTCGGGAAGGCGTCCCAATACAGGGACATCGTCCAAAGATCCGGCGAGCTGTTCGAGAGGTCCACCTTCCACAGCGCGCCATCTTGATCGCCGACGTAAGCGCGATCAGCGACCGCGCCCGTGTCGGCGGGATAAGCGACTGGCTCGCCAGTGATGGGAGAGTCGAGCGGTGATTCGATCACGCGTGCTTGCAGCGCGCTCGGGACTTCGGTTTTGCTGCGCCGGAAGGAGCGGATGATCTTGCCGTTGTCCAAACGCACGACGGTCAGCGAGCGAGCGCCCAGATTGGTCGTGTAGCAGGGCACTCGCGAGCGCGGCGGATAGTCGGTGAACTTGGCGATGTCTGACGAAGAGGTGGCGCGCAAGCATCCGGGCGTCGCGGCCAGGCCCGCGTTGCCGGCGCCGCCCGGGCCACCCGGCAAGAGCGCAACGGCGACCTCGCGAGCCCCCGTGCCGTCTTCGTCCACGAGCAGCGTGGTGATTACCGGCGTGGCACCACCCGAACCAAACAGCGGATTGCCCGCCGCATCGCTCGTGAGCTGCCACAAGAAGCGCGGGCCGCCCTTCTCACCGTTGATGGTCATCAGCGGGTCCGGGTTGGTCACATCCAGCGCGAAATACCCGGGATAGAGGCCGCCGAAACTCTGCACCAAGATCGTGCGCCAAGTGACGCTCGCGCTCGCCCCCGCGAGTGCGTCGGCCGCACTGCGCTCGAAGATGTAGGGGTAGGCGGTCGACGTCTGCTTCGCGATCACGTCTTTGACGACGGGCATGCCGTCCAAGAGCACCTGGTGAGTGTAGGGATATTCTGCAGGGATATGCGGCAGCACTTGCGGTGGCACGAACGCCCACAGCTCGTTGTTGTCCGGGCCCTTGGTCGTCGTCTCACTGTCGCCGGCGAGATTGGTGGCGGTCTTGAACGCGTGCAAAAAGCCGTCGTTGCTCGACGTGTAGACCATCATCGGCCGCGTCGCGTACGTGCGCTGAAACAGCTGATAAGTTTGATCGAGCGTGAAACTGCTGGGCGCGTCGACGATCTTGGGGGTCGAGTGGAAAATGTCGCCGAGCAGGCTGCAGCGAACGCTGTCACAACGCGAATCGAGCGTGCCGTTCGGGATGCCCACGAGCCAGTTCAAATAGCGGTCGCGGCAAGCGGCGGCGTTCAAGCCATCGGTGCAGGTCGTGTCGGTGATGCCCATCGAGGCGGGCGAGGTGTTACTGACGAACGTGGATGCCGTCTGCCCGCTCGTGAACGTGCCGCTGTAGGAGCCGGCGCCGTCAGGATCGGTGGTCACGTTCGGGCGGATGCTGCGATCCGAAAAGACGCCGCCGGTATTCGCGGCTTGCACCGTGTAAAACGTGCGCGCGCGGCCCGTCGGCGAAATTAGGTTCGTGGCGAAGACGTCGCCCTTGGATGGATCTGGGCTCGGATTGGCGGGCGCAGCGATGTGGGTCGTCGGGTCGCACTTCCAACGCGTGCGATCCAGCCGACCCGGCCAAAGTTGAACCGTCGCCGGAGTGAACCCGCTCGCGAAACGCAACGAAGCCGCATCCGGGTTCGCACTGGTATTGCTGACCGCAGCAAATCCCGGTTGGGTGCGGCTGGTTTTGTTGCCGGGATCCGAGAGGATCGAGGACAGCGCCGCGCGCAGTGTCTCGCGGTTGTTTGCGAAGTAAGCGTGGGCAGAGCCGTTGCCGGGATCACCGGCGATCGCGATGCGCGCCAGGGTGCAGCACGCTTGCAGCGACAAATCTGCGGGATTCGAGGCACACAGAGAGCCGGTCGTGGTGTCGAGATCACTGGCTTTGAGGAGCGTGCAATCGACCGGCGAGCCGGCGACGGTCAGCGTGTTGAGCGCGAACCCGACCACGAACGTGCGCACGTCCTTCGTCGCTAAATCTGCCGAGACGGTTTCAGGAAGGGGGAACGGGCAATCATTGCCGTTGCAATGCCCGCGCAAATCCATGTTCGGTTGCCCGTCGGACATGAGCACGATCCGGGTTTTGCGGCATTTGGTGTACGGATCATTCATCGGGCCGAAGTCTTGGCTCGTGTTGACCAAGTCTTTCGTCGCGTCGTTCCACAAGAAATCGCGGGCGTCCGTGAGCATGCCGGCGATTGGCGTTGCGCCGTAGGGGCGCGTGGCGCGCAGCACCTGCTGGATCTGCGCGTTCTTATTTTGGAAATCGGTCGAACCCGGATTCGGATCGCCGAACGCCACCAAGCGGCCCTCCCAGGGCGGAGCCGAGGCATTCCGCGCGCCGACTTCCATCGCGCTGGCGGTGTCGCAACCGGCGGGCTTGCCCACGTGCGACGCACCGACGACGTAGCTGTACGTGCCGACTTCGTTCTGCAGTGGGCTCGGGTCGGTGTCGAACGTCATCAGACCGAAGCGCGTATCGCTGAGGAACGCGTCCAGGATGCCATCGGGCGTTTGGTTGAACGTGCAGCTCGTTCCCACGCTGTTGTACGTGTGGTAATTGAATGAATTGGCCGGGAAAGCAGCCGGATTCGTGACCGAGATGGTGCCCGGGCCGATCGCGCAGCCGCCGCTCAACGGGCGATGATACGCGTTCGCGTACAGGAAATCGTAAGGCGAGGTAGCTCCGAGCGGTGACCCGGGAATGGCGTATTCGGTCCGAAATGCCGTCGTCCCGCGATCGAGCGTTTGGCAATCGTAGTTGGTGATGCTGCCGGTCAGCACCTCGATCATGTCCACCCAACGGCTCTTCTCGGAGGTCGCGGGCGGGCTCGGGATCAGGCCGTTGGCATCGTACCGGCAGATGGGAAAGGTGTTGCTCGCGGTCTTGTATTCCATCGAGCCGGAGGTATCGACGAGCAAGAGCGCGTTCGGCATCGTGGGGTTGATGTCGGCTTGCGCCCGGGCCTCGGCGCCGTAGCCGGCAGCGATCAGGAACAAACTGCTTTGGACGAAGCGCAATAAGCGCCTCGAGCCAGGATTCAGTGCCGAGCGTGATTTGATCATTGGACCAGCCCCAAGGTGCTGCCACCGGAAACGAGAGCGCGCGTCATCTGTTGGCCCGCGTTCGAGGCCACCGCTGCCGTGCACGCGCCCGCCGGGCGGATTTGCGCGAGCGCCGTGAGCGTGATGTCGAGTGCCGAGGATTTGCCTGCTTGTTGCCCGGCATCGGGTACGCCTTTGCTCGAAGGATTCAAGAGTTCGACGAAGAAGGCGCCGGTCGTCGTGCCGTTGACGTTGAGCGAGGAATTGGTGCCGGTACCGGAGGGTTCCAGCATGTACTCACCGGAGTCAGCGAAGGTGCTGGCGCTGAGCAGTGCGTCGTCGAGCAAGAAGCATTTCGCGTACGCGCCCATCGTGGTGGGGCATTGGTTCGTGTAGGTCATGAGCCCGAACAGCGCGCTGCCAGCGGGCGAGCTCAGATAGGTGGCGGCGGTGCTCGTCGCGTATTGCGAGAGCAGTGACGCCTGCGCTGCTTCGCGGTCGTAGCCCGCAGCCACGTCCGCCAAGCTCGCCGAGCGCACCGCGAACACGCCGACCGCGGTGATCAAGGTGAGCACCATGACCACGATGAAGAGCGCCGCGCCGCGCTCCGAACGCCGCTGGGGTCTCATTTTCACCATGTCACGCTCGCTTGGTTGTAGAGGGCCACGTCTGCCTGAAAGGTTCGCACTCGCGCGTAGGGGCCCGCGCCGCTGGCGCCGAGCCCGAAGCGGTAGATCCCGGAAGTGGCGCCGTTGCCCGTGATGGTTCCGTCGCGGTCACCTTCGCGTGCTCGCACTCCGAGCCGCACGCGCACGCTGTGAATGAGCTCCGGCTGGTTCGCGCCGCCGATGGCGCTACCGGCGTAGCTGGAAAACAAGGCGTTGGTCGAACCGATGTAGCTCACGGTCGGACCGGTTGCGGAGAGCAGCGGCGCACCGGCCACGAGCGAAGTCTGCAAATCGACGGCGTACTCGGCCACGAGCTCTTCGGTGCCGTTGATGGGGGTGCCGGCTGCGTTCAGTTCGACGCGCACGAGTTCCGTGCGGTTGGCTTCGTAAGGCGCGGCGGAGCTCGCCGTGTACAACGCGGCGTTGTCGCTCGTGCCGAGCGCGGTCTGCGCATTGGTCGCCAAGTTGCGCACGTCGTACTGGACGAAGTTGACGACGTTCGCGACCGACGTATTGATGATTTCCGCGCCGCAGCCGAGTGCGCTTCCCGAGCGGAACTGAATCGCCGGCGAGCTCGCGAGGGTAATGCTCGGTTGCGGGCCACCCGTCACGCTGGCAATCTGCCCGAAATACGCCTTGCCGAACTGCATCACGCGCAACATGCGGCCCACGCCGAACACTGCGCTGAGCGTGGAGGCGGCTTGCGTCGGTGAATAAATCAGGCGCGCCATTGCCGGGCTGTCGACCTGAAGTTGGAACGACACGGTCGTGCCGTTGACCGCGAGCTGCCCCGGGAAGATATCCGGCGAGGCGAACGAGCCGGCGAGCAAGATCGACTGCGGGATGCGGCCGTTGCTGGACAAACTCGCGTTGCTGGTCGACGCGGGTTGCGTGATTTGGATGCTGGATAGTCCCTGCATCGCGGTGGGCCACGCCGAGGTCGGCTTCGAACACACGAACGGGTCGCGCACCACGTTCGGGCTACTCATGAAACCCGCGCGCGCGATGTCGGTGCGCAGGCGTTCGAAGCCAACGAGCGCACCGACCGTTGCGTTGGCGAGCCGTGATTCCTGCTGATAGAAACGACCCGCGTCACGCGCGAGCGCAAACACCGCGAGCGAGACGAACAAGCCGCCGGTGAGTGCGACCATCAGCTCGACGAGCGTGAAGCCGCGTCCGCTACGCACGCGGGGCTTGCGATGTAGCCGGCTCATAGCGGGTTCTCCCGAATCGCGGTCACTTTTTGCACGAAGTGAAATTTGGTGACCGCGCCGGTGATGGCATTCGGGTCGACCGTGGCATCACAGGGATTCTTGTTCGCCACTGGCGAGCCTTGCCCGTCGCGCAGCCAAAACACGCGCACCTCGGCGCGGATCAAGCCGACGGTCGTCGCCGGTGGCGCTCCGTACAGCCAAGACAGGCGTAAATGAGTGCAAAATTGCGCGTTCGGAAGGTTCGCCGCGATGTTGTTGATGGGGTTACCGAGCGCGTCGAAGGCCGGGCCAAAGTTCAGACCGGCGTTGTATGCGGGCAGGAACCAACTCGTGGGCCCCGCGTTGGCGGTCACGTTGCGCAGCCAGACAGTGTCGTTGATGTCCGTCACCGAAGTGCTTGCGGACGGGCTGTTCCAGGCCACTGCGTCGCTACCCAGCATGTCCAGCCATGATTCGGCGATGTGCGTGGCAATGGCGAGGTTCTTCGCGTGTTGGTTGGAAACCGCGGTCACCTTTTGCATCGAGATGATGCCGGCAACGCCGATGCCGAACACGCTGATGGCCATCATCAACTCGACCGCGGTGTAGCCGCGTTGTCCGCGCCGCCTCATAGCGCGAGCCTCGCCATGCCGTTCGGCAGCAAGAGCACATTGCGGGTGAGGGATGTGCCACCGCGCGAGACGGCGACCCCTGCGACGCCCGTGAGCGGGGTCAGCGGGGCGCCCGCGGCGGTGCGACTAAACGTGCGCCCGCGCGGGGTAAAACACATCTCGTAGAACGTGGCCGAGCTGCCGCCGGGCGCGGTGACGCTATCGGTCACTCCTTCGTATTCGGAGCGTTGGGTGGGGTCGAATTGCGTGACGGTTCGATAAGCGGCGCTGCTGGTCCAAACCGTGTTGGCGCAGCTCGCCGGGAGCAACAAGGTGCACGTGCCGGTACCGCCCGCGGGCACCGCCTGGCGGACTTCGAAGCCAGTCGTCGACGTGTAGTGGACCAACACGGCGAAGCCCTGACCCATGGCCAGCATGCGGGCATTCCGGAACAAGATGGCGATTTCTTGCGCGGCCTGGGCAGAGCGGCGCTCACGCAGCCGTTCGGTGATCTGCGGCGCCGCAATGGCGGCCAAGATGCCGATAATGACGACGACGACCATCAGCTCGATGAGCGTGAAACCACGCTCACGCCGCTGGCGGTGAAGGAGGGGAAGGTGCGAGAAGTCCACGGGGGCACAACGGGTTGAGCAAGGGCTGTGCCGTATTTTCATGGTGAAAGAGTCTACATTTACTGCAGATTTCCGAGTGGCGCCTCGCGCCGGGCGGTAACGATTACAACGCTCTGCAACTCTTGCGAGGTACGAGCATGTGTTTGGGGCCGGGTCGAGGGGCCGGTTCGCGACCGTTCGGACCGCCGATGCACGAAAGCTGACAGTGTGGGACGAGAGGAGCTAGAAAGCGGGCGCCATGATCGCACGCACCTGTTTGTTGCTCTCTTTCGGCCTGCTCGGTTTCGCCTGCAAAGGCAAAGAAGCCGCCCCGGAACACGGCGCCGCGCCGCCTCCGATTGCGAGTTCCAAACCGGGGGCCTGCGCGAGTGGCGGCGGCACGGTGAAAGATTCGGTGAGTGCCGCGTTCTTCCCGCGGATCGCGGCCGATTACTGCCTCGATCCCAACGGCGACGCGCGCGCTTTCGGTGAGAATGCGCCGAACGCGCTGGAAGCCGTGTGCACCGAGCTGTTCGATGGTGAGTGCGAGGTTTACAAGAGTTACGGGCTCAAGCGCGTGGTGACTCTGCGCTACATCGATGGCAAAGGCTCGCCTGGTGCGGTCAACGTGAACTTGTCGCGCTTCGCCTCTGCCGAAGGCGCGTACGGCTTCTTCACGAAGCGCGTCGTGGCCGATGCGGATCCCGCGGAGACCATTCCGGCGACGCTCGATGCGGGCGGAGCCGCAGCGCTGGGTACGGGCATCGCCTACGTGTGGCGCGCGGACATGGTCGCCGAACTCAGCTACACGAACGAGCTCGAGCCGCCGGATCAGCTGAAATCAAGCGCGCAACGCGTGTTGCCGCCGCTCGCCAAAGCGATCGGTGAAGCGATGCCCGGCGACAAACATCCGCCCGCCGCGGTGGGCGTGCTGCCGAGCGAGCATCGCTTGCCGCTCGCGATTTCGTATGCCGTAAAGGACGTGCTCGGCGTCGCAGGGACGGGCCCAGGTGCGCTCGGCTTCTATCAAGACGGCAGTGACCGCTATCGAGTGTTCGCGCTCGTGCGCCCCGACGAGGACTCCGCCAAAGATGTCTTGAAGACGCTACGCAAGCTCGATGGAGCCAAAGGCTTCAAAGACACCGGCGTCGATGCCATCGCGTTTTCCGTGCGCGATGAAGAGAGCTCACCGCTCGTGGGTTGGGTGGTGGGGCGAAAAGGTGGAGTCGTGATCGGCGTGGGTGACGAGCTCTTCGCGCTTCGCGGCAAGACCGAGGCCCAGGCGGCGCGCATCCCCGAGTCCAAGAAACTCGAGCGCGTGAAGTCGATCCTCGCGGCGACCAAGCCCTGAGCCGGCCCTGCGAGCTCCGCCACTGTAGGGGGAGGTCGGTAGCCTCGACGCAGGCCGTGCGGCCTCGAGGCGCGTTGAAATCCGTCGAAAAAGCGCAGGCTTGGCGCACCCGCTCCGGGTGACGAGGCTACACTTAGAGTGTGGATTTCGAACTCCCCGAATCACACCGAATCCTGCGCCAAGCGGTGCGCGACTTCTGCGAGCGAGAGGTGAAGCCTCACGCCAAAGACTGGGACGAAGCCGAGCGCTTCCCGCACGAGATCGTCCCTGGCTTGGCTGAACTCGGGCTGCTCGGCATCCGCATTCCCGAACGTTACGGCGGCGCCGGCATGGATATGCTGGCCTACGCGGTGTGCGTCGAAGAGTGCGCGCGCATCGACGGCTCGCTCGCGCTCACCGTGGCGAGCCACAACGGGCTCGGCACGGGACACATCTTGGCGTTCGGCAGCGAGGCGCAGAAAGAAAAGTACCTACCGAAGGCGGTGACCGGCGAGTGGCTCGCCGCCTGGGCGCTGACCGAACCCGGCTCGGGCTCCGACAGCGCGGGCCTCCAAACGACGGCCGTGCGCGATGGTGACGGCTGGCTCTTGAACGGCACGAAGATGTTCATCACCCAGGGCTCGGTGGGCGGCTTCTGTGTCGTACTCGCTCGCTCCAACAAACAAGTCCCCGCCCAGCACGGCATCACGGCGTTCATCGTCGATACGAAGACTCCCGGCTATCGCGCCAGCAAGAAGCTCGAAAAATACGGCTGTCGGTCCAGCGATACCGTGGAAATTACGCTCGAAAACGTGCGCGTCAGCGATGCGGACCGGCTCGGCGAAGTCGACCATGGCTTCCTCGATACGATGCGCATCTTGGACGGCGGGCGCGTCTCGATCGCGGCAATGGCGCTCGGGCTCGGCCGCGGCGCACTGGAGATGGGCGTCAAGTACGCCAAAGAGCGTGCAGCCTTCGGCAAGAACTTGGTCGACTTCCAAGCCATTCAGTGGCTGCTCGCCGACGGCAAGACCGAGCTCGACGCGGCCGAGCTACTGATTCATCGCGCGGCCTGGCTCGCCGATCACGGTCAACGCTTCACGGCCGAAGCTTCGATGGCCAAGCTCTTTGCGAGCGAAGCTGCGACACGCGCCTGCAACAACTCGCTGCAGATCCACGGCGGTTACGGCTACACGCGCGAGTTTGCCATCGAACGCCACTTGCGCGACGTGAAGCTGTGCGAAATCGGCGAAGGCACGAGCCAAGTGCAACGCATGGTGATTGCGAAGCACCTGGTGCGTTGAAGCTACTCGGTGCGCGTGATCACGTGAAAGCCGAACTGCGTCTCGACGACCGCCGAGATTTCGCCCACTTTTAGGGCAAAAGCGGC
>Ga0105245_10003875_pt1 | contig 13310 bp, 8 predicted proteins | sample KBSM54metaG_FD_81523 | JGI IMG/M metagenome (GOLD analysis project Ga0105245, IMG submission 81523) | Miscanthus rhizosphere microbial communities from Kellogg Biological Station, Michigan, USA - KBS M5-4 metaG | ecosystem: Host-associated > Plants > Roots > Rhizosphere > Soil | place: Michigan... | reverse complement strand
TACTTCTCTGAGTCCTCTGTGTTTAAATCGAAGTTCGAAGGAGTGGGTCCATGGAAAAGGCGACATTCGCAGCAGGCTGTTTTTGGGGAGTGGAAGCCACCTTTAGACAATTGCCCGGCGTAACCGGGACGCGGGTCGGCTATATCGGCGGTCACACCGTGAATCCAACCTATAAAGAAGTTTGCACCGATACCACTGGCCATGCCGAGGGGGTGGAAGTCGATTACGATGCTTCCAAGATTTCTTATCAGCAGCTTCTGGACGTTTTCTGGGAGAATCACGACCCCACGCAGCTCAACCGCCAGGGACCGGATTTTGGCAAACAATACCGATCGGCGATCTTCTTTCACACGCCAGAGCAGGAGACGGAGGCTCGCCAATCAAAGGAAAAGCTGGTGAAATCGGGGCGCTTCAGCAAACAGATTCATACCCAAATCGTGCCCGCAGAGACCTTTTTCGAGGCCGAGGATTATCACCAGCAGTATCTGGAAAAGCGGGGTCTGGCAACCTGCCACATTAAGTAGGGCTTCGGTTTTCACCAACACTCGATGGTTGAGGGTGTGGCCGTCAGCTGTGCTCCGGCAAGCGACGAACACAGAGGGCGCAGATTTCACAGAGAAGAAGATTTGAGGAAGGTGAGAGGGCCGGCATTCGCCGGCCCTCTCTTTTCTCTTTAGCGTTGTCGTGCCGAGGCAGCCGGAGCTGCCGGTTCCGCATGAGGAATTGCTTTCAGATATTCATAAACTGCACGTAAATCGTGGTCGCTCATTTTTCCATAAACTGGCCAGGGCATTACCTGTAACAAGGGAGAAATCTCTAGATGCTCCTTATCTAGATCGATTCCGGTGTGCATGACCGTCTTGAATTGTTTGAAGGTCAATTCTGCCGGCAGCCCATTGTCCAGGTCAGGCGTGATGTTTCGAGATACAAACGGTCCGAACATCATTCCGCCCGCGAGATAGTGCTCCGCATTGATCTTTTCGGGCTGGCCCAGGTGAGGATCACCTCCATCGGCATAAGGAGGGTTGGTATGACAATCGTTGCAACCACCTTGGGCATTGACGATGTAGCTGCCCAGGCCAACCAGGTCGCGATTTTTCCGGTTGAAATGTAAAGGAACAGGAGAGATTTTGAATCCAGTGTTTATTCTGTGGCGCTCGGTCTCGTTGTTGTGCGATGGATGATCTTCTGCAAACAATACTCTGCAGCTAAAAAGTAGGAGCAACGTGGCTCCCACGGATAAAACAATTCGGTTCATCGTGTGTCTCCTGGAAGGTGTTTGAATCGAGAACCGAGAGTAGTGTCGGAAGCACTACAAGGCCTCGGTATCCGGAAATTTTAGTCAGCACGGCTGCAAAGTCAATATTTGCGTGCTCAATAAATTTCTAGGCTGATTGACTTAGGCGGCTGTCAACAGGATCGCGGCCGATTGTCAACGAGACGAACCTGGCCACTCCCCGGTGAACAGGTATTCTCATCGGTGCAAAACATCAGCTAATGTTCGCTGGCAAAACGTGTCCACCCCAGGGGCTGAGCGTGGATCGCAATTTAGCTGCGGCTTTGGGAATCTATTTAGAACACTTAGCCGAATTTTGGTGTCCTTGGCCCACTCGGGATTCCGGTAAAGTAAAGGACAATACGGATCAGTGCTTCCTGGTCCACACCCATAAGAGGAACGGAAATTTATGGAGAGTCCAAGCGGGACACCTTCTACAAAATTGGTTTTAGGTGGTGCATCGGCTGCAATTTTCGCCAGTATCGCCGCTTTGGTATTGGTTCCCGCGACCGTTCGCAGCATCATGTCGTCGCAATTTCTACCTCATGTTTATTGCTATCTATACGACAAGGAATTGATCGCGTTGCACATGAGTGCGGATGCGCTGATCTGGCTTTCCTATGTGGCCATCGCTCTCACCCTGACCTACATGGTCCGGCGCGCTCGCCGGGAGATTCCCTTCAGCTGGCTGTTTCTGGCATTCGGAACGTTCATCATCGCCTGCGGCTTTACTCATTTCATGGAAATCGTCGTTCTCTGGAAGCCATTGTATTGGCTAGCCGGTGACGTCAAGCTTGTGACCGCCATGGCTTCCGTGATTACTGCAATTGCACTTCCATCGGTGGTTCCCCAAATTCTCGCCATGGTGCGGTCGGCACATGTTTCGGAAGACCGCCGAATTCGCCTGGTGAGCGCTAACGAGGATTTGCAGCACCTGTCCGCAAACCTGCTAAATGCGCAGGATGGAGAAAGAAGACGCATTGCCCGCGAACTGCACGATGGCATCGGTCAATATCTCGCAGCGATCAAGATGTCATTCGATGTCGCCATCTCCGAAGACCCGAGGCTGGACGGCAATCGCGGCCCTTTGCAGGATTGTCGGCAGCTCTTGGAGCGGTGTACCCGGGAGGTTCGAACCATGTCTCACCTGCTGCATCCTCCCCTATTGGAGGAAATGGGCCTGGCGTCAGCAGTGCCGTGGTATGTCGAGGGGTTTACGGAAAGGAGCGGCATAGGAGTGGAACTCGAGATGCCGAGCGAATTCAGTCGTCTCTCACAGCCGGTCGAAATGGTATTATTTCGCGTCGTCCAAGAGAGCCTGACCAACGTTCATCGCCACTCGGGCAGTAAGTCGGCGGCGATCCGTCTTCGGTTGCATTCTGAGGATGTCGAACTCATGATTCAGGACCAAGGTAAGGGGCTAGGTGACCTTGGGGCCGACCCGGCGAAGACTGGGGTTGGAATTGCCGGCATGCGGGAACGAGTTCGAGAACTTGGCGGCAAATTTGAGATTGACTCCGGCTCTCAGGGAACCAGCGTAACCGTCACTCTACCGCTACAGAAAAGGAATGTGGAATGTCATTGAGAATCTTGGTTGTGGATGACCATGATGTAGTGAGGCAGGGTGTCCGCCTTATTTTGCGGCGGAATCCGGATTGGGAAATTTGCGGTGAAGCGGAAAATGGCATTGAAGCAGTGGAGAAAGCCCGGCAGCTGAACCCGGATCTCATCATTCTTGACGTCAGCATGCCGGGAAAAGATGGCCTCGAGGTTGCGACTGAACTTCATGCGGGTGGTTTCGCCAGCAAGGTGCTGGTGCTTACCATGCATGAGTCCAAAGAATTGTCTGCGGCCGTCAAACGGGTCGGAGCCAAAGGATATGTCATAAAATCGCACGCGGCACGCGACCTGATGAAGGCGATAGAGACGATCATCGATGGCGGAGACTTCTTTACGCTAGATCCGATATATGCAAAGTCATCACTGGGGCCTGAAGCTAATGGGTTATTACCGAATCATGAGTCCAAGAAGAAGCCTTCGTTTCGGATCATTTTCGCACCCTCCTTCGCCTAAAACTCTGTCTTAACAAGACAATCTTCGCCTCCAGGATTTTCCGCCAGCGCGTGACCTACTGAGCTAGAGGCGCATCCAAGCGATGTCCAAATCTCCGGAGGCTCAAAATGGCTGAAAATTCAAAGAAATGCTCGCATCTTCCTTGCGTGTGTGTGCCTCCCCCGGGTGAAAAATACTGTAGCCAGCTTTGCGAGGATGCTGGATCGGGCGAAGCGGAAATCGCCTGCGCCTGCGGCCACCCGTCCTGAGCAAATAAGAACCCATCGCTTTCTTACTTTCGTTACTGGCCCCATCCATGAAATTCCCCTGCTTTGCTAAGGAGGGGAACTTCTGCAAAGCCTTGCCAGTGGCCCAACTCCACAGATAAAGCTCGAATTTCCCGCTTCCCGGCTACAGTGAATACTGTAGTGCTATGCATCCGGATAAATGGTAACAACGGTCAAGCCAACATCTTTCGTCGCGGCCCCCGGATCCCCCGGTCCGAGTTTAGGATGACGTAAGGGCATCGACTCGCTGGCTGCGTAAGCCGCACCCTCTCAAGTCGGCAAGGGAGAAATCAGGATGGGACGGAAACAAACCACTTCTACGTCTACGCCAGTGCTGGAACCGAGTGGCAACGGTCACTCCGGGGCCACGGTTCAGTCAGCTGATCTTGGCGTCATTCTTACCAGTCTGCAAAGTATGCGGGACGGAGACTTTTCGGTGCGTCTGCCGGGATCGTGGACCGGCCTAAGCGGAAAAATCGCCGACACCTTCAACGCAATCGTTTCCGCAAACCAACAGATGGCGCGGGAGCTGAAGCGGGTCGGTCAAGTGGTTGGTAAGGAAGGGAAGACTCGCGAGCGTACCCGCTTTCACGAATCGAGGGGTGCTTGGGGCGAGATGGAAGTATCAGTCAATACTCTCGTCGAGGATTTGCTCCGTCCCACCGCGGAAATGACGCGCGCCATAGCTGCCGTGGCTCAAGGCAATCTGACCCAGACGGTTCGACTGGATGTGGATGGACGTCCGCTCCAAGGCGAGTTCCTACGCTCCGCCAATATCGTCAACACGATGATTCAGCAGTTAGGAGTTTTCACCGCGGAAGTTACACGCGTGGCTCGCGAAGTCGGGACAGACGGAAAACTGGGCGGTCAAGCGCAGGTACCCGGTGTGGCCGGAACTTGGAAGGATCTCACTGATTCGGTCAACTCCATGGCCAGCAACCTCACCGGCCAGGTCCGCAACATCGCGGAGGTCGCCACCGCCGTCGCCAGCGGCGACCTTTCCCGCAAAATCACCGTAGACGTTCGCGGTGAAATCCTTCAGCTCAAAGAAGCTATCAACACCATGGTCGATCAGCTTCGTTCGTTTGCTTCGGAAGTTACGCGGGTGGCCCGCGAAGTTGGTACGGACGGAAAGCTGGGCGGCCAGGCAGTCGTGCCCGGTGTGGCCGGAACCTGGAAGGATCTCACCGACTCTGTAAATGCCATGGCCGGAAACCTCACGGCCCAGGTCCGAAACATCGCTGAAGTTACAACTGCGGTGGCCCGCGGCGACTTGTCCCGCAAGATTACGGTCGACGTTAAAGGCGAAATCCTCGAATTGAAAGACACCATCAACACCATGGTGGATCAGCTTAACGCCTTCGCCGGTGAAGTAACGCGTGTCGCCCGCGAAGTGGGAACCGAAGGAAAACTGGGCGGACAGGCGCAGGTGCCCGGCGTTGGTGGTACCTGGAAGGATCTCACCGATAACGTGAACTTCATGGCCAGCAACCTGACGGGCCAGGTACGTAACATCGCGGAAGTTGCCACCGCTATCGCAAACGGCGATCTCTCCCGCAAAATCACGGTCGACGTGCGCGGAGAAATCTTACAGCTCAAAGAAACGCTTAACACGATGGTCGACCAGCTCAACCGGTTCGCCGGCGAAGTGACACGCGTGGCCCGTGAAGTGGGATCGGAAGGACGTCTTGGCGGACAGGCCAACGTGCCGGGAGTTGCTGGTACCTGGAAAGATCTCACCGATTCGGTGAACTCGATGGCCGGAAACCTCACCGGCCAGGTCCGAAACATTGCCGAAGTCACAACGGCTGTGGCACGCGGCGACCTGTCGCGCAAAATCACCGTCGATGTCAAAGGCGAAATTCTCGAACTCAAGAATACGATCAACACGATGGTCGACCAGTTGAACGGATTCGCTGGTGAAGTAACGCGTGTGGCCCGCGAAGTGGGAACCGAAGGAAAACTGGGAGGCCAGGCGCAGGTGCCGGGAGTTGCTGGAACCTGGAAGGATCTCACCGACAACGTGAACTTCATGGCCGGCAACCTGACGGCACAGGTGAGAAACATTGCAGAAGTGGCAACGGCCGTCGCTCGCGGCGATTTGTCCCGCAAAATCACGGTCGACGTGAAAGGCGAAATTCTCGAACTGAAAGACACCATCAACACGATGGTGGACCAGTTGCGGTCGTTCGCTTCCGAAGTTACGCGCGTGGCCCGCGAAGTGGGAACCGACGGCAAACTGGGCGGGCAGGCGCAGGTCCCCGGCGTGGGTGGAACCTGGAAAGATTTGACCGACTCGGTTAACTCCATGGCCAGCAACCTCACCGGCCAGGTCAGAAATATCGCCGAAGTCGCAACCGCTATCGCCAGCGGCGATCTTTCCAAGAAAATCACGGTCAACGTCAGCGGAGAAATTCTGCTGTTGAAAGAAACCATCAACACGATGGTCGATCAGCTCAATGCGTTCGCTGGCGAAGTCACGCGCGTGGCTCGCGAGGTGGGATCGGAAGGCCGCCTCGGCGGTCAGGCCAACGTGCCCGGGGTCGCAGGTACGTGGAAGGATCTTACCGACTCGGTGAACTCGATGGCCGGCAACCTGACGGCGCAGGTTCGAAACATCGCCGAAGTCACGACCGCCGTGGCAAGCGGAGACTTATCCCGCAAGATCACGGTGGACGTAAAAGGCGAAATTCTCGAGCTAAAGAACACCATCAACACCATGGTGGACCAGTTGAACGCGTTCGCCGGCGAAGTGACCCGCGTCGCTAGAGAAGTAGGAACCGACGGAAAACTTGGCGGTCAGGCCGAGGTTCCGGGAGTGGCAGGAACCTGGAAGGATTTGACTGACAATGTCAACTTCATGGCCAGCAACCTTACCGGCCAGGTCCGTAACATCGCCGAGGTCGCAACCGCTATCGCGAACGGCGATCTTTCCAAGAAGATCACGGTGGACGTTCGCGGTGAAATCCTGCAGCTCAAAGAAACCCTTAACACGATGGTCGAGCAGTTGCGATCGTTCGCGGCCGAAGTCACCCGCGTGGCCCGCGAAGTGGGTACGGAAGGCCGTCTGGGTGGACAGGCCAACGTTCCCGGTGTCGCCGGAACCTGGAAAGATTTGACCGATTCCGTCAATGCCATGGCCGGCAACCTTACCTCCCAGGTCCGAAACATCGCCGAAGTTACAACGGCTGTGGCACGCGGCGATCTCTCCCGGAAAATCACCGTCGATGTGAAAGGCGAAATTCTCGAACTGAAGAACACCATCAACACCATGGTTGATCAGTTGAATGCGTTTGCTGCCGAAGTCACGCGGGTGGCCCGCGAAGTCGGTACCGAAGGGAAACTCGGAGGCCAGGCGCAGGTGCCTGGAGTGGCCGGAACCTGGAAAGATTTGACCGATAACGTAAACGTGATGGCGGCCAACCTTACCGAGCAGGTCCGCGGAATTGTGAAAGTCGTGACCGCTGTAGCCAACGGTGTGCTGACCCAAAAGCTGACGGTGAACGCGAAGGGCGAAGTTGCGGCGCTCGCTGAAACGATTAACAACATGACCGATACACTGGCAACCTTTGCCGATCAGGTGACCACGGTTGCTCGCGAAGTCGGCGTGGAAGGCCGGTTAGGCGGCCAAGCCAACGTCCCAGGCGCGGCCGGAACATGGAAAGATCTGGTTGGCAACGTGAACTTGCTGGCCGACAATTTGACCCGCCAGGTGCGCGCCATCGCGGAAGTGGCAACCGCCGTCACCAAGGGCGACTTGACGCGATCGATTCAGGTCGAAGCCAGCGGTGAAGTTGCGGAACTGAAAGATAACATCAACACCATGATCAACAACCTCCGTCTCACCACGGAGCGCAATACCGAACAGGACTGGCTGAAGACCAACCTGGCACGCTTTACCGGCATGTTGCAAGGTCAGCGTGATCTGAGCACGGTAGGAAGGAAGTTGCTGTCGGAACTGGCTCCGCTGGTAAATGCGCAACAGGGCGTTATTTATCAGATGGAAGGGGAAGAGTCGGCTGGCATGGTGTTGCTGTCAGCCTTCGCTGGTGACGGGCACGAAGGGCACTTGCGCAGCATCAGATTGGGAGAAGGCCTGGTCGGTCAATGTGCCTCTGAAAAACGGCGCATGTTAATCGGTGATTTGCCGCCGGATACAGTTCCTATTCGTTCTGGGTTGTTTGAAGCTGTACCTCGCAATGTCATCGTTCTGCCGATTTTGTTCGAAGATCGGGTGAAGGCTGTGATCGAACTGGCTTCTCTCAGTGTCTTCACCGCTTCGCACCTTGCCTTCTTGGAACAACTGACGGCAAGCATCGGAATCGTGCTGAACAGTATTGAAGCCACCATGCAGACGGAAGCATTGCTGAAGCAGTCGCAACAGCTCGCAGCCGAACTTCAGACCCAACAGAAGGAACTCCAGCAGACCAACGAACAGCTGGCGCAGAAGGCGCAGCAGCTGGCCGAGCAGAACGTGGAAGTCGAACGCAAGAACCAGGAAATCGAGCAGGCCCGCCGAGCATTGGAAGAAAAGGCCAAAGAGTTGGCGCTGACTTCCAAGTACAAATCGGAGTTCCTGGCCAACATGTCGCACGAGTTGCGTACCCCGCTCAATAGCATCCTGGTGCTCGGCCAACAGCTCACCGATAACCCCGACGGCAACCTGACCGCCAAGCAAGTAGAGTTTGCGCGCACTATTCACGGTGCGGGAACTGACTTGTTGAACCTCATCAGCGACATTCTCGATCTTTCAAAGATTGAATCGGGGACTGTTTCCGTCGAGGCGGAAGAGGTCTTCTTCGCCGGGTTACTGGAGATGGTGGCAAGACCATTCCGCCATGAAGCGGAGAACCGGCGGCTTACTTTCGAGGTGAACAGTGATCCGCAAATTGGCCGCAGCCTGGTGACCGACTCCAAGCGTTTGCAGCAGGTCTTGAAGAACCTGTTGTCCAACGCATTCAAATTCACCGAACAAGGCGGTGTTCGTTTGTCGGTGTTTAACGCAACCAATGGATGGAGTGAAGATCACCCGATCCTCGGTAAAGCCGCATCGGTTGTCGCGTTTGCTGTCGCCGACACCGGTATCGGAATTCCATTCGATAAGCAAAGGATCATATTCGAGGCATTCCAACAGGCAGATGCCGGTACCAGCCGTAAGTACGGCGGAACGGGGTTGGGCCTAGCTATCAGCCGTGAGTTGGCGAGCTTGCTGGGCGGCGAAATCCAGTTACGCAGTACGCCCGGGGAAGGCAGTGCCTTCACGCTCTATCTGCCTCAGACTTATGTTGGCCCATCCGTAACCAGTGTGAATGCGGGCAGGGATGTTTCTTCTTCCCAAGCACCGGCCTTGCAAATTTCGCAGGTCGTGGTCTCTGAACATACTCTTGACCAGGTTCCAGACGACCGCCAGAATCTCCAGCCTGGCGATTCCGTCCTGTTGATTGTGGAAGACGATCCGCACTATGCAAGTGTCTTAAGCGATCTGGCCCACGACAAGGGGTTCAAGACGCTGGTCGCAATGCGCGGTGCGGAAGCCTTGGCGCTGGCCCGGGAATTCCACCCCACGGCTGTTTCACTCGATGTTTTCCTGCCCGACATGTTGGGTTGGACAGTGCTCAATCATTTAAAACAAGACCCGACGACCCGGCACATTCCCGTGCAGATGCTCACGCTCGACGAGGACCGGCAACATGGACTCGCTCGCGGAGCGTTCGCGTTTGTCACCAAACCAACTTCGCCCGAAGCGCTGGAAGAGGCGTTGCAGCGGATTAAAGAATATTCCGCGCCGCGACGCAGGCGGTTGCTGGTCGTCGAAGACAATCCCGCCGAGCAATTTACCATCAGGGAATTGCTTGGTTGCGAAGACATCGATGTGTCGATGGCGTCCACCGGTAAGGAAGCACTCACCGCGGTCGCGGAAGAAGAGTTTGATTGCGTAGTTCTGGACTTGCGGCTTCCTGATATGTCAGGGTTCGAAATTCTGGAACGGATGCGCGACGACGAGACCGTCGGTGACCTGCCGGTGGTAGTGTTCACTGGGAAAGAGCTGTCTCCGGAAGAGGATGCCCGTTTGCACTCGCTGGCGAGGAGTGTTGTAGTAAAGGGAGTGGAGTCTCCAGAACGATTGCTTGACGAGACCGCTCTGTTCCTGCATCGCGTGGTCGGCGATCTACCGGCGGAAAAGCAAAGTATGCTTGACCGCTTGCACCGTTCGGACGAAGCGCTGGTCGGAAAGAAGGTTCTGGTTGTCGATGATGACGTAAGAAATATTTTTGCGCTCAGCAGCGTACTCGAACGGAGAGGAATGTCTGTACTGACAGCCGGCACCGGCAGGGAGGCCATTGCAACCCTGGAATCTACACCGGATATATCCATCGTTCTGATGGACATCATGATGCCGGAAATGGATGGTTATGAGACCATGCAGGTAATACGGCAGAATCCTCTTTTTAGGCGGTTGCCGATCGTCGCCCTGACCGCTAAGGCGATGAAAGGTGACCGTGAGAAGTGCCTGGAAGCGGGAGCTTCGGAATATCTGGCAAAACCGGTAAATACCGAGCAGCTACTTTCGACTCTGAGGATGTGGCTGCATCGCTAGACTGGAAGGTTCCAAGGGCATAATCCGATGACCCAACAAGAGCAAGTCAACATCTTGATGGTCGATGATCAACCGGGCAAGCTGCTCAGCTATGAGGTCATGCTGGCGGAACTCGGCGAGAATCTAATCAAGGCCAATTCGGGCAGGCAGGCTCTTGAGCTCTTGTTGAAGCATGACATTGCGGTTGTCTTGCTCGACGTAAGCATGCCGGAACTCGACGGCTTCGAATTGGCCGACTTGATTCGGCAGCATCCCCGCTATCAAAAGACTGCCATCATCTTCATTTCTGCCATCCACCTGACCGATCTTGACCGCGTCAAAGGCTACCAGCGTGGCGCTGTTGACTATATTTCTGTGCCAGTAGTTCCCGAGTTGTTACGGGCAAAGGTAAGCCTGTTCTCCGAATTGCATCGCAAAACCGCCCAGCTGGAAAGACTCAACCGCGAACTCGAGCAGCGCGTTGCGGAAAGAACAGAAGCGTTAGAGCAGCAAACCGGTAGCCTGCAACAGCTGAATTCCGAACTCAGCAAGAAGAACCAGGAACTCGACGCAATCGTCCACACCGCGCCGGACATTATCTTCAGCCGGCTGGCAAACGGCGAAGGCGATCATATAAGCCATCGCTTTTACGAGTACACCGGCGCGGACGCTAACGTGTCAAACGGATCAGGATGGGCCAACTATGTACACCCCGAGGATCACGAGGTTGGCACGGCGCTATGGATGACTTGCGTCGAATCAGGCCAAAATTACGAATCTGAATTCCGCATGCGTGGGCAGGATGGATCGTACCGCTGGTTCCGTGCCCGGGCGGTTCCTATCCGGGACCAGGACGGAAATATTGTCAAGTGGTATGGCACCTGCTCCGACATCCATGACAGTAAGGTGATCGAGCACTCCATGCGCGACAACGCCGCCCATTTAGAGAAGTTGGTGGAGGAGAGAACTACCGCGCTGAGAAGCCTTTCCGCCCGCCTGATGACGATGCAGGATGACGAAAGAAGGCGAATTGCACGAGAACTTCACGATGGACTTGGCCAGGAACTTGCTGCCGCCAAGATCATGCTGGATTCCATTTCCTTACAGCCATCACTGGAGGCTAAGGATATGGCGGCCAATGACGCCAGCGAAATGATAGATCGCGCCATCAAGCAGACTCGGAGTATGTCTCATCTCTTGCATCCGCCGCTTCTGGATGAAGTGGGCCTGCTCTCCGCGGTGAATTGGTACGTCGAAGGCTTGAGCAAGCGTAGCGGAATTGTAACGACGTTAGATGTGCGACCGGCAAAATTCCCGCGGCTTCCTTCCGACCTTGAAACCGCGATTTTCCGCATTATTCAGGAGGCCCTGACAAACGTCTTTCGCCACTCCAAAGCCGAGCATGCATGGGTTACGCTGCGTTGGGAGGATGATAACGTAATTCTGAAAATCAGAGATGATGGTCATGGCGCGGGACCGCAAGTGCTGGATTTGCGTCCCGGAAGCATTGGCGTAGGCATTGGTGGGATGAAGCAACGGATCCAGGAACTGAACGGGACTCTGCGATTGGAAAATGCTGATCCCGGAACATTAGTCGAAGTTCAAATACCATTCGTTAAGCAATTGCAGGCTACTAAATAAGCAAGTCCTAAGCGCGTTCGATATTTCCTCGCCGTTCTTTACCTTTACCTTTGTCCTTGAAGTCACCCTCGCAGGGCCGAAGTGAGGCATCAACGCAGACTAAAGATGGGCGGGAGATTTTTGATTCCATGGACCAAGAGGAGTAGGGCAGTTGACCTGCGTATTCTGGTGCCGGTTGTGCATCCTTGGAGGGACGATTTCACAAAGATTTAGGATGTCTTCTACAGAGATCGGTGCGCGTGCTTTTCAGCGTGAGAAGCTGACGAAAGCGGCTTTGGACCATTGAACCGTGCACCTTTGCGCATCCACAAATTGCCCAAGGCATTCGCCGCATCGTGGATAGCACGCTTCTTGCTGGCATCGGAATTGCGCAGAAAAATCGGAGTGGATTTGGTGGTTTCCGCGCCCGGTTCAGCGGCCTCGATCCTCGACAGAGCCGCCACGTACATACGTTCTAGTTTCTGCGAGTTCACGCTGCCTCCTACTGAATCACCAAGATTAGACTCGATAAACGCTAGGCAGCCAATACCGCAACCAGCCGAGTTCGCAAGTGAAATACATGTAGAAGCAAAAAGCATCTCGGGTAGAAGGGATGTTTGGGATGAGAAGAACAACGATGCGAACTCGCGGTCTCGCATCTTTAGCAGGACTCAGGAAGGAATTTCTGTGGTGAGCGCGGATGGACGCGAACCATCGACCCTTGTCTTAAAAGGACTTTCAAGCTATGTAGGGTGAACAGGGACCCCGCTACAGAATCCGCTACAGTCGGAATACTTGAAAGCCCTGAACCTACTAAAGTCTCGACCGTATTCGCATCTTTCGGTCGCACTCCTAGACTTTCAGGGATGAGTTCTCCTGGAGGTTCTATGAAACTAGCACCCGCTTTCTTAATGATCCTTCTGGCGGTTTGCGCGTATGCCCAGACTGACCAGCCTGCGACACCACCCAGCAGTGCACCTGCCGCCGATCAAACTCCGTCTGCGAATCAAACGCAAACCGAACCTGCTCCCGCTCCCGCGCAGGGTTCAACCGACGCGACTCCTGACGTTAAGAGCACCACGATTCGCGGATGTTTGGAAGGAGGCACCGACCGAGGGTATACCCTCACGGACAACAATGGCACTCGCTACGCGTTAACTGGTACGAATGTCAATGCATTGATTTCACACGTCGGTGAAGAAGTGGACCTGGATGGAGAGCCAGCGCCCGCACCTGGAAGTGATGTTTCAGATCGAGCGTCAGCGACCACAGAGTCAGCAACGGACAAGCCCGCAGCCACGCCTAGCCAGACATTTAAGGTAAGCGATGTGCGAAAAGTAAGCGACAAGTGCGCGATGTAGTTCTGCTGGTGAAGAGGCCGGGTGCTCCGGCCTTTTTACTCCAAGCATCTGAACATGAACGCTACATTAGCAGCAGGGGTGGGTGTCCACTTCGCTTCCGTGGCGTCCGCAATCGCAATTCTATTTTTGATTGCCTG
>Ga0105245_10003874_pt1 | contig 13311 bp, 5 predicted proteins | sample KBSM54metaG_FD_81523 | JGI IMG/M metagenome (GOLD analysis project Ga0105245, IMG submission 81523) | Miscanthus rhizosphere microbial communities from Kellogg Biological Station, Michigan, USA - KBS M5-4 metaG | ecosystem: Host-associated > Plants > Roots > Rhizosphere > Soil | place: Michigan... | reverse complement strand
CCATCTTCGCGATGCGGCCGCGGTCATCGAGGACGCAGAGTTGCGTGGCGAAGGCGAAGGCGGTGTGGGTCTTGGGATTGTTCCGGTGTCCCCCCACCGGAGTGGTGTCATCGATGACGGTTTCGCCTTCGTATTCGCGGCCGGCGAGGGCACAGACAGGAGTGTCTGTGCTACACAGGTCATGCTTCAACTTCGTGGCGGCATCGACCACGGCGCGGCCGCTCAGCAGCGTGGCGCGCGAGCCGGTGGTCTGGCCGCAATCGAGGGCGTATTTCGTGTCGACCTTCGGGCGGAAGAGCGAGGCGTCGAGTCCCGTCACTTCGACGGCGATCTGCGTGAGGATGGTCAGCAGTCCCTGCCCGACTTCGGAGAATCCGTTGTAGAGCGAGATGGTGCCGTCGCTCTCGACGACGAGGCGCGCACGGCCGGTCTCGCGGACGCCGTTGCCGAGGCCGGAGTTCTTCACGCCGCAGGCGATGCCGACGGCGCGGCCTTCGCGTTTCGCCTGTTCGTATGGCTCGCGCACCGCGATCAGCGTTTTCTTCAGGCCGACCGATTTTTCGAGCACCTGGCCGGTGCCGAACGTGCGGCCGACGTCGAGCGCGTTGCGCCAGCGGATCTCCCACCGATCGACGCCGCACGTCTGCGCGAGCAGATCGAGGCAGCCTTCGATGGCGAAATTCGTCTGGTTCGCGCCGAAGCCGCGCATCGCGCCGGAGGGCGGATTGTTGGTAGTGACGGCGAGCGCTTCGATGTCGACGTGCTCGACGTGATACGCGCCGCACGCGTGACCGGCGGCGCGCTCCAGCACTTTCTCGCCGACCGAGGCGTAGGCGCCGGTGTCGCCGACGATGCGGGCCTTGACCGCGGTGAGGATGCCGCGCTCATCGCATCCGACTTCGTACCGCAGCGTCATCGGATGACGCTTCGGGTGCATGCGCACCGACTCCTCGCGATTCAGCGTGAGCTTCACCGGGCGGTTCGTCATGCGCGCGAGGAGGGCGGTGTGGGCCTGGATGGAGAGGTCTTCCTTGCCGCCGAACGCACCGCCGCTGGAGAGCTGCTCGACGATGACGTCGTCGATCGGCATGGCGAGGAAGGCGGCGACCTGGCGGCGGTCGTCGAAGACGCCCTGGCCGGAGGAGAAGATGCGGAGGGCGCCCTCCGGTACCGCCACCGCGCTCTCCGGCTCCAGAAACAAATGCTCGATCCGCTGCGTCGTCCACGTGCGGCGGACCACGTGCGCGCTCTTCGCCAACGCTTCTTCGGCGTCGCCGCGCACGATGTTCGTGCGCGAGAGGATCGTCCCCTGATCGGTCGTCAGCGCCGGCTCGAGCACTTCGTAATCGACCTCGATCGCCGCAGCCGCCGCGCGCGCGGAATGCTCGTCGACCGCGGCCACGGCGGCGATGACGTCGCCGACGTAGCGCGTCTCTTCGCCGACGGCGACGAAGCCGGGCCAGTCGTCGCGCAGCAGACCGTAAAAGCGCTTGCCGGGAACATCGGCGGCCGTGGCGATGGCGATGGCATCGGCTTTCGAGGTGTCGATGCGCAGCACGCGCGCCCGGGGATGCGGCGAGAGGACGACCGCGGCGTGCAGCATGCCGGGGAGCTGGATGTCGTCGATGAACGTCTTGCGCCCGAGGACCAGATCGTCGCCGCGATAGCGCGCGACGCGGGCGCCGACGCCGCCGGATGACGGCGGCTCGTCGATCGCCTCGCCCCGTTTCGCGCGGGCGAAGAGCTCGATGCCGTCGATGATCTTGATGTAGCCGGTGCAGCGGCAGAGATGCGGATCGATGGCGCGCGTGATCTCGTCGCGCGACGGCGACCGGTTCTTCGCGATCAGCCAGTGCGCGCGCAACGCGATGCCGGGGATGCAGAAGCCGCACTGCACCCCGGCCGCGGCGACGAAGCATCGCGCGAGAAGTTTCTGTTCGTCGAGCGGGATGCCGTCGAGCGTCGTGACCTCGCGTCCTGCCGCCGCTTCGACCGGCATCGCGCACGACACTTTCGGGTGGCCGTCGATCAGCACCAGACAGGCGCCGCATTGCCCCTGCGGCTGGCAGCCGTCCTTGATCGACGTGATCCCGCAGCGGTTGCGCAGCACGTCCAGCAACGGCTCCCCGGGCCGTGAATCGACGCGGATTGACGTTCCGTTCAGCCGGAATGCGATCGCCACGCCGACGTCATAGCGCGGTGTGACGGGCGGGGGCTATGACAGCTGTCACCGGTGGTCGGTCATTTTTTTTGCGGCAGGGGTAGGGAATTCAGCCCGGGCGTCACTCTATAGGTAAGGTCCTTTCGACATGCTGAACACCATAAACGCAACGTTGCGTGTGCGTGAGTCTTTCGCTGGCGCGGAAACGGAATGCGCGATGTATCGGGCATCTTCCGCAGCGTCCGGACGCTGCGCAAGTGCTCGAAATGGCAGCCTCTGGGAGAGGTTCCATTATCGGGTGCATGACGACCGTCACACTCGATTCGGCTGCCTGACATTGAAAATTCAACGAGTTAGCCTTACTGTTAGGCCCAGATCAGGAGATGCGGCATGGAATCTGAGAGCAATTCCAGCAAGGTGGAGCTGCAACACGAAGACGACCCGTTGGTCGACATTCCACCTGAGTTCCCGGCGACGCACTCCCGTTTTCCGACCGTGCCATCCGTCGCGTTCGAGGAGTCGATTCGCGACGCGGCCAAGTACAAGTACGAGCCTGGGAAGCCGAGCCCTTGGATTCTCGAGCTACTCGGCATCTCACTCGACGAGAAGTAACCTCCCAATCGTCTTCGTCTCGCCTGCCAGCAGAGGAGGCGCTTGACTCCGCCGCCTCCTCTCCGCGTCAGTGGACGGGGTATCGGCACCGTCTACCTCAGCCTCCCGATCGGTGGATTCTCGCTCGCGCGACAGAAATTTCTTGAATCCATCAATGCGCTGCGTGACAGACATTCTCATCGCGAATTGAGAAACCCCTCCTTTCTGCTGCTCACCGGACAGGCCGACTTCGCCGCACGAATCGATGTCAACGATTTTCGATCTGTTGTGGAGCTCGGATTTCCGACGCACGAAGACCGCTCACCATCGGTTTACAACTGGGTTTCCTCGGTCGAGTACGACGGTTCGAATGCTCCCCGGCCGCAGATTCGGATCCCGATCGCGCAGCAGATTCGAGAGGTTTTCCCCGCGGCGCCTGTCTCGCAGAGCGACGAGCCGCTCATGCATTTCATTGTACATGCCCGTGTTCTGCGCAGCTTCTACTCATCGAAACCCGTTGAAGCGGAAGCGACGCTCGTGCAGAGAATTCGCGACCTGTTTTACGGAGTTGCTTCGCTTTCCATCGAGACGAGCTTGGGCTGGTCGGATCTGATCGTGAGCGGTGGAGTTCCAGCCGATGGGTTCCCTGATCTTCTGCGGAGACTGATCGCCTTCAATACGTTCAAGGCTGGAACATCGGAGAGCGACACTCGCCCGCTCTTTACGCGAACGCTAACGCTTTTCGGATATGAGTGGGATGAGAGCCACAACAGAATTCCCCGCGTAAGCGCCGACGTCAAGGCGTTGATTTTCGTTCGTTCGCGTTACGGACGGCTGCACGAGACGAAGGAATTGATCGAAAACTCGATCAGGGGCGCGTGGGTTCATGTTACCGACGGCAAGCTCGATCTCGTAGGTGAGGTACCGTATATTCGCAAATCGTTTTTCCTAGAGCACGCGAAGATAGCCGAGGAACAGATCGGAGAGGATCTCATTCAGAAGATGGAGACGCACCTCCTCTTCGGACAACGCGATGACGCGAATGACCATGCGGTGATTCTGCCGCAGCTAAAGCTCGAGAAATGTAACTGTGCGACCGCGCTGCCGCCAGTGAGGCTGGTCAACATGACCGAAACACTGGAGCACGCGCTACGTAACGTCTACTTCCTGTTTCAGAGCGCATTGAGTGATCCTACAAACTGCTGCGACATGCGGCCGGCCATTCTTGCGTGCGACAACAGCCTGCAACGCTACCTCATCGGCCGTCTCGGTCGAGCGAAGCTCAAACGCGCTCAGTCAGTAGCGAGAATCGATGCGAATCCGGATGAGGCATCCGGAGAGAGACTTGCCGCAGAGGAAGAATTGAAGAGACATGCTGTGCCGGTCGGTGCGTTGCAGAGGAAAATCGAAACCTGGGTGCTCATTTGCGAACGCGTCATGCGCCAGCGGACCATCGGATCGTTTGACGAGTTGCTGGGGCAGAGCGACCGGGCGCTTTTTTATCGCGGCGGTGCACAGAAAATGCTGTTTCTGGCAGACTGCCTGATGAACGACTTCTATGCCATTGCCGCGCCGCGAATGCTGTATCAGCAGGCCGAAGGACATGTCTCCACGACGCTCCCCACGTTCACGTTTGCCACGTTATATGACGCTGTCGAGCGCATTGAAAGCGTCATTGGCACTGGTTTCGTCCGGGTTCCTGCCAGGAACATCTTCAAGCTCGTTGCGGTGATCCCTGATCTCTGGCACGAGGTGGGAGTTCATATTTACTTTCAGAAGCGCCTGCGTGACGGTCTGCATATCAACAATCCTCGGGATCGTGCAATCTGGATTGATCTTGGAGATCATTTCGGTGATCTCGTCGTCTGGATCTACGGGTTCGACTGCGATTTTGAATCCTTCGCCATTTCTATCCTACAGAGCTGGCGTGAATCGGTTGCGACGGATGAGCCGGAGCCGATGCGTGAGGTTCTGTTCGCATCTGTTCTCGTCCGTCTGATGTTCGTAATGAACGTGCGTATATCGCTGATCGCTCCACGCGCACGCGTGACTGCGGAGGAATTGGAAGGCACGGTCTCCGGCATCGTCCGCAAGCATTTTGATAAGGCGCCACTGACCAATAAAGTGCGCCAAGAGGCTACCGCCTCGTGGAATTCAGATGTGTATCGGGAAAAGTTCGGCGAGCTGGGGAAATTGGTCAAGAGCATTGACGTCAAGCAACGAGTTGCGGAACTGAAGCCGCAGGCGAGAACGTTCGACGATGCGCTCACCTCTTTCGAAGAGAGCGAAAACCTGAACCAGGTGTTCTGTCAGCTCTATTCAGAGATTCAGAGAACACGTAAGTCAGTGGGTGAACGCGCGCAGAACGACTTCGCCCGCATGGCCGCACTTGGTCGCAGCGCCGTGCTCGAGTATCACCGTCGGCTACGTCCAATCGAGAAACAGCCCACGGCGTTCGAGCGCGACTTCGAGAGAGGATTCCCTGAATTTCCTGTGCAGGAGTAGTGGATAAGGTTCGCCGTTAAGGAGTAGACATGTCCGATTACCGCGACACGGTCCACGTGCCCGTGACGTCTTTTCCCATGCGCGGCGACCTTCTCAACCGCCAGGAAGAGATCCTCGCGCGATGGCAGGCGCAGGACATTTACCGCGCCATCCTCGAGGACCGCCGTGATGCCCAGCCGTTCATCATTCATGACGGTCCTCCCTATGCCTCAGGTCAGGTTCACGTCGGCATCGGCCTGAACAAGATCATCAAAGACGCCATCGCCAAGTTCCACTCGATGCGCGACCGGCGCGTGCCGTTCGTCCCGGGATGGGATTGTCACGGCCTGCCGATCGAGCTGGAGGTGCGCAAATCGGCGGCGGGTCGCGAGCTGCCGGCGATGGACATCCGGCGCCTCTGCGAAGAGAAGGCGCTCCGCTACGTCGCCGAACAGAAACGCCAGTTCCAGCTCCTCGGTGTGTTCGCCGACTGGGAACGCCCCTACCTGACGATGCACCCGACCTACGAGTCGAGTGTCCTCGGCGCGTTACTCGACCTCGTCCGCGGCGGATATGTCTATCGCGCTCTTCGTCCAATCTCGTGGTGCATCGAGTGCCACACCGCTCTGGCCGAGGCGGAAGAGGAGATGAAGAGCGTCGAAGGGAACTCGATCTGGCTCTGGTACGACTGCGGCGATGCGTTGTCGCGGATTGCCGGCGCCGGCCGTGACGGTGTTCAGAACGACCTGCTTGTCTGGACGACGAGCGCATGGAGTCTGCCGGGCAGCGTCGGCGTGGCCGTGAATCCGGCGCTCGACTATGGCATCTATGAATGTACCGATCGGAATGGAACGCCGCGAGTCGTCGCCGTGCTCGAGTCCAGCGCCGAAGCGGCGTTCGCCGGCGTTGGCATTACCGGACCGCGGCAACTCGCTGTCGTACGCGGCGAACGGTTCGCCGGCCTCGAGGCCGCGCATCCGCTCTTCAATCGCAGCGTGCCGGTCGTAGCGGCGGACTTCGTTCGACCCGGCGACGGCAGCGGCTTCGTGCACATCGCACCGGCGCACGGACGCGATGACTTTCGCGTGGCGAACGAGCATCGGCTGCCGATGCCGAATCCAATCGACGCCCAGGGCCGGTACAACGCGGACGCAGGCGCGTACGCCGGTGATCACGTCACCTCGGCGCAAGCGCGCATCCTCGATGCGCTCCGTAAACGCGGCACGCTTGCAGCGCTCGACCGCGCGCCGCATGCCGTGCCGACCTGCTGGCGCTGCGGCAACACCGTGGTGACTCGCGCCACCGATCAATGGTTCGTCCGCCTCGATCACCGTGGGACGGAAGACACGAAGACTTTGCGCGAGAAGGCGCTGATCGAGGTCGAGGTCATCAACTGGATCCCGCGCGGATCGCGCGAGCGGATGCGAGGCATGCTGGCCACGCGCCCCGACTGGTGCATTTCACGGCAGCGCGTCTGGGGCGTGCCGTTGCCGGCGATCGATTGCGGCGGCTGCGGCGAATCGATTCTCGATCCCGGTGTCATTGAGCGCGTGCGCGACGCCGTTGGCGAACATGGCAGCAACGTCTGGTTCGAGCGGAGTGCGTCCGATTTCGTCCCGGCCGGCTTCAAGTGCCCGAAATGCGGCGGAGGTTCCTTTGAAAAAGGAGGCGACGTCCTCGACGTCTGGTTCGAGAGCGGTACCAGCTGGCAGGCAGTTCTGGTGGCGGATCATCGCGCCACGTTCCCGGCCGATCTGGTTGTCGAGGGGACGGACCAGCATCGCGGCTGGTTCCAGCTTTCGCTCCTGCCCGCGCTCGTTTCACGCGGCAAGTCGCCATACCGCGCGGCGCTGACGCACGGCTTCGTCCTCAACGAGGCACGGGAGAGGATGCAACGTGCGCGCGGCGATCTCATTACCCTCGCCGACGCATTGAAGGCCGAGCCGGCGGATCTGGTGCGGCTCTATTTCCTCTCCACCGATATCTACTCCGACATTCCGCTTTCGCTGCACATGCTCAAGAGCGTCGAGCCCGTCTATCGCACTCTCCGCAACACGTTTCGATTCCTCCTCGGCAGCCTCGATGATTTCGTGCCGCGTGAGCAGACGGTGCACCTCGACGATCTCGACGCCATCGACCTCTGGATGCTCAGCCGATTTCACCATCTCGTCAGCGAAGTGACGGAGTCGTTCTCGCGCTACGAATTCCAGAACGGCATCCGCGACATTCACGAGTTCTGTACGACGGACCTGAGTCGCGAGTATTTCGAAATCCTCAAAGACCGCCTCTATTGCGAGGCCGCCGATTCGCGCGCCCGCCGCTCGTCGCAGACGGTGTTGCACTCGATCCTCATGGGACTGGTGAAGCTTCTCGCGCCAGTCCTGCCGTACACGGCGGATGAGGTCTGGGCGCTCGTCCCGGCGCACTCAGATTGCGCGAGCGTGCACCTCAGTCGCTGGCCGCAGGCGGATGAAGGGCTGATCAACAGCCGGCGGACGCGCGAGGTGCGCGAGGCCATCGAGCGCGTGACGTCGCTGGCATCCGAGGTGCGCGTGCCGCTGGAAAAGCTTCGCAAGGAGAAAGTGATCGGCGGCGACGCCGAGGCGCTGGTGCGGCTCAGCGTCCCTGACTGGAACGCGTTCGCCGGGCCCCTGAGCGAAGCGCAGATTCGGGAGCTCCTCGGGAGTGATCTGGAGTGCGAATCGGGCATGGCCAAAGGCGTCTCATTCGACGCGATCCGCTCGCCGCACGCGGTCTGCGCTCGCTGCCGGCGGGCGGACGAGACGACTGGAAAGCAGCAGGAGGAGCTCTGCAGACGTTGCGCGGACGTGATCTCGCTGCCGCCGGCGATCCCTCAGCTGATCACGTTGAGTGGTCCGATCACGCCCGAAACGCGGCCGGCGGACGTCGCACGATTTCTTCGCGAGCGTGACGTGCGCAAGGTGGCGATCCTCCGCGATGACGGTCAGTTCCGCGCCTGGGCTCTTCATCCGCCATCGCAGGAAGTGCGTCCGATGGAGTCGTTGCAGCCGTTGGCCGATTACATCCGCGACTCTCCCGACTTCCGCGAGCACGCGGCGATCCTCCTCGGCCTCGGCGAGCACACCGACGTCCTCTTCGGCATCGGCATTCACCACATGAAATACGGCACGCCCCTCGGCGGCACGCGCGAGTGGCGGTATCCGTCGGTGAGCGAGATGCTCGACAACCTCCTGCGTCTCTCGTGGGGGATGTCGGTCAAGAACGCGGTCGCGGAAATCCCGCACGGCGGCGGGAAGTCGATCATCGATACGTGCGGCCTCGACCTGAAGGTCCACCGCGAGCTCCGCCGCGACATCTACCGCGACTTCGGCCAATTCAACGCCAGCCTCTTCGGCCGCTACATCTGCGCGGAAGACGTCGGCAACACCAATGCCGACACCCGCGAAATGCTCTCCACCTGCCGCCACGTGATGTGCCTCTCGCAAGGGGTGGGCGGCAGCGGCAACCCCAGCCGCTTTACCGCCCTCGCGGCGTGGGCCGCGGCGAAAGCCGGATGGAAGTTCGCCACCGGCACGACGTCTTTCAGCGGCCTGACGATCGCACTCCAGGGCGCGGGCAATGTGGGGCGCAACATGGTGGCCATCCTCATAGAGGGCGATCCCGACATTAAGAAGATCTACCTGGCGGATCGTGATCCGGAGCAGATCGGCGTCATACGCGGCATTCTCCTCAAGAAGGGGAAGGAGCACCTGCTCGAGATCCTCAGCTCCAAGGATCCGCTCGATACATCGCCGTCGGCGCAGTCGTATGTCGAACGGGAAGATGAAAGGGGAAAGGATTACATCCTGTACTCGAAGTGCGACGTGTTGATACCCGCGGCGGTTGGAAAAGCGCTCAATCCCAAGAACGCCGAGCGCGTGCAATGCCGCCTGATTGTGCCAATCGCGAACAATGTGTACACGGACAATGACTCAGTTTCCGACGTGCTTTTCCGCCGGGGGATTGTCGATGTGGTCGAGAACAACGTGAATTGGGGAGGGGCTCTGGCGGCGGCGAGTGAGTTGTATGGATATGACGAAGCCAATGTGACGACGGCTTGTGTGACTGCGTATTCGACAACGCTGCGGCTACTGAGTGATGCAGGTATGTCACGCTCCGCATGGCGCGTGCTAAACGAGCGGGTCATAAGCAGAATTCTCAATGAGACTCACCCGGTAACGGGCGTAGCGCGTACCTATCACTACATTGGCAATATTGAGCGTGATCTGAATATCTGGCTCAAACAACGCTGGCTGCAAAATATAATCGATGTCGATGCCGATGACTTTGCATCGCACGCTATTCGTGCCTATGCAATTAGTCAGACGGCCGACCGCCTTGACGGCGGGTCGTCGTCGCTGTAGTACGAAACGGTGGAATGGACATGGTGAACGTGAATGAGCCGATCGGCGAACCGACATCCGATCAGGCACCGAGTAAAGGCTCACTTATTAAGCTGCTGAAGACCGTTGCGATTGGAACACTGCCTGGAGCGAGTCTGATCGCGATGGGGGCGACGCTGTCATTGTATCCCCTTCTGTCACATGTACTGGAGGCTGTCGGCGCAGCGCTGATAGGGGCGGCGGTAGCTGTACCAGCAATGGAAATACGCGGTCACGATCGACTTATTCAGAGAATTGTAAATAACCTGATTGCAGCGTCTCAGAAGCAGCACGACAGGTTGGCAGAGATCAATCAGGTTCAGCACGACACGCTTGCGAGCATCAATCAAAAGCAACACGAGGAACTTGCCAGAATTAATCATCAGCAATTGGAAGAATTGACGCGCCGAGCGGAGTCACATATCGACAGATTAATGAGCGTGGTCAGCGGTAAGGCTGTGGAAGTGCTTCCAAAGGCGCTAGACGAGGCATTCAGCAAGACAACGCCGGATGCAAAGTTGTCACAACGCACGTGGAGCTTCGTAAAGAATGTCATGACCCTTGAGGAGAAGGAGTCGTGGACCGATGACGTATCGATTCTCTTCATCGGTGCTTTGCTGTACTACGTGAGCGAAAACGCGATTAGCCTGGCTAGTGCTGCGAGACATGGAGGATCGTATCCAATTAGATTGCCCAAAAGCTCCGCATCGCTCGCTGCGTCTATTCTTGCGGATCAGATGAATAGCATGGTTGAGAAGGATGAATACAACGTACTGTCAGACCTTTCGTCGTGGAGCGGAGAGCTTTCACAGTTTCATGAAGCGACAGAAAAGGCTGTTGCGAGAGGTGTCCGAGTACGCCGCTTGATCTGCCCGTTCTCGCATGATGCGGACCTGTCCGAGGATCGAGTACGCAACATTCTAGTAAGGCACTGGAAGACCTCGATGGAAGGGCCGCGAGACTCGAATGGGAAGCCACTCTATGAAGTGGGTGTAGTTAAGCAAACGGCGGTCCGAGGCATTCAACTTCATCACGTTGGTATATTTCGCCACGAAGACAAAGGCGTGATGTTTGAACCGTACGAACCCGATTTATCAGAGATGCATGTTTCTAAGACGGCCAGTCGCGAGCCGGCTAATCTGCTCCGATTGTGGGAGCGTGCCGAGCGTAGCTATCGGCAAAAGACAGGCAGTGAGTCGTTCGAGTTAGTGTCTGTTGACGATGTATGGGCCGCGCTTGGTCCGAGTTGGTGGAAGCCACCGACGTTGTGAACCGAGCTTGCTGATGAATAGAACGCAATCGAACGACGCAACGCAAGAAGTATGGAGAACGGTTCGCAAGACGATCTCACAGGCGAACGGCCCTTCCTACGTTTTATTCGACGCCACCTCCACGGCCAACGGCATGCCCGGCATCCATCACGTCCTCGTCCGCGCGCCTAGAGCTTTCTCCTTCCTGTATCGGACCACGTGTTTGTGCAGAGTGCCGTGGCGAGCGGCGTGGGGCACACCGATCGATTGTTCGGCGGAGGTATTTGGAGCGCCCGACCGCGTCTATTTGTTAATCGGCGATACTTCGCCGGCTTTCCGTCGACGGACGCGTCGTAGGCTTTGTAAGGTTGTGGACCGAAGTGCGGATTCATTTGCCGTCTTCGGCGCGGAATGTCTTCCCGACAGGGGGTAGCTCCCATGTTTGCTCATTTATCGAAGCGGTACAACCAGTTCAGATGTCGTTTGAGTCGCAGAAAGCCACTTCGCTCGAGCAGAGTCGACACCGAGAATGAGATGTCGCCTCGCTCCGCCCGAGCGCCATATAGAAGAAGCAAGTGGACGCCTGTCGTGCTTGTGTTCCTGTTTGTGGCGGGAATGTTTCTGCTGTTCCGGGCGGGAGCGCTCAAATATCATCGACCTGGCATCGTTTTGCCGCGCGCCGGGTTTGAGGAGAATTTCTACGAGCATCTCGGCGTGGCATTCATTATCAGCGGGATAGCCGGCCTGGGGTATGAGTGGTTGGCTCATCATCGCCACCTTGAGGAGGAGGTGCGGGTGCTGATCGATATCAACGACAGTATTGCCGAGCGTCAGTTGAGAAGCGTCCTTAAGCAGCTGATTCGGAGAGATGAGAAGAAGGACAAGGGCAATGTGCACGGTCAGCTCAGAATGCACATCAACGCAATCGTCGACTCGATTGCGAAGATGGACGATACACCTGCCGGGGCTGACATGGTGTCCCTTCGCTTTGTAAATACGTTACTACGCTATGCAGACCATGCGTCGAGCACCTTGTCTAGCGGCGAAGGCGACCATGTCTTGGTGTTGCCGCGATCATCGGCCCTTTTGGCCGATGAGATCCTCGCGGAGCATGTGCGCGCCATGAATTTTGGTGACACCTATGACGTAATTTCAGATTTTTCGACGTGGAGTTGGGATCTTGACAAGTTTAGGGATGAATTGGACCGTCAGATGCGTCGTCATAAGTGCTACGTGAGGCGTATCTTCTGTATGTTTCCGTACGATGCGCGTATAGGCGCGCAGCAGGCAGAGGGTATTCTAAGGAGACACTGGGAATGGTCCTCCAGGATTTTTCGTGAGACCAAAGAGCCCCATTACAACGTTGGCCTCAGCCTCCTAAGACCAGCGGAGCATGTCGGAATCTTTCGCCAGAATGGAAGTGTAATGTGTTTCAAGCCTCAGGGCGAAGGTGAGCTCGAAAGGTTGGTGGTTTGTCATTCTGCGGAGAGAGAACAGATAGCGGTTGCGCGGCATTGGCGGGTATCGCTCAAGGTTGTCAATTCTACCGCCAACGGTCAAACGGCCTGTAGTTTCGATGAGATGGTAAGCAAATTGAAGTGTGTGACTGGCGATGCTGATATTTTCTTGAAGTTTTTTACGGGTTCGAGTTATTTCACAGATGACGACCTTCGTGAGCGCTTGGCGAAGTGTGCCGCAAAATACGAGCGCACCGAGGCGGAATTTGGTGGCCGCGATGAATAGTAGCGATCTTGAAGAGCGGCAAGGAATCATCTGGTCGAAAGGGCGCGTTGTCGAGTTGACATTGCGGAGGCGTGGCCGTTGCCCACCGTACGTTTTCTTCGAAGGACCCCCCACCGCCAACGGCAAGCCCGGCATCCATCACGTCGCTGCCCGGGCGTTCAAAGACCTTTATCCGCGTTACAAGACCATGCGCGGGTACAAGGTTCTGAGGCGGGCGGGTTGGGACACCCATGGCCTTCCGGTCGAAGTGGAGATCGAGAAGAAGATTGGCTCCAAGGGAAAGCAGGACATCGAGAAGTTCGGGATCGCGGAGTTCAATAAGCTCTGCCGGGAGTCGGTGTTCAGCTACATCGGGGACTGGAACAAGCTGACGGAGCGGATCGGGTTCTGGATCGATCTCGAGCATCCTTACATCACCTACACCAACGACTACATCGAGACGTGCTGGTGGATTCTGAAGGATCTGTTCACGCGCGGGTTTCTGTACGAAGCGTACCGGACGACGATGCACTGTCCGCGGTGCAATACGTCGCTGGCGGATCATGAAGTGGCCCTCGGGATGCGGGAAGAGGTCGATGATCCTTCCGTCTGGCCGAAGTTCAGGGCGCGCGCGGATGAATTGACGGCGCGGGGGATCATCGGTGCGGATGAAACGCGGCCGGTGTCGTTTCTGGCGTGG
>Ga0105245_10003873_pt1 | contig 13312 bp, 8 predicted proteins | sample KBSM54metaG_FD_81523 | JGI IMG/M metagenome (GOLD analysis project Ga0105245, IMG submission 81523) | Miscanthus rhizosphere microbial communities from Kellogg Biological Station, Michigan, USA - KBS M5-4 metaG | ecosystem: Host-associated > Plants > Roots > Rhizosphere > Soil | place: Michigan... | reverse complement strand
GCGACGACGCGACCAGCGGAGCGGCGAGGAGCAAGGTCAAGGCGAGGCAGGCGGCGATACGTGCGCGCAACGAAGTCTCCTTTCGAGGCGCCGAGCGGGAGGTCGGCGCGCCACTCCGAGCCGGATCGCGGCCCACTGTACGGGAGGGATGCTCCCGATGGCATCACATCTCTGCGAGATCCGGAGCGACGGCCTAGCCTGCGCGCATGGCATCGGAGGGTTGGGAGGCGGTGCTCGGCGCAGACGCGCTTGTGCCTCACCGGCTGACGCGCGTCGAGGTTGGCGGGCAGCCGGCGCTCGTCTACCGACTGGGCGACGCGATCGTGGCGATCTCGAATCGGTGCACCCACGCAGGGATGGTCCTCGATCGCGCGAAGGTGCAGGCGCTCGGGTCCGACGCGATCGTTACTTGCCCGGCCCACGGGAGCCGGTTCGGCCTGCGCGACGGCACGGTGCGACGCGGGCCGGCAACCCAGCCGCTCATCTCGTACGACGCGCGCGAAGTCGACGGGCAGATCGAGCTTCGGCCTCGGGTCGGCTAGCAGGTCGAGCCGGCGGCGGGTCAACCGCGGATCGTCGGGCCGTGATACCCGTCGGCGAAGCCGGCGGCGTTCGAGATCCTCGGCGGCCCGCTGGACGGCCTGCGAGCGGCGCGCGAAGGTTCTTCTCTACGTCGACGGCGAGCGCCCGCAGCGGCGACACGTAGAGGACCCGGGTGCGGCGCTCGGTATCCGGCGGCGGCTCGGCGGACAACCGGTCGATCGCCCACAGGAACGCCGCCAGCGTCTTGCCCGACCCCGTCGGCGCGAGGAACAAGGTGTTGTCGCCTGCGGCGATCGAGGGCCAGGCGCCGCGCTGGGCATCGGTGGGCGCGTCGATGGACCTTTCGAACCAACGCAGGGCGGCGGGGGAGAAGGTCGCGGGGGTCCACGGATGAACCACGCTACCCCGTCGTTCGGACACCGTTGTGCCAGACCGGTTTGCCCGATCTCGGCAACGGTGTTGATATGGAGCGGTCGGCCGCGCCCGACGCGGCCACCCCCCAGAAGGGAGAGCTGCATGCTGCCGTCGTCCTTCGAGTATCACCGGGCCGACACCCTCGACGAGGCGCTGGCGCTCCTGTCGCAACACGGCGACGACGCCAAGGTGCTGGCCGGCGGGCAGAGCTTGATCCCGATGATGAAGCTGCGCTTCGCGACGCCCGGACATCTCGTCGACATCAACCGGATCGCCGGGCTCGACGGGATCGAGGAACGGGACGGCGCGCTGCACATCGGCGCGCTGGTCCGCCACAAGAACTTGGCCGCATCGGACGTGATCAGACGCGGCTACCCGGCGATCGCGGACACCGCGCCGCAGATCGCCGACCCGCTCGTGCGCAACCTCGGGAGTATCGGCGGCTCGCTCAGCCACGCCGACCCCGCCGGCGACCTCGCGTCGACGATGCTCGCGATGCACGCGTCGGTGGCGCTGACGAGCACGCGCGGGGAGCGTGTCGTCCCGATCGGCGAGTTCCTCGTCGACACGTTCACCACGAGCGCGGAGCCCGACGAGCTCGTCACCGAGATCCGTGTGCCGACGCCGCCGCCTCGCTCCGGCGGTACGTACCTGAAGCTCGAACGCAAGGTCGGCGACTGGGCGACGGTCGGCGTCGCCGTTGCGCTGTCCTTGTCGAACGGGTCGATCGGACGCGCTGGCATCGCCCTCACGGGGGTCGGCCTGAAGAACCTCGAGGCGACCGAGGCCGAGCAGGCGCTCGCCGGCGCCGAACCGACCGACGAGGCGTTCGCCGACGCGGGCCGGAAGGCGGCCGCGATCGCGACGCCGGTGAGCGACGTGCGCGGGCCGGAGGAGTACAAGCGCCACATGATCGAGGTCTACGTTCGCCGAGGGCTCGCGCAGGCGCGCGATGACGCAACCGCGGCGTGAGGAAGGAACGAGCGATGCAGATCACGGTCACGGTCAACGGCAGCGAACACACCCTGGATGTCGAGCCGCGCGAACTCCTGGTTCACATGATCCGCGAGGACCTGCGGCTCACCGGCACGCACATCGGGTGCGACACGTCCGGGTGCGGCGCGTGCACCGTCCTCGTCGACGGACAACCGGTGAAGTCCTGCACGATGTTCGGCGTGCAGGCCGACGGCCGGTCGATCACGACGGTCGAGGGCATGATGACGGACGGCGCGCTCAGCCCGATCCAAGCCGCGTTCAAAGAGGAACACGGACTGCAATGCGGCTACTGCACGCCGGGGATGATGCTCGTGGGCTCCGCGCTGATCGAGCAGAACGACGATCCCTCCGACGAGGACGTGCGGTGGGCGATCTCGGGCAACGTCTGCCGATGCACCGGCTACATGAACATCGTCAAGGCGATCCAGGCGGCGGCCGCCGCCACGCGCGACGCCGCGGTCCCCGCGAGCGCCTAGGAGGTCGTGATGGCGCAGACCACAGACGAGATCCGCGGTATCGGGCACAGCGTCAAGCGCAAGGAGGACGACCGGTTCATCCGGGGGCGGGGGAACTACATCGACGACATGCAGTTGCCGGGCATGCTGCACATGGCGATCCTCCGCAGTCCGTACGCCCACGCGACGCTCAACAGCGTCGACACCTCGGCCGCCGCGGCGGTTCCGGGGGTGATCGCCGTGGTGACCGGTGAGCTGATGGCCCAGCACAACCTCGCGTGGATGCCGACGATGTCGGGCGATACCGAGGCGGTGCTCGTGACGGACAAGGTTCGGTTCCAGGGTCAGGAGGTCGCGGCCGTGATCGCGACCGACCCGTACATCGCGCGCGACGCGGTCGACCTCATCCAGGTCGACTACGACCCGCTCGGCGTCGTGGTCGACCCACAGAGCGCGGCCGCGGACGGTGCGCCCGTGATCCGCGACGAGAAGGAGGGCCAGACCGACAACCACATCTACCACTGGGAGTCCGGCGACAAGGACGCGACGGACAAGGCGTTCACCGACGCCGAGCTCGTGGTGAAGCTCGACACGTTCTATCCGCGCTCGCATCCCTCGCCGCTGGAAACCTGTGGCTGCATCGCCGATGTCGACCCGGCGACCGGCCAAGCGACGATCTACATGACCTCACAGGCGCCGCACGCGATCCGCACGGTGTTCGCGTTGGTCGCGGGCCTGCCGGAGGAGAACATCCGGATCGTGTCGCCCGACATCGGCGGCGGGTTCGGCAACAAGGTGCCGGTCTACCCCGGCTACGTGGTCGCGACCGCCGCGTCCCTGCTGCTCGGCCATCCGGTGAAGTGGATCGAGGACCGCAGCGAGAACCTGATCTCGACGGGCTTCGCGCGCGACTTCCACATGCATGGCGAGATGGCCCTGAAGAGGGACGGCACGATGCTCGGCCTTCGCACATCGCTGCAGGCAGACGAGGGCGCGTTCCACGCCGACGCGCAGCCTTCGAAGTTCAAGGTCGGGCTGTTCCACATCGTGACCGGGTCGTACGAGCTGCCCTCGGCCCACGTGGTGGCGGACGGGTATTACACGAACAAGGCGCCCGGCGGCGTCGCGTACCGGTGTTCGTTCCGCGTGACCGAGGCCTCCTACCTGATCGAACGGCTCGTCCAGAACGCCGCCTACGAGCTGGGCATGGACCCCGCCGATCTCCGGAAGAAGAACTTCATCCCCGAGGACGCCTTCCCGTACGAATCGGCGACCGGGTTCATCTACGACTCGGGCAACTACGAGGGCGCGATGAACAAGGCGCTGGAGATGATCGGCTACGACCAGCTTCGGCGCGAACAGGAGGAGATGCGCGCCCAAGGCAAGTATTGGGGGATCGGGCTCGCGTCGTTCACCGAGGTCGTCGGCGCCGGGCCGCACAAGGACTACGACATCCTCGGGCTGAAGATGAACGACGGCGCCGAGCTCCGGATCCATCCGACCGGCAAGGCGATCCTCAAGATCTCGGCCAAGACCCAGGGGCAGGGCCACGAGACGACGTTCGCGCAGATCGTCGCCGAAGAGATCGGGATCCAGCCAGAGGACATCAAGGTGCAGCATGGCGACACGGACAACACGCCGTACGGGCTCGGCACGTACGCGTCGCGGTCGACCCCGACCGTCGGCGCGGCGACCGCGATGGTGTCGCGCCGGGTGCTCGAGAAGGCGCGGAAGATCGCCGCGCATCTCCTCGAGGTCGACGAGGACGACGTCGAGTTCACCCGGCCGAACTTCACGGTCAAGGGCGCGCCCGAGAAGGCCGTCACGATCCAGGACGTGGCCTTCGCTGCGTACACGAACTTCCCCGACGGGATGGAGTCCGGGCTCGAGGGCTCGTACTACTACGACCCGCCCAACCTGACGTTCCCGTTCGGGACGTACGCCGTGGCGGTCGAGGTCGATATCGAGACCGGCGTCTGGAAGGTCCAGCGGATGGTCGCCGTCGACGACTGTGGCGTCCGGATCAACCCGATGATCGTCGAGGGGCAGATCCACGGCGGCCTCACCGAGGGATACGGCATCGCGGCGATGGAGCAGATCACGTTCGACGAGAACGGCAACTGTATCGGCGCGAACTTCACCGACTACCTGCTGCCGACGTCGTGGGAGACACCAATGTTCGAGCTCGGCGAAACGGTGACGCCGTCGCCGCATCACCCGATCGGCGCCAAGGGCGTGGGGGAGTCGGCGACGGTCGGGTCGCCCGCCGCGTACGTCAACGCGGTGATCGACGCGCTGCAGCCGTTCGGCGTGACCAACATCGACATGCCGCTCACCTCGGCGAAGGTGTGGCAGGCGATCCAGGACGCGCAGGCCGCCACGGCGTGAAACCCGATCTGCTGGAGCTCGGCGCCTCGTTGTCCAAGCGGGGGGAGCCGTTCGTGCTCGCGACCGTCGTGTGGAGCCGGGCGCCGTCCTCGGGCAAACCGGGCTCGACCGCGCTGATCACGCGGGAGGGCGCCATCCACGGCTGGCTCGGCGGCGCATGTGCCGAGCCGACGGTGATCCGGGAGTCGTTGAAGGCGATGGGGGAAGGCTCGCCGCGGGTGCTGTTCCTCGGGACGCCCGAGGAGCTCGAGGCGGCGGAGGCACGATCGGGGATGATCCGGATCCCGATCGCGTGTCAGAGCGAGGGAGCCTTGGAGGTCTACGTGGAACCCGTGCTGCCATCGCCACATCTCGTCGTGATCGGCCGGTCGCCCGCTGTGGACGCGCTTGCGCGGATGGCGCACGCGCTGGGCTGGCGCGCCGTGGTGGTCGACGACGGAGGCCGTGCCGAAGAACACGACGCTCCATCGGTCGTGACATCGCTCGATCTGGCAGCCGCAGGGGTCGGCGCGGGGTCGTTCGTCGTCGTGGCGACCCAGGGCCATTACGACGAGGACGCGCTGGCGCGTGCCCTCGAAGGGTCCGCCGGGTACGTCGGTCTCGTGGCGTCGCGCAAGCGCGCCGAGTCGGTCCTCGGGTACCTCCGTGACCGCGGCGTCGCGGAGGATGCGTTGGCACGCGTCCACGCGCCCGCGGGTCTGGATCTCGGCCATATCCCCAACCAGGAGATCGCGGTCGCGATCCTCGCCGAGCTCGTGCAACTCCGTGCGGGGGGCCAGCTGGAACCGCCGCCGGTCGTCGAGCCGCGGCACGAGGCGATGGACCCCGTGTGCGGCATGACCGTCGACGTGGCGACGGCCCGCTACGCCACCACGCACGACGGCCGCACCTACTACTTCTGCTCAGCAAGCTGTCTCGAGCGGTTCACCGCCGACCCCGCGGCCTTCGTTCGGATCGCGACCGAGGCCTGACGGATGCAGATCGAGAACGAGTTCACGGTTGCGGCGCCGGCAGACGCGCTGTGGGCATATCTGCTCGACGTAGAGAAGATCGCGCCATGCATGCCCGGCGCCGAGCTGACCGAGACGATCGACGATCGCACCTGGAAGGGCACCGTGCACGCGAAGTTCGGTCCGGTGTCGATGTCGTTCGCCGGCACGGTGTTGATGGAGGAGCGCGACGATGCGGCACACCGGGTTGTGCTCAAGGCCAAGGGGATGGAGCAGAAGGGCAAAGGCGCGGCGAACGCCTCCGTGATGTCGTGGCTCGAGCCCGCTGCGGACCCCGGGCGCACGACGGTCAAGATGCAGGCGGACATCACGTTGACCGGCGCCGCCGCGCAGATGTCGCGAGGCTTGCTCCCGGAGATCTCGAAGAAGCTCACCCAGCAGTTCGCCGACTGCCTCCAGGCGGGGATGGCGGCGGAGGCGACGTCGGCCTCGGCCGCCGCGACCACCGACGCCGCCCCTGCGGCGGTTCCGACGCCAACCGTCGTCGCCGCCAAGCCCGTCGGCGGGATCGGCCTCGGGTTGTCCGCCCTGTGGGCCACGATCGTCGGATTCTTCCGCCGCTTGTTCGGCGGCGGCACGGCCGCCTGACCGAACTCAGCGGGCCGCGTGCGTCCGCATCAGATCGAGCAGCTTCCGCGTCGTGCGGAGGTTCCTGATGGTGAGCTCGCCGTAGTCGGGGTGCGCGCTCAGCTTGATCATCGCGGTCTTGGTCACCGTGACGAACGGGGCGGACCAGTACAACGCGTAAGTGCCCGCCTTGACGGCCTCGATGTCCGGCTTGGGAGCGACGCGCTTCGCGAGCTCTTTCGGCGTGATCGCCGCGGTCGTGAAGACCACGTTGTATCGCATCGATGCGATACAACGTGGTCTTCACGACCGCGGCGATCACGCCGAAAGAGCTCGCGAAGCGCGTCGCTCCCAAGCCGGACATCGAGGCCGTCAAGGCGGGCACTTACGCGTTGTACTGGTCCGCCCCGTTCGTCACGGTGACCAAGACCGCGATGATCAAGCTGAGCGCGCACCCCGACTACGGCGAGCTCACCATCAGGAACCTCCGCACGACGCGGAAGCTGCTCGATCTGATGCGGACGCACGCGGCCCGCTGAGTTCGGTCAGGCGGCCGTGCCGCCGCCGAACAAGCGGCGGAAGAATCCGACGATCGTGGCCCACAGGGCGGACAACCCGAGGCCGATCCCGCCGACGGGCTTGGCGGCGACGACGGTTGGCGTCGGAACCGCCGCAGGGGCGGCGTCGGTGGTCGCGGCGGCCGAGGCCGACGTCGCCTCCGCCGCCATCCCCGCCTGGAGGCAGTCGGCGAACTGCTGGGTGAGCTTCTTCGAGATCTCCGGGAGCAAGCCTCGCGACATCTGCGCGGCGGCGCCGGTCAACGTGATGTCCGCCTGCATCTTGACCGTCGTGCGCCCGGGGTCCGCAGCGGGCTCGAGCCACGACATCACGGAGGCGTTCGCCGCGCCTTTGCCCTTCTGCTCCATCCCCTTGGCCTTGAGCACAACCCGGTGTGCCGCATCGTCGCGCTCCTCCATCAACACCGTGCCGGCGAACGACATCGACACCGGACCGAACTTCGCGTGCACGGTGCCCTTCCAGGTGCGATCGTCGATCGTCTCGGTCAGCTCGGCGCCGGGCATGCATGGCGCGATCTTCTCTACGTCGAGCAGATATGCCCACAGCGCGTCTGCCGGCGCCGCAACCGTGAACTCGTTCTCGATCTGCATCCGTCAGGCCTCGGTCGCGATCCGAACGAAGGCCGCGGGGTCGGCGGTGAACCGCTCGAGACAGCTTGCTGAGCAGAAGTAGTAGGTGCGGCCGTCGTGCGTGGTGGCGTAGCGGGCCGTCGCCACGTCGACGGTCATGCCGCACACGGGGTCCATCGCCTCGTGCCGCGGCTCGACGACCGGCGGCGGTTCCAGCTGGCCCCCCGCACGGAGTTGCACGAGCTCGGCGAGGATCGCGACCGCGATCTCCTGGTTGGGGATATGGCCGAGATCCAGACCCGCGGGCGCGTGGACGCGTGCCAACGCATCCTCCGCGACGCCGCGGTCACGGAGGTACCCGAGGACCGACTCGGCGCGCTTGCGCGACGCCACGAGACCGACGTACCCGGCGGACCCTTCGAGGGCACGCGCCAGCGCGTCCTCGTCGTAATGGCCCTGGGTCGCCACGACGACGAACGACCCCGCGCCGACCCCTGCGGCTGCCAGATCGAGCGATGTCACGACCGATGGAGCGTCGTGTTCTTCGGCACGGCCTCCGTCGTCGACCACCACGGCGCGCCAGCCCAGCGCGTGCGCCATCCGCGCAAGCGCGTCCACAGCGGGCGACCGGCCGATCACGACGAGATGTGGCGATGGCAGCACGGGTTCCACGTAGACCTCCAAGGCTCCCTCGCTCTGACACGCGATCGGGATCCGGATCATCCCCGATCGTGCCTCCGCCGCCTCGAGCTCCTCGGGCGTCCCGAGGAACAGCACCCGCGGCGAGCCTTCCCCCATCGCCTTCAACGACTCCCGGATCACCGTCGGCTCGGCACATGCGCCGCCGAGCCAGCCGTGGATGGCGCCCTCCCGCGTGATCAGCGCGGTCGAGCCCGGTTTGCCCGAGGACGGCGCCCGGCTCCACACGACGGTCGCGAGCACGAACGGCTCCCCCCGCTTGGACAACGAGGCGCCGAGCTCCAGCAGATCGGGTTTCACGCCGTGGCGGCCTGCGCGTCCTGGATCGCCTGCCACACCTTCGCCGAGGTGAGCGGCATGTCGATGTTGGTCACGCCGAACGGCTGCAGCGCGTCGATCACCGCGTTGACGTACGCGGCGGGCGACCCGACCGTCGCCGACTCCCCCACGCCCTTGGCGCCGATCGGGTGATGCGGCGACGGCGTCACCGTTTCGCCGAGCTCGAACATTGGTGTCTCCCACGACGTCGGCAGCAGGTAGTCGGTGAAGTTCGCGCCGATACAGTTGCCGTTCTCGTCGAACGTGATCTGCTCCATCGCCGCGATGCCGTATCCCTCGGTGAGGCCGCCGTGGATCTGCCCCTCGACGATCATCGGGTTGATCCGGACGCCACAGTCGTCGACGGCGACCATCCGCTGGACCTTCCAGACGCCGGTCTCGATATCGACCTCGACCGCCACGGCGTACGTCCCGAACGGGAACGTCAGGTTGGGCGGGTCGTAGTAGTACGAGCCCTCGAGCCCGGACTCCATCCCGTCGGGGAAGTTCGTGTACGCAGCGAAGGCCACGTCCTGGATCGTGACGGCCTTCTCGGGCGCGCCCTTGACCGTGAAGTTCGGCCGGGTGAACTCGACGTCGTCCTCGTCGACCTCGAGGAGATGCGCGGCGATCTTCCGCGCCTTCTCGAGCACCCGGCGCGACACCATCGCGGTCGCCGCGCCGACGGTCGGGGTCGACCGCGACGCGTACGTGCCGAGCCCGTACGGCGTGTTGTCCGTGTCGCCATGCTGCACCTTGATGTCCTCTGGCTGGATCCCGATCTCTTCGGCGACGATCTGCGCGAACGTCGTCTCGTGGCCCTGCCCCTGGGTCTTGGCCGAGATCTTGAGGATCGCCTTGCCGGTCGGATGGATCCGGAGCTCGGCGCCGTCGTTCATCTTCAGCCCGAGGATGTCGTAGTCCTTGTGCGGCCCGGCGCCGACGACCTCGGTGAACGACGCGAGCCCGATCCCCCAATACTTGCCTTGGGCGCGCATCTCCTCCTGTTCGCGCCGAAGCTGGTCGTAGCCGATCATCTCCAGCGCCTTGTTCATCGCGCCCTCGTAGTTGCCCGAGTCGTAGATGAACCCGGTCGCCGATTCGTACGGGAAGGCGTCCTCGGGGATGAAGTTCTTCTTCCGGAGATCGGCGGGGTCCATGCCCAGCTCGTAGGCGGCGTTCTGGACGAGCCGTTCGATCAGGTAGGAGGCCTCGGTCACGCGGAACGAACACCGGTACGCGACGCCGCCGGGCGCCTTGTTCGTGTAATACCCGTCCGCCACCACGTGGGCCGAGGGCAGCTCGTACGACCCGGTCACGATGTGGAACAGCCCGACCTTGAACTTCGAAGGCTGCGCGTCGGCGTGGAACGCGCCCTCGTCTGCCTGCAGCGATGTGCGAAGGCCGAGCATCGTGCCGTCCCTCTTCAGGGCCATCTCGCCATGCATGTGGAAGTCGCGCGCGAAGCCCGTCGAGATCAGGTTCTCGCTGCGGTCCTCGATCCACTTCACCGGATGGCCGAGCAGCAGGGACGCGGCGGTCGCGACCACGTAGCCGGGGTAGACCGGCACCTTGTTGCCGAACCCGCCGCCGATGTCGGGCGACACGATCCGGATGTTCTCCTCCGGCAGGCCCGCGACCAACGCGAACACCGTGCGGATCGCGTGCGGCGCCTGTGAGGTCATGTAGATCGTCGCTTGGCCGGTCGCCGGGTCGACATCGGCGATGCAGCCACAGGTTTCCAGCGGCGAGGGATGCGAGCGCGGATAGAACGTGTCGAGCTTCACCACGAGCTCGGCGTCGGTGAACGCCTTGTCCGTCGCGTCCTTGTCGCCGGACTCCCAGTGGTAGATGTGGTTGTCGGTCTGGCCCTCCTTCTCGTCGCGGATCACGGGCGCACCGTCCGCGGCCGCGCTCTGTGGGTCGACCACGACGCCGAGCGGGTCGTAGTCGACCTGGATGAGGTCGACCGCGTCGCGCGCGATGTACGGGTCGGTCGCGATCACGGCCGCGACCTCCTGACCCTGGAACCGAACCTTGTCCGTCACGAGCACCGCCTCGGTATCGCCCGACATCGTCGGCATCCACGCGAGGTTGTGCTGGGCCATCAGCTCACCGGTCACCACGGCGATCACCCCCGGAACCGCCGCGGCGGCCGAGGTGTCGACGCTGTTGAGCGTCGCGTGGGCGTACGGACTGCGGAGGATCGCCATGTGCAGCATGCCCGGCAACTGCATGTCGTCGATGTAGTTCCCCCGCCCCCGGATGAACCGGTCGTCCTCCTTGCGCTTGACGCTGTGCCCGATACCGCGGATCTCGTCTGTGGTCTGCGCCATCACGACCTCCTAGGCGCTCGCGGGGACCGCGGCGTCGCGCGTGGCGGCGGCCGCCGCCTGGATCGCCTTGACGATGTTCATGTAGCCGGTGCATCGGCAGACGTTGCCCGAGATCGCCCACCGCACGTCCTCGTCGGAGGGATCGTCGTTCTGCTCGATCAGCGCGGAGCCCACGAGCATCATCCCCGGCGTGCAGTAGCCGCATTGCAGTCCGTGTTCCTCTTTGAACGCGGCTTGGATCGGGCTGAGCGCGCCGTCCGTCATCATGCCCTCGACCGTCGTGATCGACCGGCCGTCGGCCTGCACGCCGAACATCGTGCAGGACTTCACCGGTTGTCCGTCGACGAGGACGGTGCACGCGCCGCACCCGGACGTGTCGCACCCGATGTGCGTGCCGGTGAGCCGCAGGTCCTCGCGGATCATGTGAACCAGGAGTTCGCGCGGCTCGACATCCAGGGTGTGTTCGCTGCCGTTGACCGTGACCGTGATCTGCATCGCTCGTTCCTTCCTCACGCCGCGGTTGCGTCATCGCGCGCCTGCGCGAGCCCTCGGCGAACGTAGACCTCGATCATGTGGCGCTTGTACTCCTCCGGCCCGCGCACGTCGCTCACCGGCGTCGCGATCGCGGCCGCCTTCCGGCCCGCGTCGGCGAACGCCTCGTCGGTCGGTTCGGCGCCGGCGAGCGCCTGCTCGGCCTCGGTCGCCTCGAGGTTCTTCAGGCCGACCCCCGTGAGGGCGATGCCAGCGCGTCCGATCGACCCGTTCGACAAGGACAGCGCAACGGCGACGCCGACCGTCGCCCAGTCGCCGACCTTGCGTTCGAGCTTCAGGTACGTACCGCCGGAGCGAGGCGGCGGCGTCGGCACACGGATCTCGGTGACGAGCTCGTCGGGCTCCGCGCTCGTGGTGAACGTGTCGACGAGGAACTCGCCGATCGGGACGACACGCTCCCCGCGCGTGCTCGTCAGCGCCACCGACGCGTGCATCGCGAGCATCGTCGACGCGAGGTCGCCGGCGGGGTCGGCGTGGCTGAGCGAGCCGCCGATACTCCCGAGGTTGCGCACGAGCGGGTCGGCGATCTGCGGCGCGGTGTCCGCGATCGCCGGGTAGCCGCGTCTGATCACGTCCGATGCGGCCAAGTTCTTGTGGCGGACCAGCGCGCCGATGTGCAGCGCGCCGTCCCGTTCCTCGATCCCGTCGAGCCCGGCGATCCGGTTGATGTCGACGAGATGTCCGGGCGTCGCGAAGCGCAGCTTCATCATCGGGATCAAGCTCTGCCCGCCGGCCAGCACCTTGGCGTCGTCGCCGTGTTGCGACAGGAGCGCCAGCGCCTCGTCGAGGGTGTCGGCCCGGTGATACTCGAAGGACGACGGCAGCATGCAGCTCTCCCTTCTGGGGGGTGGCCGCGTCGGGCGCGGCCGACCGCTCCATATCAACACCGTTGCCGAGATCGGGCAAACCGGTCTGGCACAACGGTGTCCGAACGACGGGGTAGCGTGGTTCATCCGTGGACCCCCGCGACCTTCTCCCCCGCCGCCCTGCGTTGGTTCGAAAGGTCCATCGACGCGCCCACCGATGCCCAGCGCGGCGCCTGGCCCTCGATCGCCGCAGGCGACAACACCTTGTTCCTCGCGCCGACGGGGTCGGGCAAGACGCTGGCGGCGTTCCTGTGGGCGATCGACCGGTTGTCCGCCGAGCCGCCGCCGGATACCGAGCGCCGCACCCGGGTCCTCTACGTGTCGCCGCTGCGGGCGCTCGCCGTCGACGTAGAGAAGAACCTTCGCGCGCCGCTCGCAGGCCGTCCAGCGGGCCGCCGAGGATCTCGAACGCCGCCGGCTTCGCCGACGGGTATCACGGCCCGACGATCCGCGGTTGACCCGCCGCCGGCTCGACCTGCTAGCCGACCCGAGGCCGAAGCTCGATCTGCCCGTCGACTTCGCGCGCGTCGTACGAGATGAGCGGCTGGGTTGCCGGCCCGCGTCGCACCGTGCCGTCGCGCAGGCCGAACCGGCTCCCGTGGGCCGGGCAAGTAACGATCGCGTCGGACCCGAGCGCCTGCACCTTCGCGCGATCGAGGACCATCCCTGCGTGGGTGCACCGATTCGAGATCGCCACGATCGCGTCGCCCAGTCGGTAGACGAGCGCCGGCTGCCCGCCAACCTCGACGCGCGTCAGCCGGTGAGGCACAAGCGCGTCTGCGCCGAGCACCGCCTCCCAACCCTCCGATGCCATGCGCGCAGGCTAGGCCGTCGCTCCGGATCTCGCAGAGATGTGATGCCATCGGGAGCATCCCTCCCGTACAGTGGGCCGCGATCCGGCTCGGAGTGGCGCGCCGACCTCCCGCTCGGCGCCTCGAAAGGAGACTTCGTTGCGCGCACGTATCGCCGCCTGCCTCGCCTTGACCTTGCTCCTCGCCGCTCCGCTGGTCGCGTCGTCGC
>Ga0105245_10003870_pt1 | contig 13319 bp, 18 predicted proteins | sample KBSM54metaG_FD_81523 | JGI IMG/M metagenome (GOLD analysis project Ga0105245, IMG submission 81523) | Miscanthus rhizosphere microbial communities from Kellogg Biological Station, Michigan, USA - KBS M5-4 metaG | ecosystem: Host-associated > Plants > Roots > Rhizosphere > Soil | place... | reverse complement strand
GCCTGATCCGGCGTGTACCCGTTGTAGAAGACGCCGCTCTCGTTGATGTGCGCGAGCGAGTCGAGGTGCGTGTGCGCGATGCCGTGGTAGCTGACCGCGATGCGATCCGATCCGATACCCTGCATGGCGACTTCGTAGGGCGTCGGGTTGTCCACGGCCTGCACGGTGTCCGCATCCGCGGAGAGCGACACCGACACGCCGTCCTTCACCAGCGCCGCCGCCTGCTTTCGTTTGGCCGGCGTGATCAGGTTGAGCGCGCCGATTTCGTCGTCTTTGCCCCAGCGCCCCCAGTTCGAGAGATCCTTCTTCCAGCGGGCGTACTCGGCGTCGGTGACGGCGTGGGCGGCCGGCGCCTGCGCCCGCGGCGGCGCAGGCTGGCCGAACACGACGCCGGCGAAGAGTACCGTTGCGGCAACCGACCTCGATGCAGTCGTCATGTCAGTCCTCCGTCTCAGGCTACGGCGTAGACTCGGGCGGGGCCACCGGTCGCACCCTCGTGTTTCGGCCCGCCGACAATGATCGTCGCGCCTGAAGGCGGAACGGTGCCGAGGTTCGCCAGCAGTTCGACGCCGTATTTGCCCGCGCCAAGGAGCGCGAGATGGGCCACGAACCTGGACGCGGAAGCCGCGTCGAGGCTGAGCGTGTCCACGCCCGCGCCGACGATGTCGCGTTCCTTGACCAAGAAACGCGCCACCTCCTCGCTGAATCCCGGCGCGTGCATCGTGCCCTTCGCGTCCTTGTTCAGAAACCGGTCGGCGTTGGCGACTTTCGCGTCCCACCCCGAATGCATCGCCACGAACGCGCCCGCCGGCAGCCGTCCGTGCTGTTTCTCCCACGCCAGCACATCGTCCACCGAGAGCAGCGCGTCGGCGTCCTTCGCGGCGCGGCCGGCAATCGACATGACCGCCAGCGGCGCGAAGAACTTGTCGGCTGGCAGTTTGTCGGCCGTCACGGCGTTGGCGACGAAGTGCACCGGCGCGTCCAGGTGAGTGCCCGTGTGCTCGTCGAACGTCACTTCGTTGGCGAAGAAGCCGTCTTTGGCGATCGAGAACTTCGGGCGGATTTGAATGGGCTTGAACGCCGGGAACACGGGCGTCCGCGGCGAAAACACGTGGGTCAGATCGTGGACGTCACGGAATCCCTTCGCGAGCCTGACGGGCCGCTGCTGGGCGGCCACCGGCGAGGACCCGACGGCTGCCGCGGCCGCCAGGGCGCCGCCCACGCCGTGGAGAAACGCCCGCCTCGACAGCTGCTCGCGAACAGATTGAATGATGACGGGCGAACACATAGGGGCCTCCTGCGGCCCCTATGCTAACCGAGGAAGGGATCGGGAAGCGGCGACTCGGCCAGCGCGCCGACTACGGTTGTCCACTCCCGCACGCGCCACTTCCTGACGAGGCCGTTCACGACGTAGGGATCCCCGGCGGCAAACGTTTCGGCGACGGCCGGCGTGGAGCTGCGAAACACAAAAACAGCTCCGTCGGCCGGGCTCGCGAGGGCCCCGCCCAGCACGAGGTCGCCCCGGGCCACGGCCTTGCGCGCGTACGCGATGTGCGCGGCCCGGAACGGCATCCGCTTCTCCGCGTAGTCGTCCGCCACCTCGTAGAACATCAGGTAATGCATCAGCCGATCTTCCTGACCACGTCCCCGCGACGGATGGCCCCCGGGCGCACGACTTTCGCGTTGATGCCCCGGAGACACAGCTCACGGCCGAGCGGCGAGTTGACGAACTTCATGGCGTCCACTCCGAACCGCGCGACGAACTTGCTGCACCCGGTATGCGGCTGATTCGTCACCTCGATGACGGCCGTCCCGACGGCGAGTCGCGAGCCTGCCGGCAGGTTGGCCGTGCTCAGATCCAGATCCATGTAGAGCTGGTCGCCGGCCAGCGGCCACCGGTTCTTCTCGGCGGCCAGCAGCGCCGCGACCCGCGCGTTCATGATATTCAGCTGCATGTCGGGGTGCGGCGAGCCGTCGGCCGTGCGCGAGCTCTTTCGCATGCGCCAGGTGTCCCCGACGAGGCCTTCGGCGGCGTCGAGCTGCGCCTCTTCCAGGATCTCGCGCTCCTCCACTTTCGGCCTGCGCACGATCAGCTGCAGCACGCCCTCGCTCTTCGGCGCGCGCCGGATCTCGTCAACCCCCGCCTCCAGTTCCTCCATCGTCAGGTGCTTCATGACGTTCGCTGCCCCCCGGTCCGATCCTAGCGTTCTCCCGCAAGGCGAGTAGAGCCAGCCGCGGATTGGACTGCGTACTGTCGACTGCCGACTGTCGACTGCTGACTGCCGCTGTTCAAGGCCTCGCTTCGTACATGCGCTCGCCCGCCTCGACGCGCACCGGCATCCGGTTCTCCGGCGGCGGCAACGGGCACGTGGCGAAGGCGTTGTACGCGCACGGGGGATTCTGCGCGCGGTTGAAGTCCATCGTCAGCTTGCCGTTCTCGGGAAGCGGCGTGTAGAGGAAGCGCGCGGCCGGATCCGTCTCCTTGCCCGTCGTCAGGTCGCGGAAGATGAACCACAGCTCCTTGGGCCGATCAGGATCCGCAACCGCGATCATCTGCATCCGCTGGCCGTCCATCGTGAATGCGGCGGTGCCGGGACTGACCATCGTATCGACGTCCCCGAGGATGTTCGGGATCGGCATCGTCTTCGGCGTGTCATAGGGCACGTACTCGGCGGACACGCGGTAGCCCTCTTTCACCGGATACCACTTCAGCCCCGTGAACTCCCTGCGCAGGTGGTTGTTCTTGTCGCGCAGACGGATGGCCAGCCTGTCGCCGCTCTGGTGCACCCACATCGTCAGATCCTGCAGGACGATGCGGTCCGGCGTGCCGGCGCCGTCCGACTTGAGGTCCGCGCTGGTGATCGCGTTGCCGTTCAGGACGAAGCTGACACCGGTCGCGGCCTTGACGGCCACCTTCCCGTCCCGCAGCGAGAAGGTGCCGGCGCGTGCCGGCGCGCCGGCGGGGAGCACGATGTCGTTGGCCGTATCCGAGCCGAACGTGGTGTCGGCCTTCGTCAGGAAGAAGAGGCCGGCAATCGTCAACCAGCCCGTGTCGGTCTTCAGCGCGGCCTCGCGAGCGTCGCGGAACTTCGCGACGTCATCGAGATACGGGTCGCCCAACCCAACCGGCGAGTGCTTGCAGGCCGCGACCGACATCGTCAGAACAACCGCCGCGAACCATCGCACCACGGGCCAACTCCTTCTCGATCAGGCGCCCTTGCGGACGACCCAGGTAGTCATGCACCTCTGATTCTGCACGATCGTCGTCTTCAGCGGATCGAGGAACGTACCGCCCAACCTGCGCGTCAGCTCGACGAGCAGAACCTCGTCGACGAGGTAGCGCTCGGATCCGTCCGGCAGGAGGAACCGGCGTCCGACCGTCTGGCGCACGCGGGTTTCCATGCCGATCGCGGACGCCAGCCGGCAGAACAGCAGGCCGCCCGGCTTGAGCACGCGCCACATCTCCGTCACCATGGCCTCGAAGTGACGGTCGTCGCGCGCAAAGTGAAGCACGGCGCTGCTCAGCACAACGTCCGCAAAGCCGTCCGGAAACGACATCTCTTCAACCGTCTCGGCCCGGAAGTTTGCGCCGGGCAGCTGCGGCGCGAGCGTCGCGGCCAGCACGCGGACGGCCTCGATGGCATCGACGTCCGAGTCCGCGCCGAACACGTCGTAACCCGACCGCAGGAGGTAGACGAGGTTGCGGCCCGAGCCGCACCCGGCGTCGAGCACACGCATGCCGGGCTGCAGACGTCCACGAAGGAGCTGGTCGAACAGATAGATATCGATCTGGCCGAACTGGAGGTCGAGATCACCCATGCGTCAGCATCTTCTCGATCACGATCTCGTCGATGTACCGTCCGCCGATACGGGCGTGACGCCGGGCCGTGCCGACGACGCGGAAGCCCTGGCGCAAGTACAACTGCAGGCCCGCGTCGTTGTCGGCTCGCACGTAGGTGAAGATCTTCTCATAACCCTTCGCGAGCGCCGCGCCGAACGTCGCGTCGAACAGCCGGGTGGCGACTCCCTGCCGCCGCGAATCGGCCGCGACGTATGTGCCCAGGACGCCGACGTGATCGAACGCGCGCGTGTAGCCGGCAAACGGCTCCATGCTTTGAAACCCAACGACCTGTCCGTCGGATTCACGGACTGCGACCTGAAAGACGCCTCGGGTCGGAAAAGCCGCCAGGTACTCGCGCTCGGCCTCGACCGTGAACGGCGCTTCGAACACGGTGAACGTGCCCGCCGCGACAATCGGATTCAGGATCCCGACGATGGCTTCCGCGTCGTCGAGGCGGGCCGGACGCGTGAGCAGTCCGGTCACGCAAACCGCTCGCGCGCTCGCTCCTGGGCCTTGCGGGCCTCTTCCTCGCGGTTGCGCGGCGGAGCCGTCGTCGTCAGCGATTCGATCAGGCGATGGGCGGCGGCCGTCACTTCGTCGACGGCGCGGTTGAAGACGGCTTCGTTCGCGCGGGATGGGCGATTCGATCCGCTCAGCTTCCTCACGAACTGCAGGGCCGACGCGCGGATCTCGTCAGGGGTTGCGGGAGGCGCAAAGTTAGCCAGGGTTTTGATGTTCCGGCACATGGGTCGAGCTCCTCGAATCAATTCTATACAGAACGTGGCGCTCCATTCCGGCCCTTGCTGACGGGTGATTGAAATCGTCGGCGGGGTCGCGGGTCATGCCGATCTTTTCCATCACGCGTCGGGAACGAACGTTGGCAGGCACGGTAAACGACACGACCTCTTCGAGCCCTAATTCGCCGAAGGCCAGCGCAAGCACCGCGCGCGCCCCCTCGGTCGCGTAGCCCCGGCCCCAGCAATCGGCAGAGAGCCGCCATCCGATCTCCACGCACGGCGTGAACGCCGCGGCGAACGCGGGAATGGAGAGGCCGATGAACCCGGCAAACGGCGCGGTTCCGGGAATCTCGACCGCCCAGAGGCCGTAGCCGTGCCGGACGAAATGCCGATCAATCAGGTCCGCCAGCGCGTCGCTTTCGCCGCGGCTGAGAACGGACGGGAAGTGCTCCATCACGCGCGGGTCCGCGTTGAGGCTGGCGAACAATGGTCGATCGGCGTCGCGCCACCTCCTCAGTAATAGCCTGTCGGTTCGCAGGTCAGCGGCGATCACGCGATCGGGGTTCATACGTCTTCGAGAAACCGTTACGCGCGTTCGTGACCGTGAACGACCCGTCGTCCCGCGCGGACACCTTTATCCAGTACGCCTGGCCGTCGTGCGCAGGGGGCGGAGGAGCGTTCGCGCCGGCCGGCAGGGGCGCCGGCGCAATCGGCAGGGCGGCCGGCTGATCGTCCACGCCGTTCGCGATGAACATGCCGGGAACCGTGTACTCCTGGCCGCCCAGAAGCGAGAAGTGAATCTGCCAGACGTCCTCGAGACCAGGCGACGAAAAGAGCGTCTTCATGACGACCGGCCAGCCGCCCTTGCGCGTCCCGTTGTTCATGATCGCGACGCGCGGCCGAATCGCGTGAACCAGCACCTCGGAGTTCGAGGTGTCCTGCCCGTGATGCAGCCCGAGAAGCACGTCGACCGCGTCGACGCGGCTGTTCGGACACATCAGGTCGAATTCCTTCGTCGTCGGCAAGTCGCCGGGATGCAGCGCCCGAAACTGGCCGAAGCGGATGTAGGTGCCGACCGATTGCGCGTCCTCCGCGCTGTTGCCGGTCGGCTTGAACGCCGCGCAATATGGGTTGGGTTTGCCGGCGCCGGGGAGCGGCGTCGCGAGCACTTGTCCGGCCGAACTGACCACGCGGACGTCGAGACCGGCCACTGCGATGCTGTCACCGGGCCTGGCAACGGTATGCGTCCCGTTCGCGTACAGCTTCGGGTACGCGTCTCTGAGGAACTCGTCGATGCCGGGCCCCGGCTGGACGTTCGGGCCGTGATCAATGAAGTGCCGAATCGGCATCCGTGTCGCGAACTCGGCGAGACCGCCCACATGATCACCGTGCCAGTGGGTCGTGACGAGGTGATCGATCCGCGTGACGCCCGCATCGCGCGCGGCGGCGACGATGCGGCCCGCGTCGCGCGGGGCTGCCGCTCCCCCATTACCCGTGTCGATGAGCAGGGATTCGCCAGAGGGCGCGACGAACAGCGTCGCGTTCCCGCCCTCGACGTCGACGACGTAGATGTTCAGGGTCTTGCCGGTCCGGACCTGGGCGGCGGCGAGGGCCGCAAGGAGGCTCAGGAGCGTGAACGCAGCCAGGATTGAAACAGCCGGCATCGCCCTTCGTATCATCACGGCCCCTCCGCTCAGCTACACGCGTGGATATCCGGCGGCAAGCGCCGAGGCGACGACACGCTCGATGAACTTTGACTTTCCCCGCGCGTACTCTTCGCGGGCTTCCGGATCCGACGCGATCGAACGCGCCGCAAGCTCCCGTTTGAGTGCCTCGTACTCGCGCGACACGTCCGGATGCTCACGCAGGTAGTCGCGGAACGCCAGCGTGCGGCGTTCCTCGCTGCCGCCGGCCTGCACGACGTGGACGTGGTGCGTGTGCGGCCACACGGATGGCCGGTGGAAGAACGGGCATACCGCATCGTCCTCGTGAGGCACGTGGACGTAACCCAGCGCGAGGAGCGGGATGCCATACGTTTCCAGGGGCTGCAGGGCGGCCACGGACACCTGGAGGTCGATGACCGCCTTGGCCGCCAGGCCCGGGACCGCCGTTGAACCGTTGTGATCGACGCGCACCGCCAGCCGCCCGAGCGCGCGCCGCAGGCGCGCGGCCTCGGCGTCGAACGCTGTCGGCCAATCCGGATCGTAGGGGACGAGTTCCAGCGTGATGGTCCGCCTCACGTCAGGTCGATGAGACCAAAGGACGCGCGCGCCGCCTCAGGGAAGGCGAGTGGCCTGCCACGCGACCATTTTCCAGGCGCCGTCACGCAGCGCCCACACGTCGAGGAAGAGCACCGGGTAGCCGGCGACGCCTTCCAGCCGGATCTGCGCGCGCCCGCGTACGACGACTGTGGTGCCGCCCGCCAACGGGATGACCTGCGTGTTCGAGTAATCCACGCCCTGGTAGCGGCCTCGCTCTTTGATGAGCGTGATGAAGCTGGCCTTCGTGTCCGTCGTTCCGCCCGAGTGGGTGTACGTGAGGTCGTCGGCGAGGAGCGCGTCGAGCGTGGCGATGTCCTTCTTCACCATCGCCTCTACTCGCTTCGCCTCGAGGCTCAGGATCTTGCCTTCGAGGGCACTGTCGCTGGCCCCGGCACACAGACCGACACCGGATACGACACCCAATGCAACGACCGCCGCGAGGAGTCTTTTCATGACGTGCCTCTCAGGCAACACGAAGTGTGGTCACGACGTGAACGTTCCGGACGTGTGCAGCATCCGGCGGAACGTCAACGAGACGCGCCGCCGGCGCACGAGCTCGCGATTGTGCCACAGGTCGGACGTTCGCGCAGGAATCGCGTGCGTCCACTGGCTGCGGGCGTCTCCTGACAGGACGAGCGCGCTGCCGGGCTCGACCAGCAGCTCCTCTTCGCGGCCGGAGGCCTTTTCGGCAAACTGCATCACGCAGGTCGATCCCAGGCTGATCGCGACGATCGCATCGTCGAAGGCGGACAAGTCGATGTGTGCGGAGATACCGGCGCCAGCCTGGTAGGCGTTGACGATCATCTGATCGGCGAGATGCGGCATCAGGCCATCCCGCTGAATGCGGGCAGCCACGTCGAGCGCCCACGCAGGCAGGTCGCCAAGACGGTAAATGCCTCCCTTCAAGTGGTGGTACGAGTAACCGTAGATCTGAACGCTACGTCCGCCTGACTGCTGCCACGGCTGCGAGTCGGCGGCGGCCAGCACGCGTGTCTGTATGTCGCGGTCGAGATAATCAGGAAGGTACCGCAGCCCCGGGACGGGCGCGGCGTCTAGGTCCATGTCTGCAGCTCGACGATGTTGCCTTCCGGATCGGTCACGTAGCACCACGTCACGGTCCGCCCCGATGTCGTGAGCGTGACGATGTCGCCAATCGCGCGGCCGCCGTTGGCCAGCACCTCGGCGCGCGCGTCGGAGACTGACGGCACCGCGAACGCGATGTGCGCAAAGCCGGGCCGATTGGCCACCTGCGCCCCGGCATCGGCGAGGCGCGAGTAGTTGAAGATTTCGAGCGTCGGTCCGTCGGCGCCCCAGCCCGGCAGACGCATGTGCATGCCGCGCAGACTCGCGCCGGGCACACCCGTCCCGGCCTCGACCTCGTCGCCGGCGAAATCGCGTTCCGGCGGCACGTCCACGCAGCCGAACACCGAACGGTAAAACGCCGCGACCGCACGCCAGTCGTGCGCGATCAGGTTCGTGTGGACGTACCGGGCGCGCTCAATCATCGCGTCTCTCTCGCCGTCCGATGACGGTCGGCCCACCAGCTCCAGGCAGTCAGGATGATGATGCCGAGGAGGGCCGAGATGTAGAGTCCCGGGATCGACGGCGGCGCGGTGCCGGCGGACGCCAGGTACACGACGATCAGGAACACCGCCAGGGCGATCAGGCCCCAGCGCCCGATCCGGTCGCGCGCATCGGTGGCCCGCAGATACACCCAGAGCCCGGCGGCGTACATCAGCGCTTCGACAACGATTGTGGCCGGAATGGAGTTCCACAACCCAAGGCCGAACTTCGAACCGCCCGGATAAATCGGCATGTCGGGGCTGTGGGTGACGTAGTCCAGCACCCAGTGACTGACGACCAGCGCGGCGAGGATCGCTACTGCGCGGCTGTCGCCCGTCAGCCACCGATAGACAACACCGAATGCCACGCCCCATCCGATCAGGAACACGAGCGAGTGCGAATACGGGTAGCTGACGAAATCGAACGGCGTGAACGCCGTGAAACCCGGCACGATGCGGACCTGCTCGATGCCGAGCGCGATGAAGATCGGCCACAGGATGTCGGCGAGCTGCGCGGCTGAAAACAGGACGGCCAGCGACACGCGCGGCGCCGCCCGCTTGGCGGCGAACCCCAGGGCAAGATGACCGATGAACATCAGCGCCTCCGCTTTACGTTGTGACGGCGCGCTCCGGACTGAAATCGTAGACGAGCAAGTCGAAATTGCCCGGCACGAGCCCTAGCGCCCTCAGGAGCAGTGCCACCTGCCCGCGATGGTGCACCGCGTGGTTGGCGGCGTGCTGCATCAAATCCCCGAGCCGCATGATGTATGTCTCCTCGCTGCCAGGCATCTTGAACTCGACGTTTCGCTGCAGGTCGGCATCGGCGAGCGACGCCAGGAAGCTGCGGACGTGTGTCTCGACAATCGTCCACTTCTCGAGAAGCGACGCCGGCGTCGGATAGTCATCCGGCTTGAGCGCCGGCCCGCGCTTGTAGCCGCCGCACCGATCGAGCCAGCCCCACTCGGCGCTCATGACGTGTACCAGCGTGTTCCTGACCGAGCCGTAACTCCCGGCGACGTTCCGGGTGAACTGTTCGGGCGTGAGCTGGGCGATGACCGGAACGAGCCTGCGGTTGGCCCAGTAGCCGTAATCGTACAAGCGCTCGAGATCCTTGACCGTCATGTGATGTTCCCCGGCAGCTTCTCCCATCGCCACACCAGGCCGTCTTCAGGTTCGACGACCTGGCCGCAGGCCAGAAAGCCGCATTTCAGCAGGACCCTCGCGGAATTGTTCGCCGGCTCGTAGGTGTGAGCGCGGACCACGCGCACCCGTCCGCTGCCGAACGCGAACTCGACGAGCGCCTGCGCGGCTTCGGTGGCGAACCCCCGGTTCTGATGTTCGGCGGCCACGCCGTACGCAATCTCGACCATCCCGTCGGCATCGGGAGCGTCTTTGTATCCGCAACTGCCGATCGCGCGGCCGGTCGCTCGATCCACCATCGAGAACCCGAGGGTCCACACGTCCGCGTTTCCCGATTGCACCCGCGTCACCCACACCGGCGACACTTGAGCCCGCTCATCGGCGGGCATCTCCTCAATCTGCGCGAGCGCGTCCTCGGACGTGCGGGGAACGAGCCACAGGCGTCTGGTGCCGACGGTGGTGTCCATTTCAGATACCGCGAACCAATCGCCGCAGCTCGTGCCTGTGGCAGTGCGCCTGGTCTTCGGCGCAGTGGCACATGAGGGTGACCCGATTCCGGCGCGCGAGCTGCTTGATCAGACGGAGCGTGAACTTCTGACTGTGATTCTTGATCGAGCGGCTCCGCGCATCAACGGGCCCGTCCATGAACAGCTCCCGGCGATATTCCCGAACGAATCGGGGCCATGTGATGCGGCCGGCCTGCATGTTCCGCAGAAGCCGTTCGCTCGGCGCCAGCGACGGCATCCAGACGTCGTAGCGGCTTGCCGGCATTCCCCGTCCGCGGAAGCGTGTGGCGAGGATTCGGAGGCCGTCTCGCGCCCGATCGACAGGGCTCCAGACGGACTTCGTGCGGAGCATTGCGACTATAAGTTACCCGATCATGAGGCTCGCCGAGCTTGTAAGCCGTAGCGTCCGCCTTCAGGCGGACGTTCGCCGGCCGGCTGAAGCCGGCCGCTACGGCAGTACGGCAAACGCTCTTAGAAAATCGTGCGGATTGAGGCGGCCGCCAGGTCGAGAACGCGGGCGGGCAGGATGCCGAGATAGAAGATGACGATCGCCGAGGCCACAAGGGCCGCGCCGGCGATCTTCGGCACCGACGGGAACCGCGCGATCGTCTCGCCTGACGGCGTCATGTACATCATGACGACGATGCGCAGGTAGAAGAAGACCGAGACGACGCTCGTGAGCACGCCGATGATGGCGAGCCAGGTGTAGCCGGCCTTGATCGCGGCGCTGAACACGTACCACTTGGCGATGAACCCCGCGAGCGGTGGAAACCCGCCCAGCGACAGCATGAACATCGTCATCAGCGCGGCCAGCGCCGGGTGGTCGTGCCAGAGCCCCGCGTAGTCGGTGACCTTGTCGTTCGGCCGGTCGTAATCCTCGAGCAGCCCGATGACGCCGAACGCACCCAGGTTCGTGATGGCGTACGTCAGCAGGTAGAACAGCACGGCGCCCTTGCCGTAGTCGTTCCCGGACATGAGCGCCAGGAGCAGATAGCCGCCGTGCCCGACGCTCGAATACGCCAGCATCCGGCGCACGTTCGTCTGGGCGACGCCCACCACCGTCCCGATGATCATCGTCGCCGCCGCGACGGGCCACAGCACGGCCGCCCAGCTCGCGTGAAGCGGCTCGAGGGCCGTGAGGAACACGCGGACGAAGGCCGCGAACGCGGCAGCCTTGACGCCGGTGGACATGAAACCGGTCACTGCCGGCGGCGCGCCTTCGTAGGCGTCCGGCGTCCACATGTGAAACGGCACCGCCGACACCTTGAACGCGAACCCGACCAGCAGCAACCCGACGGCCACCATCAGCATCGGCGTCGCCGCCGCGCCCTGAGAGGCGATGACGCTCCCGATGCGGTCGAGACGCGTGCTCCCGGTCACCCCGTAGACGAACGCGATGCCGTAGAGGAAGAAGGCGCTCGAGAACGCGCCGAGCAGGAAGTACTTGAACGCGGCCTCGGTGGACACGGGCGAATCGCGCCTGATGCCTGTCAGCACGTACACCGCGATCGAGAGCACTTCGAGCGCGAGGAAGATGACCAGCAGGTCCGTCGCGGTCGCCATCAGCATCATGCCCGAGAGCGCGAACAGCAGCAGCGCGTAGTACTCGCCCCTCGGCAGGTGCTCACGGTCGATGGTCGGCCCCGACAACGCCAGCGACAGCAACCCGACGACGATCAGGATGCCTGTCACAAACAGCCCGAAATTGTCCGCCGCGACGACGCCGAAGCTCGACGTGTTGTGGTTCCAGAGGGCCGCGCTCGCCAGCGCCGCGCCGACGAGGCCGATGACGCCGAGCGGCGCGATCGGCATGCGCTCGCCCTGGACGCTGAACGCCTCGGCGATCATGGCGGCGATGGCGGCGGCCGCCACGCAGGCCATCGGCACGACGGCGTTGAACCCGGCCATCATCGCTCCGCCTGAATCCGCAGGGGCGCGCTGCCCTGCTCGATATGGCTCAACATCCGCCGCACGGCGGGCTCGATCGGCCGCAGGAACAGGTTCGGCAGCACACCCATCAGGATCGCCAGCGCCACGATCGGCAGGATCACCAGCCACTCGCGAGGCCGCAGGTCCACCAGCCGCTCGTTCTTCTCGCTCGTGATCGGCCCGTAGTTCACGCGCTGGAACATCCAGAGCATGTAGGTCGCCGACAGGATCACCCCGGTCGCCGCAAACGCGGCCATGCGCGGGTTCCAACGGAACACTCCGAGGAGGATCAGGAATTCGCCGACGAACCCGTTGAGCCCGGGAAGCCCGATCGACGCCAGCGTGATGATCAGGAAGACCGCGACCAGGTGCGGCGTCACTTTCTTCAACCCGCCGTACTCGGAGATCAGGCGCGTGTGCCGGCGGTCCGACAGCATGCCGACGACGAGGAAGAGGCCGCCGGTGCTGATGCCATGGCTGAGCATCTGGTAGACCGCGCCCTGAACCCCCTGGACGTTCATCGCCGCGATGCCGAGCACCACGAACCCGAGATGGCTGACACTCGAGTACGCGACGAGCTTCTTCATGTCGGGCTGCACCATCGCCACGAGCGCGCCGTAAATGATGCCCACGACGGCCAGCGTCGCCAGGACGGGAGCAAAGAACACGGCGGCGGCCGGGAACAGCGGGAACGCGAAGCGCACGAGCCCGTACGTGCCCATCTTCAGCAGCACGCCGGCGAGGATGACGGACCCGGCGGTCGGCGCTTCCACGTGCGCGTCAGGCAGCCAGGTATGAAACGGAAACAGCGGCACCTTGATCGCAAACGCGAGCGCGAAGGCGAGGAAGAACCACACCTGCACCCGAGGCGCGATCGGCAGTTCGTAGAGCTTCAGCAGGTCGAAGCTGTAGGAGCCGGTGGCGACGCTCTGCAGGTATGCGAGGCCGAGAATCGCCAGCAGCATCAGGACGCTTCCGGCCATCGTGTACAGCAGGAACTTGACGGCGGCGTAGATGCGGCGCTCGTATCCCCAGATGCCAATCAGGAAGTACATCGGGATCAGCATCGCGTCCCAGAACACGTAGAAGAGGAAGAGATCGAGCGACACGAAGACGCCGATCATCGCGCTCTCGAGGAGCAGGATGAACATCGAGAACGCCTTCACTCGCTTGTGCACCGATTCCCACGACCCCAGCAGGGCAATCGGCGTCAGGAAGCCCGTGAGGACGACCAGCAGGAGGCTGATGCCGTCCACGCCGACCAGGTAGCTGATGCCGAACGACGGGATCCAGTCGTGGCGCTCGATGAACTGGAACTCCGGCGAGACGGCGTTGAACCGGCT
>Ga0105245_10003869_pt1 | contig 13320 bp, 10 predicted proteins | sample KBSM54metaG_FD_81523 | JGI IMG/M metagenome (GOLD analysis project Ga0105245, IMG submission 81523) | Miscanthus rhizosphere microbial communities from Kellogg Biological Station, Michigan, USA - KBS M5-4 metaG | ecosystem: Host-associated > Plants > Roots > Rhizosphere > Soil | place... | reverse complement strand
TCAGAATAAGCCTCATAAGGACCCTTTTTTGTGGCGACGCCACTCTTCCGCCGTGATCTCCCATATTTCGGAGGGTAAACGGCCAGAAACGTAATCGCGATCTTCCCTAGCAATCACGCGCATGCCTTGTTTTTCCGATATTCGGAGCGAACCGCCATTGGCAATGGCTTTAGGGACGCGCAGCACGGGGAACTTCAACACGTTGAACCAATAATCGGTCACTGCGTCACAGGCTTCGGTCATCAATCCTTGGCGTTGCCATGGGAGGCCAAGCCAAAAGCCGCGATTGTGGTTTTCACTTTTCAGGAGGCTGATGGCTCCGATCATTTGCTGCAGATTCGTTTTCAAGCGAAGTGTCCAGGCCCATTCGTCGCCACGCGCAACGGCGGGCAGTGTTACATCACGGTAAAACGTAAAAGCGCCATCTGGCGGATAGGGCCATGGCACTGCGTTCCTGATATAGCGAACAATCTCCCAATGCGGGAACAAGACCTGCGTCTGCTCGGCGTCGGCCAATGCCAAAGGACGCAGAACCAGACGGGATGTTTCCAGGGCGGGAACCATTGCCCAGCGATGATAAAAGAAATCACCCACGCGGCCGCGGAGATCTTTATTCCAGCTTCAACTTGTCCACGATGTTGCGCCAGCGGGCATACGGAGCCGCAAGCTGCAGCACGCGCTGATGTTGCACATGGCTCTTCACGGAGCCAGTAAGCGTAACGTTGTGGTCGTCAACAGCGACCACAACATCGGAGCCGCTCAAGACCGGATCGCTGCTCATCAGGTCGTCAATGGAGTCGTGTATCCGCCGGTTGGCTCCGGTCTGGTCCTGCGAGGGAGTAGGCTGCGCGACCGGATGTGATTGGGAGCTGTCATGCGCTGAGGGTTGCGCGTCCGGGGACGGCTGCTGATTTCCGGTTAACACGGCGAGCGCCGTGCAAAGAACGAACAGAGAGATGCCAGACATATTTCCTCCTGCTGACTTCTCCCAAAGACAGTGTGGCACGATTGACGAAGAGATTCAATGTGTCTGCTGGATGAGAGCGCACGTAAACACAAGAAGCCTTGGAAGGCCGACTTTATGCCCAGGAAAGGACGAGGGCAAGATATTACCGAAATAGCGACCATCTTACAATGTGGGAATAACACTTTGCGACTGCGCTGCGTCAGACGTTTCGGTAAGAGGACTCGCTCCCAAATGTAAGGCTAGTATAGTTCTGACACATGCTGTAATAACATTGCCGGTCTGTCCCACCAAAGAGCGTGATCCTCCGGCTTGGGCTTTCTAATCTTGTAATGCGAAACTAATCCTTTTGCCTCAGGATGCTGCTGCTGCTTTCGCTTTGTGAGTTTTAGGTGTATTGGGCGTATTCGCCACGCCAGCCACTGGTTTTGGGGAAGGCGCAGACAAATCGTCCTCCTTACGTAAAGTGTTGTAGAGCTCAACCAGCTTTGACGCGAATATCGCAAGGGGTTCTTTCAGTTCAACCGCCGCTTTCAGCGCGCAGTCCAGAAGTTTGGGCCATTTGGGATGAGCCACAAGGCTGCGTGCTGTTTCGTTCAGGGAGCCCTTCAACGCCATTTCTGCCAAGCCGAAACACAGCTTATCAACATTCTGGGGTTTTTGAGCCTTTTCAGGCTTTTCGTCCGCGTTTGCGCTCATAATCAAATCGGTGCTCACAATGGCCCGGAAGAGATCGTCCTCGCCATCGGTCGCGCTGAAGTTGTTCCTGATCCTGTTCGCGACGACGCGAGTATGTAGCTTGGCATTGAAATCCTTGTACGGAAGAAATTCGTGCCCCACAATGCTTTCGCGTCCGGCCTCGGTCGTAACATCGATACTTTCACCTTTATCGACAATGAGCATGTTAGAGATCAACTCGCGGGGTACGATATCTTCCTGCCAATTGATGCTTTCAATTTCATTCCTATTGAGGAGCGCCTGCGCACGGGAATCATGCGTCAGCCACTGGCGCTCATTCCGCTGATGGTTTTCGTGCCGTTTGACCGCTTCTATCGTACCGCCGATTTTGAGCCCGTCGGTGAGGACGCAGACCTTGGTGTATTCCGCATAAAGCGGCGACTTGGCGGTGGCGGCCACGGTTGCATGCCCCATGGAATGCACCAAGTGTCCATCGAGGGTGATCGCATTGGAGCCCAGCAGAATCAGGGTTTTCTCCCCAGGCCGGGAGGCGCCGAGGATCCGGCCCATGGCGGAGTCTGGGGTCAGCAGGATTTTGCACGCGCGGCCGAGTTTCTCCCGCAACGACTCTGCGAAGCGCACACCGTCGTTATAAATGAGGCGACCGGTAGGAGTGTATTGGCTCTTGGTGCGGCATTCGAGAACGTAGATACGCGGAGAACGCTGGAACTTGTTCGTGATCCGCCGCACCACCTCGATAACCTGCTCGCTGTATCCATACAGGAGCAAATTATCGGATTCGCTAAACTCCTCGAGTTGCTTGTCAAGCTTTCCTTCATTGATCACGGAAACGCAAAGGTCGCGTTGTTCCCGAAAGGTGGTATGCACCCCTTCCAGGCACACCATCAGGAATTCCGTTTCATCGATAATGCCGGTCCGCACCACCGGAGTGACAAAATAACTCCGCAGTGATTTTTCAATGTGGTTTTCAGTCCGGTCGAACGGGAGGCCCTCGTAGGGCGGATCCGTGAACACCATGATCAGTGCACGCAAGAACCGCTCGATCTTCTTAAGCCCTTCATGGCAAGGACGCCTTTCAATGGATTCGCGCAGGCTGCCTAAGCGCGTCTTTACTGATTCTTTGGGATCTTTATACAGATTGGGAGCGGCATAAATGTCTTTGATGCTGGCCAGGGCGGAGCTAATAAGCTGCGAGGTATTGGGTGAAGCGATGGCGTTGAGATCATCCAGCACGGACCATATATCTTCCGCATAGACCATTGCCGGCACTCGATGCACCTTGGAAGTGACCCGCAACAGCGGAGGGAAGGAGTGCTCCAGCAGAATTCCTGACACTGAAAACAGGTCTTCTTCCAGATCGTTCAGAATAAAGTCGCGCATTCCGTCGATGATATTTTTTCGTTTCGCCAGTTGATGGCGCGTGCTTGCTTCGGAATGTCTACCAGGCGTGTTCCCATGGTCGTCCTGCAGAGAGTCCGGCAGGTCCAGTTGAACGTCCAATGAGTGGGTGGCTTGGTTGAGCAGAATCGAAGAGACAAGGTAGCTTTTCATCCAATGCCGGCGGGACTCCGGGGAAAAATCCGACTGGTAACGAATGGCATCGAACTGCCCGTAGGAAAAACGGGAACGGTCCACGTGTAGGGCATCGGCCAAGCGGAAAAGCGCGGCTAGGAAGCGCGCCCGCACCACCTCTCCCAGAACCTCACGTTGCTCCGGGCACAGTTTGATGTTCTTCTGCCGGCGATGATAGGAAGCTATTAGCGAAATCGTATTGGCCAGGTTCGCCAGATGGGCCAGAACGGCATTATGGTTTTCAGTAGATTCCAAAAAGGCAATTAACGCGTGCAATAACTCAGTAGGATAGCTGCCTTTAAATTTGTTTACCAACGCCTGCTGATGTCCCTGGCAATCCTTGCGCGCAACATCCTGTGCACTGGAATGCAGGGTCTTCATATCCGGGGGAAGCGCATACAGTTCTAGGATACGGTCCGCAATTTTCTTGAACTGCGAGGTAATGAAGAAAGAAGACGCTTCATCATGATGCTTGCGGGCCCAACTGGTCTTCCACTCCTCGCGCGGGCCTTCCGCCGATCCACTGGCATGGTAACGCTTGCTCACTTCCCGCAGCATGCCCACGTCATGTCCCCAACAACAGAACTGCAGGATGAGCTTCTCTACCGGAGAAGGAGGCCGAGTCGCATCCGTTAGGGGCTCTTTTTCGGGCACCCTTTGCTGCGCCATGAGCCGCTCGACGGATCGCTCAACACCGGCAAAGTGACTGGAGTCATGAGGAACGAAATAGCCGAGGCTTGGCTCTTGCGTAGTGCATAAGTTGCGAACTTCGGCGATAAATTCATCTAAAGCTACAACGCCGAGCAACTCAAGAATGGCATTCATTTCGTTAGGGGTCATGGCGCATTACTCCCTATGAAGAAATCCCATGTTCGGCCCAACTACCTAATTAGATTATATTCCAAATTAAGGATACTGGATAAAACTACGCTCAATATATCCGGTTAAGGCTTATATCTTCATTCCAGTTATCCGGAAATGATTAAATAAGTTCAAGCTGGCTCTTGTGCCCAGCATAATAGCAATTGGGTCATCGGAGAGAGCGAGTTGTGACATGCGGGGGACTCACTCCGCCACTGGAGCAACGGCCCCCGAGCCTTTCGCAAATGAGTAGGCTAACGTCTGCGTAAAGATCCACGATGCCGCAAGAGCGAACCTGTAATACTGCTTCAGTATCAACCGACCGGTCATCCAGCTTTAGCCTTTGGCTTCTGCGCTTGCTCTTTCTCTAATGGATCGGTGATGAGCCGAGCGCTGTGGTTATACGTGAGATACGCCCACGCCCATTCACTCAGCACAAAAAGTCGATTGCGAAATCCGATTAGAAACAGCAAATGAATGAACAGCCATGCCAGCCATGCGAAATAACCAGAGATATGGAGCTTGCCGAAATCGGCGACGGCGTGCGAACGGCCAATCGTGGCCAGGCTGCCTTTGTCGAGATACTCAAATTTTTCGCGCGGCTGGACTGCTACTGATCGCTTGATTTGACGAGCGGCGAACTTGCCCATCTGGATTGCTGCTGGCGCAACGCCCGGAACAGGCTGGCCGTTGTGCCGCGTGGCTGAAGCAAGATCGCCAGCAACAAAAACTTCAGGATGCGCTGGCACCGTGAGATCAGGCTGAACAATCACGCGGCCAGCTCGATCGACTGGGACACCCAGCATTCTGCCCAGCGGCGAAGCGGAAACGCCAGCGCCCCACAAAATGACCGACGCAGGAATTTTTTCTTTGCCCACGGAAACCACGCCAGCCTCAATGTTGGTGACCATGGCGCTGGTGCGGACTTCAACGCCCATTTCTTTCAACTGCCGCTCAGCGCTGGCGGAAAGATCTGCTGGATACGTGGGCAAAACGCGCGGACCACCTTCCAGCAAAATAATTCGCGATTGGCGCGGATCAATGGAACGAAATTCTTTCGTCAAATGCCGACCGGCAATGTCAGAGATCGCACCGGCTAGTTCCACGCCTGTAGGCCCAGCGCCGACGACCACAAAATTCAATGGCGGCGGAGTTCGTTTGGCAATCAGCTCGCGCTCGGCAGTCTCAAAGGCCATCAGGATGCGGCGGCGAATCTCGGTGGCGTCCTCCAGGGTCTTTAAGCCAGGGGCAAATTCCTCCCATTCCGGATGGCCAAAATAGGCGTGCGTGGCTCCGGCGGCCACAATCAGGTAATCGTAAGGCAGATCCAGGTCATCCAGCAGGACAAGCTTTTTTTGCAGGTCAAAGCCCTTCACCTCACCCAGCAAGACCTCAGTATTGGCGGCGTGCCGCAGCACGGTACGCACAGGAGAGGCAATTTCAGCGGGTGAAAGCACTGCCAGCGCCACCTGATAAAGCAGCGGCTGGAAGGTATGGTGGTTCTTGCGGTCCACCACGGTTACGTCCACGGGGGCATGGGCCAGGGCCTTGGCGGCGTTCAGCCCGGCAAAACCCGCCCCAATGACCACCACCTTGGGTCTAGTAACGTGCTGTGTCATCGGTAACATTGTAGCCAGCCATTAACCCAACGTACACTGCTGATGGTAAAAGCTTTATTGGCGCAAGCGCCGGAGAGCTGGAAATCAGGACAGTCGAGAAAAGAGCGGTTTTAACAATCAGTTTCTAGGCGCGCTCCCCGATTGCCTTCCCTGCGGCTCCGTGTTACGTTGCAGCCAATTCAGCAGTGCCACTTATATAGATAGTTCTGTTGACGCCCAGGATTTAGAAATATGCACATTGATGATCTGCTCAGAATTGCGATGGAGCGTAAGGCCTCCGACTTACATTTGAAAGTTGGCAACTATCCGCACGTGCGCGTGGATGGCGAACTTGTGCCGCTGACCGAACAACCTCGCGTTTCCGCGGAAGACATGTTGAACATGGCTTTCAGCATGATGTCCAACCGGCAGAAACAGAAATTCAAAGAAGTGGCTGAGCTCGATATGGCCTATGGCGTCGCCGGCCTGGGACGCTTCCGTGTCAACGTCTTTCAGCAACGCGGTAACGTCGGACTGGTATTGCGCGTGATCCCAACCAAGATTCGCGCCCTTGAAGAACTTTATCTCCCTAAAGTAATCGAACATATTTGCGAAGAGGCCCGCGGACTGGTGCTGGTAACCGGCGTGACCGGTTCAGGTAAATCAACCACACTGGCCGCCATGCTGGACCGCATCAACTCCAGCCGTTCTGAGCACATTATTACGATTGAAGACCCTATCGAATTCCTTCATCGTGATAAGAAAGGTTTTGTCAACCAGCGTGAAGTGGAGGTGGACACTCCCTCGTTCGGGTCAGCCTTGCGAGCTAGTTTGCGTCAGGACCCGGACGTGATCCTGGTGGGCGAAATGCGCGATCTGGAGACGATTTCCACCGCGCTGCACGCCGCCGAAACCGGTCACCTTGTTTTCTCAACACTGCATACATTGGATGCAGTTGAAACCATCAACCGAATCATCGCTGTATTTCCTCCACCGGAGCAGAAGCAAGTGCGTATGCAGCTAGGCGCCACATTGCGGGCCGTCGTCAGCCAGCGCTTGGTTAAGCGTGCTGACGGTGCAGGCCGCGTCCCAGCCACTGAGGTCCTGATCTCTACCGCGTTTGTCCGCGAGTGCATCATGACCCCGGAAAAGACGCGCCTGTTACATGAGGCCATTGGCGCCGGCACTTCCCAGTACGGTATGCAAACGTTCGACCAGTCCCTCTACGATTTGTACTCGCAAGGCCTGGTCAGCTATGAAACCGCACTGGAGAACGCCAGCAATCCAGACGACTTCAAGCTCAAAGTGCAAGGCATCCATTCCACAGCGGACGCGGCACGCGAGCAAATGGAGCAAGCCGGATTTAGCGCCGGAAGAGCATAGTTGCTCAACTTGTAAACAACCACCAAACGAAATACCCAAAGGAGACGTTGCTCGAAGACGTCTCCTTTATTTTTATCGCTCCGCTCCACACCGCCGCCGGTTTTTTCTCGACTGTCGCTGCAATCTGCTCCTGAAGCAGCGCGGCTCGGAGCGTGGTCGGCCTCGCCGCTTATCGAATTGTGGACCGTCGGCGCCCTCGCCTGCGAGCGATACTGCGCATGCAATTGCCACGATCGCCGAGATTGCCAAACATTCAAAATTGAAGAGCTAATTTTGCCGATACCTCCATCCGCGTTCATCAGCGGTAAGGTTTTAGTTTTTCCGATCCCGGCGATTCGGCGCGGCAGGTGGCAGTTCGTCCCACAGTAGTAGAATCTCAGGCTCGATATTGAAACGCAAAAGCTATGCACCCAACCATTCTCGCCATGTTCCTTGAAACTTCTCGAACCGCGGTCGCAATGTGCGCGGCGGGCATCGCGGTTTTCGTCTTCGGAGTATGGGCCGCAAAAAACGATATCGCCCAGGCCCGCGGGCTGGACAAGATCGTTGCCCTGGCCAATTTGTGTTTCGCTGTGCCGCTGGCAGTCTTCGGCGCGCTACATCTTTTTGGCCCGCAATTTGTCAAAGACCTTGTGCCGCGCTATATGCCCGGACGAATGTTCTGGGTCTATTTTGTTGGCTGCGCGTTGATCGCCGCTGGCTTCAGCATCGCCGGCAAAATTGGCGTGCGCTGGTCCGGACTGCTGGTCGGGATCATGATGTTCATGTTCGTCGCCATGCTCTATCTTCCCGGCGGGCTGCGCCAAATGCACGCACATATTCCGTGGACGCGCGCCCGGTTTACCTGGATTATCGTTTGCCGCGAATCGTCGTTCGGCGGCGCCGGCTGGATTCTTGCCGCCATCGCACAAGACGGATGGCGCGGCAAAGCCCGGACCACGCTGATCACCGTGGGCCGAATCGTGATCGCGGTGGCAGCAATATTTTTTGGCATCCAGCACTTTCTCCACCCACTGGCACTTCCCGGAGTCCCGCTGCAAAGAGAAATGCCGTCGTGGGTCCCCGGGCGCGTGCTCATTGATTACATAACCGGCGCAGCTCTTCTCCTTACCGGGGCAAGCGTTCTGCTACCCAGAAAAACGCGGACCGTGGCAGCCTGTCTCGGCGGCTGGCTCTTGCTGACGCTCCTGATCATCTATGTACCTGTAATGATCGGGGCGCTATCTGACCCGAATATCGAAGTGCAGGTAGAAGGCATCAACTACTTTGCCGACACGCTGCTGTTTACCGGAGTCATCCTGGCGCTGGCCAGCGCCGCGCCACGAGAGGGTGCTGTTGCGTCATTACGATGATTGAATTGTCAAAGATCTTTTCGGCACTTATGCCGTGCTCCACTCGGGAGCTATTAGCCGATCATCTGGCTCCTTGATCCGTGCCTTCAGCGTTCATCAACGGTGAGGTTTTCGCTTCTCCGATCACCCGATCTGGCTGCCCCCTCCCTTGGTATCCCACCGCATCCCAGCTCAACCCAGATTGGCGTACGTTTCAGAGCGATCTTCTGGTGCGATGACCGCCTGCAGCGGCCTTGGCTCGCAGGCCCCTCTCGGCTTGATCTTCACGCGCAAGCTCGCCTCATAAGCCTCTCTCCCTTCCGGCGTGTCCATCCTGTACATATCCGGCGTCGGCTTCCAGAAAATTGGGGCCGGATTCTCTAATCCGCGCTCATCCGCGTTCATCCGCGGTAAATCCTTCTCTTCCTCCGTGCGTCCGTGTCTCTGTGGTGGGTATTGGTTTTCGTTTAACGCTGTATCCTCATCAACCGTCTCGCGCACCATCTCTTCATCCTTCGCTTGCCCAAACGTTGTCTGGCCCACGTTCGTCATCGCCAGTTGCATGGAATACAGCAGCAGCCCAGCTTTCTTCATTGATATCGTGTCCTCCATCAGCGCTTTCTGTATCCGCATCAGTCCCACCTGGATCGCGTTGGCATCTTCCACCACTGGAATCATCAGCATCAGCTCTCTGGCCTGCGCCATCTGCCTGTGCGCAAAGCAGTAGATGTGCTGCTTCATCTGCGGAGACCGGCACGCCGTTCCATCCTGCTTCACCCACTGGCAGCGCGGAGCCATGTCCGCCATCTTCAAACGCTGCTTCAGCCTCTGGTAGATCTTGTCTTCCCTGGCATCGCCCTCCGTCATCTGCCGCTTCATTCCCGGATTCCGCTCCAGCAGTCTCGACAGCTCTTCATAAGTCTGCGCCAGCTTGTGGGCCAGCGCCTGCACCCGATCATTCGCTTGCTCCTGTTGCTCAAGTTCCCGCTGTTGATGGTCTTCATGTTCAGTGGTTGTCAATGGTTTGCCGTTCACAGTTCCGTTGGGCATGGTTTAAGTCCTCATTCCCGCCTTTTCATCAGACACTAGACACTGTTCCAAATCTGATTTCGGCGAAATTGATCGAGTTTAATCCAGAATTGATGTACGAATCAATAGCGAAATAGGACAATGGCGGAGTCTGATAAGAATTTACATTGGCGGAAAGATGTAAGCAGCAGAGATGGAAAGACTTACAAACGTGCCATCAGCAAATTCGCAATCGGATGAGTGCGATCAAGTGCGTTTTATCAGACCCTCAAAAAAATCGCCGCGAACTTAGACATGTACCGCAACTTTTTCAAGTGGTTTTACAAGACCTCTAACCCCTCGCCCTGATCCCCACGACACTGTGGGTGCCCCATCCTTTGCGGCCCACGTTTCTGCCTCACATACTCGACCGATTGCGCCGCAAAGGGTGGGTATACAAGACTTCAACCGCTCACACACGAGTCCTCACCACACGGTGGGTTTACAAACTTCCTAACCCTCGCATTCATCCCTAACACATACCGTGGGTGCCCCCATCCTTTGCGGCCCACATCTCCGTCCTACATACCCGGCTGATTGCGCCGCAAAGGGTGGGTATACAGACTTTCAACCGCTCACACACGAGTCCTCACCACACCGTGGGTTTACAAACTTTCAACCCTCACGTTCGAACGGAGTATAAAATTCCGCCATGCCCAAAGGACTGCGCAGGTTCTACGGAGGTGGCGACCTCCATTTCATCACCTGTAGCTGTTACCAGAGGAAGCCCTTCCTCGGCTCCGCTTCGCGGAGAGACCTGTTCTTGAAGATCTTTGAAGAAGTCCGGCAGAAATATGAATTCCAGGTGGTTGGCTACGTGATCATGCCGGAGCATATCCACTTGCTCATCGGAGAGCCTGACGAAAGAAGCGTCGCCGTGGCCGTGCAGGTCTTGAAGCAACGCGCATCGCGTCAATGCCTAGCCAGAGGCCGCTCTCGTTTGCCGCAGGACGATGCTCCGCCGCCTTTCTGGTATCCGCGCTCTTATGACTTCAACGTATTCAGCCAGAAGAAAGTCGCTGAGAAGCTGGACTACATGCACTGGAACCCAGTAAAGCGCGGTCTGGTTGCGTCACCAGAACAGTGGCAATGGAGCAGTTACCGGTATTACGCTCTGGGAGAAGACGGGCCAGTGAAGATCGTAGGTTGATGATACCCACCCTTTGCGTCCACAGTCAGGTTCGTCATTCCACGCTGGTTTCAGGGACGCAAAGGATGGGGCACCCACGGTTTGGTGGAGGAAAGAAACAACTAAGGAAGCCTAGTGCACCCGGCGTCTCCTTTACGATTAGGCCCGAATCTGATTGTGAGCCACGCAACGAGAATTGGCATGGCCGTAGTGAACCCCGCATAAAAATATCGCCTGCCAGTGCACTGCGAAATAGCCGGAGATGGTGTGCCAACTCAAGGCAGGGGACTACTCTTACTGTGCGCGCTGACAATGCGCTCCCATGCCTCTACGTCTCTGTGAGCTGCTTTTGCCCACGGATGCTCTGGCACGGTGCCCCACCTGTCTAGCCACTCACATTCTGCTCGGTGAAGCCCAGCCAGCATTCCGGTTGGCTCGTCTACGAGGTGCTGCAATACGGACAGTGCCTCCTCTGCTGTCTTGTAACTCCCAATCTCAGCATCGAGCTTTACATAACGAATCTGCCAGTTTGGATCTCTTCCCGTTGCACGGTAGTTCACGATTTGCAAGAGCTCGTTGTTTGGAACTCCATTCACTTCATACAAAAACACAGGAGCTTCTGGGTTGAGTCTTGGTCCGTCGCCAATTCGCGCGATAGGACGCAACCTTAGTTTTGTTGATGTTTGATTCATCTTCTCTCCTGCCTTGATGCTACTACGAAGCTCTAGCGAAATAAAGCCCAAAAAGCGCAAGGATTGGGCGCCCGGCTATACTGCGGTGAAGGCGACTGAATGACCTCGCTCAGCTAGATCTTTGTACAGTCGCACCAATCCACATCGCGCAAAAAATGGAAGCTGTGAGGCATTTTTTCCGAGAGACACCAAACAAAGACTCCAGTCACCGTTTTTCGGCCTTGATTTGAGCCATTGTGTGTCGACGGCTGGGTAGAGCTTGGCAAAGACTTTGACAAGCTCCCTTCGGTAGCCGTCATCTGTGCTAAACAGAAGCTCGGCAGTTCTGCGAACCTGTTCGACCAGATGACTAATTCCGCTGGATCTGGAACCTATCTTGGCGAAAAATAGAGTCTTGGTTTTCATGTCGAGAAAATCACAGAATTCAAACTTGGACTGACCGCCACCAAACATCACGTTCTTGGCATCGAAGAATAAAAACTTTTTGGAATTCGCGCAGCGGAGATTGTATTCGCCCTCACTTTCAGGCGGCTGCCAGAGCACCAGGTTGGTTTTTGGAGGAAGGATCGCATTTGCTGTCTTGTTTATTTTTGAAAGAAAACCCGGCACTACTTCATACCAAATGCCGGCTGACAAGACGTATTGTTGCCCATTAAATGGGAGCTCATACCCGAAGCACTCGAAAATAGTGTAAGCGCTGACTTCTTCTTTGAACTCATCCATCAGGTGAATGCGGGAACGCTTCGATTCTTCGACAGAAGGAACTTTTTGATGCGCTGTGAGATTAAGCAGCCAGCCATTGATATTTAGAAGAGGTGTCTTCGACGCCAATTTAGTCAATTTCCCAAACACATATGACTCGATGGACTGAGAATTTTCGTCCCGGCGGCTGGGGATGAACATTACAATTTGCTTTTGTGCTTTGCCTGATGCAAAGTCTGCATCGAGCTGGTGGTCAAGTTTTTCAATTAGGGTTTGATCCTTCACAGGCGTAATGTTATCGATCTCGGGCCACACTTTCTTATACGCATTGCTATCGAAGAGACCACCCGTTTTATCCAAAAAGCCGCTCAGATTGTCAAAGGGAATCTTGACTCTCAAGCTGGTTCCGCCGCGAACAGTTTTACCCAGAATGCCGACCAACGGCTCGGAGGGAACACCTTCAACAACAGCAACCAGATCGCGGTCAAACTCAACGCCAAATTCGTCAACGGATGAGGCACGGGGTGCCCTTTCGTCGGCGACATGCCATTTTGCGAACACTTGCTCAGCCCTTATTTCAACAAGCTGATCCCTTGGAATCGAATTTAGTGCCACACGTCGCCCAAAGTCTGGCTCTACCCAACTATCCTCAAGCTGCTGCCAAGCATGGCCGAAGGTCACAACGAATGTCTTTGCGCCTCTCAAGATAACGAGTACAGCCGCCGGAGACTGCCCGAAGAGCGTTGGAATGTTTGTCGTCTGGAGAATCGAACGGATCGGCTCTAGCCAGCGGGGTTCGGCAGATGACGATGGCATTGGAAGAAAAAATCCTTCAAGCGGCTCAGACAACGGAAAAACGTCTCGCCCTCCGATTAGAGCTTCTTTAAGTTTTGGTAGTTGATCAGGTTTCAACAAAAAGACAGTTAAACCAAGCCTCTGTTCGTCCATTCCAAACGATCCCCCAGTGCTGCCGATGTGCAAACGCTGAAGCGCGCCGCGAGAGCAGCGGAATTTTCTAAGCTGTTAAAGGGGGTTAGACCACAAGATACGTTGTCGTTTTACACTTTTCAAATGAAATCTATTCGAACCGTCGATTTTTATTATGTCGGCTCACGAGACAAGGTAGTAGGGCCTGACTTGAGCGCTTAGCCTGAAATGAGCAGAGCGAATCGGGGCTGCGAAATCGAGCCACGTAAGGCGTCTGAAACGATCTTTCCTTGCGCCGCAGGCTCGCGCGCAGCTGCTCCCAGCAAGTATGGTTCTGACTTGCTGGGACGAAAGGCAGCGAAGCGCGCACAAAAATTCCTGTGCCGCACCTCCG
>Ga0105245_10003864_pt1 | contig 13333 bp, 10 predicted proteins | sample KBSM54metaG_FD_81523 | JGI IMG/M metagenome (GOLD analysis project Ga0105245, IMG submission 81523) | Miscanthus rhizosphere microbial communities from Kellogg Biological Station, Michigan, USA - KBS M5-4 metaG | ecosystem: Host-associated > Plants > Roots > Rhizosphere > Soil | place... | reverse complement strand
GTCCGCCGCTTGGAATGTCGTCGTTTAGGATTCGGCATTTTTTCTTATCTCCTTGAGCGCTGCCCAGCGGTCGTCACCCGCCGCAGTCTGGCAGCGGCACTCATTTTGGTTGCGATTCTGCCCACACACCGGACAGATTCCTTTGCAATTCTCGATACACAACTTCTGCATGGGGAGCGCCAGCAAAACGAACTCCCGCAATACATCGTTCAACTCCAGGCCGTCGCCTTCGTAAAACCCCATCTCGGCCTCGCCGGCATCCAGGGCCTTTTCCTCGCCATACCCATCCGCCACTGGACGATAGTACAGCTCGAAGCTCGAATCCACCGGAAACTCCGACGGTTCCAGGCAACGGTCACATTCCGCATGCAGTCGAACTTTCACATGCCCCGTCACTCGGATTTCGCCGAGCGAACCCATCACTAGCTCCGCCTTACCCGACGCCTGAAGCGGCTCGGCCTGCTTCAACTTCGGGTCGAGAAACTCGATGCTCCCGGGGGGAAGCTCCACATCGAAGCGGACGGGTTTCAGCTCCAGGTCTCGAACGTGGAAAAACACAGCGCTACTCCCTACCCGGATGGGGCAAAAGCTTAGTATAACAGGACTTGTGCTAAGTAAACAGTTCCGGCAGCGCCAGGGTAAACCCCGGCAGGAGGGTCGAAGTGATTGAATCCGCGCCAGTAAGCGCGGGTTCGGGCAGCATGGGACCTGTCCAAATTTCGACCGTTCGGTCCTCAGGATTGATTAGCCACACTGCTTAAAGCCTGTGGTGAAATACTGGGTGAGCTTCCGGTGGATCCGAGCCGGGGTCTCGCTTGGGGAAAGCACCTCGGCGGCGATGTCCGGAATCATGTGGATTACCTTAGCCTTCTCTAGTTCCGCCCTGTGGTCTCCGAGGATTACGGCCACATCGGGTACGAGCCGAGTAATGGGCGAAAGAGCATAAAGATTCTCGGAAACAAGCGCTTGTCCTATGCGATTCTTGCGAAAGTAGAGCACAAGTTCCACAAGCAGATTCTGCAAGGCTTGGTTATGCTGATACGCCGGCCTGGTCATCTCGATCAACTCCCCCTCGTCGAGTTCGTAGCGCTTGTCTTCCTCGAAGGGGTAGTTGTCGAATTCCTCCGCTGACAGGAGGGTTCTGGCGCGCATATTGCCGATTGTATCTTGAATGGTCTCTGGTAAAGTGGAGGACAATGGTCGTTGAAATCGAAGGAGTTGCGCTGCATCTGGCGCATCCGGACGAGCTTACCGTCAACTGGGTTGGGCAGGACGAGGTCATGCGCCAGCTATTGGCTGCCTGGCTGGTCATCGACCCCCAGGATCTTCCCATGAATCCGCGCTTGCTGGGCAAGCCCGGCGTAGGGAAAACCACGCTCGCTTATGCGGCTGCCAAGCGCCTGGCACGCGAAGTCTACATCATGCAGGCGACCGTCGATACCCGGCCCGAGGATCTGTTGGTCACCCCGGTTATCGAAGGCGAGGCCCGCCTGCGCTACGTAGCTTCCCCTTTGGTAACTGCCATGCTACGAGGTGGCATCGTCATTCTGGACGAAGGCAATCGAATGAGCGAGAAAAGCTGGGCGAGTCTGGCCCCTCTGCTGGACACTCGCCGCTATGTGGAATCGATCGTCGCCGGGATCAAGATCAAAGCGCATCCGCTATTCCGGCTAGTGGCGACCATGAATGACGACGCCAGCACTTTCGATCTTCCAGAGTATATTCACTCCAGGCTGCAGCCGCAGATCCTGATTGATTTTCCCGAGCGCGATGAAGAGCTCGCCATCCTCCATGAGAATCTTCCGTTCGGCGACACCCAGATCCTGAGCTACGTCACCGACTTCCTGCAGCGGGCGCACGCCGCCGACGAACGTTACACGGCTCGCGACGGGATCAATATCGCCCGTTTCGCCATGAAGCTGGCGCATGGGTCCACGCAGGCTTCCAATGCGACCGTGCACGCAAACTTGGATCTGATGCGTACGGCCATCGTGCAGACTCTTGGAGAAGAGGCGCTGCGCTATGTCACTCGAAACTGACATCAAGCTCGGAAGTCTGGAACGCGGGCGTTTGCGCTATTTCCCGGTGGTGCCGGGCCGCGTCGAATTTGCCGCTGCGCTGCGCCGCCTCTTAATCGCGGAAAAACCGCAGATTGTGGCGGTGGAGTTGCCGGGATTTTTAGAGCCAGCATACACCCGAGCTCTACAGCGGCTGCCGGAAATGTCGGTGATCCTGTGCAGCATTTCCTCCAGCGACTCCGACGACGATCGTCCCGTCTATGTTCCCGTGGAACCGGCCGATCCCTTCACCGAGGCTTTGCGAACTGCGGAAGAAATAGGCGCGGAGGTTATTTTCCTCGAACCAGATACCCAGGAACGCCCGCATCTGCACGATACCTGTCCGGACACGTATGCCGTCCAGCGGATCGGTCTCGACCGTTACATCGAAAGTTACCGCGTCTGGCCGCAGCCTCGCACCGAAGAAGTAAGTGCGCATGCGGCAGCCATGGCGTGGAAGCTGCAAGGAATTAATCCTGATGTAAATACACTGGTAGTGGTTTCGTTGAATTTGCTCGACCCGCTTCTCGACGCAATGGAGACGCCGCAGGAAGCGCCCTCGCGGCGGCTGTTACGGCCCGAGACGCAGTTGCTCAATCCACATCCGGACAGTCTGGCCGAGATCACCATCGAGTATCCCTATTTGCAGGAGCGCTACGAATTCTTCCGGCTGGATCTGGAGGGCGAGGCTCGGCTCGACAAGCCGCGTGTGCAACTCGACCTCCTGCGCGAAGCTGCCGTTAAGTACACCGAATCTACTGGAGACAGACTGACCCACTGGCAGCGGCGCACGATCGCACGCTACACTCGCAACCTCGCCCACATCAGCGGCGATCTGGTGTCGAACGCGTACGATCTGGCGGTCGCCGCCCGCTCGGTGGTCGACGATAACTACGGCTGGGAAGTGTGGCAAATGGCTAACCGCTATCTGGCCCAGCAGGAAGTCTCCCCTCTTGAGACGGTCCGGCTGACGGCCGGCGAGATCTGGCTGAACACCAAGCGTCTGCGGATCCGGCGCCGTTTGCCGCGGCCTAAACAGCGCATGAAGCCCACCGGCCTCAAGCCTCGCAAGAAGGAAACAATTCCCGGCGAATGGGCAAAACAGACCACTGGAGAGGCGATTTGCTCCTATCCGCCCGAAGATTTAGTCATTGAAGACTACGGACGGTTTCTCAAAAAGAAGGCCAAGGCGCTTTTATCCGAGGAGCGCGTACGCGTGGAGCCGTTCACCACATCGATCCTGGATGGCATCGACATTCGCGAGACTATTCGCAACTGGCACCAGCGCAAGATCTACGTTCGTCAGGCGGATCGCCTGGCGGGTGAAGTTGGTTCGGTGGTTGTCGTGTTCGATGAGGACCGTGACGACCGTTATCAGTACTTGACTACATGGCTGGGGGAGCACCAGAACGAATCCGACATGGCATTTTATTCCACCTACCCCTTCGACAACATCGTGGGACCCGGAATCGGCCGCGCGGAATATGGCGGCCTGTTGATGACTCTGCCGCCGCGGCGTCTATTCGATGTGTGGTCGGATAGCGATTACGACTTCGCGGAGTCGAAGCCGGAGCGGCTGTTGCTAGCTGCCCTGGATTATTCGACCGAGCGATTTGTTGTGTATGTGGCTCCCCGGCCGCCGCGCTCGGTATTTCGCTCGATCGCGTCGCATTTGAATCGCAAGATTCTGTACGTGCCCATCGGCCAGTTGTCGCCCACCAAGCTCAAGAAATTACGCGTGGTCCACGTGCTCGATAGTTACGAACGTCGCGAAGAAGCCAAAGACTACCTCTGGTAGGCTAAACCGCGGCTAACGCCGCTGTCGGCGACGGCTCGGCGCCCTGTGTAGCCGGATCGAAGCGGACGCTTACCAATGACGACAATCCCGGCTCCTGCATTGTGACCCCATACAACGCCTGAGCCGCTTCCATGGTTCGCTTGGCGTGCGTGATCACGATGAACTGCGTCTCCGACGACATCTCCTTAAGCAGGCGCGTCAGCCGCTGGATGTTCGGCTCGTCGAGCGGGGCATCCACCTCGTCCAGGATGCAGAACGGGCTCGGAGTGTAGCGGAAAATGGCCATCAGCAGAGCCATCGCGGTCAGCGATTTCTCGCCGCCCGAAAGCAGCGCAATGTTCTGCAGCTTCTTGCCCGGAGGCGACGCCATGATGTCGATACCGCTATCGGCGAGATTGGTCTCGTCGGTCAGCCGCATTTCGCCCTGGCCCCCGCCGAACAGAGTACGGAACATCCCGCGGAAGTTTTCGTTAATCAGGTCGAAGGCTTCCTTGAAGCGGCGGCGCGACTCGACATCGAGTTCCTGGACCGCCTTCTCGGTGTCACGGATCGAGTCGAGCAGATCCTGGCGCTGCGTGTTCAGGAAGTCATAGCGCTGCTGGGCTTCCTGGAATTCTTCGAGCGCCTGCGGATTCACGGGCCCCAGCGCCTCGATGCGTGCGCGGATTTCCTGCGAACGCTCCTCGACTTCTGCGACACCGGTTTCGTCGAGGGTCGTTTCTTCCGTCACGGCGAGCTCCGCGGCAGACATGTTCAGATCCCTGCGGCTGGTCTCATCCAGATAACGCAGATCCCCTTGCTTGCGAACCAATTCCACTTCGATAGCGCTGCGGCGCTCCTGAGACGCTTGCGCGTCCGCGCGCAACGCTTTGAGCGATTCATCCAGCGCGGCCAGCGATGCTCGACCCGTCATCTCTGCCGCTGCCAGGTTCTCGACCCATGCTACTGCCGAAGCGGTGTCGTTAGACAAAAGTCCGGCTCTTTGATCCAGCTCGATGTTATCGGCCAGCAGCCGCGCGCGCTCCACGCCCATGCGCTCCAGTTCGCGCTCCAAATCTTCGCGCCGCGCGATCATCTGTTGAATCTCCGCTTCGATGCGTCCGGCGGCAGTCTTTTCCGCTCGCAGGCGCTCATCCAGACCGGCTAATTCGGCCCGCACGTGCGCGTGTTCCTCACCAATCGAATGGGCGCGCGCCTGCAAGCCCTCGTACTCACCGCGGGCGAGTTCCAGGGATTTCTCTTGATCGAATCGCTCCTGCTCGCGTTGCGCGACGGCCGCCTGACTCTGCTCGCGCTGCTGGCGGGAACGCTCGTCTTCTCTCGTCAGACGTTCCAATTCCAGCCGAGCGACCGAAAGGCGCTGGCCGGAGCGGGCGAATTCCTCGGCTAATTGGCGTTGCTCGTGATCCAGAGCGAGCGCGCCTTTTTCCTGCTGCTGTTGTTGCGCGCGCACATGCTCCAGCTCTTCGGCCAGCTGCGCGGAATTCTTTTCAAGTTCCTCCACGGTTCCCGTCAGCGCATCGGCCTCCCGCTCGCGGGCTTCTACTTGAGATGCCAGCTCGCGAAGTTCGCGCTTCAGCGCCAGCGGACCGCCGCTCGATTTGCGGCCGCCGCTTACCGCGTGTCCGTGATAGCTCACGCCATCCGCAACCAGGAAGTAATAGTCCGGATGTTCGGCAGCCAAACGTTGGGCGGCAGCGTGATCCTTGACTAGGAAACATTTCCCGAGGCGGGGCAGATAGTATGCCTGACTGAGGCGGAGCGCATCGCCCAAACGCCCGGCGATTTCTGAACCGATCAGCGTTACCGGCGGATGTGGCGGAGTTGCGCCGTCATTGACTAGGAACGTTACACGTCCGTCGGACTCGGCGCGCATCAGCTCCACGCCGCGTTCGGCTTCCGCCCAATCGGAGACGACTACGTATTCCAGTTCCTCATGCAGGAACGTTTCGCACGCTTTCTCCCAGGCCGGATCGATGACTTCCACGAAATCCGCCAATACGCCCGTAGGCTTGAATCCCGAGACCTGCCCATGCTCGATGGCGGTGAACAGCCGCTTCACCGACTCGGTGGTGTAGGCCCGATGCGAAAGAATCTCTTCCAACGAGTCCCGGCGGGCTTTTTGGCGCGATAACGCCGTGCGCAGTTCTTCCAGGCTTTGCCGCGAGGCCGCGACCGCTGCCTGTCGCGTCTTCAGGTCCTCTTCCACGCGATGCCGGCGATCCGCCAGCGATTCGAGCTCCAGTTGCTGCGCTGAAAGCTTAGTCGAGAGCTCCGCCTTCACCTGATCCAGGCGAGCCAGATCTCCCGAGGCGATCTCTTCCTCTTTGCGGGAGCGCGCGGAATCACGCTCGACCGCCGCCAGGTATTCGTCGATCTGCACTACCTGATTACGGAGGGTCGAAACCTCACCCAGCAATTGCAGGACGCGCGTGCGGGCGGATTCGAGTCCACGCTCACGATTCCGCAGGTCGTTCTGGAGAGCGTCGCGTTCGGTGGTTTTCTCCTGAAGCCGCTCGCGCAAGGAAACGCTGTCCGCATCCAACCGGGCGATATTTTGCGCATGCACGTCGAGCTCGCCCTGTTGCTGTTGCCGGCGAGTCTCCAGCTCCTGCGTTTCCGTTTCATTAGCGGTCAGGCGCTCGCCGATCGCACCGATCTGCTTGGCTTGCAGCTCCAGGCGGCCGCGCGTCCGCTCGCTTTCGAGATTCAACTCGGCGACCTTGGCCCGCGCCGCGGTCAGCTCGGCTTCGGTTCGATAGCAGGTTTCCTGGAGGCGAGTATGCTCGCCTTCCTTCTCTTGTAACTGCGCGGAGATCTCGGTGAATAATCCTTGGGCCTGGCTCAGGTCGAGCGCCATGCGCGCGGCATCACCCTCGAGCATGCGGAATCGCCCGGCTACGGCCTGGCGTAGGAAGGTGATCATCTCCGTGCGCAGTTCCTCATATCGCTTGGCTTTTGAGGCTTGGCGCTTGAGCGAGTTCACCTGCCGTCCGACTTCTTCCAGAATGTCGAACACGCGCGACAGATTCTGCTTGGCACTTTCGAGCTTGGCCTCGGCCAGGCGCTTGCGCGTCTTATACTTGCCGATTCCGGCAGCTTCTTCGATAATCGCCCGGCGGTCGGCCGGCTTGTTGGAAAGAATCTGGCCGATGCGTCCTTGCTCGATGATGGCGTAGCTCTCCGGGCCCAAGCCCGTGCCGCTGAACAAATCCTGAATATCGCGCAACCTGGCGGTTTTCCCGTTGATCAGGTACTCGCTTTCGCCCGACCGGTATAGCCGGCGCGTAATCGTGATCTCTTCCGCGTGGGGGTGGCCGTTGCCGCTGCCGTTACCGTTTCCGTTCCCGTTGGCATGAGCCTCGTGTCCACCCGCGACCAGATGTTGGCCGAGCGGATCCACCATGGTCAACGTGACCTGCGCCATTCCCAGCGGCTTGCGTTCCCGGGTGCCAGCGAAGATGACGTCTTCCATGCGAGTGCCGCGGAGACTCTTGGCGCTTTGTTCGCCCAGCACCCAACTGATCGCGTCGGAGATATTGGATTTTCCACAGCCGTTGGGTCCCACAACGGCCGTAATGCCGGATCCGTGGAACTTCATGTCCGTACGATCGTAGAACGATTTGAAACCGTGGATGTCGACGCGCTTAAGCTTGAGCAATGCGGGCCCCTTCCTTAAAAGACCTTCATACGTTCACGCAGGGGGAGGGTTGAAACCATCCTAAACCCATCGGAAGCGAAAGTAAAGCGGGTGAACCACCGAATCTTGGGGTCTTCGTGGTACTGCCCCTAGATATTGTGGTACAGGCACCGTAATAAACAGAGCCATCTCCTGTCTTAGGGGGTAGAAATCTCTTGCTGGGCAGGAAGATGATGCTAGTGGATACACTCATAAAAACAAAAGACGAGGATCCCGTTCCTATTATCCCCAATGCGCTGGACGCCATGTACCGCGAGCATCACAAGATGGTGTTCCGGACGGCCTACCGGATTACCGGCAATGTTGCTGACGCCGAAGACGTCCTCCAGACGGTTTTCCTCAGAATGGCCCGGAGGGATGACTCGGCCGATGCTGTCGAGCGTCCGGAAAACTATCTTCGCCGCGCGGCGGTTCACGCGGCGCTCGATCTGGTTCGGGCCCGGCGGTCAGGCGCGGAAGTAGATCTGGATCACTTGCCCGCAAGCCGTAATTCCCGCCCGGATCAAGGTGATTTGCGCGAGCTTTTCCGCCTCGCACTGTCCCAACTCCCGGCGCGCTCCGCCGAAATCTTCACGCTGCGATTTTTCGAAGGGTTGACTAATCCTGAGATCGCCCATGCGTTGGGAATATCTTCCATTACGGTCGCCGTTACACTGCACCGGACACGCCGGATACTTCAGAAGAACTTGAGGATGCCACAATGACCAACCAGGACTTCGACCGTTTGGTGAATTCCGTTCGCGACGACGTGCCGAACACCGAGATCGCGCGAGCCGCTGCGGAGCGCGTGCGCGAACGCCTGGGTGTGGCGGAAGGCCCTGACGAATTCTGCGCGCAGTTTCGCGCCGATTTCGACGCGTATCGCGCAGGCCGGTTGCTGGAAGGGCGAAGAATGCTGGTCGAAGACCATCTGCTTTCCTGCGTCGCGTGCCGCCGTGAATTCTCGGGCGCGCAGAACGTGCTCGTGATTCCAAAGAAATCCCGGCCGGTTATGCGGCGGCTCGGATGGGCGGCCGCAGCAGCGGTATTGATCGCAGCCACCGCGATCACCGGTTATGCGCTAGCCCCGAGAATCGACCGCGCGATGGCGCCTTCGGGTGCGCGTGGAACGGTCGCTAGCGTGGCTGGAACGCTGGTGCTGGTCTCCGAAGCCGCGACCATGCCGCTGGCCGCCGGAGCCGAGATCGCCGAGGGTCAGGAAATTCGCACGGGTAAAGGATCGCGTGCGGTAATTCGCCTGCGCGACGGCTCGCTGGTCGAGATGGCCGAACGCAGCGATCTGGCGCTTACCGAGCGCTGGTCTGGAAAGACCATTCGTCTGGCGCGCGGCAGCGTCCTGGTCGAAGCCGCCAAGCAGCATCGCGGCCATCTGGAGGTCGCCACGCCGGATTCGCTGGTGTCGGTGAAAGGCACTATTTTCGGCGTGACTTGGGGCTTGAAGGGATCGCGCGTTTCCGTCGTCGAAGGCGAAGTCAAAGTGGACCACGGCGGGCTGACGAAACTCCTGTATCGGGGCCAACAGTCGGCTACCGATCAAAGCATGGCGCTGACCACCGTCGCCACCGATATCTCCTGGAGTCAGAACGCCGGGCAGTATTTGGCGATGCTGGGCGACTTGGCGGCCATCCAGAAACAGATCGATCAGATCCCGCCTCCCGGCTTGCGCTACACGTCGAACTTATTGAATCGGGTGCCGCCCTCCTCCGTGGTGGTAGCCTCTATTCCTAATCTGAGCCAGACGCTGGCCCAAGCCACCCAGATTTTTGATGATCGCGCGGCACAGAGCGCGTCGTTCGCCGCATGGTGGAACGGAACCCAGGGGCAGAGCATCCGCCAAGCAGTAGATCATGCGCGCGCCGTCAGCAACTACCTGGGAGGCGAAATCCTTCTTGCAGCCCCGTTGAACGGCCCTCCGATCGTGCTGGCTGAGGTTCGCCAAACCGGGCTCGACGCATACCTGACTCAGATCGGGATGACCGGTCCCCGGGCGTTCGATGGAAACTTAGTCGTCCTCGGGGCGACAACGGTTCCCCCCGTCGGCCAATTTCCCGCGAGTCCCTTAGGCGCGCAACTGCTCGCAAGCTATCAAAACGGCACGGGACTTCTTTTAGCCGCAAACATGGAACAAATCGTGACGCAGAACGTACCTACTGCTAACGTGCCGAATCCAGCCGCAATTGTTGGCTTTGACAACCTCCGGTTCGTCGTGGCGGAGAGCAAAACCAGTGCGGCCTCGCCCCTGAATACTGCTTCGTTCACCTTCTCGAGCGCGCGCCATGGACTGGCGAGCTGGCTGGCCACTCCCGGACCCATGGGATCGCTCGACTTCGTATCGCCGCAGGCGAGTTTCGCCACGGCTTTTGTGACCCGCGATCCGCGCCAACTTCTCTCTGAACTACTGGCCGCCGTGGGGCCGCAGGCCACTGCTGCGTTGGCTGCGATTCAACTGAACGCTGGCTTCAGCCCGCTCGACGACGTGGCCGGGTCGCTGGGTGGCGAGGCGGCCATCGCGGTGGATGGTCCGCTGCTTCCGATTCCGAGCTGGAAGGTCGCCGTCGAGGTGGACAACCCGTCGCGCCTCGAATTTGCCATCGAACAGGCGGCCGCCGCTGCCCAGCGGAATGCGCCGCAAAGTGGAATCGCGCTGAGCAATGAAACCGTAAATGGCCGGACGTTTTACACGCTCACCATCGCCAAAATGCCGATCCAATATGTCTTCGTGGACGGCTACTTGCTAATCGCGCCTAACCGCGGCCTATTGACGTCCGCCATCGACGGCCGGAGTTCCGGGCAGACGTTGCCCGCGTCCACTACGTTCCGGGCGCAATTGCCGCTCGATACGCACACCAATTTCTCCGCCATTGCGTATTACAACCTGGGGAGCGCCGTCGGCCCCATCGTGGATCAACTGAACGCCAGCGGCTTATTGACGCACGAGCAGCAGAAGCAGATCTCGACTCTGACTGCGAATCGCGCGCCGACTCTGGTCTACGCCTACGGCGCGACCGATCAGATTCTGGTGGGTAGCCGCAACAGCATCGCGGGCATGGGCCTGGATGCTCTTTCGAGCTTGGGATTAGGTTCCGCCGTAGGCCCGCTGGTGCGGACCCTGTCGCTGGCTCCACAATAGTAAAATATGGATCCCGTTATCGAACTGGCCGGCCTGAGCGTCCGTTTCGGTAATCGGGATATCCTCCTTAATCTGCGGGTCGCGCTTTCCGGCCGAACCATTGGCCTCCTGGGGCCGAACGGTGCAGGGAAGTCGACGTTAATCCAGACCTTGTTGGGATTCGTTCCCCTCAGTGCCGGATCCGCCAACATCTTCGGGCACGATATCCGGCAACAGACGCGCGAGCTTCGTGCGTTGATCGGCTACATGCCGGAGAACGATTCGTTCATCGCCAACCTGACCGCCGTCTCCTTCGTCCGCATGATGGGCGAGCTGGCCGGACTTCCGCACGACGCCGCCCTGGAACGCGCGCATGAAGTCCTGTTTTACGTCGGATTGGGCGAAGCGCGCTACCGGCTTCTGGGAACGTATTCGCTGGGAATGAAGCAGCTCGCAAAGCTGGCGCAAGCTATTGTCCACGGCCCGCGACTGCTGATTTTGGACGAGCCGACCAACGGGCTGGATCCGCCGGCGCGCCTGCGCATGATCCGCCTGATCAAGGAGATGAAGCAGACGGGGAGCATGCACATCGTGGTGTGTTCGCACCTGCTGCGCGACGTGGAAGAAACCTGCGAAGAAGTGCTGATCCTGAAGCAGGGCCGGATTGTGCACTACTCAAATCTCGAAGAAGAGCGCCGGGCCAACAAGCGCTTCGTGGAGCTGGAGACGGTCGGTGATGAGAAAGATTTCGCCGGCGCGCTCACCGCTCTGGGCTGCGAGTGCGTAGGCACTGGCCTAGGCCGGCTCAAGATGGTTCTGCCGGCCGAATTCGAATTGCGCGAAATTTACCGGCTGGCCGCCGAGCGCGATCTGCAGCTGCGCCGCCTCAATTATCGCCGCGACACACTCGAAGATATTTTTCTGAAAGCGATGGAGGCTTGAGAGCTATGGAGCGGATGGAGGAAATGATTGGCAGTCTATAAGCGCACCTATGCCGCGTATGAGGGCTCCCTCACGCCTTCCTGGTCGCGATTTCTGATTCTTCCGCGCTACAGCTTCGCGCGCCTCTGGCAGTCCCGATTCCTGGTGATGTTCTTCATGGCGTGCTTCTTTTATCCGCTGGGCTGCGTGGGCTACATCTACCTGGCGAACAACCTTTCGATCCTGAGCTCCTTCGGCATTCCCACTCCGCTGGGTCAAGCGTTGAAAGTCCAGCCGAGCCTGTTCCTATACTTCTGCTGGGTGCAGGCCGCGTTTACGTATCTCCTAACAGCCTTCGTCGGACCAAGTTTAGTTTCGCCCGATCTGGTCAACGGCGCGATGCCTTTGTACTTCTGCCGTCCGTTCTCGCGAGCGGAATATATCGCCGGCAAAATGAGCGTGCTGGTTTTTCTGCTGTCGCTGGTCACCTGGGTGCCGGGCCTGATTCTGTTCACAATTCAGGCCAGCCTGGCGGGTTGGGAATGGACCAAGGCCAACCTGTGGATCGCCGGATCGCTGTTTATAGGCCTGATGGTGTGGATCCTTATGCTGTCGCTGCTGGCGCTCGCGTTGTCGGCCTGGGTCAAGTGGAAGATCGCGGCCGGCGGACTGTTGCTGGGTGTTTTCTTCGCAGGGGCAGGCTTCGGGACAGCCCTCAATAGTGTCATGCGTACCTCGTACGGCTCGCTGCTGAACTTGACCGAGGTCATGTTTACGATCTGGTCCAAACTCTTCAGCTGGCCCGCGGACACTGGAATTTCGCTCGCAGCGTCCTGGATCTGCGTGGCCGTAGTCTGTGCAGTCTGTCTCTGGCTGCTGATTCGCCGCGTGCGCGCGTTCGAGGTTGTGAAGTGACGTGGATCAATCAGTGAACGATCGAATCATCCTGGATAACGTCTCGCGCTTCTACGGCGAAGTGCTGGGCGTCAATCGCGTGACGCTGTCGGTGCCCCCCGGCATCACCAGCCTGGTGGGACCGAACGGCTCCGGCAAGACCACGCTGATGAACCTGATCACGGGGCTGGTCCGGCCGACACGTGGGTCGATTCAGGTTCTGGGGATTTCCCCCACCGATCCCGAAAAGTTATTCCGCGTGTGCGCGTACGCCACGCAGTTTGATTCCTTCCCGCGCGGCATGACCGGTTTTCAATTCGTGTACTCTTATCTGCGCCTGTCCGGCATGTCGCACGACGATTGCCAGCGCACTACCGCGTTCGCCATTGGCCGCGTGAACCTGGGCGAGGCCGCGCATCGCAAGATAGCCGGATACAGTAAGGGCATGCGCCAGCGCATCAAGCTGGCGCAAGCCATCGCCCACAACCCTCGCGTACTGGTGTTGGATGAACCGCTCAACGGCCTCGATCCCCTGGTGCGCGCGGAAACGATCGCGCTGTTTCGTGAGTTCGCCGCCGAGGGGCGTCACGTCATCGTCTCCAGCCACATCCTGCATGAGGTAGATACCATCTCCGATCAGGTGATCCTGCTCAGCAACGGCTACGTGGTGGCCGAAGGGAAAATTCACGGCGTCCGCGAAGAGATGTCCGAGCACCCGATGCAGGTGATCATACGTTGCACGCGAGCCAACGTGCTGGCGTCGCGCGTGTTCGAACAGGATCACGTGGTTGAGGTGCGGCTCCATGCCGATGGCGGCGGATTGCTGGTGAAAACCCGCGATGCCGATCGCTTCT
>Ga0105245_10003863_pt1 | contig 13334 bp, 14 predicted proteins | sample KBSM54metaG_FD_81523 | JGI IMG/M metagenome (GOLD analysis project Ga0105245, IMG submission 81523) | Miscanthus rhizosphere microbial communities from Kellogg Biological Station, Michigan, USA - KBS M5-4 metaG | ecosystem: Host-associated > Plants > Roots > Rhizosphere > Soil | place... | reverse complement strand
CGTCTTCACATCGAAGCGTTGTTCAAGGTATTCGTACGCGGTGTACACGTTCGCCCGGTGAAAAATCGGGACGGCCGTGGCGGAAAGAATCACCATGGCCAAGGGCAGTCCGAAGTAGAATTGCACGAACCGCATTCCATCCGTATAACTCTGTCCCGTGGTCGAGATGAAAGTGACGGCGCTGGCTTGGGTGGCCATGATCGATAGCCCCATGGCGTACCAGGGCATCGACTTGCCGGCCAGCAAGTAACGATCGACAGTATTACTGCCTCGGCCGCGATAGAGCCCATAGCCAACGATAGCCACGAGCCACGCGAACATCACGATCCAGTCAATGGGCTTCATTACGGCTTTTCGGCAAATCTAAAGAGTAACGCGTTTCCCGGGAGGTGCGCGGCGAAAAAATGGTAACATGTTCGCAGTTTTCGGATCGACAAACGATGCGAATAGAAAAGGATTGCACATGAGTGGACTATCCCCATCCTCGCCGGAACGGCGTTCATTTTTCACCGCTTTAAACGCAGGAGTCACTTCGCTGGCAGCACTAGCCATTGGCGGCGTTGCCATGGCCAAGCCGAAGTCAGCGGCGCGCTGGGAGCCGGCGCGTCACGACAAAGACGACTGGATGGACTCGCTCGCCGGCAAGCATCGAATGGTAATCGACACAACTAGCGCTGACGGGTTCCGAAACGGACTCCTGTTCGCGAGCAACTTTATGCTGGCGAATCACAATGACTATGGTTTGCAGAATCAGGATCTGGCTATTATCGTCGTCGCTCGTCACCTTTCCACGGGGTACGCCTTCAACAACGACATGTGGGCCAAGTATGGAGGTTCTTTGGCGAGCGAACCGGCTTCCGCGGATCCGCAGGCTAAAGCGCCGAAGGCAAACCCCAGCGCCGCATCGTTAATGGCGCTTTCGAATCAGGGCGTTCGATTCGCAGTATGCGCCATGGCTACTCGCCGGATAGCAGGGATGATCGCAAGCGCGGTGGGCGGGAATATCGACACCATCAACAGCGAGTTGATTGCCAATTTGGTGAATAATGGCCGGATGGTCCCGGCGGGGATCGTCGCGCTCAGTCGCGCGCAGGAGCGGGGATACACGCTCGCAGGTTCTTGAACCGTGATGGGGAGCCAAATATGAAGCGAGCACTTGTCATCATTGCGGTCGTTGCGATGGGAGTTTCCGTCGCCGCCGCACAAGTCAAGAAATCAACTGTTCCGGGGATCACGAACTTCGCTCAGGTGGAGACCACCGTGGCGTGCGCCGGCGCGGTGACGCCGGAAGCCGTAGCCGGGATCAAGAAGATGGGATTCGCATCCATCATCAACCTGCGGCTCGAAACCGAACAGGGCGCCAACATAGAGGCTGAAGCCGCGGCGGCCAAAGCAGCCGGCATCAACTTCGTGCACCTTCCCTTGAGTGGAACTGCACCTGATCCCGCAGTGGCCGATCGCTTTCTGAAAGTAATCACCGAACCCGGCAATCAGCCGGCGATGATTCATTGCGCCAGCGGAAACCGCGCCGCGGCGATGTGGCTTATCAAACGCGTGCTCATCGACAAGTGGGACAACGATCGCGCCCTGGAGGAAGCTTCGCAGCTCGGTTCGATCAGTCCGGTGATGAAGACGTTCGCGCTCGATTACATCCAGGCGCACAAAAAGTAAGCGTGCCCTAGTTTTTAGGCAGCGGAACAGCGTACATTTTGAACGTGCCGGGATCTTTGTCCTTCAGCGCGGGATCATTCCGGTAATTCAGCTTCCCTTCGACGATCCAAGCCATGCCACGCGTGGCGGTCACGCCCGGCGTGCTTTCGAGTCCCTCTTTGATGGTCTTGATCACCGCGTTCTGCATACCCGGACCTTCGAACGTGACGATGCTCATCTTACCCGAGTTCTCGGCCAGGAGCAGTCGATTTTTGCCGATCGCCCGCATTCCGTCCGGACGATCGATGGCGCGCGGAAGCTTCAGCTCGATCACGCCTTTCGCTTTGCCGTCCGGTCCCAGATCCAGGCGCAGAAGTTTATTCGCCGTGACGCTGTTCACATAGAGAATGGTCGTATCGCCAAATGCCAGGCCGTCGGCCCCTGCCAGTAGCAGATCCTTCGCGGCGAGCTCCAGACTCTTGCTACCGGGCTTGAGCATCAAAACAGTGCCTTGCCGTGTGTCCGTGATATAGGTTGTGCCGTTCACGCCCGTTGCGATGTCGTTACACAGGGCGCCCTCCCCAGGCAGAGGGTAGGTTCCTTTAGGCGCGCCGGTCTTTAGATCAAAGGCCTTGAGGGAGGTGGCCTCGCCTTTGTTGTCCAGGTTGTTCGAACACACCCACAGATTCTTCCCCTTCTCATCGGCGAAGACGCCAAGCACGCCGTTGAGACCGCCAGCGCCAGGCTTGATCCACTCCTCGGCTGCCGTCTTCCCCGGCGCGATCCTCCTCACATTGCCGTGCCCGAGACTTCCGACGATCAAAGTTCCGTCCGAGGTCGAGGTTATGCTCTCGGGGAAAATCCCCTTTCCTGGGAGCACGACTTCGGTAATGGGTCGCGCGGCATAGGCGCTCGCCACGCTCACGACCACGGCCAGCGCGGCGATACCGAGATTGCGCCTGGAGAATAGATGCTTCATAGCCTTCTAGCAGCATACAATAGGGGCTTTCGGGTGCCCGTTGTTCGCGGATGTGGCGAAAACGCCCGCCTTGGATAACGGGCACTAGCAGTAGTCTAACTACGACTATTCCAAAATGGCGGCCGACAGGCGCCCCTTTCAAATTTCAACGCCTCTCCCCGAAAATCTCTTGTAACATGCTTGTTTGCCATTTGTTGTAAGCGAGTCATTCTCATCCAAGCGGGTCTTGACAATCCATCAATTACAATATAGTATTACTCTATCGACATAGTCGAGTATGAGATGAATTATCGAAACCTATGGTTTTTTATGGCCTTGAGCATCCGACCGCTTCAGATTTTGGCCCAGGCCCCGGAACCGCAAACGCAAGAGCAGAAGATTCAAGAGCTGGAACGCAAGGTCGAGGAGATAGACCAGCGCGAGCGCGTCGCCGAGCGAAACCGGGAGTTGGAAGCAGAGGCTGCCGCCGACAAAGCACGGAGTGGCTCGACGGTCGGGGCTGAGCCCACCGGGATCACCATCCGTTCCAACGATCAAAATTTCCTGCTCAAGATCGGTCTGGATATCCAGATCGACAATCGTACGTTTCCAGGAGAGAGTAGCGTTCCGCTCACGGACCAGATCCTAATCCGCCGCGCGAGGCCGGCGGTTTCCGGGACAGTCTACAAGTACGTCGACTTCTACCTTCGACCCGATTTCGGCCAGGGCTCGACGGTGCTCTACGAAGCATATATCCAGCTCAACTATTTCTCGCGAGCCAATCTCCGGGTGGGCAAATTCAAACCTCCCGTGGGCCTAGAGCGGCTGCAATCGGACGACGACACGAGTTTCATCGAACGAGGCTTCCCCACCCTGCTGGTTCCCAGCCGCGACATCGGCTATCAGGTGTCGGGTGACATCGTGAAGCGCCGCGTCAGCTACACGGTGGGCGTATTCAACGGTGTGCCGGATAACGGCTTGAGCGATGCATCTGTAAGCGACCATCGCGATTACGCGGCACGCATTTTCCTGACGCCTTTTCTGCCGGACGATAGCAGCCCGTTGAAAGGTCTGGGATTCGGTATCGGCGCATCGAGCGGAAATAACGACGGAATCCCTCTGCCGTCCTACAAGACTTTCGGCCAAAACACGTTCTTCTCCTTCGCATCCGGCGTTATCGCGGCGGGTCACCGGACTCGCTTGGCTCCCCAAGGGTATTACTACAACGGGCCTTTCGGGCTGTTTGCCGAGTACACGCTGGCCGAGGAAGGCTTGCAAAAGGGGACGGTTCGCAGAGACATCGCATTCCGGGCTTGGCAAGTGCAGGCTTCCTACCTGCTTACGGGTGACAAGAAGGGATTCACGACTCTTTCGCCAAACAAGCCTTTCGATCCCAAGAATCACGGTTGGGGCGCGATCGAACTCGCTGTTCGTACGGGAGATTTTAGCGTCGAGCGTGGATTCTTCGACTACGGATTCGGCAGTGTCACCGCAACGCCCCGCCACGCCAAGGAATGGGTGGGCGGCGTGAACTGGTATTTGAATCGCGCAATCCGCATCTCGCTCGACTACGGAAACACGAACTTCGGAGGTGGAGCGACGGCCGCAGCGGGCGGGAATCGTCCGACGGAACGGGCGCTCCTCCAAAGATTCCAAATCAACTTCTAGGAAGCAGATGATGACACGAATACTTCGAATCGGTTGGTCTTTGGCGGCGGCGACCGCGATGTTTGCCGCGAATCCGAGTTCCATCAAGCTGTTGAACGTATCCTACGATCCCACCCGCGAGCTGTATCAGGACATCAATGCAGCGTTCGCCAAGCACTGGAAAGGCAAGACGGGCGCGGATGTGACCATCAGCCAATCCCATGGCGGTTCCGGAAAGCAGGCGCGCGCGGTGATCGATGGCCTGCAGGCTGATATCGTCACGCTGGCCCTCTCGTACGATATCGATTCGATCTCGGAACGATCACGTGCGCTTCCGGCTAACTGGCAGAGCCGGTTGCCGAACAACAGCACGCCGTATACCTCGACCATCGTGTTCCTGGTTCGCAAAGGCAATCCCAAGCACATCAAGGACTGGGAGGATTTGGTCAAGCCTGGTATCTCCGTGATCACGCCGAATCCGAAATCTTCCGGCGGTGCACGCTGGGCCTATCTGGCGGCGTGGGGTTACGCACTCAAGAAGAACAACAACGACGAAGCTAAGGCCCAGGACTTCGTTACGCGCCTGTATAAGAACGTTCCGGTGCTGGACTCGGGCGCGCGCGGATCGACCACCACATTCGCTCAACGCGGGATCGGCGACGTGTTGCTTTCCTGGGAGAACGAAGCCTATCTTGCCCTCAACGAGCTGGGAAAGGACAAGGTCGAGGTAGTGGTTCCTACCATTAGCATCCTGGCGGAGCCGCCTGTGGCTGTAGTGGATAAGTACGCGAATAAGCACGGCAACGGAGAAGTTGCCAAGGCCTACCTCGAATTCCTGTACACCGAAGAAGGGCAGGAAATCGGAGCAAAGAATTACTATCGTCCGCGCCTCGAAAAAGTAGCCGCGAAGTATGCGGATCGCTTCCCGAAGCTGCAATTATTCACCATCGACGAGCTCTTTGGAGGGTGGCAGAAGGCCCAAAAGAAGCATTTCGATGACGGGGGCGTGTTCGACAAGATTTACACGCCGGGCAAGTAGTCCGATGATGCACACGTCTTTCAGACGACCAAGCATCTTGCCAGGGTTCTGGCCGGCGCTTACCTACACGATCATTTATCTGAGCCTGATCGTGCTGATTCCCCTGAGCGCGATCTTCTTCAAGACGGCGACGTCGAGTTGGAACCACGTTTGGACAGTGGTTACGTCTCCGCAGGTGATGGCATCGTATCGCTTGAGCTTCGGAGCCTCGATCGCCGCAGGACTCATCAGCGTGGCCGTCGGATTCCTGGTGGCCTGGGTCTTGGTGCGCTACGAGTTTCCGGGCAAGGCGCTCGTCGACGCGCTGGTCGACCTGCCCTTCGCGCTGCCAACAGCGGTGGCGGGAATCGCCCTGACCAGCTTGTATGCGGAGAATGGATGGATCGGCCAATATCTTCCGCCGCTCGGCATCAAGGTGGCCTTCACTCCGCTGGGTGTAATCGTCGCGCTGACATTCATCGGACTTCCTTTCGTCATCCGCAGTGTGCAGCCGGTTCTCGCCGATGCGGATCAAGAGCTAGAAGAAGCCGCATCCAGCCTCGGGGCGACTCGCTGGCAAGTTTTCACGCGTGTGATCTTTCCGTTGATCCGTCCCGCGCTCTTGACGGGATTCGCATTGGCATTTGCGCGCGCCTTGGGCGAATACGGGTCGGTCATCTTCATCGCCGGGAATCTACCCATGAAGACGGAGATTACCCCGCTGCTGATCGTGACCAAGCTCGAGCAATATGATTATGCCGGCGCGACGGCGATCGCGGCCGTGTTGCTGATCACTTCGTTCATCCTGCTGCTCGGGATCAATGTTCTCCAGCGCCGGACGCGCAAGTTTATGGAAGCCGCATGAGTACGCTCGCGGTTCAAGCCGTACCCTCAGTCAAGCGCGATCCGCTACCGGTCCAACTAGGCTTAACGGTACTGGCACTCCTCGCGATGGGACTATTTATCGTGCTCCCGCTGGTGGCGGTATTCGTTCAGGCGTTTGCAAAGGGCTGGCAGGGCTACCGTGCGGCGGTGCAGTCGCCCGAAACGCTTTCAGCCATCTACCTTTCGTTGCTGACTGTCGGAATAGCGGTTCCCTTGAATACGGTATTCGGATTGGCCGCGGCTTGGGCTGTCACCAAGTTTCAGTTCTTAGGCAAGAACGTACTCGTGACGCTGATCGACATTCCCTTTGGTGTGTCACCCGTGATCTCGGGATTAATCTACGTGCTGGTGTTCGGAGCGCAAGGCTGGTTTGGCGGATGGCTCTCCGATCACGACATTCAAATTGTCTTTGCTGTGCCGGGCATCATCCTGGCGACCACCTTCGTAACCTTCCCCTTCGTCGCGCGCGAGCTGATTTCACTGATGGAATCCCAAGGTACCGAGGAGGAGGAAGCCGCTCTAGTCCTGGGAGCATCCGGCCGGCAGATGTTCTGGAAGATCACCTTACCGAACATCAAATGGGGTCTGCTCTACGGCGTCGTCCTGTGCACGGCTCGAGCCCTGGGAGAGTTCGGCGCAGTCTCTGTGGTGTCCGGGCATATTCGCGGGCAGACCAATACCCTGCCCCTTCACGTGGAGATTCTCTACAACGAGTACAACTATTCCGGCGCATTCGCGGTCGCATCGCTGTTGAGCGTGATCGCGTTGATTTCGCTCGCACTGAAGAAGTTTGTGGAGCGAAAGACCGGCCAGGAGAGCCAGTGAGCATCGAAATCGATCACATCCGCAAGACCTACGGCGCCTTCGAAGCGCTGCAGGATGTCAGTCTGCGGATCGAAAAAGGCGAGCTGGTCGCGTTGCTGGGTCCCTCCGGTTCGGGAAAGACAACGCTCCTGCGTATCATCGCCGGGCTCGATGTTCCCGATAGCGGGACCATACGCCTCAACGACGAAGACGCCACCAATTCGACGGCTCGCGATCGGCAGGTCGGTTTCGTGTTCCAGCACTATGCGCTGTTTCGCCATTTGACTGTTTTCGAGAATGTCGCGTTCGGGTTGCGCTTGCGTCCCAAGGCTACCCGGCCTTCGGAAGAGGACATTCGCGGTCGCGTGCGCAAGCTGCTCGAACTGATTCAGCTCGACTGGTTGGGAGGTCGTTACCCCAATCAGCTATCAGGCGGGCAACGTCAACGTGTCGCGCTGGCACGAGCGCTGGCAGTGGAGCCCAAAGTACTACTGCTCGACGAACCCTTTGGAGCGCTCGATGCCAAGGTTCGCAAGGAGCTTCGGCGCTGGCTGCGGCGCTTGCACGATGAGCTTCACGTCGCCAGCGTCTTTGTCACTCACGACCAGGAAGAGGCGCTCGAGGTCGCGGATCGAGTAGCCATCATGAACCATGGACTGATCGAGCAGGTGGGAACACCCATCGAAGTTTACGACAACCCCGCCAGCGCGTTCGTCTATCAGTTTCTCGGCGATGTCAACTTGTTCCACGCACGCGCCGAAGTCTCCGAGACCGTTGGTTACGTGCGCCCTTATGAGCTGGAGGTTACGCGACATTCAGGTGTAGGGGCTGGCGTAGTCGTGGCTTCGATCCGGCATATTGCCTCGGCTGGTCCGGTCGTGCGCCTGGAGCTGTTGCGTGACGACAACGGCAACTCCCTGGACGCTGAAATCAGCCGCGACCGGTATCGGGAGCTGGCTCTAGGCGTCGGGGATAAGGTAGACGTGACGCCGCGTAATCTGCGAACATTCCCGGCGTAACTAGATATCGTAAGCTAGCGAACCTGGAGGACGTTGCTTTTGCCGAGCCTGGTCCACCTTGCGGCACACCGAGGCGAGCGTCGTGCGCTCCAGAATCTCTGCAATGGAATCGCGCACTTCCTTCATGACGATCCTGGTCCCGCAAGTCTCGATATCGATGCACTCATCACACTTCCGAAAGCGGGTTTCGCTGGCACATGGCAGGGGCGCTAGGGGGCCGTCGATCATCCTTATGACAGTGGCGATGGTGATCTGGTCGGGCGGATGCATCAGCATGTAGCCTCCGCCTTTGCCCTTCTTGCTGGTCACCAACCCCAAACCTTTCAAGGAGAGCAAAATCTGTTCCAGGAACTTCTTAGGGATGGATTCTTCCTCCGCCAGATCGCTGATCAACGTCGGGCCCTTGCCGTACTCACGCGCCAAGGCATATAGGGCCCTCAGGCTGTACTGAGTACGCTTCGATAATTGCCGCAAACCAGAGTCTAGCAGACCACCTGTTCGGGTGACTTTAAGTTCTCTGTCGGGTCTTTTGAGGGTGAACCACGGTTAGCAGCTCCATCGGAGCATTCCTCGCCTCAAGCTTTAAACCATACTGCTGCACCGCGTCGAATAGGGACTGCCCGGGCTCGGAAAAGGCCGGCTTCCCGTCACCGTCAAGGGGACCAAACTTTCCTGAGTGAATCCCCACGCCTAGGATGCCCGACGGAAAGCCGGATCTTTCCGGGGTCCGGACTCCACGATTGAGTTTCGCCCAAATGGGACAACGCCCCGGCCTTGGGCGCAGGAAGTCCACAAACAGCGCCGGGACACCTTAATCAAGGACGATCCCGAAGGCCATAGTCTGCCCGCGGGCGTGCCGCGGATCTGGCCCTTTTTGCAAGAGTTCGTCCAGACGCCGGCGCCGCTGGTGATCCTGGATGAGAGAAACATCCATAGCTGTCGCCGGGTGTTTCTGGACGGCCGCCCGCACCTGGACGATCGCGGACCGCTGTGGAGGGGCGATTCCATCGGCAAGTGGGATGGCGACGCCCTGGTGGTGGATACCAAGTGTCTCAACGACAAAACCTGGCTGAACGGCCAAGGGTTGCCATAGCGAAGATCTGCACGTGGTGGACCGCTTCAAGCGACCCGATCTAGGCCACTTGGAAATCCAGATCACCACCAAGCCTGTCGACGCAGAACACCTGGTAGGAAAGTAAGGCGCCTAGTTCTAGTCCTCCGAACGCATGGGTACTGAAGAGAAACACGAGGATGCCTAGGGGTGCTTTCATCCCCCCAGAGGTTCCTTACCTAGTGCTTTCCAGGACGTCTTCCCGCATGCTGTTATCAAGGAGAAACACAAATGCGGAAGCGCTTGGTGTGCTGCATATCGGGAGGCCTTCTGGGATTCGCTCTTTCGGGAAAGATTGGGGACGCCTTGGATCTTACACCGATGGTAGGAATGCTGTTCTCCGCCATTGCAGGTCTGGCGTTGGGCTACGTGGTCAGCACGCTGATGGACGTGTTCACCGCCAAGCCGGATAGCCTGCTGTCGGGCCAGTAGGATTACTTCGCGACCAGATGGTTCTGCTCGGTGCAGAGCCGCTCTTGGATTTCTTGACTGGTTCGATTGCGTATGACAATTTAGCGGCTGCCAAGCCAGGAAGCCCGGCGAGCTGGTCGACACCGTCGAACTCGGCTTCATTCATATTCACCCATCCGATCTGCCCGGATTGAAGTTTGACCTGGGCCCACTACACTTTCCTGCCCAAGTCGATATAGGTCGCCAGGCAACTCTCACCGCGATGCGGGCTATTCGTCGGCTGTTCTTGTTCCAGGTTTCATATACCACGGCCGCTTTCAGGACCGTCCACTCGCGGTAGGTACAGCCCTCAAACGGACAGGCCTTCCAGTCGTAATACGGGAGGGCCGGAGCAGCCGTGACTCTCGATTGGCCGAAGTCTGTCGCCTGATCCTGAGCTAACACTGAGAGGACTATAGAGGTTAAAATCAGCGACATCTTCCTCATAGCCTAAGCGTACCCTCCTGGAAGGGGACATTTCCTGGTACTTTCGATCCAAAGTAGCGCTGGAACTGCTTCCCATCTAGGTGGAACCATCTACTCATGCCCGAACCCGACGCGGCTCGTACGATGAGCCATGAGGCAAACGCAACACCTGGACGACAGCAAGGAATGTGTTGATTGCCGCACGGTCTTACGTGTCGGCTCTCCCGTCTGTGGCGCCTGCGGCGGTGTCGATTTCCGCGTGCGTGCGAAATCCAGGTTTCCCTACGACGCAATCGCGGCATTCATCGGCGTCATCGCCGTGATCCTCTATTGGGTGGTTCGCGGCTAACGTTCAATAGTGAAACCGATAGCGAACCTGAACGTAAATCTGCCGAGGATCCGCGTAGTGCGTACCTCCAAACGTCTCACTATTATCCAGTAAGAAACGACGATTCGCTAAATTCAGCGCCGTCACCCCAATACTGAGATTCTCTGTGATCGTCTTGCCGAGTGAGAAATCGAAGGTGGTGTGCCCTCCTAAGTGTGCGGGAATTTCGCCAGCCCCATCCGTGAATCCTGAGCCGTAGTACAGGTTTCCGCCGGCTGTAGTCCGCCACGGCATCCGGAAGTTGAAGCCCGCATGGAGTGTGTGCGTCTGATCGTGATCCAGCAGGAAATAGCCGCTGGCAGGAGGCGAGAACTCGGTCAAGCCCCCGCTGATGGCCCCGGCACCTTGGGCATGAGCATTGGCATAGCTGAGATACACCTCGCCACGCCGAGCGATCTGCGGCGAATGAATCGTAAACTCCCATCCATACAGCCGGGCCCCATCGATGGTCAGTGGAAAAAAGATGTTGGAGTTGCCAATCGCGTTGTGATCGAAGTAATTCTTCGCGCGCTGATGATAATTGTTGACGTCAAACGCCCAGCCACGAAGCGGAATCGTGATCCCGAATTGATGTTCCTGATCACGCTCACCGCGTAGCGGTATAAAGTTGAGCCCCTGCGACACAGCGAAGTCGAGCAACGGACCACTTGCCGTCGAGAGCGGCGGCGCCTGGTAATACTCGCCCCAGAAGCCTCGAAGCACCCAATTCAGATGGGGGATGCGGATCGCCCCGCCCAGCCGTGGGCTCGCCGCATTCTCTGCTACGGCGCCAGTAAAATGCGTAAACCGCGCTCCCGCGGTGAGCGTTAGCCAATCCAGAGCTTTGTACTGCTCCTCCAGGAATGCCGTTTCCAGATGGCCGGATGTGTTCTTCCGCTGGGCGAGGGAAAGACCTGAGCCGTCGTTGGCGAACACATCAATGGACTCATTATCATTCTGGCCAAAGCCGTATAAGCCGATGCTCGCGTTGTGATGCGAGGTCACCCCGTTGAATACGACTTGTGCGCCGGCGTACAGTGACCCGCGATGCTGCATGGCGCTGACCGGCGTGTCATTAGGACCACCGTCGTAATTGGCGCGATTGTAGTGATAGAACGGCGAAACCGTGAGGAGCAGACCGGGCCGAAATGTATGTGCCCAGGAGAGACTTCCCAGAGCATCGCGTTCCCGTTCGAGATCGCGGATTCCAGTATCCTGTGCGTCCGGGTCATTGGGAATCTGATAGTCGTCTCGCCGCAGCGACGTCACGAATCGGAATTGATTGCTCGCGTTCCGATTGTAAACAAGCGTGGCCATACCACCAAATCCCGAAGCACGGTCGTGTAAAACGTCAGGACCGGGAGTTTCCAGCCCATAGTCGCTACGATTGCCGGTGACGCTGCCGAAATAGGCGAACTTCCCGGTATGGCTGCCGAAATTCAACTGATCGTTGGTCTGGTGAAAGGTCCCGTAGGTCGCGAACAGTTCGGCTTCATTACTCCGTTCGAAGCCCGTTCTCGGAACAATATTGAATACGCCGTACGTCCGGTCGCCGTACGCCGAGGAGTAACCCCCGCGCTGCGTTTCCAGATAGTCGATGTCCTTGGGGTCGATCTGAGGTCCGATGTTGCTGGCGATGTTGGTGTTCGGAATGGGCACGCCGTCAATCGCCCAAGTCACTTGGTGTCCGCCGCGCACATGCAACTGGTCATGCGTTACCCATGCTCCGGGAACGTAATCCGTGATCGCCGTCAAACTGTTGCTTAAATCCGCGCCTGGCGTCATTGCGATTTCACTACGGCTCACGATCGTTGTGGGCGTCATTTGTTCGGGGCTGACAGCGAGGGCTGAATCGGCGACCGTGACTTGTTCGCTCCTGGTCCCAATTGCGAGCTGGAAGTGAGCCACCGGAGCGCTGCCAGAAGTGACGACGATCTGATGCCGGGAAGATGCGAATCCTTGCGCGGCAATGGTTACGTCGTACGATCCTACCGGTAGGGCTGTTGCTTCGAAAGCTCCATCGGCATCTGTCGCGAGACTTTGGGAATAACTTGAGCTACTCGACTTGACCAAGACCTGCGCGCCACGCACGGGGCGATGGTCGGGATCGTGGACTACGCCGCGAATGGCGCCGAAGACGGTAGCCCAGATCGCGATCGGAAACAAAACGGCACACAGGCTGAATAGACGAGGAGACAAAAGGACACCTCTCTCAGACGTTCAGAACGCTTCAGAAATGGAATTTAGGAGAGTAGGAGCGTTGGAGGCCCACGCTGCTGGCGCGGGGAGTGGAACAGAACCTGGGACGGCGTCTCAGTCGCCAGCGGGGTCGCGGAAGCTCTCGCATGCGAGACGCGTGAGACAAGAGGCGTCACCAGCACTCCCGCATTGGGCGAGGCTGTCACACCTATGACGCCGGGGAAGAACCTACATGGCGAGGCTTGCAGTGCGGGACCGGAAGAGGATCCCGGGGTCGCCAATGAGCAATGGTGCTTACCGTTCCGACGGCAGCAGGCCGGCAAACCTGACTCGGGGTCGGGAGCGAATGAAGACGGTGGGATCAGCGATAGGCTGAACAGAGTCAGCAACACGCTGGCCAGAACCCTACGCACGACCGAATGGTACATCCGGCTGGCTCACGTAGTCAATGCATTGGGCGGAATTGGGATCGCTGCGAATTGGGAGCCAGCCCAGAACGTGGAGAAAATACTACATCTTCCAAAAAACACGTCTGAGAAACGTCAAACCACTCGGAGGATGGGGTCTGACGCATCTGGCCCCTGATACTACAGACGTAATGAGCTGACCGGTAGTTTCGTAAGAATCTTACGAGGCTACGACCCAACCAGCTCAGCGAGAACCTTCGGGTCCAGAGGCGTGCTGAGCTCCAGGCCCATCGTATATACGCCGTCCCGCCGCGTAACATGCCGCACCAACGCTGAACCGTCCAGGTTCAGGGCAAATGCTTTAACTCTGACGAAAGAACCTACGGGAATGCG
>Ga0105245_10003861_pt1 | contig 13339 bp, 13 predicted proteins | sample KBSM54metaG_FD_81523 | JGI IMG/M metagenome (GOLD analysis project Ga0105245, IMG submission 81523) | Miscanthus rhizosphere microbial communities from Kellogg Biological Station, Michigan, USA - KBS M5-4 metaG | ecosystem: Host-associated > Plants > Roots > Rhizosphere > Soil | place... | reverse complement strand
CTTCAGCAGGTGATGGACATCCAACGCGATATTGAAGGTCTCAAGCTCGAGGATATTTCGCCGGAAGTTCTGCGCGAGTTTAAAGAAGTTGCATTGTCTGATCGACGACTAGCTTACATAACTGAACGTTCAGAAGACGAAGTTCGTGCATATCGAAAACAACTCGGGATCGTCCCTGTCTATAAACGCGTCGACACGTGTGGCGCTGAGTTTGAATCGCACACTCCGTACCTATATTCGACTTACGAGACTGAAGACGAAGCAAATCCTACCGATCGGCGCAAGATCATGATTCTGGGCTCGGGGCCAAATCGAATCGGGCAGGGAATCGAGTTTGACTACTGTTGTTGTCACGCGTCCTTCGCGCTACATGAAGCCGGCTTTGAGACGATCATGGTCAACTGTAACCCGGAGACAGTCTCGACTGACTACGACACCTCCGATCGTCTCTACTTCGAGCCGCTAACGTTTGAAGACGTGATGAACATCGTCGACGTCGAACAGCCGGAAGGCGTGATCGTTCAATTCGGAGGCCAAACGCCACTGAATCTTGCTGTGCGTTTGCAAAAGGCAGGCGTCAAAGTTATTGGCACATCGCCTGACTCAATTGATCTCGCGGAAGACCGAAAGAGATTTGGTTCACTTCTCGAAGAGTTGGGAATCCCACAACCGGCAAACGGCATGGCCGCTTCAGTCGAAGAAGCCCGAGAAGTAGCCGGGCGGATCGGCTATCCAGTTCTTGTTCGCCCGAGCTATGTGCTTGGCGGACGTGCAATGGCGATCGTCTACGACACTGATGCATTGGAAAACTACGTGCGCAATGCAGTGGGATTCACTCCCGACCGGCCGGTTCTGATCGATAAGTTTTTAGAGCAGGCTGCAGAGTTTGATGTCGATACTTTAGCCGACGACACCGCTTGTGTAATCGCAGGGATTCAGGAACACATCGAAGAGGCCGGGATCCACTCCGGAGATTCTTCTTGCGTGTTGCCGCCACTTCGGATTGATCCAGAGCACCTCGAGACGATGCGTCACTATGCACGCAAACTCGCGGAGGCTCTTTCAGTCTGTGGTCTGATGAATATTCAGTTCGCGATCAAAGATGATCGAGTTTACGTGCTGGAGGTTAACCCTCGTGCGTCGCGAACGGTGCCTTTCGTGTCGAAAGCGACGGGTGTTCCAATCGCTCGCATCGCTGCATTGGTAATGGCCGGCAAGAAGCTCAAAGATTTTGGACTGCCGGATGAGTTAACTGTGAAGCGATTCTTCATCAAGTCGCCCGTGTTTCCGTTTGCAAAATTTCCCGGCGTCGATCCCATTCTGAGTCCGGAAATGCATTCGACTGGAGAAGTAATGGGTGTCGGCGAAACATTTGGCGAAGCTTACGGCAAGGCGATGATGGGTGCAGGCCTCGCATTGCCTTCAAGTGGAAAGGCGTTCTTGAGTGTGAGCGATGTCGACAAGGGCTCAGCGGTCTTGCTTGCCAGGAAGTTGGCTCGAATGGGTTTTGAACTGGTTGCGACCCTGGGCACAGCGTCCCGCTTGCGGGAAGTTGGATTGAATGTCGAAAGCGTTTTCAAGGTTAACGAAGGTCGACCGAACATCGTAGACCATATTAAGAGTGGCGAGATTTCACTCGTTATCAATACGCCGTTGGGTAGAGTCTCCCACTTCGATGAACAAGCGATTCGACGGGCTGCATTGCAGTACAACGTCCCATGCGTGACTACCATGACAGGCGCCCAGGCTTTGGTGGAAGCGATCGTAGATTTGAATGGCCGCAAAGCGCCAAGTGTAAACTCCATCCAGGAGTTGCATGCGTTGAGTGCTTCTATGGATGCGGTGTCTTCTGTTTAAGCCTGCCTTTCAAGGGGGAAGCTGTGTCGCTTAATTCTCGAGAGACAATTCAACAAATACTTTCTGAATGTCGGACCATTGCTGTTGTCGGTCTTTCATCGGATCCGTCACGGCCGTCTAATAGCGTGTCAGGATACATGCGAAGGCATGGCTATAAAGTGATTGCAGTAAATCCAAACGAGAAAGAAGTGTTTGGTGATCGAGCTTATCCGGATCTCGCAGCAGTGCCGGACAAGATTGATCTGGTTGATATCTTTCGCCGCCCTGAAGAAGCCGGACATGCGGTTGATGAAGCGATCGCAATCGGAGCAAAGGCTGTGTGGCTTCAGGAGGGTGTGATTGATAGTGCTGCGGCACAACGCGCAATCGATGCCGGGCTGCTGGTGGTGATGGACCGTTGCCTGTTGAAAGAACACATCCGAATGAATCGTTGATGGCGAGGAATGACTGTGTCGACCCAGATACGAGCAGTGGTAATCACGGTCAGCGATGCATGTTCGCGGGGCGAGCGGAAAGATGAATCGGGAGAAACTGCTCTAAGACTCCTTAACGAGTTGGGAGCCGAAATTATCGCTCGCGAGATCATCGCGGACGATATGGAACCGCTTATCACCTTGTTGCAGCGACATGCTGACGAAGGCAACGCCAACCTGATAATTACCACCGGTGGTACTGGCTTTGGTCCGCGCGATAACACCCCAGAAGCTACGCGAAGAGTAATTGAACGTGAAGCACCCGGGTTGTCTGAAGCGATGAGAGCTGAATCTCTCAAGCACACACGAATGGGTATGATTTCTAGGGGCGTTTGCGGCACTCGAGCGGGATGTTTGATCGTCAATCTTCCCGGTTCGCCAAAAGCTGTTAGTGAGAGCTTTTCTGTTATCGGTCCGGTATTAACACACGTCGTTGATTTGCTTGCCGGAAAAACCAGGCATTGAAGTCAATTCATAACAACTTAAAACGAGGGTAACTTCCTCGTAGCGCGTTCGCTTTATCGTTCAAATAATTCAAGAAGAAGTTGCCCATAGCTGGGTTGAGGGTTGTGAACACGGGTTCATGACCCTCTCTTTTTGGTCGTGGGGTTAGCACTAAGTTCAAGTGTTGGTAATCAACACTTAATACATAGGAACTATTCTATCGCCCCTATGATGGCGACGAATGAATGCCTGCCGGTTGCAATTGTTGCCGAAAGCGATGAGGAAACGAGGGGACTAATTAGATCGCTTTTGGAGCTACTGGGATTTGCCGTTGTGGAGGCGCATGACGGTCAGGAAGCGTATGAGTCAGCTGTCTGCTACCAACCCGACCTCATTCTCATTGAGTTAAAGCTTCCGATCGTTAGTGGCTTCGCCGCGATACGTCGAATTAGAAGAGAATCGGATCTGAGTGGAGTTCCCATCATTGCAATGTCCACAAGAAATGGGACTGCAAATCAGAACCTCGCACTCGCCGCGGGCTGTAGTGCTCACGTTCAAAAACCTATCGAGTTTGACCGTCTCGAATCAGTCGTTGAGAATTTGGTTCCCTGCGAGCGACTGTCAATGGTCTCTTTCCTGGTTCACTAATCATTTCGCCCGCATCCGTTGCGCCTGGCTCGCAGGCTGCCAGTTTAACCGTACCGAACATTCAAAAGCGGCTTGAAATAGATCGAGTCGTCGCTCCGCTTCCGCCAATTCGTCTTCACACTCCAGTGCACTCACCACCTGGACCGTTAACACATCTCGCATTCGGCGAAAACTGAGATCAACGACTCGACCGTCGTGTCTCCTATCGAGTGCATCTGCCAGGCGAAGGATTCCGGCAAGCTTAGAAACAGTGTCGCGATCAATTTGATCGAGAGAGGCGAAATGAGGATGCCGATCTTTTGGTCCTGAACCCTTATGGTACCGAGCAATGTTTGCAATAACGGCGCGCTCAGCCTCAGAGAAACCTGTGAGTTCAGAATGCTCGATCAGATAATACGAGTGTTTGTGATGAGCTTCATGAGCAATGTGATATCCGACGTCGTGCAGAAGAGCAGCTGCGGATAAAAGTAGTCGCTGATGCCGAGTGAGATGGTAATTCGACGCGATTGTGTCGAAGATGCGTTCGGCAAGCCTCGCTACTTGATGTGCGTGGGCTTCCTCGTAACCAAAGCGCTTACCAACCGCGTGCACACCTCGCAACTTTTGATCAGCGATGTCCGGCATGGGAGGGCGTGACTGGTCTTCCCATTCGCGTAGTCGATCGATGATGACTCCTTCACGAAGTGCCCAATCACAGGCTCGCACGGTCTTAACACCGAGCGCTCGCATGGTACCTTCCAGAATCAAACCACCAGAAACAATGATGTCGGCTCGTTGAGCGCTGATTCCCGTGGTGATTCGTCTCTCTGATGAAGTCATGGAGGCGAGGTTTTGGTTCAGTTCAATCAGTCGCGGAAGATTTATCTGCATTTGGTCCAGTTGGGTTTCTGAACCCTTTGGTTCCAAATTGTCCGCTGACTGAAATCGTATGGCAGAGCGTATGGCCAGGATTGTTCCAGAGGTCCCTGTGACTGCATTCCACTTACTTTCGCGCAGTTCCCGGGCGGGCCGTTGTAAGGCTGCACGTATCTCGGTGCGAAGAGAATCAAGTTCTTGGGTGCCTGGCGGATCTGATTTGATATACCGCTCGGATAAGCCCACCGCTCCAAGCTTGAGTGACACGAGGTTCTGCGGAGCGCCGTCCCTGAAGATTGACAGTTCAGTTGAACCACCACCGATATCGATGTTTAGTAAAGTCGCCTTACCGTCTCCGCAACCTTGTGCGGCCGCGAGGCCAATGAGACGCGCTTCCTCGATCCCAGACAAAACTTCTACTCGTACGCCGGTCTTCTGTTCAATCGCCTTGATAAAGTTCGCTGAATTGTTAGCTTCGCGCACAGAGGCTGTAGCCACCGTGATAACCTTCTCGGCGCCCCTGGCTTCAGCGATTGATCGGAAGCGCTTAATACAAGTTGCGGCGCGCAAAACTGCAGGCCGGCCGAGATACCCCTTCAACAAAGTCTCGTGACCGAGGCGAACGGCCTCCTTCTCGCGTACTAAGACAGCAAAGGAATCGCTGGCTGCAGCATCGACTACGACAAGCTTAATTGAATTGGAACCGATATCTATTGCGGCAAGCTTCAAGAGAGCGCCTTCTTTTTCACGTCGGCGATACTAATTGGCGCTGCGATTTGTGTGACAGTTTCAACGGCTCGCGGTCCAGTCGTTGTCTCATCAGCTGTTGTCGACTCATCAACCACCTTCCCAACGGCGCGCCGAAGATCTGAAGCAACACTCCTCACAGATCGCGAGGCGTTGAGGACATGGAATCCGAATTCACCACTCATACGATCGAATACCTTGAGCATTCGGGTCTGATACTCAACAAAACTGTCATAGAAGTCTTCCCCAAGATGGAGATCCATCCCTGACTCCCAATAGTCGAAGCCGCGTCCGGATGCCAATACGCGTTCGACAAGCTGTTGCGGCGTTTGAATGCGTAGATAGAAAACAGCATCTGGTACGAGCGCCATTCCGTAAATTGATCGAACCCAACCGGAGTCTATCCCGCGCACCTCAGCGCGCGCCATAGCGGAATAGATGTAACGGTCTGTCAATACGACAAAACCGGAGCGAAGTGCGGGTAGCATTTCATTCTCAAGCCTATCGATGAAGTCAGTTGCATAGAAGAGCTGCATTGTGAGGCGGCCAAGAGTATGTCCCGTCTTAGCCTCCTTGATGCCACGACCGGCGAGCACGGACCTCGTCATACCCGTATCCAAGACCGCATGTCCTCGAGACTCGAGCCACGTTCTTAACAACGCGATATGAGTCGACCGGCCCACGCCGTCCGTGCCTTCGATCACGATCAGCTTGCCGCTGTATTCTTCCTGTTCAACTCCGGGAAGGGGTGTGCCGTAAAAGTGCTTGTTGTTAATGTGCCTTGGACCGCCTTCTCTTGAGGTGTTGACTAATCAGCATTCGCATCTCACGCTGTTGTCGTTCAATTGATCGACTGGCATCAATAACCGTTAGTCCAAATTCTGAAACCATGCGATCGTATTCCTCAAGGATCTTGCCTTGGAACAAGGTGAAACTCTCTTCAGGATCATCAGACAAACCAAGATCCAATCCAGCCTCGTAATGCTTAAGAATTGGCCGGCCCGATACTATTCGATCGATGGCGACATCGAGTGGCGCTCTAAAGAAGAACGCTGCGGTGGGTTTTACGGCAAACGAATAGACGTCGCGCACCCAATCGCGGCTACATCCCCTGGCCACGTCTCGCGCAAACGCCGTGTAGATGTAACGATCGGCGAGCACTATTGCTCCAGCTTTTAATGGAGGAATGATGTCGCGCTCAGTTCGGTCAGCGAAGTCTGTTGCGTGAAGAAGCGAGAATGTAGCCGGGGTGAATAAGTGGCGCTTCTTCGCCCGTCTCGTCGTATCCTTTACGAGGGGTGACGAATTCCACTCTGAAAAGAAGACTGGATAACCCTCAGCTTTGAGCCATTGATGCAGCAGCGCGAGCTGCGTGGATTTGCCGCTGCCGTCAGTGCCTTCAACGACAAAGAGTTTGCCCGGGAATTTGTGTTTGCCGTAGGAAATCATCGGCGCAGACACTAGGTTATTCCTGTTACATCAATGTAACGTCGCTCTTGGGAAGCTTTCTAACCAATGAGAACTTTGTACCTCTTAAGGCATGCCAAATCAAGTTTGCAGGATGAAACCATCCGCGACTTTGATCGTCCACTCACGAAACGAGGCAGAGAAGCGGCCGAGGTGGTGGGCCAGGCAGTCGCGGCTGAAAGACTGAATAACGCTTTGGTGTTGAGTTCACCTGCAATGAGGGCTCGCGAGACTACTGAGATAATGCTCCAAAGTAGTAAGTTGCCAGCTGAGCTCCGTTTTGATCCGCAAATCTATGAGGCTGATTTGTCTGCGTTGTTGAAGATATTGGGCCAGATTGATGACCAGAGGGACGTGGTCATCCTAATTGGCCACAATCCCGGAATGGAGACTCTGGTCAGGTTCCTCACTGGCGAGATTCGAGCTATGCCGACTGCAGGGTTAGGGAAGATTGTTTTTGAGGGCAACTCATGGCGGGCTCTGACCGGTGGTGAAGGTCGACTAGAGTGGTTCATTACACCGAACGACTCTTTCGACACCTAAACTTAGCGGTCACTCACAAACTCTCCGTAAGCTGCTCGTTTCTGTAAGCCAATGTGATTGGCGAGTCGCGCGTAAAAGCACTTTAGACATACACCGGTCGTTTCTTCTTCTTTGTCCTCACGAATCTTTGTTCCGCACCAGATGCAAGTGACCCGGAACGTCCCTTTTCTTTTCTGTCTCCTCTTAATCATTCATCCCTCCTTGTCAGACTCATTGATTTTGATACCAAGGTAAACAGCAAGAGTTACGTTCATGTGGCTCTCAAGTTAATTGGCGGTTACGACTCCGATGCGCACTTGAGAGCGGAATGCTAGGCGTAGTTCAGGCGATGGCCAGTTGATCTTTTCCTTCACCCTCAAAATAAAACTTTTCGATGGGCGTTCTGTTAACATTTTGGTAACATCGGTCGCCAACGCGACAAGCCATTGTCGCCTTGCTTAGCCTAAACCGACGCACGCCCAAAACGACTACGCCGGTAGAACCTCTGGGGAGGAATTGCAGAGTGAAACCCAGAACCTCAAGTAAATCCCTTTCTCCAAAGACCATCCATCTTGGCTTACTAGCGCTTTGCGTGATTAGCTCGGCGATTTCGGTCCATGCGGCGAAAACAGGGAAAGTCGTCATTCGCGAAAATGTTACTGCTAGCAAGCGTAACGAGTTGGCAAATAGACTTCGATCAATAAGTGGCTTGGCGAACCTGGGGTTTGATAGCGATGGGGTTTTGGTTCTTGGAGAAGGTAGCAACGGCGGTTCGCAAGGCGCACGATCGTTGCTCGATCATGCAGTCAACGGCGACAAGGTCATAATCATAGAAGACGCAAGCGCACGGTCCGATGTTGCTTTCTGTCGTGTTGTTCCTGGTCGATGGTTGTCAGACAACGATACAAGACTGCCCGCCTTTGTTGTCTTGATCGACTTTACTGATTTCCGACAAATCCTGGGTGATGAAAAAGCCAGAGCTGCGTTTGATGTTGGGTGGGGTTTTTTGCATGAGCTCGATCATGTCGTCACCGATTCTATAGACTCCGATGAGCAAGGCTCGCTTGGCGAATGTGAAAACCACATAAATGCGATGCGCCGGGAGCTTGGTTTACCGCTGCGAGCAGACTATTTCTTTACTGAGTCTTCATTAAAAACCGATCCGAACTTCGGAACCAAACTCGTCAGGCTTCCTTTCGAACTCTACAACCCACGAACTACTCGCAGGCAACGTTATTGGCTGATATGGGACGCGGCATCTGTTGGTGGCTTAGTAGCAAAGCATCAGACTGCTGCAGTGCGCTCCGCACCTGATCGTCGAAACTAAACTCAACGCCGCTTTAATTCGCTTTCCAGTAGAGCAACACGCGTTTGCTCTGCCTGCCAGATGTGTCGTCGCTGATGTGCCGCTATGATTAGAAAGCACGAATACAAGTTGTAACGAACATGATTGGAGAGCGGCGATACGATTCGAATCCTGTTCAAATTGAGATTCGCTGCCGAACGTAGCACGCAAATTAAATTCGACTGCAATTCGTAAAATCTGGGTGCGACCTGTTCCAACGGTTCCACCACCAAGGGCTCAAACGCCGCTGTTGTGACCGCCTTCCACTTTGACGGTGGCTCGAGCGCATACTTCAATAACCTTCCAATAACATCCATCTTGAACGGAGCATCAACTACCCACAGACTTTCACGTGTCTGCTCACAGGCCTCACTAATGATTGGCAAGAATGCCTCCGAGAAGAGATTCAGGTGGGCCACGCACTCGGCGATCGACCAACGATCCGATTCGAGTCTCAGATTCAGTTGATAGTGAAGTAAGTTTTTGACCAGCTCACTAACTTGAAACGAGTTTCTTTCGAGCTGGGTACAAATATCAGCGAGCTGGGTCTGGATGTGTGTCTGTACTGCCTGACTCACGTTGGTAGGTATCAGTGGGAACGTTTATCCGATGGAGTACTCGAGTCTATCGAAGCGGCTCGCATGCGACTTGTATGCGAGTGTTCCGACATTTCCTGAAGCGCAGAATGAATCTCGAGTAGCACCTCTTTAAGTTTCAATAAGTCTTGCGGGGAGTTCTGGTGCGCCAGAATGGCGGCAGCGATCTCACTGCTGAGTTCATTAGAAATTGCCATGATTTCTAGAGTCTCTGAACCGAATTGCCGAGGCTGATTTTGAAGAGGGGCCATCGTAGTTTGAAGGTGTTACGTTGATGTTAATTCAATGTTAATTATCAGCCCGCCGAGTAGTTTCGAGCGCTCCAATAGAGTCCTCCACCCTGCCTTGTTCTCCTTAACAAACATTTAAGGCGCAATTCACAGCCCTTTAACTGATCGCGCATATCGTTGCGCCTTGAAGAAACAAAGTCTGAATCCAGCATGGACTTACCTCTGGGAAGTCTCGCCTCGAAGTCTTTCGAGGTAGTGGAGCATATGAATCAATCACAACATAGGAGAACAGTTATGTACTTCAATACGCCCCTGCGCATCGGTCGCACGTCTCTCGCTCTCTTAGCGTTTGTACTAATTTCACTGCTGCCCGTATTGAGTTTTGCACAGGCCGATCAAGGGCGAATCGTTGGAACTGTTACGGACGCCAACGGAGGTGTGGTCCCCGGAGCAGCTGTTTTAGTTAAAAATGAACGGACCGGCGATGAGCGTACTGCGACCACTAATGAAGCTGGATATTACATAGTGACAGCGCTAAGGCCGTCGATTTATACGGTGTCGGCGACCGCTCAAAATCTGACTGTGAAGCTGACTGGTGTTCAGTTGCTGGTTGGTCAGGAGTTGAATCTCGGCCTCACTTTGCAAGCAACAGGGGTTGAAGCAAAAGTCGACGTTGTTGCTACTGGCGATAGCGCGATCGATACCGGAACGGCATCCATGGGCGTGAACGTGAGTCCCCGCGAAGTCGCGGCATTGCCATTAAATGGTCGACAACTATCACAGTTGTATTTGCAGGCGCCGGGCTCCGTAAACAGCGGATCGGGGACCTACGGTGACATTCGCTTCTCGGGTCGGGCCGTCGAACAAAATGAGATTCGGTACGACGGGATCGAGGGCACCGCGATTATCGATACGTCGCCAGGTAATCTTAACGGCGAAGTCCCAACGCCATTTCGTCTCCAGTCTTCGCTGGAAAACGTTCAGGAGTTTCGAGTCGATTCGAATAATTATCCTGCTGAGTTTGGCACCGGAACCGGTGGTCAGATTAGCGTAGTAACAAAATCGGGTGGGAACGCCTATCACGGTTCCGTCTTCGAATACTTACGCGATGATGCGCTCGACGCGGCTAACTTCTTCGACAACATCATTGGGGTAAAGAGCAAGCTGCGTTTGAACCAGTTTGGTGGCTCAGTTGGTGGGCCAATCCAGAAGAACAAAGCGTTCTTCTTTTTTTCCTATGAAGGGTACCGACTCCGTGCCGGGATCAATTCAATCGAAACTGTTCCTGGCTTAGCGCCTCGTATTTGTCCCAGCGGGATAATCTTGGGTACCACTACGGCGTGCAGTGCCGCGACTACAGCTCTAATTCCTGCGTTTCGCGCGCCGGATGTTGCTGTATTGAGAGTTGGTCCAGATCTCTTCGACACGGTCCAGCGCCAAGCTACGAATATAGTCGACGAAAACTCCTTCGCTCTGCGGCTCGATTATAGGATTAATGCAAAACATTCCACGTATTTCAGATTCTTCAGAGACCAGGGAACGAATGACCAGCCGGAAGGGGTCACGGGACGCAGGGTGCTCATTCGCAGTATTCCGCAAAACGGTGTGGTTGGCGTTCAGTCCGTTTTGACGCCTACGTTGCTCAACGAATTCAAGCTTGGCTACAACGGCGCTCTCTCCAGAATTAACGGTGTGGCGCCCTCTTTTCCTGGAATTGACTTGTCGACTTTGTCGCTCAATATCGCGGGTAGCGTTGCTGGTTTTGCGCTTCCCGGACAAGGAGCAAATGCTGGAGTAGCTACTCCCGGCGGACTGGTCCGTGCGAACAGCGCGACTAATGGACGGGCACAACCCTACACCCCTTACACGGTCTCCTTCATCGATAGTGTGAGTTGGACTCGCGGAAATCATAATGTGAAATTCGGCGGCGAGCTTCGCTTAATTCGAATGTGGACTGACCGTGTTGGGGGTACAACCTACACGTGGTCCAGCATCAATAACTTCCTGGCGAATTCGCTTCAATCGACACAGTTCCTTGGAGACGTTTCGGCTCCGTCGCCATTCTTCAATGGTTCGTCGGGTCAGGTTCAGCCGAGACAAAGCTACTACATTGCTTATGGTCAGGATGAGTGGAAACTCAAACCGAACCTAACCTTGAACTATGGTTTGCGCTACGAGTATTACACGCCCCTGGACGAGAAGGACGATCGTCAAATTTTCTTTGACATCAACACTGGTGTGTTGCGTGATCCCACGACGAAACCCTACCTGTCATCAAAGGGCAATTTCGGTCCGCGTGTGGCGTTGACGTGGTCACCGAATCCTTCGAGTACAGGTTTCTTTGGTGGAGGGAACACAGTGCTCCGGGGCGGCTTTGGTATGTACTACGGTCCAGGTCAAACGGAAGATCAAATTCAGCCCATTGAGTCGAACCGCATTAGCTCAACGGTCAGCGGCGGCGCCTTTCCGCAAGATACTAACGCGATTGTCGCAGGCTTCATAAGCAATCCAAATAACCGCGCGTATCAGCCGCGTGCTTACGCTAACGAATACAAAATTCCGGAGAGGATTTTCCAGTACACTTTCTCCATCCAACAGCAGTTGCCTTACCAAATTGGGTTTACAGCGGCCTATGTTGCTTCGGAAGGGCGCAACTTATTCTTGCGTAGCGTTGCCAATCGTATTCTGCCTGATCAAACAAGCATTGCAGATGGCACTGCGCTGCCAAATACCTTCGGTGTAGTGAATCGCACGAACGGAGCGGGACAAGTCATCGCCGTGAATACGATTCGCGAGTTCTCGCTTGTCTCCGGCACGTCATCAGTCCAAAACCCGTACGCAGAGGTTGACTACAAGACCAGCGGGGGCCACGACAACTATCGTGCTTTACAGCTGTCCCTGGCGCGTCGATTGGGCACTGGAGTGACGCTGAACGCTCAGTACTCATTTGGACGAAGCTTTGGCAACACCGCCGGCTCAAACGAAGCTCGTACTGCTGCTAATAACGCGCGGGCCATCTCTGATTTCGATTACGACGAGGGATACAACAACTTCGACGTGCGCCACACCTTTAACTTCAGCGCAGTTTATGACCTGCCCCTGGGTAAGGGAAAACGCTATGACATGGGTGGAATTGGAAATGCAATTCTAGGTGATTGGGAAATGGGCCTGATTGCAAATGCGCGATCAGGTTTGCCGCTCGAGATCGGGATCGTTCGGCCTGACGTTGTAATTCAATGTCTTAATGCGGGAGGTTGTGTCGTGCCGACTGGCGCCGGTGGAGCGACAACCACGTTTGCAAATGGTTTCGTGGCTCAACTCCCAGGTACCATCAACGCCGTTAATCCGTTACCTCCGGGATTCATTGCGGTTGTAAACACCCCTGGGGGCGGCGCATCACGAAACGTGCGCAGACCGGATTTCGTGAGTGGTGTTAATCCGTATCAGGATGCCGACCGTCTAGTACTTAACCCGGCAGCTTTTACTACTCCTGCACCGGGTACCTTTGGCAACGTACCTCGCAATGCGTTGCGTGGTCCAAACTTCAATCAGCTTGATCTGATTTTCAACAAGCGATTCCGATTCAATGAGAGTACCAATCTCGAATTTCGGACGGAGATCTTCAACATCTTCAACCATACGAACTTTGATATTCCCGGTTCTCGTTTGAACCTGGCTCTCCCGTCGGTAGCTTTTGCCGGAGGTGCTTACACGTTTAGCACCAGCAACGTTAACCAGCCTGGTCAGCCGTACACGCAGGGGGCCGCGGGTGGCACGTTTGGTTTGTTACGACAAACTGTAATTCGTGACGTTGGCCTAGGGACGAATCGTCAAATTCAATTTGCCCTTAGGCTGAACTTCTAGATGGCAAGTTTTCCTGGAGGTCGTTCGTTCACCAGCGGCGACCTCCTTTTCAACGCCTGGGAACATTCATATGTCATTAAGAGAAATGTCATTAACCGAGCAGAAGGGGCAGGGCAGTTCGACCGAGGACGTTTATGACGACGGCTATCTTCGGGTCGAACACAAAAACTATTACGTTGCCTGTGGTGGAACGCCGCTAAAACTACCGCGAACTGAGTTCCTGATTTTTTCCCGCTTGGCTCGTACTCCGGATCGGATTGTCACGGCCGGTGATCTTTGGGAATCGGTTTG
>Ga0105245_10003859_pt1 | contig 13340 bp, 8 predicted proteins | sample KBSM54metaG_FD_81523 | JGI IMG/M metagenome (GOLD analysis project Ga0105245, IMG submission 81523) | Miscanthus rhizosphere microbial communities from Kellogg Biological Station, Michigan, USA - KBS M5-4 metaG | ecosystem: Host-associated > Plants > Roots > Rhizosphere > Soil | place: Michigan... | reverse complement strand
GGAGGGATAGGAAATCATGGACGACTTCCCGAGCACCGATTTCGATTACGGGCTAAGGGGCCTGTTGCACACACCCAAAGATCGCTGGCCGATTTCCTACCAGTGCATAGGTCTGGGCCTACGTCGATAGGCCGGGGAGGTCCTGACAATACTCAGCGCGGGCTTGGCACGCGTTGAGGGAAAGCTTGAAAATTGCAACGTTTAATGTAAATGGCGTCAACTCGCGCCTGCCGCAGTTAGTACGCTGGCTGGAACGTGAATCGCCCGACGTGGCCTGCCTTCAGGAACTGAAGGCGGATGACAGTGCCTTTCCACTTCGTGCGGTTCAGGAGGCCGGATACGGTGCCATTCACCACGGCCAGCGCAGTTGGAATGGCGTGGCGATACTGGCCAAGGGCCTAGTGCCCCGAGAAATACGCCGCGGCCTGCCTGGTGATCCCAATGACGATCATAGTCGCTATCTCGAGGCCGAGATCCGCGGGCTTCACGTCGCTTGCCTGTATCTGCCGAATGGCAACCCGCAGCCAGGACCGAAGTTCGACTACAAGCTGTCGTGGTTCGCGCGTCTCATTCGCCACGCCAAAAAATTGTATGGGTCGGCCGCCCCGGTAGTGCTGGCCGGCGACTTCAACGTAGTGCCGACGGACTTTGACATTTACAACCCGAAATCCTGGAGGAAGGACGCGCTATTGCAACCGGAAAGCAGAGAGGCTTACCAGCGGCTGCTGGCACAAGGGTGGGTGGATGCCTTGCGTGCACTCCATCCTGACGAGGCGATCTTCACTTTCTGGGACTACTTTCGGAATCACTGGATGCGCAATGCGGGCTTGCGGATTGACCATCTATTGCTCAATGCCAGGGTGGCGCCGCGACTCACGGCTGCCAATGTTGACTGCTGGGTGCGCGGCGAGCCGCACGCCAGCGATCATGCGCCGGTGTGGGTCGAATTAGCCGAAGGGTCGGCCTCAAGGCCAAAGAAGAGGATGGTCCCCAAGCGCCGGAAGCCGGCTCGAAAATGACTGGGATGAGTCAGGGCCAGCTCTTCGAGTACCTGTCCGGGCTCCCGGAAGGTTTCATATACCAGGAGGAGTTCATCACAGCGGTGGAAGAGGCGCGTCTGCTCGCCGAGATCTCACAGCTCTCGCTGCAGGAGGCCAGCTACAGGCAGTGGCGGGCAAAGCGCCGCATTGTCAGTTTCGGCGGACGCTACGACTTTAGCCACAGAAGGCTGAATCCCGCCGAACCGCTGCCGGATTTTCTCTTGCCGCTGCGCGATCAAATCGCTCGCTGGACCGGCATACCTCGCGCGGCACTCCAGCATGGCGCGATTGCCGAGTACCGCCCGGGGACGCAGTTGGGGTGGCATCGCGATGTCCCGGATTTCGATACGGTCATTGGCGTTTCGCTGGCGGGAGTTGCGCGGATGCGCTTCCGCCGCTATCCGCCGGATGAGCGCCCGGGTCGCGCGCAGGCTGTCCTGGATCTGGAGCCCAGATCGACATACGTGATTGAAGGGGCCTCGCGTTGGGGCTGGCAGCACGCCATTTCCCCCGTCAAGCATTTGCGATACTCAATCACCTTCAGAACCCTGTCAGGCCGCTAATCAGTGGCCACCATCCGAATAGGAATTTCCGGCTGGCGATACAAGCCCTGGCGGGGTACCTTTTACCCAAAGCGCTTGCCGCAGCATCAAGAACTCAAGTTCGCTTCGAGCATCCTGCGGACCATTGAGATCAATGGATCGTTCTATTCGCTGCAGCGGCCCGCCAGTTATGCGAAGTGGTATGCGGACACGCCGCAGGACTTCGAGTTCACCGTGAAGGGGCCTCGTTATATCACGCACATGCTGCGGCTTAGGGACGTTGAAGCGCCGCTTGCTAACTTCCTGGCTTCCGGGCTATTCAATCTCCGAGACAAACTCGGCCCCGTCCTCTGGCAGTTTCCGCCAAACTTCAAGTACGACCGCGAACGCATGGCTCGCTTTCTCGCGCTCCTTCCGCGCGATACACAGACTGCCCTCGCCCTGGCGAGGGGCCGCGATGAGTTCATGAAGGGCCGGACTCGCCTGACGATTGATGCCAACCGGAGGATGCGCCACGCCATTGAAATTCGTAACGACAGTTTCCTGAACTCCGGATTCGTTGACCTTTTGCGGGAGCACAACGTTGCACTGGTCATTGCTGAAACCGCGCGGCGCTGGCCCATGACCCAGGACATCACCTCCGATTTTGTGTATATGCGGTTGCATGGAGACAAGGAACTGTACAGAAGCGGCTATTCGGACCGGGCGCTTAGTCGTTGGGCGCAGCGCATCGAATGCTGGCATCGTGGCTCGGAACCGGAAGGCGCACTGAAGATCTCCAGAAAACGACCACCTTCAAAGAGGCCCAGGGATATCTACTGCTTTTTTGATAATACCGATGTGAAGCTGCGTGCCCCGTTTGATGCGCAGACCTTGGCCAGGAAACTCGCCCGTAAACGTTAGATTGAGTTGCTCAAGCCGGTTCTAGGAAGGATTTCCGTTGTTCTGGTCGCGCTGAACGGTGCTAGCATTCGCGCGAAACCGCGAGTGGAGTTGACCACCGCGCGCCTGGACAAGGACTCACAAATGATTTCTGGAAGAATGGCGTGGGGCTCAAGCCCGCTTTGGATTTGGATGGTCGTGCAGCTCGCTACGGCTCCAGCAGCGGCCGCCGATCGGTTTGCCTTGGGCGATGGCTGGGAACTGCAGAGTTCGAGTAAGGTGCGCGAAACGGGCGCGCAGATTTCCGAGCCCGCATTTAAAGTGAATGACTGGATGCGGGTGACCGTTCCCACCACAGTGGTGGCGGCCCAGGTAAAACTCGGGCTCTTGCCGGATCCTTTTTTTGGCATGAACCTGCGGCAGTACCCCGGAATGGGCTACCCCATTGGGACGAACTTCTCCAATGTCCGGATGCCGCCTAAAAGCCCTTACGCGGCATCCTGGTGGTACCGCAAATCCTTCACGCTTCCCGCCGGCGACAAAGACAAGACCATTTGGCTGAACTTTAGGGGCGTCAACTACCGCGCCCACATTTGGCTGAACGGCAAGCAGATCGCCAAATCCAGCGAAGTTGCCGGCGCGTGGCGCACCTATGAATTTAACGTGACGGCCGCCGCAAAACCCGGCGAGGAAAATGCGCTCGCGGTGCAGGTCATGGCCCCGACCGAGACCGATCTGGCCATCACCTTTGTCGACTGGAATCCGGCGCCGCCGGACAAGAATATGGGTTTGTGGCGTGAAGTCTACGTGTCGACCAGCGGCCCGGTGGCCGTGCGCAATCCGGCGGTAATCGCGCACGTCGACGCGACGCAGGGCGCAAGCCTGCTTGTTACGGCGCAAATCAAGAACGGCAGCAATCAGGATGTGCACGGCATACTCAAAGGCACCATCGACAAGGTCGAATTCCAGCAGGAAGTGAATCTGGCGCCGAATGAAAGCAAAGACGTGGTGTTTGATCCTGCCCGTGTCCCGCAACTTAATTTCAAGAAGCCGCGGCTGTGGTGGCCGGCCCAGATGGGATCACCGGAGCTCTATCCGCTGTCGCTCCAGTTCCTGGTTAACGGCCTTGAATCCGACCGGGTGGATTCGCGCTTCGGCATTCGCGAGGTGACTTCCGAATTGACCAAGGACAACTGGCGGGTCTTCTCGATCAATGGGAAAAGAATCTTGATTCGCGGCGGCGGCTGGTCGCCGGACATGATGATGCGCGAAGACCCACAGCGCTTGCGCGATGAATTCCGCTACGTACAGGACATGGGGCTCAACACGATTCGTCTCGAGGGCAAGCTCGAGACCGAGGATTTCTACAATCTCGCCGATGAACGCGGGATCCTGGTGATGGCGGGCTGGTGCTGCTGCGACTTCTGGGAGCAGTGGGCCAAGTGGAAGCCATCCGATCATGTCATCGCCAAAGCGTCTCTGGTCGACCAGATGTACAGGCTGCGCGGCCACCCGAGCGTCGTGGCTTGGCTGAACGGGAGCGACAATCCGCCGCCGCCCGATGTCGAAAAGGCCTATCTCGAGATCGAGCAGCGCCTGCACTTTTCGAATCCGGTTGTGTCATCCGCGACCGCGGTGTCGACACCCGTCACCGGCCATAGCGGCGTCAAAATGACGGGACCCTATGACTACGTGGCGCCCAGATACTGGAGCGAAGACAAGATTGGCAGCGGCAATAAATGCAACCCGGGTGGTTGCGGCGGCGCCTACGGCTTCAATGCCGAGACCAGCCCGGGACCGGCGGTGCTGCCGGTGGAAAGCTTGCGCACCATGCTGCCGAAGGAACACCTCTGGCCTATGGACTCCTGGTGGGATTTCCACGCCGGCGGCAACGAATTTAAGGACATCCACATATATACGGCAGCGCTAGATGCCCGCTACGGGAAGGCCACGGGGCTCGATGACTACGTCACCAAGGCGCAGCTCATGAACTATGAAGGCATCCGCGCAATGTTCGAGGCTTACAGCCGCAGCAAGTACACATCGACCGGCGTAATCCAGTGGATGCTGAACAACGCGTGGCCATCGAACATCTGGCACTTGTATGACTACTACCTGCGGCCGGGTGGCGGCTACTTTGGCGCGAAGCGGGCCATGGAGCCACTGCACCCGCTGTACTCTTACGACGACCACTCCGTGTACGTGGTCAACAGCCGTTACCAAAACGTAAGCGGCCTGAAACTCACGACGAAGGTGTACAACATGGATGCGAGCGAAAAATTCTCGCGTGAATCGACACTGGATGCGTCGGCCGACAGCAGTAACAAGGTTCTGACGCTGCCTGAGCTCCAGGGCTTGACCAAGGCATATTTCCTCGTGTTGCAGCTGACAGACGCCAGTAGGCGAGAAGTGGGTTCGAATTTCTACTGGCTCTCGACCAAGCCGGAAAAGCTCGATTGGCGAAAGTCGAACTGGTATACGACGCCGACCTCGGAATTCGCAGACTTTAGTTCACTGGGCCAATTGCCGAAGCTGAAGCTCAAGATGACGAGCCGGAACACTCGCAGCGGCGAAGAATCACAGACTACAGTCGCACTCGAAAACCCAAGCAAGACGGTGGCCTTTTTCGTGCGGCTCAAGGTGACTCGCGGTGCAGGTGGCCCGGAGATCCTGCCGGTAATCTGGCAGGACAACTACATTTCACTGTTGCCCGGTGAGAAGCGCGAAGTTACGGCCTCGTACCGCGCGTCCGATTTAGGGACGGCTCAGCCCGAAGTCGAAATCAGCGGCTGGAACCTGCAATAAGCCGTGACTGGCCGTAGCTGACGGTGGCCTGACCCGGACGCGGGGAGGGGTGGGAGTTCGCCCCAGGCGGGCGTCGCCCAAGGCCTATTTTATTTCGCATCCTTTGACCGGAGGATCCAGTATCTCCTTGGACTGGTTGAACACCTCCTTCTTGCCACTCAGTTTGTCCGATGCCCACTGCTGCACGACCGGTATGGGCAGGAGCAGGACCTGTGTCTCGACGCCCACATGTCCGATTGCGTTGTAAGTAATGCGCTTGCAGCGGGGCGTAAGCATCATGGCGCCCGCATCGGCGGCCTGTGTCATGGTGAGCACATGGACCACGTCGAAAAAGGCGACCGTGCTGGCGGCGCCAGTGACGCTTAGGCCAAAGCCAATGCGCGGCAACTGGGCCCCCAGCACCACGGCGGATACGCCGAGGCTCGAGCCCTGGTAATTCGTTACCTGGGGCTGTGCGCCAGAGAAGCTATTGGCATCGGAAATGCTCCCGCTGGTTTTCGCGTAGCTAAACCCGCTCTCGCCGCTAAAGTCATAGGCGCCATTGACTGAAAGAGTTGCATGATTCCCGGCGAGAAACACCGTAAGTAAGAAATCGCCGCCCAGTTGCACCACAAAAGGAATCCCTTCGATGGGCAGCGGTACGTTGAACGAGATCGGCAAGTGCATTATTGGGATCTTCAGGCCCTTGTTCCCGGGCTGGCCAAGCCGCCCGACGAATGCAGCCATTACATGGCCGTTCAGATTCTTGAACTGCAGCTTGGCCGCCTCGAGGTTCCCACCCACTATCTGATATGCACCCGCTGCGGAGAAACCGTTTAACTCGGCCTGCACCTTGAAGCGCACATCGACGTTGTCCGAAGAGATGTCAAACAGGTGTTTGAATACCTTGCCGCCGCCCTCACCACCGCTGTCGCCGCCGTCTTCCCCGTCGCGAGACTCGAGTGTTACACCGACGGCTCCACTGGAAAGCGGCTTATATCCGATGGCGTACTGCATGCCATTCAACGATCCGCTGTAGACATTGTCACCAAAGCTCTCCTCGTCTTTCTGGTCCTCGGGATCGCCTCCCGAACCCGGCGCATCGCCTGACTGCGGGGCGCCGCCGCCGGGTGAACCGCCTCCGCCTGGTGCAGCGCCTCCATTGGGTGCGCCACCACCAGAAGGGTTGCCCCCGCTGGGTTCGCTGCCAGGCGCATTGCCCGCATTAGGCCCGCTGCTACCCGGCGTGCTACCTGCATTGGGAGCACCAGAGCCTGGAGAGTTGCCGGCATTGGGCGCTCCACTCCCGGGTGTACCGGGTGCATTGCCGGAATTGGGCGCACCGGCGCCGGGCGCGCCGGGTGCATTGCCGGCATTGGGCGCGCCACTGCCGGGCGTGCTGCCTGCATTCGGCGCCCCTCCGCCGGGTATTCCCGGAGAGTTGCCGGCATTGGGCGCGCCGCCGCCGGGCGAGCTGCCCGTAGTGGGCGCTCCACCACTGGGTGTACCCGGTGTATTGCCCGCATTGGGTGCGCCAGTTCCGGGAGTACTCCCTGAGTTAGGTGCGCCCGACCCGGGTTGCGTGCCCGCATTTGGCGCAGAGCCTGAGCCTGGCGTGCTTCCCGGAGGAGGGACGGTGTAGAGCGCGGGCACGAATTCGTAGCTGCGGTGCCGGATCGATGAAGCGGGCGGGTTGGCAGCGGTCGCTAGGAATTCGCGGTGCGACAGCAGGAAGTTCTTTACCGGTACCGGGGCTTCAAACTCAATGTGCGCATTTGGCATCGCCTCGTTGAGGCTTACCACGCCAGTTCGTACCGTGGTCAATCCGCCTTGGGTATCGACCGCAGAGACCTTCCGCAGCGCAAGATCACGCACCCACATGATGCTGCCCGGCTTTAGGTTACGAACCGCGGGTTCATCCGCCGAAAATACAAATGTCACGCCGTCGCGGCTGACCCGGCGCAATGATCGGATTGCGGCCTCGCGGTCGATCGCCACCGTCGCGGGATTCCACTGCACCTCGAAAACTTTGGCCTTTACCTCCTGGACGGTCCGAAGATAGCTTCTAAGTGACTCGGTATCGTCCCCGCGCAGGACGTGGCCTGACCAGGGAGCGGCTCCGGGAACAGAATTAGGCGTGTTTGTCGGTGAGGTTGCGTTACCAGCAGCGTCCTGTTGTCCGTGTTTGGAGCAGGCCAAAAGCTGCAGGGTGCCGAGCATGATCGCTATTGCACGAGCCTTCACGTGTGAACTCCGCGCGGCACTGATTATTCTTGATTTGTAATCTACGCCGAAGAAACTGCGGCTTCAACGCAGACCATTGCGGAGAGGCAGGCATTCCAACGTCTACCTCCCAAAGTACCGGCGGAAATGCCTGCAGTCACGCGAGTGACCGCACTCAGGTTCTCAGACCGTATTACGGGACGTAACCCACGGTTTCGGTAGCCCTGGAAGCAGTGGCCAAGGCGCGCGATCTGCAGTCTGGCGCTGCATTAAATGCCTGTAAATATCCTCGGCTTGATGGACTATTTCGCCATGGCCGGATCGAGCGCCTCGGCCAGTGCGATGCTGTTGCCGTCCGGATCCTTGATCATGACGACATTCGCCTTGGTGTTGCGCATGGGTTCGCCCACGTCCATTCCGGTGCGCCTGAGCGCGCTGATCTGCTGATCAAGTCCATTCACTGCCAAGGTCACAGATCCGTTACCGGCGCGCTCGGGAAGCTGGTAAACCTGCAACCAGCCGCCGCGCTCGAACTTCCACTCGGCCAGTTCTGGCATCGGCCTGGAATCGGGCGGCCGACCAAACAGCCTTTCGTACCACTGAGACGCGGACTTCAGATCTTTCACGGCGACACTGGCTATAGCGTTGCTGATTGACATGGCTCACCTCCAACCTCTGGTGCAGCAAGCTAACAGCGCAACACCCGCCGCTCTGTAGGATCACCTCGCATTCAGATTGGTCTTCTATTGACGGTGAGCAATTAAAGTGACGGGTCGGTCGGCGTCCGGAGGACTGCCGTCCTAGAGTTGTGGTTAGACCACATTTGTCCGCCTGCGGTGCGGAGACCCGTAAGCGGCGCTATCAGTCACAAACAGAAGCGCGCAAGCGCTGGCAATGGCAGCCGATGCCGCACCGATAAGGGCCGCTATGCGAAACCCCGAGGCGAACGTCTCGGCGGATCCCTGCAGCACGAACACGAATCCCAGCAATGCGGTGGCGATCAGGCCGGCAATGCGAGCCACGGCGTTGTTGACGCCGGAGGCGACGCCTACATGACTTACGTCGACGGAGGCAACCACAGTTGTGGTCAGAGGCGCAACGCAGATTCCCATCCCGGTTGACACCAATAAGGTGGCGGGCAGGATATCGGTCCAATAATCCATCCGGCCAATGCCAACACGCCCATACAGCGCGAGCCCTGCAGCAACCACCGCCGCGCCGATTACCAGGGGCAGCTTTGCGCCGATGCGTGCAGTCAGCGCTCCCATCAGCGGTGAACCGAGGCCAATCACGATGGGCAGCGGGAGCAGTGCCGCGCCGGCCGCGATCGCCGAGTAGTGCGCCGCGCGGATCAAAAGGTAGGGCAGCAGTACCATGAGTCCGCTGAGACTGCCGTAAAGAAAGAACGTTAAAAGTGTTAGGCCTACGAAGATGGGCGTCCCGAACATTGCCAGCGGCATGAGCGCGTGCTGACCGCGCACCCGCTCCACCCACAGGAACGCGCCGACCATGACAATCCCGGTTGCCGCGGTGAGCCAGGGCCAGCTCCCCGCGGCACTTGCGGTGGCCGCAGCCGTCAGCGACCAGGTGAGGAGGCCCAGTGCCATCGTCGCGAGGCCCGCACCCGCCCAGTCGAGCGAGGGCGATCGATGGCGGTCCTGGCTCTCGGCGACATATGCCCACGTTAGGTAGGCCGCGGCGGCAGCAATGGGCACATTTATGAGAAAAATCATTCGCCAGCCAATTGTGTCGACGAGCCAGCCACCGAGCAGCGGCCCGAGCGCGCCGGCAATTGCTCCAGCGGCGGCCCAGACGCCAATCGCCCGGCCGCGCGCCTCACCGGTGTATGCAGATCCGAGAATGGCCAGGCTGTTGGGCATAAGCAGCGCCGCACCCAGTCCCTGCACGCAGCGGGCCGCCAGCAGCCAGCCGAGACTGGGTGCGGCAAAACACAGAATCGATGCCAGAGTGAAGACGCTGAGCCCAATCAGAAACAAGCGCCGCCGCCCGAAAAAATCTCCGGCGCCGCCGCCCAATAAAATCAGTGCTCCGAGCGGCAGAAGATACGCATTGATGGTCCAGGAGAGTTGTGCAGAGCTGGCATTGAGATCACCCGCCATCGCAGGCAGCGCGACGTTCACGACTGAGCCGTCGATGAATGCCAGACTCGATCCGAGAATGGTGGCGGTCAGAGTCGCGCGGGGATATGAGGTGCTGCAGGGTAGTGCAGTGCTAGCAATCTCAGAATCGCAGGGCCCGGCGACTGCGCTCGACATCGTGTGAACTCCCTATTTGCAATTCGCGTTGTTCGGCTGAGTATAACCATCCCGAAAGTCCCGTCGGTTGGGAACTCCGGTTGCCGCAGCTTTGCCTTCGCCTTGCTTGCAGGGTGCAAAGGCGGTGCACTAATCTCTCGGGCTCGAAGGCCCAGCACTCAAATGCATGGCTACGGGCAGCAAGCGGGGGAAAACATGAATCTCAGGACGCATTGGGAAAGCGTTTGTCTGGTGGCTCTGGCGGCGCTCCTGGCGCCACCAGAAATTGGCGCGGCCCCGGTGCGTTCGTCCGGTGCCCCGGATCTTATCCTGGCGCACGGCAACGTCCTGACGGTCGATTCTCGGGACACGATTGCTCAGGCGATCGCCATCCGCGACGGCAAGGTGCTCAAGGTCGGCACTGATAAAGAAATCCTGGCTTTGGCAGATCCGCGAACGACGGTCGTCGATTTGCACGGGAGGACGGCGACCCCAGGCTTGATCGACACGCATGTGCATATCGCCGATGGCGGTGTTGCGGAGATCAATGCGATTGATCTCGGCGACGCCACGAGTGTGGCCGAGATCGTGCGACGGGTGAAGGAGAAGGCGGCGCAGCTCAAGGCGGGGGAGTGGATCCAGGGGCACGGCTGGGATGAGGGCAAGCTCACTGAGCACCGCTACGTCCTGGCCGCCGATCTGGACGCCGTCGCGCCCGATAATCCCGTGTGGCTCGAGCACACCACCGGGCACTATGGTGTCGCCAATAGCTACGCGCTGCGGTTGGGGAAGATAGGCGCGGATACCGCGAATCCTGCCGCCGGAACCATCGACCGCAACGGCACCGGTGCGGCCACGGGCGTGCTGAAAGAAAGCGCCCAGGGGCTCGTGAATAAACTAATCCCAGCGCCGACACCCGAGCAGTGGCGGGCCGGAATCCGCAGGATGATCCAGGCCCTGCACCGCGAGGGGATGACCGCGTTCAAGGATCCCGACGACACGCAACCGATGTGGGATGCGTATCGCTCGCTCCTGGATACCGGAGAGCTGACTGTCCATGTTTGCGTGCTCTGGGACGCCGGGGCGAGCGTCGCCTCTGCGCAGAAGGCGCTCAAGATCATCCAGGGTCTGCCGCGCCCGCCACAGTCGCTAGGCGACGGACGCCTACTTTCTTGTGGCGCCAAGATCTTCATGGACGGGAGCGGCTCGGCGCGCACCGCCTGGACGTATGCGGAATGGAGGAAGAATCAGACCGAGATCGATCACGGCAACTACGGCTATCCGGCCGAGGACCCGAATGTCTACCGGGACATGGTGCGCCTACTGCATCGTGCGGGCGTCAACGTCGGAACCCATGCCATCGGCGAGCGGGCGATCGATTGGGTGGTCGACACCTACGCGACCGTGCTGCGCGAGAAGCCGACGCGCGGCCTGCGGCACTCGATCATTCATGCCAATCTCCCAACCGACCATGCGATCGAGGTCATGGCGATGCTGCAGCGCCGGTACGATGCCGGGGTGCCTGAGATGCAGCCACCGTTCATCTGGTGGATCGGCGATAACTACGCGGCCAATCTGAGCCCCGATCGGATGGGTCGTCTCGAGCCGTTCAAGACGCTGCTCGCCCGCGGGGTGCAGTGGACCGGGGGCTCAGACTTCTTTGTCACGCCGGTGGCGGCGCGCTACGGTCTATGGGCGGCAGCTCAGCGGGAGACGCTGAAGGGAACCTATGGATTGCATCCCTTCGGGACCGCCGAGTCCGTCGATGCGCATGCGGCGCTGCGCGCCTACACGGCCGCCGCCGCGCGCCAGCTGTTCCTGGAGGACAAAATTGGTTCTCTGGAATCAGGTAAGGAGGCGGATATCGCCGTCTGGGATCGGAATTTCTATTCCATAGCGCCTGCGGAGCTCAAGGATGCGAAGTGCGAGATGACCTTGTTTCATGGCAAGGTCGTCTACGACTCCTCAAAAGAAAATCCCTGAGAGCAGCGCCGGAGACAAAGATCTTACGGTGCTTTTGCATTCCACGCTGCTACTTTGCTGCGTGTTTCCTCAAGCAGGCGGTCGAGCGCGGATCGATCGAAGAGCGTACCGCGCAAGATAACCGCACGAATTGAGCGCGTGGCGCGGATGTCATCCAGCGGATTGGCGTTGAGCAGCAACAGATCCGCTCGCCGCCCCGCGGTGATGGAGCCGAACTGGTCGAGCATTCCAAACCATGCCGGCCCAGCCCGCGTTGCCGCAGCAAGTGCCTGCGGCGCAGTAAGCCCTTTGTCGACATACAGCGCGAGCTCATCGTGCAGGCCGACACCGGGATAGTTGAAGGAATTGAGGAACCCCGCATCGGTACCGGCCATTATGGTTACCCCGGCCCGTTGCAGCAGCGGGAGAATTGCGGCCATATGCTCATAGTGGGCATGGCGCTGCTCGATAGCCTTGGCGTCGGCCTGTGCGGCCCTTTGAATTCGCCAGTCGTAAGTCTTGCGCAGTCCCGGTCCAATGTAGGCTAGATATTCATCCTGGCTGTGCTTATCTCGGTCCAGGTAGGCGAGAATGCGCGAGCCGTTTAACGTCGGTGTCACGTACACGCCCCGCTGGGCGAATTCACGGTACGAGCTCATCGCCGTGCTCTCATCGAACCCTGCGTCGATGCGCGCCTCCTGCGCATTCCGATCGATGCGGCCGGCGGCAAAATCGCTGGCGATGGCCGCCTCATCCTTAGCGCCCGCCTTGAACGCATAGTCAAGGTGCTCGATCGAGCTGATGCCGGCCTCAACCGCCTGATGAACGGTCAACGCCATTGGGATATGACCAGAAACTTTAAATCCGGCCGCGCGGGCGCGGCCGACTGCGTACAGAAAAAGCTGCGGATCGAGCGTGTTGTCGGTGATCTTGACGAAATCGACCTGCAGATCCTTGAGACGCACAATTGCCGCGTCCACATCGGCACGCGAACCGGTCTCAAGCGTTCCTTTCCAGACGGGGTGGATACCCTCGATCTTCGGGCCGGAACTCAGCAGGGTGGGTCCGAGCAGGGTGCCGGCCGCAATCGCACCTCGCCACGAGAGAACCTCCTGGGCCAGATCACCTGAGCAATCACGTACGGTGGTTATGCCGTAAGCAATATAGAGCGGTAAAAGCGCTTTGTTTTCATCGATGAGTTCGCGGCCGCCGCCGAAGTGCACGTGCATATCCCAGAGGCCCGGGGTGAGGTAGCGCCCCCGGCCATCCACAGTGTGTTTGGGCCGCCATTGCGCGGCGACGTCAGCATCTTTGCCCACGGCGACTATAGTGTCGCCGAGCGTTGCCACCGCTTGGTCGGCTAATGTGCGCGCGTGCTCGACGTCCACCACGGTGACGTGCCGGATCAATAAGTCCGAACTTTGCCGCGCTTGCAGAGGCACTGCGCCAACCGCTAGCGGTATGGCAACGATGCCGGCCAGCGCGATCCGCTTGTCGATTATTCGCCGGCGGAACTTTACGTTAAGGTCGGTGCAACGGATGGCCGGTCGATTCCGTTGGGCGTATTGGTCAGGTGCTGGCATTGGCCATAGGCTACGCGCCTGGCCAGGCGAAGTCCGGAAAGATATTCCCTTTGATGAATAGGAGATCAG
>Ga0105245_10003849_pt1 | contig 13353 bp, 14 predicted proteins | sample KBSM54metaG_FD_81523 | JGI IMG/M metagenome (GOLD analysis project Ga0105245, IMG submission 81523) | Miscanthus rhizosphere microbial communities from Kellogg Biological Station, Michigan, USA - KBS M5-4 metaG | ecosystem: Host-associated > Plants > Roots > Rhizosphere > Soil | place... | reverse complement strand
GCACCCGCTGTTCATCCTGTACACCTCCGGCTCGACGGGCAAGCCGAAGGGCGTGATGCACACGACCGCGGGCTATCTCGCGGGCACGCACCTCACCAGCAAATACGTCTTCGACCTGCAGGAGAACGACGTCTACTGGTGCACCGCCGACGTGGGGTGGATCACGGGGCACAGCTACATCGTGTACGGCCCGCTCTCGAACGGCGCGACCTGCGTGTTGTACGAGGGCGCACCGAATCAACCCGATTGGGGTCGCTTCTGGCAGGTGATCGAGAAGCACAAGGTCACCGTGCTGTATACGGCGCCGACGGCGATCCGCGCCTTCATCCGCCAAGGCACCGAGTGGCCGGCGAAGTCGGATCTCTCGAGCTTGCGCCTGCTGGGCAGTGTCGGTGAACCGATCAATCCCGAAGCGTGGATGTGGTACCGCGAGCACGTGGGCAAGAATCGCTGCCCGATCGTGGACACCTGGTGGCAGACCGAAACCGGCGCGATCATGCTGACCACGCTGCCTGGCGCGCACTTCACCAAGCCCGGCGCCACCGGCTTGCCGTTCTTCGGCGTGGTTCCGGAAGTCGTCACGCAGGAAGGTCAACGCGTGCCCGACGGCGAAGGCGGCCTGCTCGTCTTGAAGAAGCCGTGGCCCAGCATGCTGCGCACCATCTACGGCGACGACGATCGCTACAAGCAGGCGTACTGGTCCGAAATCCCGGGCGTGTACTTCACGGGTGACGGCGCGCGCGAAGACAAAGATGGTTACTTCCACGTCGTCGGTCGCGTCGATGACGTACTCAATGTCTCCGGTCATCGCATCGGCACCGCCGAGATCGAGAGCGCGCTCGTGGCGCACCCTGCGGTGGCAGAGGCTGCTGCCGTGGGTCGTCCGGACGATCTGAAGGGCCAGGCTTTGGTCGTGTTCGTGACCTTGAAGCCGAACCACGAGGGCACGCCCGAAATGAAGAAGATCTTGGGTGAGCACGTGGCCACCGAGATCGGCAAATTCGCGCGGCCCGATTCGGTGCGTTTCGCGGAGAGCCTGCCCAAGACGCGCAGCGGCAAAATCATGCGCCGCCTGCTGAAAGACATCGCGGCCGGCAAGGAAACATCGGGCGACGTTTCGACGCTCGAGGACCTGAACGTGCTCGCGAAATTGCGCCAAGAGTGAGTTTTTGCCTCGGTTCTGGGGCTCTGCGAGCGGCATTTCACGCTCGCCTTGAGCCCCAGCGCCGAGACCAGATAGGCTCCGCCCGTGCGCGCGATCGTGATCGGCGCGGGCCGCGGTAGCCGGCTCGGCCACAACACCGACGAAGTTCCGAAGACCCTGGTCGAAGTCATGGGCCGCCCCATGCTCGATTGGATCTTGGAGGCCTTGGCCGCAGCCGGCTTCACGCGGAAGGACGTGGTGTTCGTGTGCGGCTACGCGGAAGACGTCGTGCGTAGGCGTTACCCGGAATTTACCTTCGTGCGCAACGAGGATTGGGCAAACAACAACATCTTGTTGTCGCTCTTGTGCGCACGCGAGCACCTGAAGCAAGGCTTCGTCTCCAGCTACGCGGACATCGTGTACGACGGCGCAGTGGTGCAGAAGCTCGCGGCCTCGAGAGCCGACATTTCGCTCGGCTGTGACACCGCGTGGCGGCGCCGTTACGTCGGCCGCACCCAACATCCCGAAACCGATGCCGAGAAGCTGCGCGCCGACGGCGATCGGGTGCTCGAGCTCAGCCGCACGATCGCAAGCGAGGCCGCACAGGGTGAGTTCATCGGCGTCATGAAGCTGAGCGCGGCGGGTGCGAGCTCGCTGTGCAGTGCGTTCGACGCGGCGCAAGCGCGCTTCGATGGCGGGCTATTTCGTGAGGGGCGCACCTTCCGTAAAGCGTATTTGATCGATTTACTGCAGCAGATGCTGGAAGCCGGAGTGCCGATGGAGCGCCAAAACACGGCCGGCGGTTACATGGAGATCGATACCGGCCAAGATTTGGCCATGGCCGAGACATGGTGGAAGACCCGTTCCTGAAGCTGCGCGTGCTGGATTCGGCCACGCTGATTGGTGAGCTCCAGGCGACGCTGCGCCCGGGCGAAGCGACGGCCCTCGCCTTCGATGCCGATGGCACGCTCTGGTCAGGTGACATCGGGGACGACGTGTTTCGCTTCGCGGTGGCCCACGGCCGATTGCGCGAGCAGGCCCGTGCTCGCATCGAAGAAGAAGCTCGAAAACGCGGCTTCCCATCCTCGCGGACGTGAACGCGACCGCTCGCAGTCTGTTCGACGCGTACCTCGCCGGGCGTTACGTCGAGCGCGAGATGTGTGAGCTGATGACCTGGTGCTACGCCGGTCATAGCCGAGCGGAAATGACAGCGCTCGCCGACGAAGCGCTCACCGAAGCGCGCCTCGCCGAGCGGCTGCACCATGAACTCGCCCCGGTGCTCGACTTCGCGCGCGGCACGGGGTTGCGCGCGATCGTGATCTCCGCTTCGCCGCGGCCGATCGTCGAGTATGCAACGAGGCTCTGGGGGTTTTCGCCCGCCGACATCTGCGCCAGCACCCCGCTCGTCGAAGGCGACAGGATCATGCCGCACATGGCGGGAGCCGTCCCCTACGCGGCGGCCAAGTGCGTCGCCGGGCGCGCGCTCCTCGGTAACGCGCGCTGGCTCGCCGCCTTCGGCGACAATGTCTTCGATCTGGAGATGATGTGCGAGGCCGAACGCGGCATCGCCGTGCGGCCGAAGCCGGCGTTGCAGGCGCGCTTCGCCGAAATTCCGCAGCTTCTGCTGCTCTCTCCGGAAATACGCGAAACGAAGGAATGACGCTGGTGCGCGAGCGCGCACAAGTTTGCAGCCGAGCTGAAGCGAGAGCCGGTGTGCGATCGCTTTGGGGCCGGCGCCCCAAACTCCATCGAGGGGACCTATCTCGGGCTCCGTTGTTCTGAGGGACGGATCGCGTTATTGCTACGCGGCCGATGTTCAACTCGATCTCGACTCGTTCAATCGCCTGCGCCGCGTCCGCCCTGCTAGCCATCGTCACCTGTGCCGCCTGTGGAGGCAGCGAGCCGCCGCCGAAAGCAGCCGAGGCCGCACCCGAGGCAGAGCACGAGTCAGCCGGCCCAGTCGGTGTTTCCGCCGAGATCGGCGGCCTGAACGAGGACAAGGTCGACAAAGTGTTTCAGCGCACGCTGCCGGATTTCCAAACCTGTTTGGATGATGGTGCCAAGCGCGTCGAGTTTCTCGGTGGTGGCGTGAGCTTCTTCTTGAAGATCAACGAGCACGGCAAGATCGACCACGCGCATCTCGAGAAGTCGACGCTCGGCGATCGCGATACCGAAAAGTGCATGCTCGATACGCTGCGCAAGAAGCGTTGGCCGAAACCGGTTGGCGGCGTGCACGGCTTGGCGCGTAAATCCTTCGATTTCGATCCACCGAATGACGTGCGAGCCCCCACCAGCTGGGACAGCGACAAAGTCTCCGATGCCATAGGCAAACTGTCGAAGAAGGTTTCGGCCTGCAAGGAAGGCACGAACGGCGCCTTCGAAGCCACCGTGTACGTCTCGACGGACGGCTCGGTGCTCGCGGCCGGCGTGACTCCCCCGGACGAAGCCGGCGAATCCAACGTCGATTGTTTGGTGGGCGTGCTCAAAGGCGCGACCCTGCCTTCGCCCGGGAGCTGGCCGGCGAAAGTGACGTTCACGCTGTGACGGCTCGCAAACGCGCGCTGGTCACCGGCGCCGGAAAGCGCGTGGGCCGAGCCATCGCCATCGCGCTGGGCCAAGCGGGCATGCACGTGGCGGTGCACTACCGGTCGAGCGCGGAAGAAGCGGACGAGACATGCGCGCTCGTGCGCGCCGCGGGTGGCGAAGCAACGGCTCTCGCCGCCGATCTGTCCGAGCGCGCCGCGGCTCGTCGATTGGTCGATCAAGCGCTCGATGCTCTGGGCGGCTTGGATCTGTTGGTCCCGAGCGCGGCCAGTTTCGAACGTATCGCCTTCGCCTACGTGGACGACGACGCGTGGGATCGCTCACTGCTCCTGAACTTGGCGAGTCCGTTCGCACTGGCCCATCGCGCAACGCCTGCACTCCGCGCGGCGCGTGGCTCGATCGTGTTCATCACGTGCTCGAGCGCGACCACGCCTTTTCGCAATCACTTGCCGTACGTCGTTTCCAAAGGCGGCTTGCGGCAACTGATGCGCACGCTGGCGCTCGAGCTCGCGCCCGAGGTGCGTGTCAACGCGGTCGCGCCCGGTACCGTGTTGCCCCCGCCCGACCTTTCGCCCGCGGTTCTCCGATCGTTGACCGAGAAAATTCCGCTGGGTCGCATCGGCAGCGCGGAAGAGATCGCGCGCGCGGTACTATTTCTCGCCCAGGCCGACTTCGTGACGGGCCACGAAATCGCCGTCGATGGCGGGCGCACCGTGGCTGCCGTAGAACACTTCGGCTGATGACTACGCACCGCGAAGAGAAAACGTTCACCATCACTTTGCACCTCTCGGCCGAGTTCGCCGAAGATTACACGGGTGACGACGACGGCTACGCCTGGCACGAGCGCTTCGAGCAGAGCGTCAAGCCGCGCGTGGTCAGCGCAATCCACGAAGCGCTGCACGCGGATCCGAAATTTCGCGCGGTGGCCGCCCCGCGCGGGCGAGATCCAGAGTCGGCGCTGGATCTGGACGTGAAGTTCGTCACACGCAAGAGCGACTGACGAGTCAGCTCGCGTCGAAGCTGAGCACGACGGATTTCGCGTCTCCGCTCGCGGCGGGCTTGAGGCGTGTCGCGACGATGCCACGACCAGCGAGCGCCGTCGTGAGAGCGGCGATGTGCGCCTCGGTCGGCGCCCACATCATCAGCGTTTGCTCCGAGTGCAACGTGAGCACACGAGCCAGTGCGGCGAGCACGCCGTCACTCTCGGGCCGGAGCGCACCGTCGTCTTTGAACAAGAGCTCGCTGGGCGCGGAGAGCACGAGGTGGCCCGCGCGCACGTCGATCCCGACATCGCCACTCGTCACGCGATCGCCGAGCGCGGAGGTGAGATCGCGCGTGAGGAGCGCGAGGGCCGCCGTGCGCGCCTCCATCCGTTCCAGCTCTTGCTTACGCGCTTCGGCTGCCGCCAAGGTCTTCTCCAAGTCGGCTTTTTGCTGGGCAAAAGAGCGCAAATCATCACCCACGCGAGCCAGCTCACCGCGCAGTTGGTCGACCAGGCCCGTCGCCTCGTCGCGCTCCTTGATGGCCATCGTGTTGTCGAGCTTCGACTGTGAAATGGAATCTTCACTGGCGGCGAGCTTTTGATCGCGCGCCTGCAGCTCGTCGAGCGCGGCCTGCAGTTTGCCACGCGTCACTACCAGCTCTTGTTCGGCGTGCTGTCGAGCAGCAAGCTCGACGTCACCGGCCGACTTTGCTTCTTCGTAGCGGGTAGCGGGCACACAGCTCGTGGCCAATCCTGCCAAAGCCGCAACCGACGCGAGGTGGACGATCAGACGCGGAGCAAAGGCCACGCCTTGATAGAGCCGACGCAGCAGGCGCGGATCCCGAAGGAGCTGCTGGATGAACAGGCGAAAGCGGCGAGACAGAAACATATCGATGCCAATCCTCAGTTCAGAACGACGCCTCGCACGCTCATGAAATCGAGGTGCTCGGCCAAAATCAACCGGTCCACGTCGGCGATGCGCACGAACTTGAAAGCTTGCTGCGTGCCGAAGGACCAAATCGGGCGCGCCAAGGCCCGCACTGGCTTCAGGTATTCCGGGAGCTGCAACTCGAGCCGCATCAACAGCGGCGAATCCAGCTCGGTGATCAGCCGCCCCCGATCGAGCACGATGCCCATCGGCGAGACCTCGATGCCGCGGTACTGCGACAGCAACGGCCCTCGCTGCGCGATGACTCGGAAATCCGTTCTGGCTCTGAGACCAACTCGTCGTTCCATGACCAATCCTCCGGCTCGCGCCCATTGTACGGCAATGTAGTTTAAAGTAAGCAAATTACTTACACCACGCTTATTGAAGTGCCTGGAATTAGCGCAGAAATTGCCGAAAAATTGGCCCAATCGCCCACGAAGGCTAACTCGGGAACGATGAGCTGGGCTCGTTCGGCCGCTTACGGCGCCATCCCACTCGCGATCTTGGTAGCGGCGTTTCCTGCCCTCGGTCGCACGGAGGCGGAGCCGCGCCCGCCCTTCGACCTCGATCGCATGACCGAGCACGGCGCGGTCTACGTCGCGCCATCCGCCAATGGTGGCAGCACGGAACTGACGCTCGACCGCAGCCTCGAGCAGGCGGCACTCAAAATCCTCGCGACCGCGAACCCGGTGCGTGGCGGCCTCGTCGCCATCGACGTGCGGACGGGCAAGGTGCTGGTCTGGGCCGAGAGCGCGCGAGACGGTCGCCATCATCACGTGCTCAGCACGGCACGCGTGCCGGCCGCGAGCGTGTTCAAAGTGGTGACCACCGCAGCGCTGTTCGAGAACACGAAGCTCACCCCCCACGATGAAGTCTGCATCTCGGGCGGATTTCACGATATCGAACGCCGCCACCTCGATTCACCGCATGGGGACGCCACCGATTGCTCACCCTTCGCCTCCGCGCTCGGGCACAGCAAAAATGCGGTGTTCGCGCAGCTGGCCACGCACCGCCTGCTCCGCACCGATCTGATTGGCACGGCCGAGGCGCTCGGCTTCAACGGCAACGTGCCGTTCGATCTGGAAGTGCCAGTGGGCAAGCTCACCGTGCCCTACAACGATTTGGAATTTGCCCGCACGGCCGCCGGATTTCAGGGCAGTACGTTGTCGCCCCTGGGCGGCGCGCACCTCGCCAACGTGATCGCGCATGGCGGTGAAGCGACGCGCATTCGCATCAGTGACGCCGCGCCGGAGGCCCCCGCGGGCGACAAACCCGTCGATGCGACTCATGACGCCGAGGCGCGCGCTGCATCGGTGAGCGCGCCGCGTGTACTCAAGGCGCTCACCGCCGAGCGCATCCGCCGCATGATGGAAGTCACGGTGCGCAGCGGCACGTCGCGGCACGCGTTCAATGACGAGAAGGGGCACCCGTTCTTGGGCAATATCCGCGTCGCTGGCAAAACTGGCACGCTGCGCCCCGAAGCCAACGAAGGCATGACCAGTTGGTTCATCGGCTTCGCGCCCGCGCAGAAACCGGAAATCGTGATCAGTGTGATGCTGGAAAATGGCTCGGTTTGGCGCCACAAGTCGAACGAGCTGGCTCGCGACTTCTTGCGAGTTTACTTCCACGGTCACGGCCGGCCGTGGGTCACGGACGCGCTTCCACCGACTAGTTCCGAGCGCGTCGCCAGTCAGTAGTCAGGCATGGCGTTCGTCGCGGGTGACCAGCGCAGCAGGAGACCGAATTCCTGGTATGATTGACGGGTATGACGCCGGTGGGTTTGCGATGGCTGCTCGTGATCGTCAGCGCGGCGCTCACAGCCGGTTGTCTGGAACCGGGCGCCACGCGCATCGTGGGGCCTGACGGCAGCGCGCTTTGGCACGTGCACTGTGGTGATGATCAAGCCGCGTGTTTTCAACTCGCGGGAGAGCAGTGCCCGCTCGGCTATGAGCTGTCGCCGATCTTCGATCCGCACGACGGCAATTTTTTGGTGCGGTGCCACGCGAACCGCCGCGTAATCGTGGAAGCACCGCCCGCGACCGCACCCGTCAGCGCGTCTACGCCGCAAACCCCCGTGTCCCCCGCCCCGGCCGCAACGAGCAGCTGGCGCCCACCCGAAGTCGCCACGCCCACCGAGCCCTGGCCCGCAGCCAAAGCCGATGGCGGCGGCCCTTCGCGGCTGCCGAAAATCGGTGACGTCGATTTCGGTTATTGAGCGCGCCGAGTCGACTCAGCGCGCACGGCGACGGCGGAGCAGCGAGAGCCCGAAGCACACCGCTGCGATCGACAGCAGTGAACGATCAGCCGGTGCTCCCGGAACGCTGCAGCCGCACTTGCCAGCCGGCTTCTCTGCACCCGCGACGCCGGCATCGGCGCCCGCATCGGCCGACGCAGCGGGCTTGGGTGCGCCGGTCAACCCGAGCTCCGGCAGTGGCGTTTTCACCACCTCGGTGGGCTTGATCTGCGTGCGGCTCTTGCGCGTGAGGTCCTCGGCAATCCACGTCTTGCGCAGGCCGCGATAGTCACGCGGCGCTTTGCCCCAGCGGTAGCGGTCGGGCGTCGGGCATTGGATCACCGGCACCCAGGGGTGAAAGTTGTTGTAACGCGTTTGGAACTTGTTGGCCGCCGCGGGCTTCACTTCCGTGGAAGCCTCGCCTTTTTGGCCTTTGGGCGTCGCGACGCCACCTTCGACGGCGCCGCTCGCCGCACCGATCTTCGGATCGTTCGGCAGCGACGCGGCGTCGTACCGGTAGTGCATGCGCGAAAGGACGTACTTGTTGCGCGCGACGAGAGCTTGGCGCTGAGCAACCGTCTCGCGATCGAGCTTGGCCTGCTTCTCTTTCTCTTTGCGCTCTTTCGGCTTCAGCTCTTTGACTGACTCTTTGAAGGCATCCTTCTCTTCTTTGGTCAGTTCGGGTGGCTTCGGATTGCGCTCCTCCTTCGGCACCGATTGCTCGAACACGTCGGCGCCCAAGCTCAGGAGCTCGGAGATCTGCTCGGGTTCGGTGGCGCACGGCTGGCCACAGCCTTCCGCAGGCCAAGCGTATTCGAGCAAGAAAGACTGCGGATTTTTGGCCAGAATGACGTCGTGAAGCGCGGCGTAGAATTCGCCGATGCGCTCCTTCACCGAGAAGTCCACCTCGATGTTGGTGGGGGGGAACAGGTTCTTGTAGTTCTTGCTCTCGTAGCGTTGCTCGGGGTCGAGCACGTACACGATGAGCTCTTGCTTATCCGGCTTGTCCGGAGCGTTCACGAGCCCCACGCGATCGGGGATGGTGTCGTACGGTTGCTCGGTCCAAAAGCGGATCGGCGAAAGCTGCGCTCGATCGCCGCCGACCAGCTCGATGCGGTTCGAATCGACCTGCGCGACCACGAGCCGCATACCGGCTTGAACGTACGGCTGCACGGCTTCGACCGCGCCCGGCGGGACGGCGTAGCCCTTGCTCTTCAGCCAAGTGGCCACTTGCTCGTCTTTGCCCAGCAAGGTGAAGGAATATTCGCCTTCTTTTTGTTTGGCCTGCACGTCGAGCGACAACTCTTTGGCGACTTTTTGGGCCGATTGCGGCTGGTCACCACCGCCCAAGAAGGCGGTGTCGGAGTTGGCTTTCATGGAGCGTTCCCACTCCTGTTCGACCGGGCCTGGGTCGCACGGATCCTGCTCCCAATATTCGTGGAAGCGAGGCGCGCTCAGGCTATCCAAGCGATCGACGTATTCTCGCTTGAGCGTGGTCACGCGATCGGCGGTCACGTCAGCCGGCACGACGAGCACCATCGCGAATGGTTCGAGCGGCCCCTCGTAGTCCGGCATCACGGTGACCGCCGTCTGATTCGCTTTCCGCATCACGGCGACCTGCGTCGAGTGAACCTTGATGTCGGTCGCCTTCTTCGACGCGAGAAAGCCGGGAAACGCTTGCGCGGGCCGGGCGGCTGCGAGCAGCAATCCGAGTGCGAGCAGTGCAGAAAACGACGTCTTAACGGCCTTCACCCGTTGGGGTCGATCGAAGCGACTCATCGCGCGGGAGGCTAACACTAGTCCCGCGCTTTTTGGTCCCGATTTCGCCCTGCTCGAGGCCCTGCGATTGGCGAGTATTTCGGCAAGAATTGGCCATGTATTGGGGCACATCGAGCAGCGCCCGAACACTTGGGATAGGCTCCTCTCTCTTCGTTCCGGCGAGCCATGACAGAAAGTTCGAACCGTGAGCGGATCCGGCTCGCCTTCGCGGGCCTGCCGCCGGAGACTCGCCCGAGCGCCACGCGCGTGGCCGCCATCGCGCTGATCGTCACCGAGGTCGCGGGCGCGCTCGAGGTCCTTCTGATCGAGCGCGCGACGCGCGATTCCGATCCTTGGTCCGGGCACATGGCACTCCCAGGCGGGCACGCCGCCCCCGAAGATGCCGATCTTGCCGCCACCGCGGAGCGCGAAACACTCGAGGAAGTCGGGCTCGACCTCGCGCGCGATGGATCGCGGCTCGGTCGGCTGTCGGATTGCACACCCGTGCGCGGCGTTCCGATTTTCGTCCGCCCGTACGTGTATTGGGTCGAGAGCCCCCCGCCGTTGACCCTGAGCCACGAGGTGGAGCGAGCGCTGTGGGTTGCCATCGCTCCGCTGCAGGCCGGACAGATGCGCTCCAAAGTGACATTTTCGCGCGACGGCCAGCACCTGGAGTTCCCAGCATGGGACGTGTTCGGTCACACGGTTTGGGGCCTCACCTACCGCGTGCTGGACGAATTCTTCGGCCGTCTGAGCGAAGTTTTCGAGGCTGAGTCTGCGTCGTTGTACAACGCGGAGCAGCCGCGATAGGAGCCGAGCGCGTGATAGCACCCGAGGCCGTCGAACCCGCACGAAAGGGAGCCTGTTCCGTGTGCGGCGGTGAGCTGGACGCACTCGGTCGCTGTCAGAAATGCGGAGCCGTGTTCGGTGAGGCATACCGCTGTCCGCTGTGTCAGGCAGTGGCTGACGTGGAACCGAGCCCGGTCGTCTACCTTCGATGTCGCAGTTGCGGTGCACCGCGCATCGCACCCACGGCGAGCCCGCTCGGGAGCGAAGAGATCGCGGAGCTCGGCACTGCGCGCGCCGAGCAGCTGCGCGCCACGGCGTTTCGCACGGGCTCCTGGTTCGCGCTCGCCTCCGGTGTCTTCTCGGTGTTCGTCACCTCGGTGGTGCTCGCGGCCACGGCCCCTGCGCCGTTTGCCAAGGTCGCGGCCCTGATCGCCGCGCTCGTGCCGTTCGCGCTCTCCTTCGTCTCCTTCCGGGCCGCGGCGGGCCACGCGCGCAGGCTCGAGGTCGCGATCGAACGCGCCTGGCAACTCGCGGCTACCCGGATCGTTCAGCACGCGGGCCATGAGCTCGACGCGGCCGAACTGTCACGGCTCCTCCGCACCAGCGAAGCCCACGCGGAACTGCTATTGGCCGAAGTCAGCGTTCAGGAGTTCGTGCACGCGCGCGTCGAACCGGCACCCGAGGCCGGTCTCACCGAGCTCGCAGAGCCAGAGCCCCGCGCCGAAGAGCCCGCCGGCAGAGCCCAACGCAGCAAGCTTTGAACACTTCTTCCCCTAAATTCATGCAACCTCTGGCCCAAGCAACCGGCGTTCCGCTCCGCAACGAGGGCTGGTTCCGTCGCACGCTGCGCGAAACCGCGCTCCACGACTTCGTGGTGTTCGCGTTCTTGATCATCCTGAACGGCGTCGTCTTGAAGGCGCCGGCAGGGCCGGAGCGCACCGCGTGTATCGTACGGGTGGGCGGTTTGCTGCTCGCGTTCATCGTGAGCATCTTGCTCGTGCGCGGCCGCTTGCTGAAACAAGCGTGGCTCTCGGCCATCATCTATCGGCTCGGGATCTACGGCCCGGTTCAGGTGAGCTACTTCTTCTTGAAGCACGTGCTCCCGCTCGTGAACCAAACCACGCTCGACCAAAAGCTCTACGCGCTGGACATGACGCTGTTCAAGGTCGAGCCCGCGATGGCGTGGGACCGCTTCGTGAACCCCACCACCACCGAGTGGTTCTCGTTCTTCTACTTCGGTTATTTCTTACTGATGGCCGTGCACGTGGTGCCCATCTTGTTTTTCGGGCGCCGCAAACAAGTCATCGGTGAGTTCACGTTCGCGATGCTGATTTTGTTCAGCTGCGGGCACACGCTGTACATGATGGTGCCGGGTTTCGGGCCCTACCGCGCGATGGCCGGGCAGTTTCAAAACGCGTTTCCGCAGGGCGTTTGGCACGATTTAGTGATGAACGCAGTCCGCTCCGGCGGCGCGCAGATGGACATCTTCCCGTCGCTACACACGGGCGCGCCCACTGCGCTCGCGTTGTTCTCGTTCCGTAATCGCGACAAGCTGCCGTTCCGCTACACGTGGCCCCTGGTGGCCTTCTGCGCGATCAACATCATCATCGCGACGATGTTCCTGCGCTGGCACTACCTCATCGACGTGATCGCGGGCTTCTCGTTGGCAAGCTTCGCCGTGCTGCTCGGTCGCCCGGTGGTTCGCTGGGAGCTCGCGCGACGCAGCCGCGAAGGCCTCGGCGAGCTGTGGCCCGAGTTCTCCAACAAAGAAGCCGGCGAAGAGCTGGCTAGCGTCGTCTAAGGCGAAACCACCCAGCGACGCGACACGGGAGCTCGCGCGCCTGGCAGAACGGCATCGCGCGGCGCTGGGGTCGTCGCTTCGGTGCAGCGAAACGGCGGAGAGCGCCCTACTCCGAACCTACGCGAGGAACTCGCGGCGAGCAGGGCGCTTCCCGAACCTGATTTACTTCTCGAAAACCTGGGCGGCTGCCATGCCCTGGCCCTGAGAGACGGTCACGACGACCTTCATCGTCCCGCCCATCGGCAGTGCCCATTTGTAGCAATTGGGCGACTGACCCACGATGGCCGTGGCACCAACGGTGGAGTCAGCGGCGACGACGGCAGCCGGGAGACCCGGGATGCTGATCGACGGCACGAGCTGGATATCCAAATTCTGGATCGTGGGCACGCCGACACCGACGATCGTGTAGCACTTGCCCGGATTCATCTGCACGGTCGCGTCGAGCGACTGCCCCTGCGCGAAGTTGCCGGCGATGGCGGCACCCACGGGCTTCGAGCCCGGAGCAGCTGCGGTCGCCGCGAGTGGCGCGATGAGCGTGGTGACTGCTTGCGCAGTGCCCGGATCGAGCGGCGTTGCCGTCGGACCGGCAGAAGCCGTCGCGACCGGCAGACCGGGGAAGCCGGGAGCAGGCGCTGCGCCTGGCGTCGCGGCAGCGGGCGTCGCCGCGGCGGGGGTGGCGGCAGCAGGCGTACCGGTCTGCGACTGGCAAATCCGGCCGTCGAAATACTGACCCGGCGCGCATTGAGTCGCTCCGGGTTGCCCCGTGTTCGGCTGCGGGTCACTGCCACCGCAGGCCGACAGCGCGCACAGCGCAACGAGGGCACACAGCACTTGGTTCGTCGTTCCAGCCATTTTCTCGATCTCTCCCTTCGGGTCCGCTACGGCAAGAAAACCTGCCGTAGCGGTTCAGCGTTCTAGGCGTACAGCCAGAAACGCGCAAGGGCGGCCGGAGCTTTCAGTCTGCCGCGGCTATTTTACGCCGGCGCAGAAGCCCTCGTAGTCGATGTACTTCGTGATCGTCGGATGCTCACCGCAGGTCGGGCAATTCTTGTCGCGACGCACTTTCAAGGTGCGGAAGGTCATGTTGAGTGAGTCATAAGTGAGCAGCCGTCCCACCAGCGGATTGCCCTTGCCCAAGATCAGCTTGATCGCTTCGGTGGCTTGGATCACTCCG
>Ga0105245_10003848_pt1 | contig 13353 bp, 10 predicted proteins | sample KBSM54metaG_FD_81523 | JGI IMG/M metagenome (GOLD analysis project Ga0105245, IMG submission 81523) | Miscanthus rhizosphere microbial communities from Kellogg Biological Station, Michigan, USA - KBS M5-4 metaG | ecosystem: Host-associated > Plants > Roots > Rhizosphere > Soil | place... | reverse complement strand
ATCATCCCGAAGCTGAAGGCCGGCGCGGTGGTTCGCGGTGATACCAAGGCGGAAGAGCGCGAAGCGCTCGAAGCCACGGGCGACTACATCGTCGACGAGAAGCACAAGACGGTGACGCTGACGGAGAGCGGAACCGCCAAGGCCGAGCAGATGCTGATGGGCCACCTCAAGGGCGGCCACATCTACGACCTCGAGAACGCCCACATCAAGCACCACGTGGACCAGGCGTTGCGCGCGCACACGCTGTTCCATTACGACGTGGACTACATGGTGAAGGACGGCGAGGTCGTCATCGTGGACGAGTTCACCGGCCGTCTGATGCCGGGGCGCCGCTGGAGCGATGGCCTGCACCAGGCCGTCGAAGCCAAGGAACACAACGGCCGGCATCCCGAGGTGAAGATCGAGCGCGAAAACCAGACGCTCGCGACGGTCACCTTCCAGAACTACTTCCGCAAGTACAAGAAGCTCTCCGGGATGACCGGCACGGCCGACACCGAGGCCGAGGAATTCGCCAAGATCTACAAGCTCGACGTCATCGTCATCCCGCCCAACCGGAAGCTTCTCCGCATCGAGAACCCGGACCTGGTGTATCGCACCGAGAAGGAAAAGTGGGACGCCATTGTCACGGAAATCGTGACGGAGCACGAGAAAGGACGTCCCGTTCTCGTCGGAACCGTTTCGATCGAGAAATCCGAGCGGCTGTCCACGATGCTCGACCGGCGCGGCCTCAAGCGAGGCACGACGACGGGCGGCGGCTCGGGCAAGCACGTGGTGCTGAACGCCAAGTACCACGCGCAGGAAGCCGAGTTCGTCGCGCAGGCCGGGCGGAAGGGTTCCGTCACGATCGCGACCAACATGGCCGGACGCGGCACCGACATCCTGCTCGGCGGCAACCCCGAGTTCATGACGCGGCAGCAATGCCTCGCCGAACAGATTGCGGAGCGGCTCCCGAAGGGTGAAGAACGCTTCGTGGAAGACGAGCAGTTCGTCTACTACTACCACCTGGACGGCTTCTACCGCGTCTCGAAGCCTGACTACGACCGCATCTACCAACACTTCAAGGCGCAGACGGACGCCGAGCACGACGAGGTGGTCGCGGCGAGCGGTCTCCATATTCTGGGAACCGAACGCCACGAGGCCCGCCGCATCGACAACCAGCTCCGGGGACGCGCGGGCCGGCAGGGCGATCCCGGGTCGTCACGCTTCTACCTGTCGCTCGAAGACGATCTGATGCGGATCTTCGGATCCGATCGCATCGCCGGCCTGATGCAGCGCCTGGGCATGGAAGAGGGCGTGCCGATCGAGCACGGGATGGTCAGCAAGGCGATCGAGCGCGCGCAGAAACAGGTGGAGGCGCAGAACTTCTCCGTCCGCAAACATCTGCTCGAGTACGACGACGTGATGAACAAGCAGCGTGAGAACATCTACACGCTGCGGCGTCAGATCCTCGAGGGCAAGATCAAGTTCGAGGACGAGGAAGGCCACGAAGAAGTCGTCGGCACGCGCGAGTACCTCATGTCGCTCGCGGAAGACACGCTCGACCTGCTCGTGAACATGTACGCGGCGAAGGAAGCCGACTTCGACGAGTGGGATCTGGACGCGCTGAAGCGCGAGGCCGGCAATGCCTTTGCGATCGACCTTTCCGAGCTGGACTTCTCGGATCGGACGTCCGACGAGATCGGCGACCTGATCTGGGAGCAGGCGAAGGCGTCGTACCAGGAAAAAGAGGGGCTGGTCGGGCGCGAGGTGATGGAGCGCGTCGAACGCGACGTCATGCTGCAGATGGTCGATCAGCAGTGGAAAGACCACCTTTACAGCCTGGATCACCTGAAGGAAGGGATCGGCCTGCGCGGCTACGGCCAGCGCGACCCCCTCGTCGAGTACAAGAAAGAAAGCTTCGAGATGTTCCAGGCCATGAAGCTGCGGGTGGACGACGAAATCGTCCGCTTCCTGTGGCGGCTCCGGCCGGTCCTGACCGAAGGCGGGAGCGAACCGCCGATTGCCCCTCGTCCTGTGCGGCGCCCGAGGACGCCGCTGATTCTGAGCGGCCCGAGCGAAGAACCCGTACCGGCCTTTGCCGGCGCCGCGCGGTCAGCCGGCGGCGGACAGACAGCCGCAGCCGGATCGGCCGCCGCAGCAGGCAGGCAGCCTCCTCGTGTCGGCGGGGATGATGCGGCGGTGAAAACCATCCGCCGCGACGAGCCGAAGGTCGGACGCAACGACCCGTGCCCGTGCGGGAGCGGAAAAAAGTACAAGAAGTGTCACGGCACGGCGGCATAGCCTATGGATGTCAAAACTGAACCGCTCCTGGCCATTGGCGCCGATCTGGCCACCGCGCTGACGTTCGACGATGTGCTGCTCGTCCCGCAGCACTCGATGGTGCTGCCCTACCAGGTGGACGTCAGCACCCGCTTCACACGGAACATCCGCCTCAACGTCCCGCTCGTCAGCGCGGCGATGGACACGGTCACCGAATCCCGCCTGGCCATCGCGATGGCCCAGCATGGCGGCCTCGGCATCATCCACAAGAACCTGTCCATTGACGAACAGGCATCCGAAGTGGACCGCGTGAAGCGCTCGGAGAGCGGCATGATCGTGAACCCGATCACGCTCTCGCCGACCAATCGGATCTACGAAGCCCTCGAGCTGATGAAGAAGTACAGCATCTCGGGCGTGCCGATTACCGAGGACGGCAGCAAGGAAGGCCGCCTGGTCGGGATCCTGACCAACCGCGACCTGCGGTTCGAAACCAACGTGAACCGCCCGATCGCCGACATCATGACCAAGGACCACTTGATCACGGTGCCGGTCGGCACGACGCTCGACGCCGCGCGGGAGATTCTCCACCAGCACAAGGTCGAGAAGCTGCTCGTGGTGGATCGCGAATTCCGGCTCAAGGGCCTCATCACCGTCAAGGACATCCAGAAGGCGGTCAAGTATCCCAACGCGTCGAAAGACGAACTGGGCCGGCTCCGCTGCGGCGCGGCGATTGGCATCGCACGCGACACGGAAGAACGGGCCGAGGCGCTCGTGGCCGCGCACGTCGACGCGCTGGTGGTGGACACCGCGCATGGACATTCGCAGAACGTGCTCGACATGGTCCGCCGGATTCGGCGCCGCTTCCCTGACGTCGACCTGGTGGCCGGCAACGTCGCGACCGCTGAAGGCACGCAGGCGTTGATCGGCGAGGGCGTGGATGCCGTGAAGGTTGGCATCGGCGCCGGCTCCATCTGCACAACCCGCATCGTCGCCGGCATCGGCGTGCCGATGATCAGCGCCGTCATGGAATGCGCGCGCGCGGCCGAGCGGCACAACGTGCCGGTGATTGCGGACGGCGGGATCCGTTTCTCGGGGGACATCACCAAGGCCCTCGCCGTCGGAGCCAGCGCGACCATGATCGGCAACCTCTTCGCCGGCACGGATGAAAGCCCCGGCGAGCTGATCCTCTACCAGGGCCGCAGCTTCAAGGAATATCGCGGCATGGGATCGATCGGCGCGATGCGAAAGGGCAGCCGCGACCGGTATTTTCAGGACGAGTTCGATCTCGACAGCGGCACGCTGGCCGGCGGGGTCGAGAAGCTCGTGCCGGAAGGCATCGAAGGCCGGGTCGCCCACAAGGGCAGCGTCGCCGCGATGGTGCATCAACTCGTCGGCGGGCTGCGGGCCGGCATGGGCTACTGCGGCTGCGGAAACATCGGCCGGCTGCAGCAGGACGCGAAGCTGATTCGCATCACGGCCGCGGGTTTCCGCGAAAGCCACGTGCACGACGTGGCGATTACGAAGGAAGCGCCGAACTACCGCTCCGAGTGACGGAGATGGTCCGCGTGTCGCCGCCGGCGTGATCGATTCGAACGTCGATCGCACCGGGAATCGGCCGCGGCAGCTTCTCCGCCCATTCGATCGCCAGCACGCACGCCTGCCCCACTTCCTCCAGGCCCAGATCGTCGATCTCCCGCGGATCGTCCAGGCGGTACAGGTCCACGTGCACGAGCAGCAGGCGTCCGCCGCGGTACTCCTGCATGAGCGTGAAGGTCGGGCTGCTGACCTCTTCTGGCGGCGCGCCAAGCCCTTCGGCCAGCCCGCGGACGAGCGCCGTCTTTCCTGCCCCGAGGTCCCCATGCAGCAGCACCACCGACCCGGCGGCGAGCGAGGCCGCCAGGTCTCGGCCGACGGCCGCCGTTTCTGATTCGGAATGCGTCAGGGTTGTCACGATGATGACTACGTCCGGCTGAAGCCGGACGCTACGAATTCTCTCGCTCGACGATCCGCCGCTTGGCGGTGAGCTCGAGGATGGCGTCGCCGATCCGGCCAGCCAGGTCGCCGGCCGTCATGGACACTTCCCCTTCGTCGGCCTCCGCGAGGTCGCCCGCCATGCCGTGCAGGTAGACGGCCAGCTTGCAGGCGGCCTCGGCGTCCAGCAGGTGCGCGAGCCACGCCGCAATCATCCCGGTCAGGACGTCGCCGGTGCCCCCGGTGGACATCCCGGGGTTCCCGGTGGGGTTGATGAACACCTTGCCGTCCGGCGTGGCGATGAGCGTGCGGTGTCCCTTCAGCACGACGTACAGGTGATGTGAGGTCGCGAAGTTCCGGGCGATTTCGAGACGGCTGGCCTGCACCTCGTCGGTGGACATGCCGACCAGGCGCGCCATTTCTCCAGGATGCGGCGTGATGATGACATCGCGGCCTTCGCGTCCCATGAGTCGATCGGGCTCGCCGCTGAACGCGTTCAACCCGTCCGCATCGACGACGATCGGCATCGTCGCGCGATCGACGAGCGCCCTGATGAACGCGCGCGTGCCGGGAGCTTGACCAAGGCCGGGGCCAATCGCGACGACGTCACGAGCCAGGTCGAGCAGCGGATCTACCCCGTCCGGATCCAGCCCTTCCACGTTTTCGTGGAGTCCGACGGTCATGTACTCGGGGGCCATCGAGGCGACCACGTCCTGGCAAGACGCGGCGGTGGCGACGGTGACCAGGCCCGCGCCCGAGCGGAGCGCGCCGACGCCGGACAGATAGGCCGCGCCACTCTTGCCGCGCGATCCGGCGACGATGAGGACGTGGCCGTAGTCGCCCTTGTGGCTGTCCGGTGTCCTGGGCGTGAGGTGTTCGCGCGCGGACGACCGCGTCAGGAGATCGATCTGCGGGCCGTCCAGCGAGTCGATCAACTCGCCGGGTATGCCGATGTCGGCGATCACGATATCGCCCGCGCGCCGTTCGGCGGGCGGGAGGACGAGCGGCAGCTTCGGCGCCCCGAGCGTTACCGTTGTCCCCGCCTCGATCGACTCGCCGATCGGATCGCACGAGTCGGCCGACAGGCCCGACGGCAGGTCGATCGATACCACGGGGATGCCCGACGCGTTGACGTCAGTAATCACGCTCTCGATCAGGCCGGTCACAGGCGCGTTCAGGCCGGTACCGAAGATGGCGTCCACGATGAGCGTGCAGTCGCGGACCTCCGACAAATGCAGTTCCCACGCCTGGCTGTCCGCGATTTCGATCACGGTGATGCCAAGATGTCCGAGGACTTCGAGGTTCGTCCGGGCATCGCCGCGTACGTCGGAGACCCGGCCGATCAGGAACACGGAAACGTCGACGCCCCGCTGGACCAGCGTGCGCGCGACCACGAAACCGTCGCCGCCGTTGTTGCCGCGGCCGCACAGCACAGCCACCTGCCGCTCTGAGAGGTCCGTGTGGATCGCCTCCATGGCCGCCACGACCTGCCGGCCGGCGTTTTCCATGAGGACGAGAGACGGGATGCCGATGTCTTCGATCGTCCGGCGATCGGCTTCCCGCATCTGGGCGGCGTTCAGGACGCGCATCTGAGCAGCAACGATACTAGCCCATTTGTTGCGGCGGACGCCCGACGATGCTACCGTCGTCGCCCCGGTACGCGGCTGGCAAGGCGATTAGCGGTGACTCCACTCGGAGGGAGGCCGCGATGCCGCAACCGACGCAGGCAGAACGCTTACAGTACCTGGAACGAAAGATGGCCAATCACGAGTTTCAGTTTTCGCAATTTCGCGATGAGGTCCGGGTAGAGTTTTCTGCACTGCGTGTCGAGATGCGGCAGCTGATCACCGCCACCAAGGACGAGATGCGGCAGCTGATTGCCGAGACCAACGAAGAGACACGGCATCTGATGCGCGTTCTGCACGAGGACGTCATCTCGAGGTTCGCCGTGCTCGAAGAGCGCTGGAACGGCCGGTCGGCGCCGGCCGCATCGCCACGACGGCCTCGCAAGAAACGCTGACTCTCTGTGGTACTCTCGTGGCAATGGCAGCCACGGTGAATGTCAACGGACGCGTGTCCGACCAGGAACACGCCGTCGTCTCGGTGTTCGATCACGGCTTTCTCTACGGCGAAGGCGTCTACGAAACGATGCGGACCTTCAACGGGAAGCCGTTCCTGTTCGAACGTCATATGCAGCGGCTTCGCAATTCATCCGGCATGCTCGCGCTGCCGGTCCCGCTGTCGGACGAGGAACTGTTCGCGCGCTGTCAGGACACGATGCGGACAGCAGGGCTGGGACAGGGGCCCGAAACCGAAGCCTACATCCGGGTGCTCCTGACCCGCGGCGTCGGCGAGCTTTCCTACGATCCCGCCGCGTGCCCGGTCCCGACGGTGATCGTGATCGTGAAGCCGCAGATCGATCCGCCGGCCGAGGTCTACGAGCGGGGCGTGACCATCGCGCTCGTCCCGATCGTGAGGAACCATCCCGGGTCGGTCAACCCGCTGATCAAGTCCAATAACCTGATCAACAACGCGCTGGCGATGCAGGAGGCGGTCAGGCGCGGCGCGTTCGAGGGTGTCATGCGGAACTACCGCGGCGAACTGGCCGAGTGCACGCAGTCGAACGTGTTCGTCGTGAAGGACGGCGCCGCGTTGACCCCGCCGCTCGACGCGGGCCTGCTGCCAGGCATCACCCGCGCGTTCCTGTTCGAGATTGGCGCCGAAGCCGGCATTCCGGTCCGGGAAGCCGTGCTCCGGGACGACGACATGCTGAAGGCGGACGAGGTCTTCTTCACGAGCACGACGCGCGGTGTCGTGCCGGCGACGAAGGTCGACGCGCACGTAATCGGCAGCGGGATGCCCGGCCCGGTGACGAAGGCTCTCCGGAGCGCGTATATGGCAAAGGCTCAGGGACCCGCGCCGGTCTGACCCGCCCCGCAGGCTCGTTCGCCCTCAGTCCGACGCGTAGTCTGAGGTCGGCGGGCACGAGCACATGAGGTTTCGGTCGCCGTAGGGGTTGTCGACGCGGCCCACGCTCGGCCAGAACTTGCGGGCGCGGACGAACGGGAGCGGAAACGCCGCCTGCTCGCGCGAATAGGGATGCGCCCAGGCGTCCGCCGTGACAGCCGCTGCGGTGTGCGGGGCGTTCACGAGCACGTTGTCGGCGTGGTCGGCTGCCCCGTCGATGACGGCCTGAATCTCCCCTCGAATGGCGATCATCGCGTCGCAGAACCTGTCGAGCTCGTCTTTCGACTCGCTTTCGGTCGGCTCGACCATCAACGTCCCGGGCACGGGGAACGACACGGTGGGGGCGTGAAAACCGTAGTCCATGAGCCGTTTGGCGACGTCGGTCTCGTCTAATCCTCCACCGCTCGCTTTTGCGAGCGGCCGGAGATCGAAGATCAATTCGTGCGCCACGCGCCCGTTCGGGCGTGTGTAGAGCACGGGGAAGTGCCGTTCCAGACGCGCCTTGATGTAATTCGCGTTGAGAATCGCGAACCGCGTGGCGTCCGTCATGCCGTCCCCGCCCAGCATCCGGATGTAGCCGTAGGAGATGAGCAGGATGCTGGCGCTGCTCCACGGCGCTGCTGACACCGCGTGAATCGGCTTCGCGCCGCCGGTGCGCACGAGCGGATGACCGGGCAGATAAGGTGCCAGGTGCGCAGCTACCGCGATCGGACCCATACCGGGTCCCCCGCCGCCGTGAGGGATGCTGAACGTCTTGTGCAGGTTCAGGTGACAGACGTCGGCGCCGATGACCGCCGGGCTGGTCAGTCCCACCTGTGCGTTCATGTTCGCGCCGTCCATGTACACCTGGCCGCCGTGCTGATGGACGACGTCGCAGACTTCCTGGATGCCGTCCTCGAACACGCCGTGCGTGGACGGATAGGTCACCATGAGCGCCGCCAGGCGTCCGCTGTGGGCGGCGGCCTTGGTGCGCAGATCATCGACGTCGATGCTGCCGTCCGTCCGGCTCGAGACGATGACCGCCCGCATGCCGGCCATCACCGAACTGGCCGGGTTGGTGCCGTGAGCCGACGCTGGGATAAGAACCACGTCCCGGCCGGCGTCGCCCCGATCGTGATGGTAGGCACGAATCACCATCAGGCCGGCGAATTCACCCTGGGCTCCCGAATTCGGCTGCAGTGATACGGCCGCGAAGCCTGTGATCGTGCAGAGCGCGGATTCCAGCTCGCGCAGAATCTGCTGATAGCCTGCCGCCTGCTCGACCGGCGCGAACGGATGGAGCTTCGAGAACGACGACCAGGTGATGGGCATCATCGAGGCGGCGGCGTTGAGCTTCATGGTGCACGAGCCGAGCGGGATCATGGACGTGTCGAGGCCGATGTCCTTGCGTTCGAGGCTCTTCAGGAACCGCATCATGTGCGTTTCCGAGCGGTGCGCGGTGAACACCGGATGCGTCAGATACGCGGACGTCCGGGCGAGCGCCTGGGGATATTCCAGCGGTTCAACAGATTGGGCCGCTCCTGACACGCCGAAGACCCGCGCGATGCTCGCGATATCGCGCTCGTCTGTTGTCTCGTCGAGCGCGATATTGATCGTCCCATCGTCGCGATATCGGAAGTTGATCCCGGCGTCGAGCGCTGCCTGCCGGACGCGGCCGACCGCCGCCGGACCCTCCGGCATCGCAAGACGCAGCGTGTCGAAGTAGTTGTCGTTCAGCTGCTTGACACCGACCTCCGCGAGGTTTCTCACGAGCCCGGCCGCAAGCGATCGGATCCCTCCGGCTATAGCCGCCAGGCCGTCGGGGCCGTGGTAGACGGCGTAGAACGCCGCGAGGTTGGCCAGCAGCGCCTCAGCGGTGCAGATGTTCGACGTGGCCTTCTCCCGGCGTATGTGCTGTTCGCGCGTCTGCAGCGCCATCCGGTAGGCGATGTTGCCGTGGGCGTCTACCGACGCCCCGATAATGCGGCCAGGCGTCTGACGGACGTACGCCTGGCGGGTGGCGAAAAACGCTGCATGCGGCCCCCCGTAGCCGAGCGGCACGCCGAATCGCTGGGAGTTGCCGACGACGACGTCCGCTCCCCACTCTCCAGGAGGGCGCAGGAGCGTCAGCGCCAGGAGATCGGAGGCCACGGCGACCAGCACACCGGCCTCCCGCGCGCGTGTCACGAAGCCCGAGAAGTCGTGCACCAGCCCGGCTTCGTCGGGCGTCTGCAGCAGGGCGCCGAACACGTCCGCCCCCAGGTCTGTGGTTTCGGGATCTCCAATCGCCAACTCGATTCCCAGCGGTTCGGCCCGCGCGCGCAGCACGTCGATCGTCTGCGGAAAGCACGAGCGGGCGACGAAAAACACCGTGCGCCCGGGTGCTTTTTCGACACGCTTCGCCTGCAGGCGATGGAGCATCGTCATCGCTTCGGCGGCAGCGGTCGCCTCGTCCAGGAGGGACGCGTTGGCGATCTCCATTCCCGTCAGGTCGGCCACCATGGTCTGAAAGGTCAGCAGGCCTTCGAGGCGGCCCTGGGCAATCTCGGCCTGGTAGGGTGTGTAGGGCGTGTACCAACCGGGGTTCTCGAGGACGTTGCGCTGGATGACCGCCGGGGTGACGCAGTTGGAGTAGCCGAGGCCGATGTACGAGCGGAACTGCTGGTTGCGGCTGGCCACGTCACGCAGGTCGCGCAAGTAGCGGTCTTCGGATTCTCCGGGCGGCAGGTCGAGCGGCGCCTTCAGGCGAATCGATCCCGGGATAGCCTCCGCTACCAGGGCGTCGAGCGAGGCCGCTCCGATGATTTCGAGCATGGCGTCGCGCTCGGCCGCATCGGGGCCGATATGGCGGACGCGAAAGGTGCTCATTTCACGAGGCTGCCGTACTGAGCGGCGTCGAGCAGCCCGGCGATTTCTTTCGGCTCGGACAGCCTGACGGCGATCAGCCAGCTGCCGTGAGGGTCGGTGTTCACCACCTCGGGCTTGCTCTTCAGCGCGGCGTTGACCTCGACGACCTCGCCCGACACGGGTGAGTAAAGCTCGGACACCGCCTTCACGGACTCAATCGTGCCGAACGACTGCCCTTCCTTCAGCGCGGTGCCGACTTCGGGCAGTTCGATGTAGACGACGTCGCCGAGCTGCTGCTGCGCGTAGTCGGTGATGCCGACGCGGCCGCGGTCGCCGGTGACGTCGATCCACTCGTGTTCCTTCGTGTATTTGTACCCAGACGGATACTCCATCACCGATGGCCCTCCGGTTCCGTCGTGCGTTTGTAAAACGGCAGCGGCACCACGATCGCGTTCGCGGTACGGCCACGAATGTCGATCTGGATCCCGGTACCTGGCGACGCCTTGTCGGCTGGCACATACGCCATGCCGATCGACTTTTTCAGATACGGCGTCTGCGTGCCGCTGGTGACGACGCCGACTCTGGCGCCGCCGGCCAGCACCTCGTGCCCGCGGCGGGCGATTCCCGGATCGACAAGCTCGAACCCCACGAGTCTCCGAGTCAAGCCGGCGGTTTTCTGGGCCCGCAGCGCGGCCGCGCCGACGAAATCGGGCTTCTGCCACCCGACGATCCAGCCGAGGCCGGCCTCGAGAGCCGTCGTTTCCTCGTCGATATCGTTGCCGTAGAGCCGCATCGCGGCTTCCAGGCGGAGGGTGTCCCGCGCTCCGAGGCCGCACGGGACGAGCCCGTCAGCCTCGCCGGAAGCCAGGACGGCCTGCCAGACGCGGTCAGCCGACTGCGGCGGAACGAAAATTTCGAACCCATCCTCGCCGGTATAGCCGGTGCGCGAGATGGTGGCGCGCACGTTGGCCACTTCGCCGTGGGCGAACGAGAAAGGCGCGAGCGACGCCAGGTCAACGCCCGTCAGGGGTTGGACAGCGCCGGCTGCGGCTGGACCCTGCACCGCGAGCAGCGCGTAGCGCGAGCTGGAGTCGACCGCGACCGCGTCGCCGGCGCTCGCGATGTGCTCGGCGATCCACGCGTAATCCTTGAAAAGGTTCGCGGCGTTCACCACGAGCAGGAAGTGATCGGCTTTCAGCCTGTACACCACCAGGTCGTCAACGAACGTGCCGTTCGGGGTGAGGAGGCCCGAGTACTGCGCCTGGCCGGACTGGAGCTTCGACGCGTCGTTGCACGAGATCTGCTGAAGCGCGGCCAGCGCGTCCTTGCCGGCAATTTCGATCTCGCCCATGTGGCTGACGTCGAACACGCCGGCGCCCGTGCGGACCGCCATGTGCTCGGCGGCGATGCCGCTGTACTCGAGCGGCATGTCCCAACCACCGTACGGCGCCATTTTCGCGCCGGACGCGCGATGGCGCGCGTTGAGCGCGGTTTTCTTGAGCGGCGGGGAGGACATCTGGGTGGCCAGTGGTCGGTGGCCGGTGGTCGGGCCTGCCGCAACGGTACTATGCGGGTTTCGTCGGGTCAACCCGCGTCGCGCCGAAAGACGTTCGCGAGCAGCGCGCCTGCGAGGGAGCCGGCGCCGACGGCGAGCGCCGAAATACCGGCTCCCATGGCGAGCACGATCGGAAAAATTGTTCCAGGACCTGCTCGGAACAGCATCACCGCCATCCCGATGTTCGCGCCGACCCACAGTGCTGACATCGCCGCTGCGTCGCGCGAACGGACGGGCCACTTCACCAGGCGGGCGGCGACAAGTGCCGCCAACACGGCCAACGCGATGGTGGTGATGGCGACTCCCCGGCCGGAATTGAGCCACCAGCCTGTCGGCGTCAACGGTTGAACGGCGGCGGCTGTGATGCCGCCGAGGAGAGCAAGTCCTGGAACTGTCTTCATCGGGTTGTCACCACGTACAAGCTCCCGGCATGTACACGCAGCTGCCGGTTGTGATCGCGATCGTCGAGTAGAAGCAATAGACGGCCAGGGTGTTGCAGCCGGTACAGGCCCACGACATCGACGGCGGCCAGTACCACGAATACTGATTGCAACCGGCCTTTACGTAGCAGAGGTCGTGAGCGTCGCAGCACGGGCGGAAGACCGATCCGTCGAGCCAGTGGAGGCCGTCGCACCCCGGCGCGTTGGCCTCGACAGGGCGGACGATCGATTCCAGCACCTTCCGGCCAAGACTGCGCGGCTCGCGATCGTTCCGGGCCACTGACACGGCGCCGGCCTTCGCCAGCCGCGTATGGAACGTGTAGAACGCGAGCGCCTGAACGTTCGCCCACGCCATCGACGGCTGGAACGTCCAGCCGCCCGAGGGCGTCTTCTTCAGCGTCTCTTCGGTGACCGACCCTTTCGTCAGGCCCTTGAAGCTCCACATCAGGAGCTTCTGAGAGGGCACCCAGGCGATTTCTCCGACCTCGACCCCGGCGTCGTAAATTCGCGTCAGCGTGTGCGGACGCTTGTTTTCGCCGGGTTTCGGCGTGACCCGCACGGTTTTCGCCGTCACGTCCTGATCGAACTCCGTCACGACTTCCGCCACCGCATCGTCGAGGCTGCCCGGCCTGGCGCCGCGGGCGCGGGCGAAGCGCCCTTGCCACTGAACCGCTGACGGATGACCGTCCCGTCGCAGCGCGTGTGCCTGCAGCGCTGCCCAGTCGAGCGTCGGGCGCACGTCGGGCCTCACTGGCGCATAGAACAACTGCGTGCCGTTCGATTCGTACAGCATCTCAGCGTCTCGCGCGCTGACCTGGTCGACGCTCAGCTTCCCCACTTCGTTGCCAGCGAGATCGGTGGACCTGGTCCGGATGTTCCCGTCCATACCGCGATCCGCGATGGCCACGCCGTCGGCAAACCGCGCCGTGACTTTCTTCGCCTTCCCCTCGAGGAAGTAGAACGTGCCACCCATGTCCTTGACCTCGTTGTCCGTGGGCTGCGTCAACACCGCGAGAGCCGGCAACCGCCCCACCCCGCGCAACGCCGGAGCTGCCTGCGCCGCAGGCACCTGGGCCTGCAGGCGCCAGGCGTACAAGAGGCCCACCATTGCGACGAACGTGCCTGCGAGAACCCACCATCGTCTGAACCTTCGCTGCGATGATCGATATTCCATGGACACTCCTGCGACGGTCGCCGCGTTCGCGGCGACCGCGGTGTCCAGCCGACGTGCAACCTCCGCAGGGAATCCTGCCCCGTCTCGTCAGGCCGGGTTCGCCGCAGACACGCGGCGCCTGGCAGCGCTATCCGGGCGCCGCAGTCTCCTCCGTCTTCTCT
>Ga0105245_10003846_pt1 | contig 13358 bp, 18 predicted proteins | sample KBSM54metaG_FD_81523 | JGI IMG/M metagenome (GOLD analysis project Ga0105245, IMG submission 81523) | Miscanthus rhizosphere microbial communities from Kellogg Biological Station, Michigan, USA - KBS M5-4 metaG | ecosystem: Host-associated > Plants > Roots > Rhizosphere > Soil | place... | reverse complement strand
GTCCCCGCCGGCTTGCCCGGTGGTTCCCCCTTCTCGGTGAGCTGAGCCATGACCACTGCACCTGCGCTGTATCTAGGTTGTTCGCGCGCACTCGATGGCACGGGTGCAGCATCCAAGTATTCGCTTCCCGCTCATCACCTGGTCACCCACGGCGTTGTCGTCGGCATGACTGGCTCCGGCAAAACCGGCATGACCACGGTGATGATCGAAGAGGCACTGAGCAACAACGTGCCCGTCCTCATCATCGACGTGAAAGGAGATCTTCCCAATCTACTCCTCGCCTTCCCAGACTTCGATCCAGGGCACGTGCTGCCCTGGGTCGAGGGCTGCTCGGAACCGAATGACGAACGAAGCCCCGAAGAAATCGCGCGCGGCCTTGCCGAGCAACGCCGCACCGGCCTCGGCGCCTGGGGCATCGCCGAAGCCCAACTAGCGACATACACAAGCCGCACCCAAGTACGAGTGATCACCCCCGGCTCCAGCGCCGGGGAATCCCTCCACCTACTTTCATCACTTGAACGCCGCTCCTCCCGCTGGGATACCGATCCCGAAGCGGGGCGCGCCGCGCTCAGCGCAGCCATCTCACTCGTGCTCCGCCTGCTGGGGCGCGAAGCCGACCCCGCCAAGAGCCGCGAGCACGTCTTGTTGTCTGTGCTCGCCGAGCGCCGCTTCGCGCAGGGCCTCGGAGCTGATCTCACCTCGTTGCTTAAAGATCTGGCGGCTCTGCCGGTCGACGAAATCGGCGCCTTGCCAGTCGACGAGTTCCTGCCGAAGAGCGAGCGCCGAGCGCTCGCCGCTGCGCTGAACACACTCTTGGCCTCGCCCACATTCGCGAGCTGGCGCGAAGGCGCCGGGCTCGACGTTGGCGAATGGCTGACACCTCGCGACGGCCGCACGCCGGCCGTCATTGTCAGCGTGGCCCACTTGGAGGATGAGGAGCGCGCGCTGGTGCTCGGTGTGCTGCTCGAAGAAGTCCTTGCTTGGGTGCGTTCACTACCCGGTAGTCAGCGACTTCGAGCGCTCGTTGTGTTCGACGAGGTGTACGGTTTTCTGCCGCCGCATCCACAAAACCCGCCCACGAAGCGTCCTCTGGTTGCGCTAATGAAACAAGCTCGCGCGTTCGGCGTGGGCGTCGTTGTCGCGACGCAAAACCCGATGGACTTGGACTACCGGGCGCTCAGCAACGCGGGGTTCTGGGCGATTGGGCGCTTGCAGACGGACGCTGACAGAGCGCGCGTCGTGGACGGGCTCGCGGCTGCGGCAGGAGCCGACCGTGCAGCAACGCAGATGTTGAACCGTGTGGTGCAACGGATTGCGCCTCGGTGGTTTGTGGTGCGTGATGCGCACGCGAACAACGGGCTCAGCTTGCTGCAGCCACGCTGGGCGATGTCGATGTTGCGGGGACCGATGACCCGTACGGAGTTGAAGAGGGCGCGCAAGGAGCACGCGAAGTTGCGAAGCGGGGAGGAGCGGTCCTCGACGTCAGCTCAAGCACCCGCCCGCCCAGTATTGTCGCCTCCGCCATAGGCCGTCGCTTGAGAAATTGCAGCGCAACCGCCGCGTTTAGTCGTTCAGTCAGGCGGGGCGAACCGTCAAAGCGAACACGCCCAAGGCCGACAGCGAGTCGGAGGTTCACATCGTGTGGGGTATAACGCGGGCTGCATATCGCGATATCGCTAAAGTTCGAGCAGCGGCTCGCTGCGTAGGCGCATTGGCTGGCGTGGGCAGTCTGCCGATGTCGTCGCGGTCCCGCTCGAGACGCGATCGCTGGGGCTTCAGCTCCAGCCTGGGAAGCACCCTCCGCGTGGTCAGGATCGCGTAGCTATTTGTGCTTGAATTCGGCGAGCCACGTCAGTCTGCATCTCGGGTGTTGGGACGAATCGATCGGGCGCGCGTAGCGTGGCGCGCCCGGAAACCTGCGCGCTGGAGCTGCCCGGAGAGAAATAGAAGTAAGAACCGAGCCCGCCCGTCACGAGCGCGAGGCCGAGCGAAATGTCCCCGACCAGGTAACGCGAGTGCATCGCATCCGCCGTAGCTTGCGGGCAATACGGCTTGCATTTTTCGGCCTCATTTTGCTTCTGCTTGCCGCTGCTCGCGAACACCGCAAAAGTCGCGAGAAAGCCTAACGATGTTGCCCCGAGCACGTACGCTGCTATCCGCTTGCCCTGCTTGGTGGGTGCCGGTGGCTCGCTCGTATTCCCACTATTTTCTGCTGGTTTCGGCGGCAGCGGCGCGGTGAAGAGCACACCCCGATTCTTTTCGCCTTCGCTCAAGACCACGGTCTGATCGAGCGTTTCACCCGGGGGCCAGCGGATGTGAAAGTGATGCTCGCGGGATCGAGCGGTGCCGCGCGGGAATGTTCACTGGCATTCGTGGCAATCGATCCGGTATTCACGAACAACGCCGTGCAAGGGGCGCGCCTCGGGCAACGGTCAGCAGGTTGAGCCGGAGGGTCCAGCGCTGAGGACGGCTTTGCCACTTCACCAGCGGGTGCAGTTGAAAAAAGAGCGTTCACACAGGGATATACATATCAAGTCCAGGGCGAAGCCACCGGATACGTCGGTGTCGACGCGCGAGCGCACTATGCGTTCGATCGAGGGCTACGCCTCAATCAAGGTGGGGAGTCAGGTGAGCTCGTTCGACGGGCGCGGCCTCGGCATCTACTGCTTCTTCGATCACCCGGTGCAGCTCGAGAACGCGATCGAGACCCCGCGGGTAGGCGGCGTGACGTTTCAGCACGTCGTCACGCAGTGGTTCAAGAATGCAGAGGGCAGCGGCATCAACCACATCATCGACGGCGCTGGCTTGGCCGTCAATTCGAGCAATCTGGGCGCGACCTACTGAGGCCGAGGCGGCTCGGCGCTTTGGGCCAGGCTCCGGGGGTCGATCGGTTGCCCGTCATGCTCGACGCGCGCAGATAACGAGACCGGGTCTGAAGCGGCTGAGGGCAGTGTGCAACAGATCCACCCAGCGCCTGTGTCGGCTCGGGAGCACGCGGCGTTCAATCTCGATGTGAGCAAAGCCCGCGCGCCGAAGAAATGCCGGCATTTCATCAGCCGTGTACGCCCTCACATGCCCCATGTGCCCGATGCTCTCGAGCTTGCCATATTCGTAGAGGGGGTCGTTAGACAGACCTCGGCCGATCAAGAAACGGAACACGTTGCCGAGCCGATAGAAATTGGGTGTCGTGAGGTAGAGCAGCCCGCCACGCTGGAGCACCCGTGCGATCTCCTCGAGCGCGAACAGAGGGGTTGACACGGAAGTGCTCGAACGTCTCGCTTAGGACGACCGTTTGGACGGAGCAGTCTGGCAAGGGGAGTGGTTCGCGCTCCACGTCGCAGCAGACACCGGCGATCCTCTGAGCGCTGATCCAGGCTCTTGCCCGATCGGGATTCAGATCGACGCTCTGAAAGTCGTAACCCGCAAGCGCCAAGCAGCGCGAGAAATGGAGAAGGGATACCCGCCAACCTCCAGCAGCGGGCTCTGTGCGCGCGCGAAACCGCTCGCATCCTCGGCTACCTGAAGCGTCAGCGAGTGATCGCCGTCGACCCGGATGCTGACGTCCTGTCCGTTTCTGACGAGCTCGCGGAGCGCGACCCGGCCCTTGCACAGCTTGCGGCCGCCGCCGTCGCAGGGCTCGCTCCCGCTGGGCCCGAGCTCCGCCGCCGGCAGGGCGTTCGCGCTGCCGGTCGCCCTCGCCCGATTGCAGTCTCAGTGGGTACCTGGGCTTTTCGGTGGCGGGAGTTGGTGACATCAACGGTGATGGCTTCGCTGACGTGCTCGTTGGCGGCTACACGGTTACTCGCCGCAGGGCAACGGCACGGTCGGCTTTTATGTGTCTCTCGGCGGGAAATCAGGGCTAGCGAGCGCACCCACGCTGATCGGTGGCAGCTTCGGTACTTCGTTGGCCAGCGCGGGCGATGTGAACGGTGACGGCTTCGCGGACGTGATCGTGGGTAGCCCCGCACAATCGACGAGCGCGAATGGCAGCGCCAGTGTTTACTTGGGTAGCGCGAACGGGCGTCGCGACGCCCATCAACTTGGCTCCTCCCGCGGGCACGACGGCCCTGTTCGAGTTTGGGCGCGTGGTGACGAGCGCGCGCGATGTGGATGGCGACGGTACTTCGGAAGTGCTCGTTGCATTCGCCCGCCTACTACTGGTCGGGTGCTCCGAAGTCCGGCACCGCCTACACGTACTTTGGCAGTCCCACTGGGCTGGTCGCCACACAGCCGGGAACAGTCACGAACTCGGTGGGGATTTGCGCCATTGCAGGGGCCGGCGAGGCCAACCGTGACGGTTTCGCCGACATCATCAGCGGTTCGTGCAAGCTCATCAGCGACAACGGCACCACTGTCCTGAACAGCACCCCCTTCGTGTTCCAGGACAGCGCCACTTTGTATTTCGGTGGCCCCACAGCCACGGGCGTTCCCGTTTCGACACCAATCAAGATCCCGGCTGACCTCGTGGACAATGACGGTGCTGCGGTGCAGTGACGCCTCGGCTGTTTTCTGTTGCGTTGGTTAGTGCGACGCGGCGAGCAGACGGTGCGCGCGTTGCGAAAGAGCGTTTTCGCAACTCCGTCGGCTGTTGCAACTGCAACAGCCACTACGGTCACGAACGGGCACCCCACGGCGCGAATCGCGATGATGACGGTCGGGGTTTGGGGGCGCAGAGGGAGGGATTCGAACCCTTCAAGCGGCGTTGGCGATAACTTTAAGCGGCACGCGACCTTGCACGCCAATGCTCGGAAATTAGGCTGGAAATGGTTCGGATCGCTCTCTCTGCTGGTGCTTGTGAGTCGACGTCAGTCGAGCAAGAGCCCGAGCGCGGAAGCAGCGCTGGCGCGCCGCAAAACGCGATCACGACTACGAAACAAAGAATCCAAGGAGCTCAAAGTTTTGCACCAAGCGCACCTCGCGCGTCTTCAACTCCAGCATTCAGTAGGCGAAATCTGAGCTATTCCGGACGCGCGACGACATGTAGGACACATGATTCTGAGCCAGAGAGCGGCCGAATCCAGCCGCTCCCGCCTGCCCTCCCACGCCACTGTGTTTTCGCGTGGGTTGATTTTTGTTGGGTTGCTCGCAGCGGCCTGCAGCGACGCGGCGGTCGGCGCGCCGGAACCGGGCTCCGTCGGCAGCGAACACACTGCAGAAACCTCGCAAGCACTCACTGCCACGCTCGTTTGGCCCTCCGACCAGCTGCTGCCCAGCTTCCCCGCGCCCGCGCCGACGCAGGATCTGATTCAGCTGCACGAGCAAGAGCAGCACTGGGAGGCTGAAGGTCCCAGCCTGAGCCACAAGACCGGCCGCCTCGAGACGGACGGCTGGCTGTGCCAAGTCGGCATCGACACCCCGAACGATCACATGATCTACGGCCCGTACGACACGACCGTGCCCGCGGGGCCGAATACGGCGCTCTTTCGGCTCAAGATCGACAACAACACCGCGGAGGACGTGCTCGTCGTCACCCTCGAGGCTTACGACAGCACCAGCGGGAAATCGCTCGCGACCCAGAACGTGACGCGTAAGCAATTCACGGTGGCTGGGGACTACACCACGTTCTCGCTCCCCTTCAGCTTGGATGCCGACAATCACGCGCTTGAGCTGCGCGTCTTCTGGACTGGCGCGGCGTACACCAAGGCGGATTGGGTCGGCGTCTCGCGCAGCCAGGCCGACGACGAGCTCGTGCTGTTCGCCTCGTTGAAGGGTCTCGTCAACGCGAAGCAGCCGCGCATCTTCAGCTACGAGGGGGATGCATTCGCCGAAGGCCCGCACGCCTGGCTGGACTCACTGGGCTTCAAGTACACTGAGATCGCGAACAACTGGGACTTGATCGCGAAATATCAAAGCGAGGCCTCTGGCATCATCGTTTACGACAACTCCGTGCCGGACACCGTGAATCTCGCGACCACGCTAGCCAGCTCGAATCGCGCGCTCGTGGTCGGGCCGAGCCTCGTCGCAAAGCTCACGGCCGCGCCGTACAAATTCCCGATTTTGGCCGACTTTCGCGGCAAATTCGCGAACAAGCTCGCCGTGTATCAAGCGCTGTATGACCAATATTGGCCGACGTTGCCGCACCGGCTCGCGCTCGGCTTGAATCCCCGCGCGGTCCGGGCGGCGGTGCGTGAATACGCCGCGGCCGTTGGTGCGGCCTCACTGTGGCTCGATCCGGATCAGCCGACCGAAGCGCCGCTGCTTGACAAGTTTCTCTCGTCCATGGGCGCCGGCTCGGTGTGGATGGGTTGGTGGCCGAATGAAGGCTCCGGCGTCTCCGAAGCATCGAAGTACGGCGTCGCCACTGTCGCCAGCGACTTCGCCTCGAACCTCACGCTGCACAGCGGGATGCCGCGCACGATTCACGTGCAAAAAATCCCAGCCAAACCCAAGCTCGACAACAAGCTGTACGTCGCGTTCATCCTGAGCGACGGCGACAATTTGCAGTACGTGGAGCACCTGGCGCGAAAGCTGTGGGCCAACGGCGATCGCGGCAAAGTCCCGATGGGCTGGACACTGTCGCCCGCCATGGTGGATGCCATGCCCGGCGCGCTCAACTACCTCTGGACGACCGCCACCGCCAACGACTGTTTGCTCTCGGGCCCCTCGGGTTATGGCTACACCTATCCAAACCTCTGGACCAATCCAACGCAGCTGGACGCGTTCGTCACCAAAACCGAATCCTACGAGGAACAAGCTGGTTTCCGCGTGATCACGGTGTGGAACACGATCACGGGCGGCATCAACCAAAACGTCGGTGATAGCTACGCGAAGAACGCGACTTCGCTCCTCGGGTTGACTGCGCAAAACACCGGCGGCGGCCTCACGATTTATCACAAGACACTGCCGGGGATGGCGCTCTCCTGCAATTACTGCACGGGCGAGCCTGCAATGCATGATTTCATCAACTCCTCCTCGCAGGGTTGGGACGGCAAAGAACCGCGCTTCTTGATCATCCAAGCACAGCCCTGGCAGGACGTCAGGCCGACGAGCTTCATGAACGTCGCCAATTCACTCGACTCGGATTACGTCGTGGTGCGACCAGACCACATTTTCGAGCTGATGCGCGAAGCCAACGGCTTGCCGACGAATCCGCTCAATCAGTACGCGATCGGGGTGACCGCGAGCGCGCATGGCAGCGTGAGCCCGAACGGCACCGTGACCGTCACGCAAAACGACAACCAAGCGTTCACCCTCACACCCGACTCCGGCTACGTCGCGCAGCTCTCAGTCGACGGCACCAACGTCAACGCTGATGCTTCCTACACGTTCACCAACGTCACCAAGAATCACACCCTCCAGGTGAGCTTCGTCCCGCCAACCGCCGTGATGCCTGACGCAGGTATGTCGGACGCAAACGCGCCGGATGCACAGCCGCCGGTAGGTGGCAGCGGCGGCGCGATTGGAAGTGGAGGAGCCGCGCACGGTGCCGGAACCGGCAACAGCGCGGCCGGCGCGACGTCGCCATCGAGCAATCCCGTGCAAAGCAACGGCTGCGCTTGCGGTATCCGGCGCACGGGTTCCTCTTTGCCCGGTTTTTTCGCTCTTTTCGCCGCATTGCTACTCACGCGTGCGCGCCGCCGCACTACGAGCTGATGGTTACGCTTGTTTGCGCGCGGCGCGCTCACACCGTTCTTTGACCGTGCGCCCCGCGCTGCGGCGGACGCGTGCGCCTCTTGGCCGTCATCACCGACCTCGCTAGCGCCGCGCGCTTCCTTCGTTCACCGCGGCGAGCCGACCGAGCCCCCCACCCGCGCTCCCGCTCGAGCCCCGCCGTTCTGGCAGAGCAAGATTGTACGACGCCACGGCCAATCCGAGCAGTCCTCGCTGCTAGGGTTGTTCGAAGAGCACTGAACGGGGACTGCACGGACCCGGGCAAAGGAAAAGGGGGGAGGCTCGCGCACCGCAGGCCGGAGGTCGTTCGCGCTGCCGGTCGCCCTCGCCCGATTGCATTCTCAGCGGGTACGTACCCCGCCCCAACGCTCACTCCGCTGCGGGGTCGGGCACGGCGTGGCGTGCTGACAGCCCCCCAATTGTTTCACCTACACGCGCGGCGATTGGGCGTCTTTGGCGAGCCACTCGTAAGATGTTTCCCTCGCACCGCCGCGCGCGGGGTCACTCGGTGCCGCGCGAACGGCGAACTATTGGATCACGCCGAGCTCTTGAATGCTCCACCAGGTCGTGGTGTTTTGGTTCAGCTCGAAGCGGATGTAGCGGGTGACCACTGCCGTGGTGAAGGTGACTGTTGCCTTCGGGGCACCGACGACCGAGCGCGCGGCCTTCCCGAAAGTACCGTCGAGTGAAAAGTACAGATCGAAGCCGGCCGCCGCGTCATTGGGCAAGTCGGTGCTGTCCATGGTGATGGAGAAGAGGTACTGCGGCTGGCCCAAATCCAAGGTGAAGGTCATGCCTGGCGCTTGCACTGCGCCGTAAGACCAGCGAGTGGCGAGATCTCCGTCAATCGCTTGCACGGTTGCCCAACCGTTCGTAGAGGACGAGGAGGTGGTCCAGTGGCTGCGCGGCAAGGCGATGCCACTGGCCGAGGTGGGGACACATAGGAGCGACTGACAGACGCCGCTTTGGCAATCGGTGCCCGACGCGCAGGCGCCGTTCACGGGGCAGCCGGGGCAGTGTGTGCCCCCGCAATCCACATCAGTCTCGCCTTGATCCTGCAAGTTGTCGTTGCACGTGGCCGCCACGCACTTCTTGTTGGCGCAGCGCATGCTGTAGCAATCACCCGGCACCAAGCAGGCGGCGTTGACTGCGCAGGGCTTGCAGTCTCCGCCGCAATCGCGGGCGGTTTCCTTGCCATTCATGACGCCGTCGGCGCAAGTTGGCGCGCCGCTCGAGCCGCCTGTGGTGGACCCGCCCGTGGTGGACCCGCCCGTCGTCGCCCCGCCCACGGCTGATCCGCCGTTCGAGGACCCACTTGTGGCGGACCCGGCTGTCGTCGCGCCACCCATCGCTGATCCGTCCGTCGTCGCCCCGCCCGTGGCCGATCCGCCGTCCGAGGACCCACCCGTGGCGGCCCCGCCCGTCGTCATCGCTCCACCCGCTGTCGTGGCTGATGCGCCGGCGTCGGGACTCGACCCGCTGGAGGACCCGCCTCCGCCTTCGACCGGTGGTGTGCGAGCGTACTCGTCGACTTTCGGGGCGGAGAGGGAGCAGGCGACTACGCCGAAGACCGTTGCACCAATGAGCCCGAGCTCGCGCACTAGCGATCGAGCGGCTAGTCGACGACGTGGTGGGAATCGAGCTGCGGTCATTGGCGCACGATGTTTGAACGGTGCGTGCCGCATCGGGATCTGTCCAGTGTAACACGCTCGTTTACGGCTTCCTTTTAAGCGTCAGTTGCGACGAATGGCGCCGATCTCCTTACATTGTCGCCGCCGAGCGAGGTGTGGTGCCTGGACGACCGACGCGGTCGAAGCCGCAAATGACGTCACCCGCAACTGTTCGTCGTCGCTCCGAGGTTGCAGGCGACAAAGTCGGCAATCTTTTGCGTCAACGTCGCCTCCGCGTAAGTGTAGTTGGACGCGCCAAGCGTCATCACGAAGAGCTCGGCCTCACGCATTTCGCCAGTCGCTCTGTCGATGATCCGAGGCCTCTTGCCCGAAAAATCGACGAATACCTTTTCGCCCGCACGATGCACCTGTCGCAGCGACACGCCGAGCTTCTTGCGCCACTCGCGGTATCGCTCGCAGAATTGGCTATGTTGGTACGGCTCGCTGCCGTCGTTGCGAGCCCGCACGGCCTCCTGATACTCGACCCACAGCAACTGCAGGGTCACTCCCACGCGTTTCAACTCTTGGTGCATCGTCGCGAAATCAACCGCCGCGGGATCTCGCGCAGGCCGCTCTGCTTGACGAAACAATCGAGTGTCGATCTCGGCCTCGCTCAGCGCTCTGGCGGTAGCCCAGTCAAGCCCCGCCACGCGAGCGCGCTTGAGGTAATCGCTCACCGTACCGGCGCCGAGCACGAGCGAACGCGCGATCTCGCGTTGCGAGCGGCCACACTCAAAATGCAATCGTAGAACTTCTCGAACTTTGCGCATGCTGACTCGGTCGGACATGCGCCCTGGTCGCCGCTCTGCGCGGCGCACCAAAGCGCTCCCGATCCGCCGCTTCGCTCCGGCCTGGCCCTGCGGCCGCTCGGTCCGGAACGAGTGCTCGAGTGCCCGGAACGAGTGCTCGAGTGCTCCGGAACGAGTGCTCGAGTGCTCCGGAATCGGTGCTCAGGTGCGCCGGTGAATCACTGCTCGAGTCAGACCGGAACGAGTGCTCGAGTCAGGCCGGAATACGCAACCGGAAACGCCGCCTTCTCAGAGTCGACCAGCTCGTACGGGCTCACGAGCGGTCCCTCGCGAAGACGGCTACCGATTTTTTTAGCACGTCACGCTCCTGCCTCAGTTGCGTGACTTCGCGCCGCAGACGCATCAGCTCCTCTTCGGCCGTCTCGCCACCGCGCTCCTTTCGCACCTGGGCGGCGGCGCTGCCGTATTTCTTTTTCCACGAATGAAGCAGGCTTTCGGCCACGCCTAGGCCGGCTGCGACACCCGCGATGGTTCTCTCTCGAGCAGCCGAACGGCTTCAAGCTTGAAGTGCTCTGGGTGCTTCTTGCGCTTCGATTTGGTCTTTGGTTCCATCACCTCTCCCCGAGGATACTCTCCTCGCCGGGTGTCTTGGAAATCCGGGAAACTCCACGCAACGGGCAGCAGTACGTCGTCGGCATCATCTCTGCGTACAATCCAGATGAGGGGCTCTCTTATGGTAATGTCCTATCGAGGGAAGTACTCGACCATTTGGCCCGCCTCGCCGCAAATTTCGATGCAGATAGCTACGGCTATCGGTATCCCCAGCCGTCTGCCCAACTTCCGGACGGCGCTCCGAATCCCGCCAGCATCAACTACCCCACGTACGTCCCGGGCGCCGGCCCCTCGACGACGGTCTACAGCAGCCGCGGCAACGGCAACGGCTTTTTTAGTATCAATTACCCAACAGCGCCTCCGCGGGACTTCGTCCAATTTGACGACCCCGGCGGGTGTGGCTGAGGAAACCCCCGCGGCCGCGCATGACGATGAAACGGCGAACCTCGAGTCGCTAGGCGCCGGACACCACGGCTCGCCGCGCGAGCCGATGCCTTTAGTGTTGCTCGCGACTAGCCTCAGCGCGTGCCCCAACCCCGGCGAGAAGAAGCCGCAGGCCACCAAAAACTGCAGCGCGGGTCGCTACGGCTTCCCACTGAATACGTCGGGCTTCGACGAATCAGGCGAGCACGTCAGTGAACAAATCAATGACGTCCCCGGCTACACCTATGCGGACGAAACGCCCACTCGTTCCGAGCGGCGAATCGTTCAGATCCGCCTTTACCAAGATACGCGGTTGATGGGCGTGGGCACCGGAACGATCGTTGGCAGAGAGACGATCCTGATCGCCGCGCACACCTTCTAGGCGCGCAACTACAATCGCATGACCGTAGCCGTCAACTACGACCCGGCCCGGAACGAAATGTTGGAGATCGCGGCCGACGACGCCATCATTCATCCGACTTACCGACAAGCGGCCGAGGCGCTGGAGGCCGATGGCCGAGATGTCTCGACCAACGCGCCGTGGGCCAATGACATGGCCCTCGTGGAAGTTCCGATCGATTTTCAGGGCTTGGTATCGACCCCATGCCCGTCGACACTGACTATCGCGCCGAGCGCAGAGAATGCGACACGGGCTGCCCCGTCGACGTTCTGCTGCTGATGGGCTTCGGAGGCTCGAACACACTCCCGGACCTCCGGTTGAGAGGCGTGGCCCTAACCGCAGTGAATCCGGTCCAGGACGCGATCGACACCAGTCTCATCAACTTCGACGACATCGCGAGCGCAGGGGATTCCGGAGGTCCGATCATCCGGTACAACGCGGACCGCAATCGAGACGAACTCGTAGGTTTCATTCTAGGTACTGACGGCGCAAACGAGATGGCGCACGTCGATCCGAGTGGCACGATCAGGGGGAATTTTCAAGTCACCGTCGGCACAACGATCACCCAAGCAGCGTTCGATCAGCTGCTCGCCGGCGCAAACCGCTGGCGGAGCGGTGCCATCACGTTTTCGCAACCATATCCTCGGCCGAATGACACCTATCCCAACGGACAGCCCAACCCGCTGGCCACGAATTTTCCGCATAACTATCCGCAGAACAACGGCAGCGCCGGGCCTTCCGTGCCACTACGCAGCGGCGGTGATGGCACCACCACCAACGGCTACTTCGTAGGCAGCTGGCCGCTACCCACTCCCACACCGCAACCCCCAAGCGTCGGAAGTGATTGCATGCAACCAATAGCGAACGAGGGCACGCTCGATCAGCGGCGCAGGCGGCGATTTCGGCTCCGTTTGGAGCAGTGCGCTACAACGCGGACAGCATGCGCTTCGAAGTCGTCGGCATCATTCTGGGTGAGGAGGACCACGCCAACTCCCAGTTCGAGGTCGATCCCGATGGCGCTTGGGAAGGCAGCCTACCCGTCGCGGTAACCACCACCATCATTCAAGATCAGCTGGACGAGCTCATCAACCCGGCCCACACGTGGCAGTTCAACAACCCCGGAACCCCTTTTGGCCCCGACGTGCAGTACCCCTCAGATCAAGCGCGGAGCGTTGGGACGGCATTCAAACCGACGGCACTTTCCAACGCCGGTCATGAACTCGTTCAATCACTACTCGTTCGGGTCGGTGGGGGAGTGGTTGAACACCACCGTCCGTGGCGGCACTGGGCGACTGGGATACGTCTCGCGGAATGGGCGCCGGTACTTGCTTTGCCGAGAGGCACGGACACGGCGGCGGGGCCGGCGCACAGAGAGGCGAAGGCTCCCGCGCGGCGCAGCCAAGACCGAAGAATAAGACAATACTCGCGAACGATCGCCCTGAAGCCATTGGACACCGTTATACTTCGACTGCCCTCGGCGAACGTTGCAAATTCGCTCACTGCCAGGCCACCTTCCAACAGCGCGGAGCGACGATGGGATCAAGTAGAAGCCGCTGGACGAGCTCAGCGCTTTGCTCTTCCTATCCCACCACCGCGTAGCGGGGCTGGGCGAGCCATTCGATCGCAGCGCGTACCCGACGAGCCAACAGGCGGCGCGAAGGATAGGCAATGACCAGGTCGATAGGTGCCGGCTCACCAAAGTCTGGCACCAGGCGGCGCAAGCGAAGCTCAGGAGCGACGGCGTCGATAGGGGCGAGCACGACACCGAGACCGCGCGCCGCGACCGCAACCGCCGCGCGCGGATCATTTACCGCAAATCGCGGGCTGGGCGTTAGCTCGAGATCACGCCCTTTTGGATCTCGGAAGTGCCAGGTGACAGCCGAGCGCAGCACG
>Ga0105245_10003845_pt1 | contig 13358 bp, 12 predicted proteins | sample KBSM54metaG_FD_81523 | JGI IMG/M metagenome (GOLD analysis project Ga0105245, IMG submission 81523) | Miscanthus rhizosphere microbial communities from Kellogg Biological Station, Michigan, USA - KBS M5-4 metaG | ecosystem: Host-associated > Plants > Roots > Rhizosphere > Soil | place... | reverse complement strand
GCTCGACCGCACCTACCAGCTCAACGTGGGCGGCAACATGGACTTCAAGAACATGCTCGAGCGGGAGCGGCTGGAGTCCAAGAAGATCTCCAAGACCCAGGCCGTCACCAGCCAGCTCGACAACGGGATCGCGGCCGACGACGTCCACATCGGCCCGTCCGACCACGTTCCCTGGCTGGAGGACCGCAAGTGGGCGTACATCCGGCTCGAGGGTCGCAACTTCGGCGACGTCCCGCTGAACGTGGAGCTCAAGCTGGAGGTGTGGGACTCCCCCAACTCCGCCGGCGTCATCATCGACGCCGTGCGCTGCGCCCGGATCGCCCTCGACCGGGGCATCGGCGGCCCGCTGCTGGCCCCGTCCGCCTACTTCATGAAGTCGCCACCGGTGCAGTACCACGACGACCACGCCCGCCAGCTCCTGGAGGAGTTCATCGCTGGCTAGCCCGGTCGACGAGGAGGTGGCGGCCGCGGTCGAGAGCCTGCGGGCGGCCGAGGGCGATCCCGACGATCCCGAGCTGCGGGGCCGCTTCGTCGAGGCGGCCACCGCCATCGCCCGGCACGGCTGGGACGCCTTCGACGCGGCCCTGCCCCTGCTGGCCAGCGACGACTCCGTCGGCCGGGCGGCGGCGGCCGAGATCCTCGGGCGGCTGGGCGAAGCCCACCGCAAGCTGGCCCAGACGGTGTGCGACAGCCTCATCGCGGTGGCCGCGGGGGAGGTCGACGACGGGGTCATCGACACCCTGGCGGTGTCGGCCCACCGGGCCGGCCTCACCGTGGGCGCAGCCTGCAACCTGCTGCTGCGGGCGCCGGCGCAACGGCGCATGGGCGCGTACCACCTGGCGATGGTCGTCTCGTCGGCGTCGGAGGACGAGCCCATCCGCAAGGTCCTGCGCATCGCGGCCGACGATCCCGACCCCGAGGTGCGGCGCTGGGTCGAGCTGGGACTGGAGACGGCGGAGGGGTAGCCGCCCGCCGGTCGCGGGCGGGTTGGTCGGTCGGCGGTGGCCGCGGCGACGGGGTCCCCGACCCCACCCCCCGAGGTCGGCCACAATGGGGCGCCTATGTCGAACGATGCCCTGGTCGGGTGGAAACGCCTCCCGCCGGGCGACACGACGAAGTCGCTCGGCCCGGTGGCCGACGTGCAGTACGGGCCCGACGTGGTCACCGAATCGGAGCTGCGGCTGCTCGGCAACCTCGAGGGCAAGCGGGTCCTGGAGCTGGGCTGCGGCGCGGGCCAGTCCCTGGTGTGCCTGGCCAAGAAGGGCGCCCACGGGATCGGCCTCGACTTCGACACCCTGCAGCTGGCCGCGGCCAAGCGCCTGGCCGACGCCGAGGGGGTGCGGGTCGAGCTCCACCAGGGCGACCTGGCCGACCTCGCCTTCATGCGGGGCGACAGCGTCGACCTGGTCTTCTCCGCCTACGCCCTCGGGTTCGTCGACGACCTCAACCGGGTCTTCCGCCAGGTCCACCGGGTGCTCAAGGAGGGGGCGTCGTTCGTGTTCTCCCTCCCCCACCCCGTCTACGACCTCATCGACCACCACGGCCAGGCGCTCGTGATCCGGCGGTCGTACTTCGACCACGCGCCGCTCGCCGACGGGTTCCACCACACGGTGTCCGACCTGTTCACCGGCCTCAGCCGGGCCAAGTTCCGGGTCGACGTCGTGCTCGAGCCGGAGCCGTCGGTCGAGGGCTCCCGCAGCCCGTTCTGGGACGAAGCCGCCCGTTGGGTGCCCCGGACGTTGGTGATCCGAGCCCGCAAGGAGGGGATCTGACGCCTGAGGCGTCGGGGGGGCGCGTCGAACTCCGCGGAAGGATCACGAGAGGTGCGCCAGCGCGGCCACCGCGGCCAGGAGCACCACGACGGGCACCGCCACGAAGGCGACGGCGGTCAGCAGCCAGAACGTCGGCGCCACCAGTTGGGCGACCGCGCCCCAGGCGCCGACCACGTCGCCGAAGTCCCGCACGACCCCCCACACCGACCGGACGGCCCCGACCGGCCCCTCGTGGGGCGGTTCGACCGGCGCCGCCCGGCCGGCCCGCAAGGGCGCCGAGCGCCTGGTCGCCACTCCGCCCAGCTTGGCCGGCAGCTCCACCAGCTCGAGCAGCGCGAAGCGAACGTTCACCAGCCACGCCGCCGGGGCCGCGACGAGAGCCAGCACGAGCAGCGAGGCCGCGGTCCCCTGCCACCAGTCCGTCACCCGGCCGCCGGCCGCGATCCACCACACCACCACCGCGGCGGCGCCGCCGACGATCGCCGCCCTCGTCGCCAGTCGCGCCAACCAGCGGGCCTTCCCCTCGACGCGCCCGACCACGCGCACCAGCGCCTCCGACCGGGGATCCACCGCCGGGCCGGGCTACTCCCGGCGGAAGTGCTTGCCCAGGGTCTCCATCTGGCCCTGGTAGTTGGAGCCGATGCCGGAGCCGTAGAGCTTGGCCGGGGGGGCGATCATCCTCTCGAAGGTGAGCTTGCAGACCTTCTGGCGGTGCTCGATCATGAACGGCACGTCGTGGGCCCGGACCTCCAGGGCGGCCCGTGACCCCCTCAGCCCGGCGGCGGGGTCGTAGCCGAAGCCGGGGTCGAAGAAGCCGGCGTAATGGGTGCGCAGCTCGCCGCTGGTGGGGTCGTAGGCCGTCATCTCCGCGGCCAGGTCGGGCGGCACCATCACGCTCTCGTCGGAAAGGAGCAGGTAGAAGCGCTCCGGCTGGAGGACGAGGCGGGCGCCCTCCTCGCTCCGCACCGGCTCCCAGTAGTCCTCCACCTGGTGGGCGCCCACGCCCGACATGTCGAGCAGGTCGGCGTTGCTCCTCGCCCGGTGCCCGACCTGCTGGCCCTTGTCGCCCTCCAGGTCGAGGCTCAGGAACAGCCCGTTGGCCGTCTCGAAGTCCTTCGTCGGGCTCGGTTGGCCACCGCGGAAGAGGATGGGTTCGTCGGCGTGGCGGGCGGCCAGCTCCTCGTCGGTGAGGGTCGAGCGGCCCACCATGAGGCGGAGCTGGTTGAGCGAGAGGTGCTGGCGGACCCGGATGGGGAACGAGAGGGGCACGACCTCCAGGTAGAGCGGGCCGTCGTAACCGGGGGCGATCTCGTCGAAGCGGTGGCCGTGGTCGGTGATGACCCGGGTGAAGACGTCGACCCGGCCGGTGGAGCTCTTCGGATTGGCCTTGCCCCGCACGTGCGGCGGAAGGTGCAGCCGTTCGGCCAGGGGGATCAGGTAGGGCCGGTTGGTCTCCAGCACGGCCCCGTCCCGCCGCAGGTCGAGCTCGTCGAAGACGTAGTCCTTGACCTTGCGCTCCACCGTCTCCGCCCCGGGCAGGAAGCTGCACCGGATGCGGAAGGCGCTCTCCCCCAGGCGCAGGTCGAGGCTGGCCGGCTGGATGCTCTCCCGGGAGATGCGGAGCTCGCCCGCGTCGAGGTAGCCGGCGTCGACCGCCTCCGCCAGCAGCTGGCTGGGCAGGACGCCCGGCGTGTCGGGACTCAGGTCCGCGAGATGCGGCGCGTCGGACAAGCCCCGATGATGCCACCCGCGCTCAGTCGGGCGGGGACTGCGCCTTCCACCACTCGTCGAGGCGGCGGCGGGCCTCGTCCTCGCCGAGGGGACCCTCCTCCAGGCGCAGTTCGAGGAGGAAGTCGCGGGCCCGGCCGACGTCGCGGCCGGGGCTGAGGCCGAGCTGCTCCATGATCTGGATGCCGTCGAGGTCGGGACGGATGGCATCGAGCTCCTCCTCCTCCCGCAGGATGGCGATGCGCGCCTCCAGCTCGTCCATCCGCCGGGCCAGCTCGTCGGCCCGGCGCTGGTTGCGGGTGGTGCAGTCGCAGCGGGTGAGCTCGTTGAGCCGCTCGAGCAGCGGCCCCGCGTCGCGGGCGTAGCGGCGCACGGCGCTGTCGCTCCAGCCGGTGCCGAAACCGTGGAAGCGCAGGTGGAGCTCGACCAGGCGGGTGACGGCGGCGATCTCGTCGGTTGGGTAGCGGAGGGCCCGCAGGCGGGTGTCGGCCATGCGGGCGCCGACCACCTCGTGGTGGTGAAAGGAGACGCCGCCCGGCCCGATCGACCGGGTCTTGGGCTTGCCGATGTCGTGGAGGAGGGCGGCCAGGCGCAGGATCTTGTCGGGGCTGGTCTTCTCCACCACCGCGATGGTGTGGGCCAGGACGTCCTTGTGGCGGTGGATGGGGTCCTGCTCCAGGGAGAGGCCGGACAGCTCGGGGAGGAACTCGTCGGACAGGCCGGTGTTCACCAGGAACCACAGGCCGTCGCTCGGGTTGTCGACCACCAGCAGCTTGTCGAGCTCGCCCCGGATGCGCTCGGGCGAGACGATCTCCAGCCGTCCCCGCAGCCGGCGGACGGCCTCGACCAGCTCCGGCTCGGGCGCCAGGCCGTAGCCGGCGATGAACCGGGCCGCCCGCAGCATCCGCAAGGGGTCGTCGGTGAAGGACTCGTCGGGCGACAACGGCGTGCGCAGCCGGTGGGCGGCCAGGTCGGCCAGGCCGCCGAAGGGGTCGATCAGCTCGGCCGTCCTGTCCGACCTGCCAACGCCGGTTTGCAGTTCGAGGGCCATGGCGTTGACGGTGAAGTCGCGGCGAGCCAGGTCGGCCTCCACCGCCTCGGCGAACGCAACCTCCGGTTTGCGGGAGTCGGGCGAGTACGCCTCCGCCCGGTGGGTGGTGATCTCGTAGGTGACGCCGTCCTTCCGGGCGCCGATCGTCCCGAAGCGACGGCCCTGGTCCCAGAGGGCGTCGGCCCAGCCCCGGACGACGGCTTCGATGTCGTCGGGACGGGCATCGGTGGTGAAGTCGAGGTCGGACACGTCGAGCGGGCGGCCGAGGATGGCGTCGCGGACGCTGCCGCCCACCAGGTACAGGCGGTGGCCGGCGGCGGCGAAGCGGGCGGCCAGCGGCGCGGTGTCGTCGAGAAGGGGCTGGAGCCGCTCGGGGACCATGGTGACAACGACGGTACCGGCCGCCGCCGGGGGGTCAGGTGTGGATATGGCGGGCGGCGTCGACGACGTCGCGGCCGGGACCGCCGCGGGTGGGGGCCTCGGGATGGAACTCGACCCCGTCGAGGGCGGACACCGAGGCCGCCGCCGACCGGCCGATGGCATCCAGGTCGTAGCCGCCCTCGAGGAAGGCGATGGTGCGCCCGGCGGTGGGGGCGAGGGCCACCGAGCGGGCCACGAGCCATCCGTAGTCGCCGGCGGACAGGGCCAGCTCGGCCAGGGGGTCGGCCCGGTGGGCGTCGAAGCCGAGCGAGACCAGGACCCAGGTGGGGGCGAAGCGCTCGGCCACCGGGGCCACCACCTCGTCGAAGGCGGCCCGGTAGGCCTCGCCCGTCGTCCACGCGGGGAACGGCAGGTTGACGGTGAGGCCCTCGCCGGCGCCGGTCCCCGTCTCGTCCAGCCGGCCAGTGCCGGGGTAGAACGGCGACTGGTGGGTCGAGACGTAGAGGACGCGGCCGTCGCCGTAGAAGGCGTCCTGGGTGCCGTTGCCGTGGTGGACGTCCCAGTCGAGGATCGCCACCCGCTCCCCCCGCTCGACCAGGGCGGCCGCGCACACGGCCACGTTGTTGAGCAGGCAGAAGCCCATGGGCTCGGTGGGCGTGGCGTGGTGCCCGGGCGGGCGGACCACGCAGAAGGCGGCGTCGGCCTCGCCCCGGTCGAGGCGCTCCACCGCGTCGAGGCCCGACCCGGCGGCCAGCACGGCCGCGTCCCACGAGCCGGGGAAGGCGGCGGTGTCGGGGTCGATCCATCCCCCACCCCCGGCCACGAACCGCTCCAGCCCCCGGATGAGGGCCGGACGGTGGACGCGGGCCAGCTCGTCGAAGGTGGCCGGCCGGGGCTCGACCCAGACCACGTCGGCCGTCACCGGCGACGAGCGGATGCCGGCCAGCACTGCGTCCAGTCGCTCCGGCGCCTCGGGATGACCGCTCCCGGGACGGTGCCGCTCGAAGACGGGCGAGCTCTCGACCAGCACCGACATCGAGGGGAGGCTACCGACACGGCCGCACTCGGGCTCGGCCGAGGTCGCACCCGGCGGCCACCGGCCCCGCCGGTATCCTCGCGGGCACCGATGACCGTCACGACCGAGGTCCTGGAATGGGGCCGGGAGCGGGCCCGCGCCGGACCGTGGCGCGGTGACGGCCACGTCGCCTACCTCGCCCCCCTCCCCTACGACCCGCCGCCGTCGGCCGACTTCGTCCTCCGCTGTCTCGGCCAGCTCGCCGACCGGGGCTACACCGAGGTCATCACCTCGGCCCTGGCCGGGACCGAGCAACGACCGTTCCTGAGCGTCGGCTTCGTGATCCACGAGCGGCTCCGGTTCCTGGCCCACGACCTGGGCGGGGTGCCGTTCGGGCCGGCGGTGGGTCCACACCACCTGCGCAAGGCGCTGCCGTCCGACCGCCCGTCCGTGCTCGACGTCGACGCCGGCTCCTTCAGCGCCTTCTGGCGGCTCGACGGGGCCGGGCTGGAGGAGGCGTTGACGGCCACGCCCTCGACCCGGTTCCGGGTGGCGGTGGCCAGCCACACCGGGGGCCGGCGCCAGGTGGTGGGCTACGCCATCACCGGCCGGGCCGGCGACCAGGGCTACCTCCAGCGCCTGGCGGTGGCCGCCGCCGCCCGCCGCACGGGGGTGGGCCGGGCCCTCGCCCTCGACGGCCTGCGCTGGCTGCGGCGGCGGGGGGTGCAGCGGGCGGTGGTGAACACCCAGTTCGGGAACGACGCCGCCCTCGCCCTCTACCTGCGCGTCGGCTTCCGGGTCGAGCCGTCCGACCTGGCCGTCCTCCGTCGAAGCCTGGCCCGATGAGCCGTCCCCGACGACGGGCGGCGCTGGCGGTGGCGGCGGCCGCCCTCGTCGCCCTCGCCGCCCTCGTCGCCCTCGCCGTCCTGGGCCCTGCCCCCACCGCCGCGGCCCAGCCCGTCAACGCGGCCCAGCCCGTCACCGCCGGCGCCATCGAGTTCGTCGGCCAGACGCCCTACGTCACCAAACCCGACGACCCGTGGGGCGTGCGCATCCGGATCACCCGCCCCAGCCGCCCGTCGAACCTGGAGGTGGCGGTGAGCGTGTACGACGCCGTCGCCTTCCGCTCCGAGTTCCAGGAGACGCTGGCCAACCGGATCTTCGGCGAGCCGGTGCTGCCGGTGGCCGTCTTCCCCCTGGGCTCCCTCACCCCGGAGACCAACGGGGACTACTCGGTGGGCCTCACCGCCAACCTCGGGTCGCGCGACGGCGTCCACCCGGTGCGGGTCGAGCTGCGCGACCGCGACGACTTCGACGTCCTCGACGAGTTCGTCACCCACCTCGTCTACCTGCCGGGCGACCACACCGGGCCCAAGCTGGGCGTCTCGGTCGTGCTGCCGATCCACGAGAAGCCCGCCCTGCAACCCGACGGCACCCGCCGCCGCCCGGACGAGGCCGAGCTGGCCGGGCTCTCCCTCGCCATCGACGCCGCCGGCCCCCTGCCGGTGTCGTTCGTCCCCACGCCGGAGACGGTGGCCGCCCTCGTCGGCAGCAACGACCCCCGGGCGGGGGCGGTGCTCAAGTCCCTCCGGGACGCGGTCGGCGGCGGCTCCCTCGTCGGCGGCACGTACGTCCCCGTCAGCCTGCCCGCCCTCACCGCCGCCGGCCTCGACAGCGAGGTCGCCCAGCAGATGGAGCGGGGAGCGGGGACGCTGAGCGAGGTGCTGCGGGTGCCCGAGCCGGTCGGGGGCACGTGGGTGGCCCAGGAGCCGCTGGACGCGGCGTCGATCGACCTGCTGGCCAGCCGCTACGGGATCGACCAGGTGGTGGCCACCGAGGCCGGCCTCACCCCCATCCCCGACCAGCTCGTCACCCTCACCGGCCCCTTCCAGCTCGACGGCGAGCGGTCGACGGTGCACGGGGCGGCCGCCGACGCCGGCCTGAGCGCCCATTTCGACAACAAGGGCGATCAGGCCCTCCAGGCGTCGCACCTGCTGGCCGACCTGGCCGTGCTCTACCTCGACCTGCCCGGGGAGGAGCGGGGGGTCGTCGCCCTCGCCCCCCGCACGTGGCAGCCGGACCGGACCTACCTGGACACCGTGCGGGCGGGCCTGGCCGGCAACCCGGTGGTGGAGGCCATCCCCCTCGACAGCCTGTTCGCCAACGTGCCCGACGCCACCGACCTGGGCCAGCCCCTGGTGCGGCGGCCGGCGGTCGACCCCGGCGGCAGCCTCACCGGGGTGGTCGACGAGATCCGAGCGGTGCGGGCCCGCCTCGACGCCCTCGGCTCCGTCCTCGGACCCACCAACGCGGTGTCGGGCGACCTCGGGGAGCGGCTGCTCGTGGCCCAGTCCGCCGACCTTTCCTCGCCCCGGGAGCGGACGACCTACCTGGCCGGCGTGCGCAAGGCCATCGACGAGCAGCTGGGCGGCATCGTCATGCCCCAGAACCGGTCCATCACCCTCACCGCCCGGCGGGGCGAGATCCCGGTGACGTTCCAGAACCACACCGGGCACCCGGTGAAGGTCATCGTCCGCATGGAGAGCGACAAGCTCACCTTCCCCGCGGGCGAGACGCTCGAGATCGACCTGACCCGGCTCAACACCACCCACCGCTTCCCCGTGGTGGCCCGGACCTCGGGCACCTTCCCCATCCGCATCACCCTGGAGTCGCCCGACGGGGACCTGATCGTCGGCCGGGCCCGGCTCACGGTGCGCTCGACGGCCGCGTCGGGCGTCGGCCTGGGCATCTCCCTGGGGGCGGCCCTCTTCCTCGCCATCTGGTGGGGGCGCCACTCGCTCAAGGGCCGGCGGGCCCGGGTGCTGATGGAGCCGGGTGAGGTGGCGGACCTGGCCGACCCGGCGGAGAGCGCGGCGGCGGCGCTCACGCCCCCAACGCTGCGAATCGTGAGCTCGGGCGATACGGTCCAGGCCGTCCCCGGCGGGGAGGGCAACCCGTCCCCGCCCGTCCCCACGCCGGGCACCCTCGGAGGAGGCTGACGACCCATGGGCGTCGTGCGAGTGGTCACCGACAGCAGCTGCGACCTCCCGGCGGCGGTCGTGCAGGAGCACGCGATCACGGTCGTGCCCCTCACCATCCGCTTCGGCGACGAGGAGTTCGTCGACGGGCGCGACCTCACCCCGTCCGCCTTCTGGGCCCGGTCGGCGGCCTCGTCGGTGCTGCCGTCCACCGCCGCCCCGTCCCCCGGCGCCTTCGAACAGGCCTTCCGGGACGCGGCCGACGCCGGCGCCACCGGCGTGGTGTGCGTCAACCTGTCGTCGAAGCTGTCGGCCACCATCCAGGCCGCGGAGACGGCGGCCAAGGCCCTGGCCGGGGAGCTGCCGGTGCGGGCGGTCGACTCCAAGTCGGTGAGCCTGGGCCTGGGCACCATCTGCATCGCCGCGGCCAGGGCGGGGGCGGCGGGCGCCTCCGTCGACGAGATCGTGGCCCTGGCCGAGGACATGGGGGCCCGCACCCGCATCCACGCCACCCTCGACACGCTGGAGAACCTCAAGAAGGGCGGGCGCATCGGGGCGGCCAAGGCCCTCATGGGCACCGTGCTGTCGGTGAAGCCGGTCATCGAGGTGGTCGACGGGGCGGTGGAGGCGGGCCCCAAGGTGCGGACCCGCTCCAAGGCCCTCCAGTACCTCGTCGACCGGGTGACGGCCGAGCCGGCGGTGGAGAACCTGGCCGTGCTCCACGGCGACGCCCCCGACGTGGAGGCGTTCCTCGACCTGCTGGCGCCCCACTTCCCCCGGGAGCGGATCGTCGTCGGCCAGCTGGGGGCGGTGGTCGGAAGCCACACCGGGCCCCGTACCATCGGGGTGGCCTTCCAGGTTCCCTCCTAGCAAAGGACCCGTTCATCGTCGCCGACCTCCTCAGCCCGGGACACGTCATCGCCGGCCGGTACCGGCTGCGTCTCCAGATCGCCCGGGGCGGCATGGCCGAGGTGTGGGAGGCGGGCGACGACGTCCTCGGCCGCTCGGTGGCGGTCAAGCTCCTCCTGCGCCAGTTCGCGGCCGACCCGACGTTCATCGAGCGCTTCCGGCGGGAGGCGATCGCGGCGGCCCGCCTGGCCCACCCCAACATCGTCTCGACCTTCGACACCGGCGTCGACGGCGACCTGGCCTACATCGTCATGGAGCTGGTCGACGGGCGCCCGCTGAGCGACGTCCTCAGCGAGCGGGGCCCGCTCGAACCCCACGAGGCCACCACCATCGCGGCCCAGGTGGCGGGGGCCCTCCACTACGCCCACCAGACCGGCATCGTCCACCGTGACGTCAAGCCGGCCAACATCCTGCTCTGCCCCGACGGGCGGGTGAAGGTGGCCGACTTCGGCATCGCCAAGGCGGCCCTCCCCGACGCCGCCCTGGCCGACTTCGACCTCACCGCCACGGGGATGGTGGTGGGGACGGCCAAGTACCTGTCCCCCGAGCAGTTCGAGGGCGCGCCCGTCGACCGCCGCTCCGACGTCTACGCCCTCGGCGTGGTCCTCTACGAGATGCTCTGCGGGCGGCCGCCGTTCACCGGGGGCAGCGACATGGCCATCGGGATGCAGCACGTCGACAAGAAGCCGCTCAACCCCCGCCAGGTGCGGGCGGGCATCCCCCGGCCGCTGGAGGCGGTGGTGCTCAAGGCGATGTCGAAGTCGCCCGCCGAGCGCTACCCCACCGCCGCCGCCCTCCAGAGCGCGCTCCTGTCGGTCGACCTGCGGGCCGACGACGCCGTCCCCATGATCGTCCGGGAGGACACCCCTCCCCGCGGCGTCCCCCAGACGTTCGCCCAGAGCGAGCGCTCGTGGATCGTGCCGACCGTGCTCATCGTGGTGGTGGCCGTCACCCTGGGCGTGGTGGGGGTGATCTTCGCCCGGTCCGACACCGGCCACCGCCTGCTGGGCGATCTGCCGGGGACGGAGAGCGGTGGCGGGGGCGGGGGCGGGGGCGTCACCGTGGCCTCGGTGACGTCGTTCGACCCCAACGGCGACGGCGAGGAGCACGAGGACGAGGTCGCCAACCTGATCGACGGCAACCCGTCCACCACCTGGCGGACGTCGCAGTACGGAGGCGCCAACTTCGCCGGCCTCAAGCCCGGCCTCGGCTTCGTGTTGGTGCTCGACGGGCCGGTGGGGCTGGGGAAGCTCGAGCTGGTCGGCACCAGCCGCAACTTCGACGTCGAGGTGGCGGTGGCCGACGCACCCCGCGCCACCCGGGCCGCGTGGGGGGACGCGGTGGCGTCCAAGAAGGGCGTGGGGACGGACGCCACCCTCGACCTGGGGGGCAGGACCGGCGGGGCGGTGCTGGTGTGGATCACCAACCCCACCAGCACGTCGTTGAGCATCGGCGACGTGAAGGTGACCGCGGCCTGAGCGTCGCTCGGTCGGTACGCTCTGCGCCCATCGGAGACGAGCGGAGCGACGCGGCCCTGGTAGCGGCGGCCCAGGACGGCGACCGGGACGCCCTCGACACCCTCCTGCGCCGGCACCACGACCGCCTCTTCGCCCTCTGCCGGCGGGTCACGGGCAACGACGCCGACGGGGCCGACGCCTGCCAGGAGGCGCTCATCGCCATCGTCCGCAGCCTGGGCGGCTTCGACGGCCGGTCGTCGTTCTCGACCTGGGCCTACCGGGTGACCACCAACGCCTGCCTCGACGAGCTGCGCCGGCGGCGGCGTCGTCCGGAGCCGGGGCTGCCCGACGACGAACGCTCCCACACGGGCGGGCCGGGCGACGCCTTCGCCGGCGTCGACACGAGGCTGGCGGTCGACGCGGCCCTGTCCGGCCTGCCCCCCGACTACCGGGTGGCGGTGGTGCTGCGGGACCTGTGCGGGCTGGCCTACACCGAGATCGCGGAGGTGCTCGACGTCCCCATCGGGACGGTGCGATCCCGCATCGCCCGGGGCCGATCGGCCCTGATCCCGGCGCTCACCGACGACGGGAACCCACCGGCGTCCCGGCAACGTCCTACCGGGCGAGCATGAGCACCGACGACCCCACCCCCGGCCACCCCTCGTTCGAGGTCCTGAGCGCCCACTTCGACGGCGAGGCGCCCGACGTCGCGGCCCACGTGGCCGGCTGCCGCGAGTGCCGGCTCACCCTCCGGTGGCTGGGGACCGCCTCCGCCCTCGTCGCCACCCCGGTCCCGCCGCTGGCCCCGTCGGCCCGGGAGGACGCCGTGGCCCGGGCCATGGAAGCCTTCGAAAGACCACGGGAGATGGTGGCCACGGGCCCCTCCACGCCGACGCTACGGGTGGAACCGCGGCCGGCGCCGGTGCCGGCGCCGGTGCCGGTGCCCGCGCCCGTCGTCCCCATCGACCGGGCTCGCGACCGGCGGGCCGAGCGGGCGGGGCGGGGCGCCGGGCTGTGGGTCGGCATCGGGTCAGCCGCGGCCGTCGTGCTGGCGGTGGTCGTCGGCCTGGGCGTGGTCGGCGGGAGTGGTAGTCGCCACGAAACCGTGGCCGCGGGCCCGGCCCAGGAGCGAACCACGTTCGACACGGTGGGCGCCGGCATCGCCGCCGCCGGCGACAGCGGGCGGCTGCCGACCGCGGCCGACACGTTCGCCGACGGGGGCGGCGCCAGCGGCGGCGACCTGGGCGACATCGCCGACGCCGACGCCCTCGCCGCCCGGGCCGCGCCCGCGCTGGCCCGACGGCAATCGGCGCCGGCCGCCCCCGCGCCGGAAGCGGCCCTGACCTCGGGGGCGGCGACGAGCACGGCCGCGTCGCCGCCCAAGGCGGCCGCCGCCCGGCCGTGCGAGGCGGAGGTCCGGGCCGCCCGCCCCGGGCTGGGGACCGTCGTCTACGACGCCACCGGGCAGGTGCGGGGGGCGCCCGTGATCGTGCTCGGCTTCGACCCCGGTCCCGGCAACGGACCCGTCACCCTGTTGGCTCTGGCTCCGCAGGAGGGCTGTCGGGCCGTTCTCGAAGCGGCCGGGCCCTGATCGCGGCCGCCGCCGCCCCCACCGCCACCGCCAGCCATCCCTCGAGGCCCACGGTCCACAGCCGCCGGTCGGTGGAGATCCAGGCCGCCCCGAGCATGCCGCCGACGGCGAAGACCGCCCCCGCCACCGCCAGCAGCGTCGACCGGCGGCGGGCGACCGACGTGGTGGCCTCCGACACGAACAGGCCCAGCACCAGGCCGGCCCCCAGCACGGGTAGGCCGTTGAAGGCGTACTCGCCGAGCAGGAGGGCGCCCACGAACGCCACCGCCACGCCCGCGACCAGGGAAAGAATGAGGCGCACCCGGGCAAGGGTAGGCTCCCGCCCGTGGCGGATGACCCCGATCTGACGCCGGCCAGCCCCGGCGCGGCCGCGCCGGCGCCCGTTCCTCCGCCCGCCGAGCCCGTCGCGCCCCCCCCCCCCCCCCCCCCCCCGGGGGCCCCCCCCGGGGGCGGGCCCCCCCCCCCCCCCCCCTCTC
>Ga0105245_10003844_pt1 | contig 13359 bp, 7 predicted proteins | sample KBSM54metaG_FD_81523 | JGI IMG/M metagenome (GOLD analysis project Ga0105245, IMG submission 81523) | Miscanthus rhizosphere microbial communities from Kellogg Biological Station, Michigan, USA - KBS M5-4 metaG | ecosystem: Host-associated > Plants > Roots > Rhizosphere > Soil | place: Michigan... | reverse complement strand
CTCGAGGGTGAGTTGCCGGTCCTGGAATTAGCTACCGACCGCGTGCGCCCAACGATGCAGACATATCGCGGGGCGGCAAAAACATTCGCTCTCGACGCGCAACTCAGTCAGGGCCTCAGAAACGTCTGCCACGACAATCAAACGACCTTCAATGTAATTTTGCTGGCAGCTTTCCAGGTGCTGCTGCACCGGCATAGCGGACAACGCGACCTGCTGGTCGGCTCCCCGGCGGCAAACCGCACGCACGCAAGTTGGGCCAATGTGTTTGGGTATTTTGTCAATCCGGTGGTTTTGCGCTCCAAGTTGGAAAGCAATTTACCTTTCGACGAATTTCTGGCCCAAACTCACACCGCGGTGGTGGAAGCATTAGAACACCAGCATTATCCCTTCTCCACGTTGGTCCAGAAGTTACAGCCGCAGCGTGATCCCAGCCGCTCACCGTTGTTTCAGGCGATGTTTGTATTTGAGAAAACCAGGTTCATGGAGGAAGAAGGCATCGGCGCTTTTGCCTTGGGTGGAAAAGGGACGCGGCTGGAATTTGCTGGACTGACTTTGGAGTCCGCGTCTCCGACGAGCACCAAGGCGCTGTTTGACCTAATGCTGAGAGTCGCGGAAGCGGGCCAGCAAACGCGCTGCTGTTTCGAATACAACACCGATCTTTTCGATGCAGAAACAATCCACCGCATAGCAGAACAGTGGCGGCAGCTATTGCAGGCCATTGTGGCAAGACAAACAACTCCCGTGCGCGACCTGCCGCTGCTGAAGGATGCTGAACGAAAGCAGATGCTGGAGGAGTGGAATCGGACGGAGCGGGAGTATCCGCAGCGGTGGATGCACCAGTTGTTTGAAGACCAGGTAAAGCGCACGCCGGAAGCTGTGGCGGTGGAGTACGAAGATCAGCAGCTGAAGTATCAGGAACTGAACTGGCGTTCCAACCAGCTAGCTCATTATTTAAGGAGCCTGGGAGTGGGGCCGGAAGTGCGTGTCGGGATCTGTCTCGAGCGGTCGCTGGAGATGATCGTGGGGTTGGTGGGAGTGCTGAAGGCAGGAGGAGCGTACGTGCCGCTGGATCCGGCGTATCCGGCCGAGCGGCTGCTGTACATGCTGGAAGACACGCAGGCGCCGGTGCTGCTGACGCAATCGGAACAGGAGACAAGCTGGGCCGGGTATGGGGGGAAGATCATCGAGTTGGACCGGGAGTGGGAAAGGATCTCCAGCCACAGCACGACGAATCCGGTGTGTGAGGTGAGTGGAGAGAACCTGGCCTATGTGATCTACACCTCGGGTTCAACAGGATGGCCCAAGGGAGTGGCGATCCGGCATAGCAGTGCGATGGTTCTGCTGCAGTGGGGGCGGGAGGTGTTCAGTGAAGAAGAGCTAAGCGGAGTACTGGCAGCGACCTCGATCTGTTTTGATCTCTCGGTATTTGAGATCTTTGTCCCTCTGAGTTGGGGCGGAAAGGCGATCATCGCCGCAAATGCTTTGGAGCTACCGCGGATTGCAGGGCGGGAGCAGGTCAAGCTGGTGAACACGGTACCTTCGGTGATGCAGGAACTGGTAAGGAGCGAGGGAGTGCCGCGGTCGGTGAGGACGGTGAACCTGGCGGGAGAGGCCTTGCTGGCGAACCTGGTGAGAGAGGTGTATGGAACTGAAGGAATTAAGAGGGTGTTGAATCTGTATGGGCCCACAGAGGACACCACGTACTCGACCTGGGCATGGATCGGGCAAGAGGAAGCGGAGGCCGGGGAGAAGGCGGGCGTCAGCATTGGCAAGCCGGTGGCTAACACGTGCGTGTACGTATTGGATGAAGAACTGCAGCCGGTGCCGGTGGGAGTGGCGGGGGAGTTGTATATCGGAGGAATGGGACTGGCGCGTGGTTATGTGAACCGGCCAGAGTTGACGGCGGAGCGGTTTGTGCCCCATCCGTTCGCAAGTTGCGGAGGAGAGCGGCTGTATCGGACGGGAGACCGGGCGAGGTGGCGTAGGGATGGGAATCTGGAGTATCTGGGGCGTCTGGACCAGCAGGTGAAGATTCGTGGATACCGGATCGAGTTGGGAGAGATTGAAGCCGCGTTGCAGGAGCAGGCGGGAGTAGCACAGGCGGTAGTGGTGGCGCGGGAAGACGTGCCCGGCGAGAAACGTCTAGTGGCTTATGTAATGGGAGAGGTGAAAGAGGAAGGAAGCGGCCATGTGAAGTTGGATGGCAGCGAGTTGCGCCGACAGTTGCGGGGACATCTGCCGGAATATATGGTGCCCAGCGCCTACGTGCAGATGGATGAGCTGCCGCTGAACGCCAACGGCAAGCTGGACCGCAAGCGGCTGCTGGCGCTCGCTTTGAAGCTTGCGCCGCGAAGATTCCAGGAAGCCCGAGACAGCCTGGAAGCCAGTTTGCAAAAGATTTGGTCAGAGGTACTGGGTAAAGAAAGTATCAGTGTGAGCGATAACTTTTTTGATATTGGCGGTCATTCGATTAAAGCCGTACAGCTCTCAGCCCAGATTTCCAGAGCGTTCCAAAAAGAAATTCCAGTAAGGCTCATTTTTGACAAGCCGACTATCGACGGGCAGGCCTCATTCTTTCGCGGTGATGCAAGCCTCAATAGCCCGGGTTCTTTGGTGCCAATTCAACGGACAGGAAACCGGCAGCCAATTTTCTGTGTGCACCCATTCTTTGGTCTGGCTCATTGTTATCAGGAATTGTCCCGTTTACTCGGCCCCGACCAGCCTTTCTATGGCTTGCAGTGCTATGGGTTAGAAGCACATCAGTCGCCGCTACGCACCATTTCTGAGATGGCAAAGTTTTATCTTCACGACATTCGTACGGTGCAGTCGCGTGGTCCATATCAGTTAGCCGGATGGTCAATGGGCGCTCTTATTGCCTACGAAATTGCACGGCAACTTGCCGCTGAAAGCGAAACAGTTTCTTTTCTCGGCTTGTTTGAAGGGCACGTGCCGCAGCCCGCACCACCGTCGTCTGCTCCATCACACAATCAATGGGAGAAGCTGGTGGATGAACGCCAAGCAGAGAACCTTCGCTATATGGCCAGGCAGGCGCCCACATCTGAGCAAGAAGCTTCCGATCCTTTGCTGCAGATGGGCCATTATTTGGCTGAGTTCACTCAAGTGCGAGCCGGGTTTTCCAGGGAGCATCTCACCCGGTTATCACGGATCATTGCCATTAATCAGTTGGCAGTTGAGTCCTATCGTCCTGGCTCATATTCAGGAAATGTGACTTTGTTCCGTGTGCCCAGACAGGCGGATGCGGAGAAAAGTTATGGCTGGGCAGAGTTGGTTGGTGGAGAACTGAAGATCTTTGAAGTTCCCGGCACGCATGATGGATTCATGTCCGCGCCATCTGTAAACACAATAGCAAGTCATCTGAAATGCCTCCTGCATGAGGATAAGTTACATTCAGGACAAATGGTTGATCGCTATTCCTGACAAATTCACAGTCCCACCTGCCCCATTACAATTCGCTGCTAATACCGAATTTCTTGGTTAGTTCTTGAAGTAAGTAAATCGAAATCAATAACAGCATCTGGATGATCTGTTCTTTGAGATAGGTGTTCCATATTGCCAAAGGTTTATTTAGGAGAAAAGGCTATGTCTCAAAATGAGCTGTTCTATCTGCGCCAAAATATTCAGGTTGAGCCACTGATCGATCATTGGTATGCATGGGCTCATCTTATTCCACCGGCAACCGCAGCCAGAAATATCACCGAGCGCCACATTAAGATAATGGATTCTTACATCAGCGGTCCGCAAATTCACGCCCACGCGGTTAAGAACCCAAAGATGCTTGGCGGGCCTTTCATCGATTACGGAGGACAGCGAGTCGATGAAATCCGCGCATTACGCGACCGCATTCGCAAAGACCGCGTTCATCTCCTTGAACTCTCTGCGGCCGTGCAGGCTCTTGATTCCATGCTGCGGGAAAGGGCCGACGGGCATAGTCTTCAGCCCCTGTATTCCGCGATCCCCGACACCCTGCGTGGGTATGTTGAGCTTGTTTATGACCTCAACAATCACCCATCCTTTCGTCTGTTCGAGCCACTCCTCTATAGGAGCCGATATTACGACCGGTCAATGCAAAGCCTGACGCTCTCAGAAATTACGGCTGATGAGCGGCCATTCATGCTCAGCACTCCCAGGCTTGAATCCGAGCACAGCTTGCATCTGCGTTTGCCATTTGATCATGAGGCGATTGATGAGCTATTCCGCTTGAAAACATCGCCGCGGCCCTGGGCTGAGATCAAGGAAATGCTGCAAGTCGCTGATAAAGACGACAAATTGTTGCTTAGCTTCCTGACAACTGAAGTGCCGCGGCGCTATACGCCTTACATCGGAAGCGGCGTCCGCTGGCGCTATTTTGGCCATGCCTGCATTCTAATCGAGTCCAATGGCGTGAGCATGTTGTTTGACCCGGTGCTTAGCTACACTTATGAAAATAATATCTCGCGTTATACCTATCTCGATTTACCTGAAAAGATCGACTATGTACTGATTACGCATAATCATCAGGATCACGTGCTCTTTGAGACCCTTTTGCAAATTCGGCATAAGGTTAAAAACATCCTGGTGCCGCGCAGCGGAGTAGGAAATCTTCAGGATCCTTCACTGAAGCTGTTGCTTGAGCACTGCGGTTTCAAAAATGTGATTGAAATTTCTGAAATGGAAGAAATCCAACATAATCGCGTGCATATCACCGGCCTGCCCTTCCTCGGAGAGCATGCAGACCTGAATATCCAGAGCAAGCTGGCCTGGAGAGTTAAAGTTGGGCCCCACTCTCTGTTGTTCGCGGCGGATTCGTGCAACATCGAGCCGCGCGTTTATGAACTGATCCATAATGAAATCGGCGACGTAGGTGCACTCTTCCTCGGCATGGAGTGTGACGGCGCTCCCCTCAGCTGGCTCTATGGCCCACTGCTCACACACCGCATTGATAGATCCATGGATGAATCCCGCCGTCTGTCCGGATCAAACTACGAGCAAGGCATCAACCTAGTCGACCGTTTCCGGTGCCGAGAGGCTTATGTGTATGCAATGGGCCAGGAACCGTGGCTGAACTACATCATGAGCCTTAAATACACGAATGAGTCGCGGCCCATTGTGGAGTCAAACCGGCTGCTGGAAGCCTGCCGGCAGCGTGGAGTAATTGCCGAACGTCTTTTTGGTGAAAAAGAAATTCTGCTGGATGCTCCTTCAGAACAACTCCTCGAGAGGATGGAAACCGCTGTCTAAGAGCGAAGCTGGGCCTGGTCAGGAGGGCCAGCAGTTGGCAGCAGCCGTGATTTTTCGAAAGGATCGAACGTGAAAAAGATTTTTCAGATGTTCGGCCTCTTCCTCAGATGGTCAAAAACCGTGGAGAGGTCAAGCACAATGATTATCGTGTCGAGTGGCATCGGCATGCTGGTTGGTCTTGCCGGCACCACGCTCATTGGCGTAATCAATTTCGCGCTCTCAAATAGCCACTCAAAATGGGCGCTGATTCTGTTTTGCGGCCTGTGCGTTTTTATTCCGCTGATGGGAACCATTTCCAAGACGCTGATGGTCCTGCTGACGTCCCGGGCAATAAACGATCTGCAACTGCATTTATGTGGCCAAATCCTCAATGCTCCTTACAGATTGCTGGAAGACATTGGGTCGGCAAGATTGCTGGCGACAATCACGGAGGATATTCCTGCCGTCACCAACGCCATTGCCAACCTTCCGCTGTGGATCACGCAGATTGCAGTCATGATCAGTTGTCTCATCTATCTCGGCTGGCTCTCCCGGCCCTTGCTTTTTGCGATAGTCATCTACATGTTTATTGGACTGATCAGTTATCAACTTCCTCTGCAAAAGTCGATAAAGTATTTTGGTATTGCACGGGAACACATGGACATCTTCTTCAGATCGACCCGTGCACTGATCGAGGGGAACAAGGAACTTAAGCTACAGCGGGAATTTCGTAATAATTTTCTGGATCAGGAAATTGCTCCGGCTCTGCGCGATATGAAAAAAGCTGAAGACTGGGCAAACATTTTTCTTATTGCTGCTGCAGAATGGGGACAGATCCTGTTCTACATTTTTATCGGCACCGTAGTATTTCTCACGCCACGCCTCATGGCCGTGGACCGCCATACCCTGACCGGTTACACGCTGGCGGTTCTTTTGATGGCTTCTCCCCTGACGACTCTCCTCAACGCCGTCCGTATTTTCGGACGGGCCAGCGTGGCCTCGGACAAGATTGAGGCCCTCGGTCTTGCTCTGAAGGACTATTCACCACAGCAAGCCGCCATGCGGACTACGGGGAACGTATGGAACCGGCTTGAACTTAAGGGAATTACTCACGCATACCGGCACGCAGGATCTGCAGATGACTTCTGCCTCGGACCGTTGAACATTACCTTTTATCCCGGCGAACTGGTTTTCCTGATAGGTGGAAACGGCAGCGGCAAATCCACATTGGCCAAGCTTCTGGTCGGCCTATATGAACCGATGGATGGATACATCTCTATTGATGACGAACCAGTCACTTCAGAAACCCGCGACAGCTACCGGCAGTGGTTTTCTGTTGTGTTTTTTGACTTCTACCTCTTTGAGCGCCTGCATACGCTCAACGACTCCTCGGCAGACCTCCGGATAACACGTTATCTGGAGCAACTACAGTTAGGCCATAAGGTCAGCGTGAAGGATGGCAAGCTCTCCACGCTCGATCTTTCACAGGGACAACGTAAACGGTTGGCGCTGTTAGCGGCCTTTGTTCAGGACCGGCCCATGTACGTTTTCGACGAATGGGCCTCAGATCAGGATCCCATGTTCAAACAACTCTTTTACCGGCGAATATTGCCTGATCTAAAGGCCCGGGGGAAAACTGTAATCGTGATTTCTCATGACGACCGTTACTACGATGTCGCCGATCGCGTGATTAAACTCGAATCAGGACAAATCGAGTCCGACCGCTATCACCCGAAAGCTACTGCCCTGCCGCTTGGATGATTTTTCCAGCACTTTGTTGCGCTGACTTGCTCACACTAACAACGATTTCATCAACCTCGCGCAAAAACATTTCTAGTCGTCTGCATACACATTATCGCCAGCAATACTGCTGGGAAGGGGTAAAAAACTTATGGCAGCGCAAATCAAGAATCTGATTTCCAGTAAGCCAAGACAGAATGGAACCTGTTTGCGCGTCGGTGTTGGGACCAGTATGGCCCAACACGGCGAACTGTTCCAGGGACAGATTGAGGACGATAACGACCAGGCCCGGCGCTGCCTGATCAGCCTGCCGTGTGCCGCGATGTACTCCCAGGTTGTGTTTGATCCTGACAGAAGTGGTTATCTGCGTGTAAGTCCTGGCTACAAGGAAAAAGCAAAAAAGGCCGTGGAAGTCACACTGGCATACCTCAATGCCGAAGGTATCGGAGGGCTTATCACCATTGAATCCACCATTCCCGAGGCCAAAGGTTGCGGCAGTTCCACTGCCGACTGTGTGGCCGCGGCCATTGCCAGTGCTGATGCTGTTGGCCACAGGTTGCGGGAAGAAGAGCTGGGAAAGCTGGTTGTTACCGCTGAAGTCGCCAGCGATAACTTCATGTTTCACAATGCAGTATTGTTCGCTCACCGCGAAGGCATTGTCCTGGAAGATTATGCCCGGCGTTTGCCCACGATCCAGGTGCTTGGTTTTGACACAGCCATTGACAATCACGTTAAAACGCTGGAGTATCCTCCTGCGGAGTACTCCTGGCGGCAGCGCCAGTCCTTCCACGCGCTCATCGGCGCTGTGCGGCGTGCCATCCGAACGAACGATCTTGAGTTACTTGGACGCGTGGCCACCGCCAGCGCATGCATTAATCAGGAATTTCTACCTAAGCCCATGTTTCATGAGATTCAGCAAATCGTCCATCATGCCGGCGCTCTCGGCATGGCTGTAGCCCACTCCGGCACGGTCTTGAGCGTTCTTCTCGACCCTGACGATTCATTCCTCGACGTAAAAGTGGAGGAGCTTAGGAACAATCTCGGAACGCTGGGTATATCGACTGTTTTGCTATTTCACACCTAGAGCATTTGAGAAGAATGACATGACTGAGATGCATAAATCAATTCTAGACATCTATAGACCTAAGCTGGTTCCGCTGGAGCATAATCTCACGGCGGCAGTATTCCCCTTCATGAAGATTTTTCCTGCCGAGTTCTGCGTGCGGCGGGCCCGTGAAGAGGGATGGATCAGCTCGCAATCACTTGTTGTCGAAACATCTTCAGGTAACATGGCGCTGGGACTAGCCATTGTTTGTAACCTCTACGGCTATAAGTTGTCCCTTGTCAGCGACTATGCCTGCGACGGATTTTTGCGGCGTCGCATTGAAGACCTGGGGGCGCGGCTGGATATTGTCTCAGCTCCGTCAGCCGCGGGAGGATATCAGAAAGCTCGCCTTGACCGTTTAGCGGAGATCCGCGAACAGGTCCCAGACCATTGGTGGGTCAGTCAGTATGACAATCCGTGCAATGCGGGAGCCTATGCTTTCTTTGCCGCCCAATTAATTGAAGGTTTGGGCCGCGTTGACTGCCTGGTGGGAACTGTAGGTTCCGGTGGATCAGTATGCGGCACGTCTGTTTTCCTCAAGGAACTTTTTCCGGAAATGAAGGTAGTTGGCGTGGATACTTTTGGCAGCGTGCTTTTCGGACAGCGCGATCAACTCCGCCAATTGCGCGGCCTGGGAAATAGCATACTGCCTAAGAACCTGGACCATACTTTGTTCGATGAGGTCCATTGGGTAACGGCGGCTGAGGCTTATAAAGGGACGCGGCTCTTGCATCGCGGAACATCTTTATTCTGCGGAGGTACCAGCGGGGCAGCGTGGATGGTGGCGAGGCACTGGGCCTGCCGCCATCCCAGGCAACGCGTGGTCGCCATTTTCCCCGATGATGGCTACCGTTATGCAGATACAATCTACAATGATGACTATCTTCTGAAAGAAAACCTTCATCTTCCCGAACTGCCGCAGCACCCGCGAGAAGTGAACCATCCGCTTGAGGCGCATTCCTCGTGGTCGAGACTGCAATGGGAACGGCGGCATTACTCGGATGTAGTCAACACCTTGAGTGCCGTGGTATGACAAAACCCTGGCTGATATTTGTCGAGAGCAATACCACCGGTACGGGCGGGCTCTTCATTCGGGCAGCCGCCGAATGTGGATATAGTCCTGCCTTGCTGGCTGCGCAACCTGACCGGTATTCCTTTGTTCAAGAGGAGCCTGTATGCCTGGTTCAATGTGATACGGGTTCTTTTCCCGAGTTGTGCAAGAGCATTGAAAAGCTGGAATCGAAGGCGCCAGTCGCAGGCATTCTCTCCAGTTCTGAATACTTCGCTGCCACTGCCGCAGCGCTGGCGGCGGAATACCGCCTGCCCGGCCCCGATCCCGACGCTTTGCAGGCCTGCAGGAACAAATGGAAGCAACGCCAGATTCTTCGCGCGGCCGGACTCGCGACTCCAAAATTTGAGCGGGCAGCCTCCCTGGAGGAAACGCGTGAAATTTTAAAACATGTTCCTTTGCCCGCCATCGTTAAACCAGCTCAGGGAAGTGGAAGTGTGGGTGTCCGGTTGTGCCGGACACCTGAAGAAGTTGCTGAGCATGCCGCTCTTCTTCTGCAGCGGACAGTCAATGAACGCGGGATGCCCATGCTTGCCGACGTGCTGATCGAGGAATACCTTATCGGGCCGGAATTCTCGGCAGAAGCTTTTCAGGGATCCGTCATTGGCATTACACGAAAGCATGTTTCGGGAGAGCCGTTTTTTGTCGAACTGGGACACGATTTTCCCGCTGGACTGCCAGCAGACGTGGACAAGAGCATTATCAATGTGGCCCAGGATGCGTTGCGGGCACTTGGCCTGACCTGGGGACCTTTACATATCGAACTGCGTCTGACTCCTAGCGGCCCCGTGATCATTGAAGTCAATCCGCGCCTTGCCGGTGGTTTTATTCCTGAAATCGTGCGGCTTGCCCTGGGCATTGATGTTGTCAGAGAAACAGTGAGGTTGGCTGCCGGTGAAAAGCCGGAACTCCGATCCAGCCAAAGAATGAGTGCTTCGATCCGGTTTGTCACACCGGGAAAGAACGGGACCATCCATGAGATTTCAGGAATCGCCGCAGCTCTGACGACAGCTGGCGTGGTGGATGTCCAGATGTATCGCAAAAAGGGCGACCGTGTGCAGATTGAGAACGATTTCAGGGACCGCATTGGTCATGTCGTTTCCTGCACGGAAGGTTCAATCGTGGCGGCTAAAGCTGCTGAGTCGGCGCGCGACCTGATCGAAGTTCAATTGTCATAAACGTTTTGTCAGAACTTTATGGAGAATACCGGAAGAATTCGGAAACCGCTGATACCTGCCGCGCGCCGTATTGTGATGAGCCAAGGGCTGGAACCGCACAATCGGGAGGAACTGTGGCACATCAGCCAAGTGGACCTGGCGCATGTGCTGATGCTCGCCAGACAGGGAATTGTCTGCCGCGACCGGGCGGCTCGCCTGCTTACGGCCATCGTCCGCCTCCGCGACTCAGCGTTTGCTCCTCTCCAACAACGGCAAGCGACACGCGGGCCATTCCTGCTCTATGAGGATTTCTTGATTGAAACTGAGGGCGCAGAGATTGGCGGGATGTTGCAGACGGCGCGCTCACGTAATGATTTAAACGCCACGGTCCTGAAGCTGCGCTTGCGTAAGCCATATCTGCAATTGCTCCAACAGACGATTCGCTTTCATGCCGTGCTGCTGCGCAGATCGCAGCAGTACGCGCATGTGGTCATGCCGATTTACACGCACGGCCAGGCGGCAATGCCTTCTACTTATGGACACTACCTTGCCGGTATCGCTACGACGCTTGCGCGCGATCTTGAGGGACTGCTTTTCGTTTCCCAAGAGATGCAGCGCTGCCCTTTGGGTGCAGGGGCTGTGGCAGGAACTGCTTTCCCGATTGACACGCATCACACTTCCGCGCTTCTGGGGTTTGCTTCAGATTCGTTGAACTCGCTGGATGCCGTAGCCAATCGCGATTTAGTGCCGCAGTTGCTGGCGGCAGCATCCATTTACAGCGTGAATGTAAGCCGTATGGCCGCTGACCTGCTGCAATGGACGACCGCTGAATTTGACTTCCTCCGTTTGCCGGATGAGTTAGTTGGGTCAAGTTCAGCCATGCCGCAGAAACGCAACCCATTCCTGCTGGAGCATGTGCTGGGCAGGACTTCTTCGCAAGTGAGCGCCTTTGTCGCGTCGCTTATGGCCATGCACTCTGCTCCATTTACGAATTCCATTTCGGTCGGCACCGAGGCCGTAAAGCCTCTCTGGAATGCGTTGCAGAATCTCAACGAGACGGTTCACCTGATTTCTCTTATCGTGGGTCACGCCACTCCAAACCCGGACAAAATGTGTGCGAGAGCATTGCAGGGATTTACCACCGCCACGGAATTCGCGAACCGCCTGGTTTGCGATCAAGGCTTCGATTTTCGCAGCGCGCACCGGATTGTCGGTGAAGCGATTTCTGCAGCGCTTGAGAAAGGCAACAACGTCTTCGAGGAGGTTGCCGGAGCTGCCGGGGAAAAGGGTTTGGTAGTTGCAGCGGACGATTTCTCTCCTGCTGCTGTTGTTAATTCGTTGGAATTTGGTGGAGGCCCGGGCCCCCTCTCCATGAGAAAGTGTTTAGAACATTTACGCGAAACATGGAGATGCCACTTGCGCCAAGTTCGATCACTCAGAAAATTCTGGCAGGAAGCTGGAATCAAGTTGCAGGAAGCGGTCGAGGAATTTTCAGCTCTTCCCACGAATCCTGTGGCCACATAACTAACCCCAAGAGCATTTCAAAAGCCCTGGAATGACAGGAAGGAAGGAGTATCAGGTGTCTGTGTCTGCCCATTCGCCAGCGCATGATGCGGCCAGCCTTGCCGCGATCAATGCCGCATTGTTCCATGTAAATTGTAGCCCGGTATTGGGCGCACTGATCCGACATCGTGTACCCGATCATTTGAGTGAAGGTCCTTTAGATGCCGGAGAACTGGCCCGCCGCGCCGGATTGCATCCTCTTTCAACCACCCGCGCTTTGCGCTTGCTGACCGGATTCGGCATTTTCAAAGAGGTGAAGCCCGGCACTTTCGCAAATAACGGCGCATCGAGTCTGCTGCGGGATGGAGCAGGCGGGATGCGCAATTTTGCCTGGTGGTTCACCAGCCCGGCGAATTGGAGCTCCATTGGCGCTGTGAACCATTGCCTGCTTACCGGTGAATCTGCGTGGGTGAAAGTTCTGGGAGAGTCGCTATGGGAATACCTGCGTAGCCACCCCGAAGACAATGCTGCGTTCAACTCCATGTTTGGGGAACTCCGAGCCAGCGACCATGCCGCAATCGCAAAAGCCTATGACTGGAACAGCGTAAAACGAGTGGTGGACGTAGGCGGAGGAAATGGCTCGTTATTGGCCACCATCCTCGCCGCACACACTCACTTGCAGGGTACGGTATTTGACCAGCCGGAAGTGGTATCCGCTGCGGCCGAATACCTTGCCGCAAAAGGCGTAAGTCACCGCTGTGAAATCCTGGCCGGCAGCTTCTTCGACTCCATTCCTGCACAGGGAGACGTTTGGATCTTGTCACAGATTCTGCACGACTGGAATGACTCTGACTGCCGCAGGATTCTCACCCGGTGCAGAAAGCAAATGAAGCCAGGAGATCGTCTGCTGGTAGTGGAAATGGTCACGGTGCCGTGCAGACCCAATATGCAGACGGCATTGAATGATATTTCCATGCTTGTCACTTTTGGCGAGGCCCGCCAGCGGACCGAGGATGAATATCGCCAGCTATTTTCTGCCTGTGGCTTCCTCTTGTTCCGCTTGGTTTCTTCCGGAGGCCGATTCAGCATTGTGGAAACTCATGCCCATTAATACCCAAGTGTTGCATCCACGAACGCGTATCACAGAGTGGGTTTACAACATCCTTGGTTGGCCAACTCCAATTTATCCCTTGTACCCTGGCCGATATTCGCAATGGCACGGTACCGCTCCGGCACGATGAGGACAGCACAGTCATCTTCAGCCGATTGGATTAAGTATCTGAGGTTCCCTTCATGAGATCTAAGCCGTTCGACTTTACGAATCTTGATATTTTTGCCAAGGACGTCCCTCATGATGAGCTCGCGCAATTGCGACGAGAGACTCCTGTTTATTGGAACCAGATCCTAAACTCGACAGGAGAAGAGGTTTTTTGGCTCATCCTGAGGCACAAGGATATTGTTCCGGAGGAGTCGCTATTTACGGCCGGGGAAGAGCAGCGCGGGCAGGATGAACGCCAGAAAAGGAGCCATGCGCTGGGGTTGGTGGCCAGCATCAGCCACGGGAAACT
>Ga0105245_10003843_pt1 | contig 13361 bp, 11 predicted proteins | sample KBSM54metaG_FD_81523 | JGI IMG/M metagenome (GOLD analysis project Ga0105245, IMG submission 81523) | Miscanthus rhizosphere microbial communities from Kellogg Biological Station, Michigan, USA - KBS M5-4 metaG | ecosystem: Host-associated > Plants > Roots > Rhizosphere > Soil | place... | reverse complement strand
TGCTCTTGAGCACCGTAGCCGATTCATATACCGGAGCCGGCTTTTGGTCTTTATCTCTGCTCTGGGCTTGCGCTGGATCGGAGGCAGCTTGGGTCGGTTGGTTTGACGGTGCAGCAGTTGACGTCTGTGGCTTCATTCCAGCAGCCAGCAAAACTATCAAGCCACAACCGAAAAAAGTTTTGGCGCAAGCGCTTGTCATAAACGCTCCTCACTACTAAAGGTAAAGAATTGAGCAGAGTACCAGATATAGTTTGCTCCGGCCATCGTTAACTGTAAAGAATAGTTTGCTCTGGGATTGCTACCAAACCACCAGAAACATGGGACTTCAACATCGAGGGGGACCATTGATCGATCTGCGGGCCGCTGTCTTGGAGGCCGGCGATTTCGCTGTCATTCCGAACCTAAAAGTCAGCTTCATGTAGTTGGCGAACGCGTGCAGGCCATCGCAACTTCATTAATCCATACAGCGCCAATGGTTTAGCGTTCCAATTCGGGACACTATTTTGCAAATTTAACGAAATTTCTATATCGATTTGCCTCGCAGCAACTATGATGCCCCGTAGCTTAATGGGCCCCGAAACGAACCTGGAGGCTGCACGATGCAACGTCTGCGCGGTAGTCGTTTGTTTTTGGCTGTACTCCTGCTAGTTGTTCCAACTTCTCTTTTCGCCCAATGCGGCGTAGAGCGCTGGTCAGTAAAAACCGGGACTGACGCCGATGTCGGCCTGGTCAACCTGAATTCTTCCACCAATACAACGATTGCCGCATTGCGGGCTCCGGCTGCGCCTAACCCGATTCCGGCCAATAATCGCGTGTCGCCATGGGAAACCACGGAGTGGGTCCTCAATGCCACGCTTACGCTCTACAAACTGGAAAGTGATTCCGACTATCATCTGGTGCTTCAAGATGCCAACGGGCTAACCATGATCGTTGAGATTCCCTCGCCCTCATGCGTCGGCGCGGGCAGTCCGTTTCTGGCGGGCATAACCAACGCACGCAATGAATTCAATGCCAGGTTCACCGCCACCACCAGCTTCCAGACGGCCAACATCCCAGTCCAGATTAAAGGCGTGGGTATGTTTGATTTTCTGCACGGGCAAACCGGCGTCGCTCCCAACGGGATCGAGCTGCATCCAGTCCTGGATGTTATTTTCAATCCCGGCACGCAGACCCCGGATTTTGCTGTCTCCGCGTCGCCCACGACAGTGTCCGTGACTCAAGGTGGGACGAAAACAACGACTGTTTCGACTACGATTTCCGGCGGTTTCAACTCCGCCGTCTCGCTTTCCGCCAGCGGGCTTCCGGCAGGTGTGACTGCGAGCTTTAGTCCCACGTCGATTGCAGCCCCGGGCTCTGGAAGTTCCACGCTAACGTTCACCGCCAGCAGCACGGCCACAACAGGCACATCCACAATCACCATCAACGCCAGCGGCGGCGGAGTTTCGCACAGCACCACCGTTTCACTGACGGTTGGTTCAGGCGGAACAACAACCCAAATCCTCGGCAATCCCGGGTTTGAAAATGGATCGACAAGCCCAGCACCATGGACTGTCACGGCAGGCGTAATTAACAACTCAACCAGTGAACCGCCTCACGCCGGAAGTTGGGATGCATGGCTGGATGGTTACGGCACCACGCATACTGATACGGTTCTGCAAACGGTAACCATTCCGTCAGCCGCCACCGCTGCGACGCTGACCTTCTTCCTGCACATTGACACCGCTGAAACCAGCACCGCCACTGCATTCGACACTCTGTCAGTGCAGGTACGCAATTCGTCCGGTACCGTGCTTTCAACCTTGGCAACGTTCTCCAACCTGAACCACAACACCGGATATGCGCAAAAGTCTTTCAACCTGCTCAGCTTCAAGGGGCAGACAATCCAGATATTCTTCAAGGGCGTGGAAGATTCCACGCTGCAAACTTCGTTCGTCCTGGACGACGTAAACCTGAACGTAACGCAATAAGGAGAGCTTATGAAAAAATTCGCGCTTGGGATTTTATTGCTTTGCGGCACGGTGACCTGCGTCCTGGCCGCACAACAACAAGCTTCGGTGGACCGCCCTGCGGAGCCTAACCTTGTCTTCGACGATGACGGCGGCAAAGCCCAGATTGTTCCTGTCGACCTTTCCGTGGCCGGATCCAAAACCTTCCATGGCGGCCCGGTGTTGTCTTCAACCCAGCAAGTAAGCATTTTTCTTGGCGCTGGCTGGGGTGATACGCAAGTCCGTGGACGTGAAGCGTCCCTGCTTGATGTCACGGCGTCCGCTGGCGACACGCAAGTTGCGGAGCTGAAACAGCACAGCATTAAGACGCTGCGCGCTGCGCCAAAGCTCGAAGACTTCAGCGATCTCAGCCAAAGCAAGGTGAACGACCTCACGATTCAGCAGAAGCTCTCAGACCTGCTGAAGAGCAAGGCCATTCCCGCGCCGACGGCGGGCACTGTTTACGTGATCTTCCTCGCCCCTGGCGTTCACTCAACGTTGGGCGGACTTCAAGGCGGCATCGATTACGCGGCGTACCACAACTTTGTCAACCTGGAAGCGGGCGAAATTCATTACGTGGTGGTGCCGTTCCATGAAAATGCAGCCACTCACAGCGCGGCGGCAACACGCGCCTTCGCTGAGACTGCTTTGAATCCGAACGGACAAGGCTGGTTCTGAGCTGGCTTGAGTTGATTTGATCTGTTTTTGAACGAAGAAGCAGCGTTTGGGGAGGAGCTCAATTGCTCCTCCTCTTTTTGCATCCGTAGTTTAATGCTTTTCCTCTTCATCCTCTTCCTTGTCGCTGCCAGGATGTTCTTTGATCCATTCTGTAACCTGCAGCTGATCTCTTTTTTTCTGAGCAGCCGATAATGACTTCACCAACTTGTCGGCCTCCGCTGCGCTTTCACTTGATCCGAAGCGCGCCCCGATCGTGAACCATGTGAATGCCTTATCTTTGTCTGGGCCGCACTTACCTAAGTAAAGTCTGGCAAGCTCGTACATTGCTTGCGCCTGGCCGTGCCCAGCCGCTTCCTCATACCAATGGACCGCCACAGGACAATTGCCCTGGCCTGCGGACTGTCTCGCCAGTTCCAACTGCGCCGCCGGCTGTTCCTGCCGCGCCGCCTTGCCATACCACTCGCGCGCTTCTTTAGCATCCTTATTCACGCCTGCGCCGTCGTCTAGCGCCTTGGCTAGATGAAGCTGCGCTTCAGCATTTCCCTGCGCTGCAGACTTTTGGTTCCACTCTGCCGCTTTCGCCGGATCGGCTGCCACGCCAAACCCTCGCTCATACATAAACGCCAAATCACGTTGCGCACGCGGATCGCCCTTCTCGGCCGCCCTGCTCTCCCAGAGCAGCGCCTGGGCATAGTCAATGTTTACGCCGCGACCATAAAGGTAAATCCTGCGCAGCTCATACTCAGCCGGAACGTAGTTCTGGTTCGCCGCCTTGGTAATCAGGCGAATCGACTCTTTGCCATCCGGCGGTACATGCATCCCCAAGTCGTAGCAAGACGCTAATGCCATCTGCGCCGCGGGATCATTCGCATCGGCGCGCTGCTGAACGGCGGTGAAATCCTTATCGTCGCGCGGACATGCATCAGTTCTTTGTGCCTGCGCCAATGCGGATATAGAGATGGCAATCGCGATTGCAAACAGCCTGAGTGGATAGTAGCGAGTCATGTTTGTTCTCAAGGAGAATTAGTATAGTTTGCCCGATGCCAACTCGTTTTAATCATCCTGTTGTTTTGAATTTCTTTTAATATTCCCAAAATGGAACGGTGGTTTTCTTCCATCGCAGCGTGTATTTGGGTTGGTCGAATACACTGCGTCCTGTTTTTCTATGGCATCCGGGAAAGTACAACAAACATCCTACGATTTGATTGACCCAAGCTGTTTTATATCGTCATGAATGTCTAATTGCCCTACTGTAGGCAGACATTCAACAAGCGCCTCGGCGGTCAGGCTCTAAACGTTAACCTCTCAATCCCCTCAGACTACAACTTCAAAATGAAGCGCTATGCCATTCGCATTTCCTTGCGCCTGAGAGGAACATCTATGCTGCGTCATTCCACCCGTATTTCATCCCTAGTGTTGGTCCTTTTCTTTGCGTTCGTATCTTCAGCATTCTCGCAAACCAGCTGTGATAGTGGCCTTCTGCGCCCGTTCGATCAAGCGCCGGTCAACGGCAATCCAGTCCCGGTTTCATCGACGCAACCGACCATTATCGAAGCCGAGAACTTTGATTGTGGCGGTGAAGGTGTGGCGTACCATGACATGACTTCCACGAATGATGCGGGGTCCACTTATCGCCAGAGCGCCGTTGATATCGCGGACATAACTGGCGGGCACACGGTCCGCTTCTTCGATACCGGTGAGTGGATGACCTACCAGATCAATGTCGCCGCCAGCGGGACCTACAGCCTGGCAATTTCCGCGGCACAGAATGCGACTCCGGCGCAGTACCGGATTGAGATTGACAACAATGACTTCACCGGACCGGTCTCGGTAATCAGCACAGGAAGCTGGGACGTATACCAATGGTTTGTAGCCCCGAACAACGTACAGCTTAATGCCGGTACGCACACGCTCAGGCTGGACTCAGTCCAGCAGAGCTACCGTGTAGACCAATTGCGCATCGTACCGGTCAGCACGCCTCCGTCGACCTGCGACTCCGGTACTCTCCGCCCATTCGATCATGCGCCGGTCAACGGCAATCCAGTCCCCGTTTCATCAACACAGCCGACCATTATCGAAGCTGAGAACTTTGATTGCGGCGGCGAGGGCGTGGCGTACCATGATATGACTTCCACGAATGATGCAGGTTCCACGTACCGCCAAAGCGCCGTCGATATTGCGGATATAGCTGGCGGACATACGATCCGCTTCTTCGATACCGGCGAGTGGATGACCTATCAGATCAATGTCGCCACCAGCGGAACCTATAGCCTGGCAATTTCCGCGGCACAGAACGCCACGCCTGCGCAGTACCGGATTGAGGTTGACAACAGTGACTTAACCGGCCCGGCCTCAGTAACCAGCACAGGAAGCTGGGACGTATACCAATGGTTTGCTGCCCCAAACAACGTTCAACTCACGGCCGGTACGCACACGCTCAAACTTGATTCAGTCCAGCAGAGCTATCGTGTTGACCAGTTGCGCATCGTGCCAGTCAATACGCAGGCGCAGGGGTGCGGAACCGCCGACCTCTGTTTTGATTTCGAAGCCAGCCCTAACACGCAATTCGACTGCATAGATTTTCCTTGCACGGCTGACCAGAACCAGGTGCGAATACAAAGCCTGGGAAATACGATTACCGGGGAAGCCCAGAACCATGCCGATCCATTCCCTCCTGGAGACCACGCAGCAGACACCACGCGGATCGCGCTGGTAGATGGAGGACGCAATGGCGGCAAAGCGATCCAACTGACAACGCTTGACAATGACAGTAATGTGCATAGCAGCGGCAGCATGGAACGATCTGAGGTCTCGTTCTTGCAGGCCGACACCGGCGCTGTCGAGGGGGCCGACACGTGGTGGGCGCATTCGTTGTTCGTACCGCTCAATTCGACTTTGCCGTCGGCCACTGATGATTCCGCCGGGGTCTTTCAATTCCATGGCAGCGGCGGCGGCGCGCCGAATTTTATTCTCTCGATCATGAACCAAACCGGGAACAACCCGCACAAGGTATTCCGCGCTTACACGGGCGGGAATGGGGGACTAGACTCGGTCGGTACCCAATACATGTACACAATCGACGGGAACACAAGAATCGGCCAATGTATCTACGACGACTTCCAGCAAGGCGTCTGGTACGACTTTGTCTATCACATCAAATGGTCATCGAGCGGTACGGGACGCCACGAGATTTGGATGCGCAAAGGAAGCGGCCCGGTCACGAAGGTGCTGGATAAGTCAGGCATCAGCACGCTCTATGCCGGCGACAGCGCTTATCTTAAGTTCGGCGTGTATCACGATCCTGTCGTGGGCGCAAATACCTCAGTCATTCACGATCGGATTCGCCGAGGCAGCAGCGCCGACGCGGTAAGAATGTCTGATTTCGTAATCGATCCGAATGCCGGTGTTACCCCATGTGCCGGAGTTTCACCGTAATCGCAGGCAGATGCACTCAGCATCTGGCATTAGCAACACCAACGGTGTTGCGGAGCTTGCGGGCCCAGAACATCGGGCCCGCTCAATTAATCGGCAACGTATCGCTCGGTAAACTCAAGCAAACGGATTTTCCTGCCCTCACAGCCGCTAAATTTCACTAGCAGACTCTATATTGGCCCGCACAAGACACGCCTCGCCTCTGAGAGTTACAATTTCGTTTTCGCAAATTGCTGTCATTCTGATCTGCATAGTCATGGAGGCATCCTGTGGACGATCTGCCTGAGAAGCCCGACAAAAGCGACAAGCCTGAAAAATCCAAACCATCATCTTCCAGCGCTGGAGTCTCCCGGCGCGACTTTTTGAAAATCTCCGGCGTCTCCGCGGCCGTTCCGCTGGTGAGCCACGTCAGCGCCCTGGCCCTGGAGGATAACCCGAAAGTTCAGGGACCGGGAAAAGTTCCGGTATCGCTCAATGTGAATGGCAAGAAGCTGAATGCGCAGCTTGAGCCGCGCGTCACCTTGCTGGACGCCCTGCGCGATCAGTTTGAGCTTACTGGCGCCAAGCGCGTTTGCGATCGCGGCACCTGTGGCGCTTGCACCGTGCTGATGGACGGCAAAGCTGTGTACGCCTGCTCGGTGCTCGCCATCGACGCGCAAAGCGCGCAGATAACCACCGTGGAAGGCCTTGGCGAGCCGGGCCATCTCCATCCCATCCAGCAGGCGTTTATTGACAACGATGCGCAGCAATGCGGCTTCTGCACGCCGGGGTTCGTGGTCGCCACCAAGGCTTTTCTTGACCAGCATCCCAACCCCACGCCGGAGCAGATCAAGCACGGCCTTGGCGGAAATTTCTGCCGATGCGGAACTTATGCCGGAATGCGCGCCGCCGTAATGCAGGCCGCGAAGACGAAAGGAGCCTGATCCATGGCAGACGACAATACAAAATATGGATGGCCCGCCGCCGACCAGCGCACGCTGATTGGCAAACGCATCTCACGCGTCGATGGGCCGGAAAAAGTTTCAGGCCGCGCCAAGTACACCTATGACGTCCATCGCCCCGGCATGTTGTATGGCAAAGTGATCCGCTCTCCGCATGCTCACGCCAAGGTCGTTAGCGTTGACACCTCCGCCGCGGAGAAAATGCCCGGAGTAAAAGGCGTTTACATCATTCAGGATAAGGGCAGTGAAATTCACTGGGCCGGCGATGATGTTGTGGTCGTAGCCGCGATTGATGAACCCACCGCAGCCGATGCCGCCCGCGCCATTAAAGTTGAATATGAACCGCTTCCCTTCTTTGTCGATGACTTTTCCGAGCCGAAGAATGTGGCAGAGAGCACCGGCCCACTGACCCAGCGCGACGTTGGACAGATGATTAATGATGACGTGCCGGACGACCAGCTGCTTGCTACAGTGCAAAAACGTGGTCTGGCTTTCAAGGTATCGCCCGAACTGGCGAAGCGGCTCAAAGACAATGAAGTGAGCGATGAGGTAATCAAAGCGCTGCAGGCTGCTCCGGTGAAAGAGCCGCAGCCCAACAATTCGCCTTACAAGAAAGAGACCGAGCAGGTCAAAGGCGATCCCGACGCAGGCTTCAAAGAAGCGGAAGTTGTGTCGGAGGGAATTTACGGCTGCCCGGTGATTACGCATTGCTGCCTGGAAAGCCACGGCTCCATTGCCGAATGGACTGACAATGATCATCTCTTCTCTCACATCTCCACGCAGAACGTTTCCGGCCTTGCCGGCCAATATGCCCAGGCGCTGAAGATTCCGGAAAGCAACGTCCATGTGCACCAGGACCACATTGGAGGAGGCTTTGGCAGCAAGTTTGGCATTGATCGCTGGGGCGCTTACACCGCGCAGGTTTCAAAGAAGGCCGGCGGCAAACCTGTACGCGTGATGCTGGAGCGCGATGCCGAATTGGAAGTTGCAGGCTGTCGTCCATCGGCTTTTGCCAAAGTAAAAGTTGGCGCAAAAAAAGATGGCACGCTCACAGCGTGGCGATCCGAATCCTGGGGCACCGGGGGTCCGGGCGGCGGCGGCGCTCCACCCATGCCTTATGTTGTCAACATTCCGAACCAGCGCAAGCAGCACACGGCCATTGCAACAAACATTGGGCCGGCGCGAGCATGGCGCGCGCCCAACCATCCGCAAGGCTGTCTAATTACCATGTCAGCCATTGAGGATTGCGCGGCCAGAATAGGCATGGATCCTCTGGACCTCATGTTAAAAAACATCGCGCTCACTGCGCCGCCAGAAGATACATACCATCGCGCCGATACCTACCGCGACGAGTTGATGATTGCCGCTGACCTGATCGGCTGGAAAAAGAACTGGCATCCGCGCGGACAAAGCTCTGGCACAACAAAGCGCGGCCTTGGGCTGGCCATCCACACCTGGGGCGGGCGCGGACACGAAAGCAACTGCGCTCTCACCATTTATCCAACTGGTTCGGTAGAAATCCAGATGGGCACACAGGACCTGGGCGTGGGAACGCGCACCGCGATCCTGATTGTTGCCGGTGATACGCTTGGTCTTCAACTGAACCAGATAGAGCTGAAGATCGGCGACAACCAATATCCCAAGTCAGGCGGCTCGGGCGGCAGCACCACGATTGGCGGCGTGAGCTCTTCCACTCGCCGCGCAGCCATTGACGCCCGCGAGCAACTCTTCGCTAAAGTCGCTTCCGCTTTGAACGCCAAGCCGGAAGATCTTGAAGCCGTTGGCGGAAGCATTCGCGTAAAGTCAGCGCCTTCGCACAGCCTGAGTTGGAAAGATGCTTGCGCTCGGCTCGGCACTCAACCTATTCAGGCACTCGGCAAGAATCCCGGCCCGGGCGACCTGATTTCCAGCGGCGTTGGCGGCGCGGTAATGGCAGACGTCTCTGTCGATACCGAGACCGGCGTTGTGAAAATGAACAAGATGGTCTGCGTGCAGGATTGCGGCCTCGTCGTCAGCCTTAAGACGGCTGAAAGCCAGGTTTACGGCGCCATGATCATGAGCATCGCCACCACGCTCTACGAAGAAAAAATCATGGATAAGAATCTTGGCACCATGCTCAATCCCAACATGGATTTCTACCGCCTCGCGGGCATTGGCGATGTCGGCGAATTGGTAGTTCACATGATGACCGGCAAGGGCTATGACGAGCGCGGCCCTATAGGCCTGGGCGAACCACCCACCGTAGGCCCAATGGCTGCAATCGGCAATGCCGTGGCCAATGCCATTGGCGTGCGAGTTCCGTTCCTGCCCATCACTCCTGATCGCGTAGTGAACGCGCTCAACCCAAAAGGAGGCAACAATGCGACCGTTTGATTACGCCTCTCCTACTGCCGTAGATCAGGTTTCCGCGCTGCTCGGCAAAAGCTGGGGCGAAGTGGAAATTCTCGCCGGCGGCAGTGATCTACTCTCGCTGATGAAAGATGAGATCACCACGCCCAAGCGGCTGGTAAACATCAAGACCGTGGAAGGGCTGCATGCCATCAGCACGGACCATGGCGCGCTGAACCTGGGCGCGCTCGTAACGCTGGATAGAATCAGCGCAGCTTCGCAGGCACAGCAGAACTTTCCCATGCTGGCCGCCGCGGCCGGTGATGCAGCCAGCCCGCAGATTCGCAACGTTGCCACCATCGGCGGAAATCTTTGTCAGCGTCCGCGCTGCTGGTATTTCCGCACAGGCCACGGCTTGCTGGCGCAGAAAGACGGCAAGTCACTCGTCCTTCAGGGCGACAATCGCTACCACGCCATTCTCGGCAATGACGGGCCAGCATTTTTCGTGAGTCCGTCGACCGTCGCTCCCGTGCTGATTGCCTATAACGCGAAGGTGAGGATCGTCGGGCCTCGCGGGCCGAGAGAAGTTCCTGTCGAAAAATTCTTTGTCATCCCTAAGACAGAGCAGGAACGCGAGCATGATCTCAAACCAGACGAATTCATTTCTCACGTCATCGTGCCGCCCGCACCGGGAGTTCGCGCGGCGCATTATGAAGTTCGCCAGAAAGAAGCTTTTGACTGGCCATACGCCACTGCCGCCGTCGCCTTGACGATGAACGCCAGCACGGTGCAGAGCGCACGCATCGTCATGGGGCACGTCGCGCCTATTCCGTGGGTTTCAGTGGAAGCAGCGCAGGCGCTGCAAGGCAAAGCCGTCACGCAAGCCACGGCAGACCAAGCCGCAGAGGCCGCTGTCGCCAAAGCCAAGAGCCTTGGCCACAACGCGCACAAAATTCATCTGGCCCGCGTAGCAGTAAAGCGGGCTATTCTGGCCGCGGCCGGAGCGCAGGCCGCAGGGGGTGCAGCATGAGCAACGTACCGGAAAGATTCAATACTGAACGGGCGGGGTTGTGCTCCGCCTTGCACTGGAAGAGCCAGTACATCTGGTCTGCGCCCGATCCCACAGTGCCCCGCTCCGGCGATGGGCTTTTCTGGTGCGCCATGACACAGACCTGCATCGGGCCTGACGGCAAACTGGCCGAGCCGGGAAATTGCTGTTCCGGCGAGCGTGGCTGCCACTGTGGAGCCAGCAAGTAGGTCGCATGGCCGCCGATTCTGATCCGCCGCTGTTTCCTGAGATTGCTCGGCTATTCGCGCAAAAAGTGGGACAGTACTGCCTTTCAGCCGCTGTTGCCGGAGTATTTGGTGTGGCCGCGATTGTTGCAATGTCACTGTATATCGTTAGGGGCAATTCCGCGGCGTCGCCAGATCCGCTTTTACTTTGGAAATCAATGGACGAGGGCAAAAAGTTCGTCGCCATTTTTGGGCTGATCTTTGCGCTCTGGACTCCGGTGTTGCTGGGAGCTCGCGCAGCGTGCCGCATCACTACAGCCCAGCTTGCTGATCAGGAACTTGCCTTGCCCGCCATCGTGGTGGACATGTTGCGCTTTCTGCCGTCCGCTCTGGTTTACGCGCTCGTGATCGGTTTGCCGGTACTGATTGGTTCGAATTGCTTGTTTATTCCTGGCTTACTGATTGCTTCGTCATTCACGCTAATCGTTCCTGTGAGCGTAAATGAGCCTGTGGGAATTTTCGCGGCGCTGCGCCGGAACTTTTCGTTGCTCAGCAAGGTATTTGGCGGATTGTTCCTGATTACTCTTCTCTGCGCCGCTGTGATGGCTGGCATAATCGTGCTGCGGGTTTTCAGCATTGATCGTTGGCTTCCCGCCATCGGGGCTGTGTCATCAGGCCTGCGCATTGCCATTCCTTACGTACCTGCTCTGCTCCTCATGGTCCTGGCAAATGTAGCATTTACCCTGATTTATCATGCAGCTCTTCGCGCGGAAAAGCCTATGTCATATTCCGCCGCCACTTCACAATCGTGAGCTAATCGCCAACATAAACAAGAAAGGCTGGGATAGGTTTTGATTTTCTGTCAGATCCAAAGGGATGTTACAAAATCTCTATTTCGATTCCGCTCTAACGACTTACAATAGATATAGGTTTTGGAGTTTTCTTATGTATCGCAAGCTTGCATCTACGCTGATTTTTGCTCTGTCTTTTTCGATTGCCGGGTTTTGCGCTCAACCGCCTGCTCCGCCGACAAGCATTACGCTGCAAATCAAAGGCCAATATCTTGAAACCCGCAGTGCCGATGTGTACGTCGGCCAGTGCTTCGCCAATGGCGAGATGAATACCGCCGGCCAGGAAGCGATCGTCGCCTGGCACATTGGCGAAGGCAAGTGGGATGGCGTCTCGCTTGATGGTCTGACCATCGTCGGCGCCATTAAGGCCCAGGCCACGCTCGGCGATCCTTACGGGAAGCCGTATCCTGCAAAGTCCGTTCTGCTTGTCGACCGGCAAGCCACGCCCGAACAGCGGGCGGCCCTCATCAACTTTGCCCAGGAGATGGGCGGCGAACTCCTGCAACATGTGGTCCGCGTGGTTGATGCGCCTATCGACATGGAAGTAGCGCAAGGCGAGCACAGCACGCGCGCCCGCCTGCAGGCCGGCAATGAGGTGACGGTTGAAACCCGCGCCATCGGCGACAAAGACCATCTCTGTGGCAATGAAGATACTTTTTACAAGCCGCTTACGCAGACGGCGCATGCCATGCCCGCCGTTGCCATGACCGATGAATATCGCGGCAAAGACCTGAACACTTCATGGACACTACATGACAAGCGCAGCGCTTTCGTGGGAACATTTGCGCGGTAAGAACAATTCACTAACAACATTCAAGGCTGCCCAATTCTGGCAGCCTTTTCGCTTCCTCACAGGCCCAGCAGGTACCAGTCAACATTCGCAGCCCGCCGTGTTAAGCTTTCCTGCTTCCATTTTCATCTATGAATAATTCCCATCCCTCGCACTTTGATCTTCAGGCAGCGGCAAGGCAGCTTATGCTGCAAAACGGCTTTGAGCCGGAATTTCCACCCGCCGTCGCGCAGCAACTGGCCGCTATCAAAAGCAAACCGCCGCAGGCAGCCCCGGCAAATGTCCAGGACTTGCGCAAACTGCTGTGGTCCTCGATTGACAATGACACCTCGCGCGATCTTGACCAGATTGAGTACGCGGAAAAGTTGCCGGACGGCACGACCAAAGTGCTAGTCGGAATTGCCGATGTGGATTCTTTTGTGCCGAAAGACACGCCCATTGATCTGCATGCAGGCAAGGAAACGTGCACGGTCTATACCGGCGTCCGAAATTTTCCCATGCTTCCGGAAGAGCTATCCACCGGCACAACTTCACTACTTGAGGTGGATGGCAAGCTGAGCATGGTCACAGAGTTTGTGGTGAACAGCAACGGAGAGGTGAGCAAGCATCAAATCTATCCCGCGCTGGTCGTGAACAAAGCGCAACTGGCATATAACAACGTTGGAGCATGGCTGGAAGGCACAGGCCCGGCGCCGGCCAAGGTGGCTGCTTCGTCGGAACTACAGGCACAGCTCAAACTGCAGGATGAGGTCGCCCAGGCGCTTAAGAATGAGCGCTATCGCCATGGCGCGTTAAATATTGAGACTGCGGAAGTCCATCCGGTGATCCTCAATGACAAAATTGTTGACCTGCAAAAGCAGGAAAAGAATCGCGCCACAGAGTTGATTGAAGATTTCATGATCGCCGCCAATGGCGTAGTGGCGCGCACGCTGGAAGAAGCCGGGATTTCCTCCATCCGGCGAGTGGTAAAAACGCCGGAACGCTGGGACCGCATTGTCGCTCTGGCGGCACAGCAGGGCGGCAAGCTTCCCGCCGTGGCGGATTCCAAGGCGCTTAATGATTTTTTGCAGACGCGCAAAGCCGCCGATCCTGACCATTTCGCCGACCTCTCATTAGCTGTGAT